>ERZ1645192.2502-NODE-2502-length-15218-cov-19.340830_pt1 | contig 15218 bp, 14 predicted proteins | sample MGYA00575354_ERZ1645192 | MGnify/ENA primary metagenome ERZ1645192 (study PRJEB40844, sample SAMN11349763) | freshwater sediment metagenome | isolation source: river sediment | host: Sediment | place: India: Faizupur Khadar , New Delhi | collected 2017-02-21 ... | reverse complement strand
TTCGAGTCGCCCCGGGATCACAGCAAGGCGGCGCCCCTATCGGGCGCCGTTATCGTTCATACATGCATATGGCCGGATGATGATAATCAGAAACGGTAACGGCAGGTCTCAGACCTGCCGCTCCAACAAAAATGATTACAATATTATATCTAAAATGATGTGATCTTATCCACGTTCGTGTTGGCATACATGATCTTTAGTGCGCTGGCGCGCCGCAGTGCCTGCTTCACATCGGTGACCACACCCATCTTCGTATCCCGGTCAATCTTGAGAACCACCAGCATCTTGGTCTTGTCAGCCTCGTTGAGCTGTTCGCGCTCCTGCGCGATAAAATCCTGGATATCTGCCAGCTCCTTGAAGCTGTCATTAAGCTGGATTTTCGGCTCATTGCCATAGAGAGCCTGGAATGCCTCGAGGGGCTCACCGATATAGATGAAGCTGGCGAGCGATTTTTTCTCAAGCACCTTTCCTTCGGTGGCGTCAGGTATGCGAACGGTGACCATCACATCGGTCTCGCGCATTGTGGTGACGGCCATGAAGAAGAAGAGGATCATGAAGACGATGTCAGGCAATGATGATGTACTGATTGCCTTGACGGATTTCTTCCCTGTCTTTACGAATCTTGCCATTCTTCTACTCTCCTATCCTTTTGGGTTCAGCCTCTGATATTGGCACCTTGTAATAGTCGTCGACAGCTGACTTGCGGTCTTCGTCGAGCTTTTCATAGGGTATCCCGAACTCCTGTCTTGCAACGTCATCCCGAAGTTTGGCCCTTGCTGCTATAAGTTCGTTCTGAACTGCCAGGTAAACACCGTATTTGGTGCCGATGTCATTCTGCAGTGAGATAACTGCTTTGGTGACAGCCACATTGCCAAAGTAGGGGATATTGACAACCTCTCTCTCGGGCATGGAAGGTTCATCATTTGGATTGAGGATGAAATTATGGGCAATCTCTCTCAGCTGGTTGAACTGGGTGAGCTGTCCTTCCACAAGCAACAGGTTGTCTTTGTTGACTTTTACCTCGAGGATGTTCCTGTCATTGATCTTATTGACATCCTGCGGAACGTTTGGATCAGGGATTGCGGGCAGCTGACGCATCAGTCCCGTATCAGAGTCCATAGTGGTGGCGGCCAGGAAGAAAATAAGAAGGAGGAACGCAATGTCAGCCATTGAGCCTGCATTAATTTCCGGTACTTGCCTTCTTGCCATTTGGTCAGAAATTTACTCCGCCGCAGGGCGGACAGTTCAGTTACTTTTTAAAATACTTTGAAATTACAGAGTATATGATGGTCAGGAAAGCTCCGGCCAGAAGGAAATAGGCAACATAGAGGCCTATATCAGTCCAGAACAGTGTACGTGGTACGTTATCCTTACCTTTGTAATGAGGCAGGTTCAACACGGTGTTGTCAGCCAGCAGTGCAGAAATGCCGACCAGCACGGCAACAACTCCCAGCGCGATGAGCACGCCCTTGAGACCCTTGGGATTCATGACGTAGTTGCGCAGTGCGAAGAAGAGAAGGGTAAGGACTGTGACCACGAGCAGAATATATGCGAATACGATGAAAGAGTTGGTCACCTTCGGTTCCTGGTACCTTGTTCCTTCAGTACCTGGTACAACGCCGCCGACGTAAAACAAGATGGCAAAGATCACTGTAAGGCCCATGAGGACCCACAGGAGGATCGATGTTAGCCTGGTTATTTTTTCAGACATATCTGGTTATTTTTTATTGTATTTGGCCAGCATATCAATGAGGGTGATCGATGAATCCTCCATCTGGTTAGAAATTCCGTCGATTTTTGAAAGCAGGTAGTTATAGAACACCTGGAGAATGATAGCCACGACGAGGCCGAATACTGTGGTGATAAGGGCCACCTTGATACCGCCGGCCACGATGGTTGCTGAGACTGTTCCTGCCTGTTCTATGGCGTCAAAGGCAGCGATCATCCCGATAACTGTTCCGAGGAATCCGAGCATGGGAGCCAGTGCGATGAAGAGAGAGATCCATGAGAGGTTCTTTTCAAGCAGGCCGACCTGTACGCCGCCGTAGGAAACGACTGATTTTTCAGCCATTTCAACTCCCTCGTGTGCTCTGTCGAGGCCCTGGTAGAAAATACTTGCCACCGGGCCACGGGTATTGCGGCAAACTTCCTTGGCAGCATCAATACCCTCTTCACGGAGGGCTTTGTCCACCTTTGCGAGGAGCTTCTCGGTGTTGGTTGTTGCCAGGTTGAGGTAGATAATTCTTTCAATTGCGATTGCAAGACCGAGGATAAGGCAGAGAAGGATAACACCCATGAATCCGGCGCCTCCCTCGATGAACAGTCGCTTGATCTCCTTGTGGAGGACTGCTTCTCCTTCTACCGGTGTAGTAGTCTGTGTCTGTTCGGTAAGTTGTTGTGTTGTAGTTGCAGTCTGGTCGGTCTGTGCCTGTGATGTCTGTGCCGTGCCGATAAGCAGCAGAGCTGCAAATGCCATAAATACAAGAACTCTTTTCATCATATCAGATTATTAAATAGGAATATTAGGACAAAAATAAAAAAAAAAGGAAAGTATACGACCTGTATCGAATTTAAATAAAAATTAAGGATTGGCGAGAGGAAGAATAAGTGTGGCGGGGGATTACCTGCAGTGATCCCTGTTCCGGGTTTCATGCAAAGTACATGAACGCCTGCACTGGGGTGCAGATTTCTGTTTTATGTCATGCTCCTCGCAAGCGAGCTTGCTCGTCATATTCCATAAAACAGAAACCAGCCCCGACTAGTCGGGGCTGGCGTTCATGTACTTTGCGGAGAGAGGGGGATTCGAACCCCCGATACCCTTTAGGGGTATACTAGCTTTCCAGGCGAGCCAGTTCAACCACTCCTGCATCTCTCCGAAAAACGGCGCAATTTACAAAAATTTTCTTCGCGGCAACAAGTTAAGCTCATTTCGCCGCAGGACCACAGGCCATACAGGCCACCCGCCGGTTCAGCTCATTTCGCCGCACAGCGGCCTGGCAAGAAGAGCTGACAGTTTCTCTGCCGGCAGACTGCCGCCAAGCAGTATCATCATCTTCGTCACCGCGGCCTCGGTGGTGATATCCCTGCCACTGATGACACCGGCACTTATCAGTCCTGCCGAGGTCTCGTACAGCCCCATCTCCACACTGCCTGCCTGGCACTGCGTCACATTCAGGACAATGCCTCCCCTGCCGATGAACGCCCTGAGCTCCCCGAGAAACCATCCGGCAGTGGGGGCGTTGCCCGTACCGTAAGTCTCCAGAACCAGCCCGAGTACACCCGGCGTCTCCAGAACGGCATGAACAACCTCACGCATAATTCCGGGGAAGAGCCTTAAAACAGCTACTCCTGTCTCAAACCTCGAGGATACCGCCAGCGGCCGGCGGACAGTAGGATATCTGATTATGTTCCTGTTGTACCGTATCTGCAGCCCCGCCTCTGCCAGAGGCGGCAGGTTGGGCGACACAAACGCATTGAAATGCTCGGCACTGTACTTGATTGTCCTGTTGCCACGCAACAGCTTGTTCTCAAAATAGATGCATACTTCGGGCACTACCGGTAACCCGTCAATGCGTTCTGCTGCAATCTCGATGGCAGTAATGAGATTTTCCTTGCCGTCTGTGCGCAGCACCCCGATCGGCAACTGGGCGCCTGTAAAAATCACCGGCTTCTCAAGTCCCTGCAGCATGAAGCTGAGGGCTGAAGCTGAATAGGCCATTGTATCAGTACCATGCAACACCACGAAGCCGTCGAACCTGTCATAGTTTTCTTCGATGGTTCGTGCAATGCGAACCCAGGTATCCGGGCTGACCTCCGATGAATCGATCACCGGATCGAAGGTAATTGTCTCGAGGCTGAATCCGAAACGGCGCAGCTCGGGTACCTGGTCAGATATGTGCCTGAAATCAATAGGCACCAGTGCCCCTGATACGGGATCATTGACCATTCCTATGGTGCCCCCGGTATAAACAATCAGTACGGATCTGTTTTTTTCCATCATTTACAGGTTAAAGAGTTTCCTGGCATTTTCCGTTGTCCGTTCGGCAACATCTTCCGGCGAAAGGTTAAGTGCCGCAGAAAGCCTGTCAATCACATACGTCAGGAAGGAAGCTTCGTTTCTTTTCCCGCGGTGCGGGACAGGCGCAAGGTAAGGGGCATCGGTTTCCAGCACTATGTTACTTACCCCGGCAGCGATGGCCGCCTCGGCCTGCCGGCCGTTCTTGAAAGTCACCACACCCCCGATACCAATCATAAATCCCATCCCGGTTACTCTTCGGGCATCGGCAGCATTGCCCGGGAAAGCGTGGAAAATCCCTTTTACCCTTTCGGGACCGAAGTCATGCAACTCATTAATAATCAGCTCAAGTGACTCACGCGCATGGATGATCACAGGCAGCCTGTACTCTTCGGCCAGCTCAAGGTGCCTCCTGAAGGAGATTACCTGCTCATTTAAGAATGTCTTGTCCCAGTAAAGGTCAATTCCGGTTTCGCCGATTCCATAGTATTTATGTTCCTTCAGTGCCTTTTCAACCGCATCGAGCTCTGTCCGGAAATTTTCTTTCACCGATGTGGGGTGGAGGGCCATCATCGGCAGACAGATGCCGGGGAACTGCTGTTCGCAATCTAGCATTGGCGCCATTGATGAAGAATCAATATTCGGCATCATGATCCTGCGCACCCCTGTGGCCAGGGATCTCTGTATCACCTCATCGCGGTCTACATCAAACTCAGGCAGGTATATGTGGTTATGAGTGTCAATGATTTGCATGGCACAAATTTATATCATTTGCCTTTTTGTTCCTATCTTTATAGTGTCTCGCTAAAGTATTGCACAATGTCATCGATGCCACTTGTTTACAAGATCGCTCTTGGCATGATACCCGGTGTGGGCGACATTACCGCCCGCAGGCTGGTTTCATACGCCGGGGACGTGGAAGCCGTCTTCAGGGAATCGTTCCGCAGCCTGACCAGGATCCCGGGAATAGGCGAGGGGCTTGCCTCCGCTATTGCCGGTCATGAGTATCTCCCCGCCGCCGAACGGGAAGCAGAATTTGTCGCCAGGAACAATATCAGGGTATACTTTTACCTTGACGACGATTACCCGGCGCGGCTCAGACAGTGCGAAGATTCTCCCGTGACTTTTTATTTCCGGGGTAACGCTGACCTTGACTCGCCGATGATACTCAGCGTGGTAGGCACAAGGCATGCCACTGAAAACGGCCGCGGGTTGTGCCATAAGATCGTTTCCGGACTGGCGGAGCATTTTCCTGAGTTGCTGATTGTAAGCGGCCTCGCTTACGGAATTGACATCGCTGCCCACAGGGCTGCCCTCGCGGCCGGACTGCCTACCGTCGCAGTACTGGGTCACGGACTGAAGACCATCTATCCGTCGGTCCACGCGGGCGTAGCTAAAGCGATGCTTGAGAAGGGCGGACATGTCACAGACTTCTCCTCACCGACGTTGCCGGAGCGTAACAACTTCATCAGGCGAAACCGCATCATTGCAGGCATCTCTGATGCCACCCTGATCATAGAGTCGGGGATAAAGGGAGGGGCGCTCATCACCGCTGACATCGCGGCTTCGTATAACCGTGACGTGATGGCGGTTCCCGGCAGGCCGGGAGATGAATGGTCAGCCGGCTGCAATTCACTGATAAGGTGCAACAAGGCCTCCCTGGTGGAGAAGTGTGCTCACATTGAATACCTCCTCGGCTGGAAGCCGGCATCGCTGTCAGCGCCCGTTCAGCCGATGCTGTTCACCAGCCTTACGGATAATGAAAAAAGGATCTGCGAGGCGTTGAGGAATGACGGCGGTATGACCATTGACATGCTTGCCCGGATGATTGATATTCCGGTATATAAGCTGTCACCCACCCTGCTGCAGATGGAGCTTGCCGGGTTGATAATACCCTGCCCGGGGAATGTATACCGGTTACGTGGATGACAATGACAAGGATTATCGTTCATATATGCAGGTAACGACGGGTCTCAGACCCGTCGTTACGTGATAAAATGCAGATAACCTGCATCAATGTTTAATCTCGGTGGTTATACCAATCCCTGGTCAACCATTGCGTTGGCAACCTTCAGGAAGCCTGCGACGTTTGCACCCTTGACATAATCTACATAACCGTCGGCACGCTTGCCGTACCTGACGCATGCATCATGAATGTTGACCATGATCGAATGCAGCTTCTCATCAACCTCATCCTTGTTCCAGTTGAGCTTCATCGAGTTCTGCGTCATCTCAAGACCCGAGGTGGCTACACCGCCGGCGTTTACTGCCTTGCCCGGAGCATACTGAATCTTGTGCTTGTGGAATTCTGCGATGGCCTCCGGTGTGCAACCCATATTCGAGATCTCGGCAACAAGCATCACCTTGTTGGCGATCAGGGTCTGGGCATCGGCACCGTTAAGCTCATTCTGCGTTGCGCACGGCAGTGCGATGTCTACCTTTACTTCCCATGGCCTCTTTCCCTTGACGAACTTCGAGCCGGCAAATTTCTTTGCATAAGGTTCAACGATATCCTGGTTCGATGCCCTCAGATCAAGCATATAATCAATCTTCTCTCCGCTGATACCTGCGGGATCATATATATAACCATCGGGACCGGATATTGTAACAACCGTTGCACCAAGCTGGGTAGCCTTGAGGGCTGCACCCCATGCAACGTTGCCGAAGCCGGAGATTGATACCTTCTTGCCCTGGAGACTGTCATTCTTTGTAGCCAGCATCTCCTTGACAAAGTAAATACCGCCGAAGCCTGTGGCCTCGGGACGTACGAGAGAACCGCCCCAGTTCAGGCCCTTGCCTGTCAGTACGCCGGTGTGCTCAGCTGCAAGTTTCTTGTACATGCCGTACAGGAAACCGATTTCGCGTCCGCCTACACCTATGTCACCTGCTGGAACGTCAGTCTCGGGACCGATATGCTTCCACAGCTCAAGCATGAACGACTGGCAGAAACGCATCACTTCGTTTTCTGACTTGCCCTTGGGATCGAAGTCTGATCCGCCCTTGCCGCCACCCATCGGGAGGGAGGTAAGGGAGTTCTTGAAGATCTGCTCGAAGCCCAGGAACTTAAGGATTGAAAGGTTCACCGTGGGGTGGAAGCGAAGTCCGCCCTTGTATGGGCCGATGGCTCCGTTGAACTGCACCCTGTAGCCGAGATTGACCTGGACATTGCCCTTGTCATCCATCCAGGGTACCTTAAAGGTGAATATGCGGTCCGGCTCAACCAGCCTCTGCAGGACACCTGCCTTGGCAAACCTGGGGTTCTCATTGTAAACATCCTCGATAGTTTCAAGGACCTCCTTGACTGCCTGATGATACTCGGGTTCACCAGGATGCTTCTTCTCGAGCTCAGCCAGAATCTCTTTTACTTTCATTTCAATGTATGTTTGTGGTTTGTGATTATTGTAAAGATCTATTACTCCTCAAAGGTCAATGAACCGCCAGTCATGAAAAATGACTTTGCTCATGTTTTACCGGAGACCGTCTAAATAACTGATTTGTAGTTTTTAAGAGTTGCCTCAATATCTTCCCTCTGTTTCCTTGTAAGTGCTGAAATACTCACCGGAGGGTATGCTGCCTTCCGCCCCTGTACCTGCTGGAAAAGGGTGAGGTAGCTATGCAGGCCCATGAATTGTTCTTTAATCTCATACCCGGCAAACCTCTCGACCGGTATCTCAATGCTTTTGCTTTCGCCGGGCATCAGCCCCGGCTTATACCACCGGAGGGTTATCTTTCGCTCATCAGCTGAAAATAAAAGGTACATATACTTCAGTATCACCGGCCGCATGAGCAAAATCAGGTATGCCGCCGTTAACACGACTGTCAGTATTGTAAGGCTCTTTTCTGTCATTATATGTCTGAATACCTTTGGAAAATAGGCCAGGAAGATGTACAGAACATACACCACCGTGGTGATGAATCCGGTCAGCCTCAGCGAAACAATTTTTTTGCCATTGTCAAGGGTCATGAGTGTCAGGTTTTAAACAAACCTACTAATTTTTTTCGAATCGGAGGGGGGGGCAGCTGTCAGGCCTGGTCCCTCTTTTTCCTGAAGAACTTTTTCATTATGTCCGAGCATTTTCCGGCAAGTACTCCGGTGCGGACCTCCGTCTTCGGATGCAGTATACCGGCGCCTGTGGTGGTATAGCCCTTTTTCGGATCGGATGCACCCCATACCAGTGCAGTGACCTGGCTCCATGCCAGCGCACCGGCGCACATGACGCATGGCTCCACGGTAACGTAAATGGTACAGCCGGTAAGGTATTTGCCACCGAGGTAAGAAGTAGCGGCTGTGATGGCCTGCATCTCTGCATGGGCGGTGGGATCATTGAGTGTCTCCGTCAGGTTGTGGGCACGGGCAATCACTGTGCCTCCGGCAACAACCACTGCCCCCACCGGCACCTCGTCACGGGCGGCAGCCTTTTCAGCTTCGGCAAGAGCCATCTTCATGTAATATTCATCGCTTCCGGGTTCCATGGTGGTGTTCTGTCTTCAGGTTACAGGAGATTGCAGTCTTACGAATTTTTCGGTTCGGGATGGATGATCACGTCTATGTCCCTGAATTCGCGTTCCAGGCGCTCCTCGATCAGGTCACACTGACGGTGGATGGTGTCAATTGTATCCTGGGCCGGCACATCAAGGTGGAACTCAACAAACCTCTGATGGCCGGCAGCCCTTGTCTTCAGGTCATGGTAGCTAACCTGCATCTCATCCAGTATGCCTGTCAGTTTCTTCATCTCCTCTGGTGAGAGGGCTGTGTCAAGGAGCGGGAAAAAGGCTTTTCTGAGAAGCATCCATGATTCATATATTATTATGACGGCCACGCCCAGGGCGATGATGGGATCAAGCACATGCCAGCCTGTCAGCCAGATCAGCGCCAGCCCGAGCGCCACACCGGCCGATGTGATTACATCAGTCTTGAGATGCAGGGCATCAGCTTCCAGGGCAACGGAGTCAGTCTGCCGGGCAACTTTGTACAGACGCCTGGAGACAAATGTGTTGACAACAGCAGAGATGGCCATCACCAGCACCCCCAGGCCCAACGCTCCCGTCTCCCCGGGATGTATAAACCTGTCAACTGCCTCATATACAATCCATGCCGAGGCGGCGAAAATCAAAAGCGCCTCAATCACGCCCGAGACATTCTCCACCTTTCCGTGGCCGAAGGGATGCCTCTCATCAGCAGGTGTCCCCGATATCTTTACTGCGAAAAATGCGATAATGGCTGCCACCAGGTCCAGGGATGAATGGATGGCCTCGGAAATGATGCTGACCGAACCGGAAATAATCCCTGCGGCCAGTTTCATCGCTATGAGCAGGCTGTTCGATATGACCGAAAGCCTTGCAGTACGTGTCTTCAGTGGAGTGGTCATTGCTGTCGGAACTGCTTTTGAACTGCTGCAATTTTAGGAAAAAGGAGCGACAAGTCAGAGGAAAGTTATTACCGTTTGTTACCGGAATACCTTATTTTTGTCTCCTCAAAATATCTGATATGTACAGGACACATACTTGCGGTGAGCTTTCACTCAGCAACAGGGGAGAAACGGTCAGTCTGGCCGGATGGGTACAGCGTTCGAGGGACCTCGGGGGAATGACGTTCATTGACCTGCGTGACAGGTACGGCATCACCCAGCTGGTCTTTAACATGGAGACTAACGCTGACCTTTGCATGAAAGCCCGTAAACTGGGCCGTGAGTTTGTGATCCGTGCTGAAGGCATTGTCGCTGAGCGAAGCAATAAGAATCAGAAGATCCCTACGGGCGAAATAGAGATAATCACTGAGCGGATCGAGGTGCTCAATGCATCTGACACCCCGCCCTTCACGATCGAGGAGAACACCGACGGCGGTGACGAACTGAGGATGAAATACAGGTACCTTGACCTGCGAAGGCAGAACGTGCGCTCGAACATCATTCTCAGGCACAAAATGGCCCAGGAGGTGCGCAAGTACCTTGACGGCCAGGGATTCATCGAGGTGGAGACACCGGTGCTCATCAAGTCAACCCCCGAGGGAGCGCGCGATTTTGTTGTGCCTTCAAGGCTGCACCACGGAGAGTTTTATGCCCTTCCGCAGAGTCCGCAGACATTCAAGCAGTTGCTGATGGTGGCCGGATTCGACAAGTATTTCCAGATTGTAAAGTGCTTCCGTGATGAAGACCTGCGTGCAGACCGGCAGCCGGAATTCACCCAGGTTGACTGCGAGATGTCATTCATCCACCAGGAAGATATCCTGAATATGTTTGAAGGGCTGGCCCGCCATCTTTTCCAGGAGATAAAGGGATTGGTGTTTCACGGGCCTTTCCCGCGCATTTCGTATGATGAGGCTATGAGCCGGTATGGCAGTGATAAGCCTGACATAAGGTTTGACATGTGCATTACCGAGATTACTGAGAACGTCAAGGGCCGTAATTTCCCGCCTTTTGAACTTGCTGCCTATGCGGGGGCTGTTTCCGCCCCGGGCTGTGCAGGCTGGTCGCGCAAGCAGCTCGATGAACTGACCGAGTTTGTCAAGCGCCCACAGATAGGGGCTGCCGGCCTCGTATGGGCGAAGGTCGAGGCAGACGGAACGGTCAGATCATCGGCTGACAAGTATTACAGCGCCGACGACCTTGCCAACATCGCCCTGATGACCGGTTCGGATGCCGGCGACCTTATACTGATGATGGCCGGTCCGAGGGAAAGAACACTATCCGCCCTTGGTGAACTTCGTCTCGAGATGGGCAGGCGTCTTGGCCTTCGCGACAGCTCAGTCTATGCTCCCCTGTGGGTGGTCGACTTCCCGCTGCTGGAGTGGGACGATGAGACGCAGCGCTTCTACGCGAAGCATCACCCGTTTACCGCACCTAAGCCGGAGGATATCCAATATATGGAAAGCGACCCGTGGAGAGTGCGTGCCAACGCTTATGACCTGGTAATTAACGGGACGGAGATAGGAGGGGGCTCGATACGTATCCATGACCCGGAAACACAGTCGCTCATGTTCCGGACTCTTGGCTTCACTGCCGAGGAAGCGCAGAAGCAGTTCGGCTTCCTGCTCAATGCCTTCCGCTACGGCGCCCCGCCGCACGGTGGGATTGCGTTCGGGTTTGACAGGTGGACGGCAATCATGGGTGGCTCGGATACCATCCGTGATTACATTGCTTTCCCGAAAAACAACCAGGCCCGTGACTTGATGATTGACACCCCTGCCACGATAAAGCAGGAGCAGCTTGACGAGCTGGGAATAGAGATCAGTAAGGAAGAAGAGAAAAAGTAGCCTCCTTCCCGGCTTCAGCCGGTCACTTGTGTGAAGATGTCCTGGCCTGGACCACCGGTTCCGCCGGCCTGGCGAATGGAATGGAGAAACAGAACAGCGATCCTTCTCCCGGCGTTGAGATAAGCCATATTGAGCCACCGAGAAGTTCGGCGTATGCCTTCGAAATGCTCAGACCGAGGCCTGTTCCGCTGTACTGCTTCGAACTGGGTCCTTCCACCTGGAAGAATCTCTCAAAGACCTTCTGCTGGAACTCGGGGGCTATCCCGATACCGGTGTCAGATACAAAGAATTCCACCATTTCACCCCTGACCACGTATCCCAACTCTATCCTTCCCTTTTTGGTGAATCTCAGGGCATTGTTGAGCATGTTGGAAAAAATCTGGATCACCTTTGTTTCATCCGTTACCACCTGTGCATCCCGGTCATCAAGGTGTGTGGTAAAGTTGAGCACGAGACCCTGTTGCTGGACTCTCATCCGGTACTGGTCATAGAGGCTCCTGATCAGCTGGTTCATATTGACGGTTGACCGGCTGATCTTTACCAGGCCGGTCTCGATATTGGAGATGTCGACGATGTCAGTGATAATTGAGAGCAGCTGGTTGCTCGACTGATAGATTATGTCAATATATTGCCTGCGCGAATCATCCGTGGTGTCAGGCGAGTCAAGCAGGGTTGTGAATCCGACGATAGCGTTCATCGGGGTACGGATCTCGTGCGAGATGTTATGCAGGAATGCCGTCTTCAGCCTGTCGCTCTGTTCCGCCTTTTCCTTTGCCCTGATGAGTTCTTCCTCTATCCGTTTCCGTTCGGTGATGTCTGAAATGAAGCCTTCGAGGGCTACCAGTTTGTCGCTTTCGTAATAGCCTCGTCCGCGCTCCCAGACCCATTTCCTGTTTCCCGATGAGGTGATGATCCTGTATTCTATGGTATAAAGGTACCCTGTTTCCAGGGCAGCATGGACGTTATTCCAGACTCTCTCCACATCTTCCGGGTCAATTATCGAACTGTAAGTTCTTATTTTATTGTTAATGAACTCATTAGGCAGATAGCCGGCAAGCTCGTAGATGCCGTCGCTGATGTACTGCATGGTCCAGTTCCGGTCGTTGTTGCAGCGGAACACCACTCCCCGGAGGTTATTGATGATGGTGCTGAGTTTTTTGTTGCTCTCGCGCATCTCCTCCTCGGTACGTTTACGGTCAGTGATGTCACGGCCGATGCTCTGGAAGAACCTGTTCCCTTCTACCTCAACAGTATAGGCGCTGATCTCGATGGGGAACGTGCTTCCGTCACTACGCAGGTGAACGGTTTCAATATATGATGAGCCTGTCTCCTGGAGATTCCTGACATGTTCTGACAGCTGCGGTATCTCGTGTGGAGTACGGATCTCAGAAACATTCATGCCGATGAGTTTCTCGCGCGGATAGCCATATGTGGTGACAGCCCGCTCATTTGCTTCGACAATATTCAGATCGCTGTCAATCAGCAGGATGATGTCATTCCCGTGTTTCATCACGAAATCGAAGTGTTTCATGATGGCCTGCCGGTTCAGTTCTTCCTGTTGCCTTTCGCGGAGGTAGCGGGCTTTGGTCGATTTTATGATCAGCCATGCCATGCTGGCAAGGGCCAGGTAGACTATGCCCATGATCATCCAGAGCATGGTTATCTCGCGCATGAACCTGGCAAGGATCTCCGAGGTTTCCTTCTTGGCTATGAGGTACCAGTCGGTGCCGGGCACTTTTTTGACCGAAGCGATCACCTCGGTACCGGTATAGTCATTATAGACATTTGCCTCGTCTGATTCCGTGGCGGGCCTCATGGCGCTCAGTTCCATCGGGCCTGCGGCGAAGGTGACAGGTCTGTCATATCCTGCAAGGTGTGAGCCGTTGAGGTAGATTACGGAGTCACCCTCAAATCGGAACAGGATGCACTCCGACGTGCTTCCCGGTGTTGGCCAGGTGGAGAGCATCGGGAAAAGTTCCTTTTCGGGATCTATTCTCAGGACCAGCACGCCGGCGAGTACCGTGTCGCCCTCATAGGGCATCTTCATAGGGATGAGCAGGTCGAGGTGAAGGTATTTGACCACTTTCGCCGTGTGGAAATCAGACATGGATATGACCGGATTGGAAATGGCTTTGGTGACATTGCCTCTGAGGTATTCTCCCATCACTGCTTCTTCAGGCGGGACGGCTATTCCGGGGCTTCCTCCTGCGTCAAGCAGTACTGCCCCTCCGAAGTCGTAGCTTTCAATCAGGGTGGTAAGGAGCTGGATGAGTCTTGATTTTTCACGGACAGAGTTGTCCTTGATGAACATGGCGTCAATATGCTCAACCAGGGTGACGTTCTCATGGATCAGTGTTGCGTCATTGAGACGCTCTTTTTTCCATTCAGACACCTGTTCTGATTTCAGGTTTGCAACGGCCTCCATTTCAGTGACGGCATCGCGAAGCAGTCTTTTCTTCTGTTCTCCCGAATAGATAATGATGATGGCTGTGAGGACTGCGGCGGTGAAAAGAAGCACGCTCACGGAGTTCCAGGGGAACGGTGATTTATTGGTCTTCTTTTTCATCGGGTTCCTGATGATAGAATTCAGCCGGGGCATGAAGTTAAGAAAAATGTATTTAATCAACCCTGAAATCAAGGCGATTATTGTGCCGCTACAGCAAAAAACACAACACTCCCCCCGGCGTCACCGGAGGTGAGCCGCCGTAATGAATATGAGGAGTTGTATGGAGAGCTGGCTTTGTATTCTCCGGAGGCGGAGCAGGCAAAGTCAGGGTACGATTTTATTTTGCGTTCTTCTTTTCCTTCTTCTCCTTACGCTTCTCTTTCAGGCTCTTTGCAGGCTCTTTCTTTTTGTCCTTCTTTGTTACGAGTCCTTTCGTCATGGCTTTATCAATATGATTTTAAACGCTTTACAGCCCCGGGCTCATCCCCGCGGTCAATGATGCTAAAAATAGTATCTGTGAATTGAAAAAGCAACCCCTGTTGATTAAAAAATGAAAAATTGGCCGGGGGGCCGGTGAGTCAGGGTTATACCTGGAATGTTAATCCAAGACAGGCTACTTTTTATCTAACCGGTACCCCTTTTGGTCAAATAAAAAAGGAGGTGTATTCCTTTATTATTAATTTTAGAGCTGTTTTAAGGCTGAGCATATTTTTATTTCAATGAACTAACTGTTGACATTGCAACAGGTTTTGTCATTTTTGGTGATTTGAATCGTATATGCCCGGCCCTTAACCGTAAGCCGGGCTCTTTTTTCCCGGTATGTCAGACAGGAGATGTCAGTGTGACTGACGGAACGGGAGTGTATCCGGCTCTTATCTGACATGATATCCAACTATCATATTATCAATTGAATATTGTCTGATCACTGATACCTTTCTGCAACTTCAATTCTTCCAATTATGCCCTGTCTGGGGGAAGATCAGGGCCTTCGGATTTTAACTTTTTTCGAAACACCCAGAAAACGGACTTGACATGGAAGAGACAGAGTTCCTAAAGACGACGGCCTTACCCCGCAGGCCGGCCGTAACCATTTCTCTTATTGCAATGATGCTGGTTCTTGGTACACAGGAAAGCATTGCCCAGACAGCTGTGGCATCAAACTCCGGACCCGTATGCACGGGCGGTACGGTAACGCTTAATGAAACAGGCGGCAGTGCAGTTTCATGGTTGTGGAGCTCTTCGGGTACAGCTTCATTCAATGATAACAGCTTGCAAAACCCTGTTGCGACGGGGGCCGTAAACGGAGAGATATTCACGGTTCGGATCACCGATGCCGGTGGAAATACTGCCTCGGCGACAACTACGGTAATTGTTTATTCGCTTCCGCCGGTACGGCCCGATAACGTAAGCGGAGAGGAAACCCAATGCCGGAATGCTGTTGGTGTGGTCTACAGCATCAGCCCGGTGGTTAATGCCACCAGCTATCTTTGGGAGGTGCCTGCCGG
>ERZ1645192.2498-NODE-2498-length-15229-cov-6.964742_pt1 | contig 15229 bp, 12 predicted proteins | sample MGYA00575354_ERZ1645192 | MGnify/ENA primary metagenome ERZ1645192 (study PRJEB40844, sample SAMN11349763) | freshwater sediment metagenome | isolation source: river sediment | host: Sediment | place: India: Faizupur Khadar , New Delhi | collected 2017-02-21 ... | reverse complement strand
GAAAGCTGTCAATAGTTTTTTTAAGCCTTTTTGGAATAATTGCTCAATAGGGTTGAAATCCTCTATTTGCCGCTGCCCTCACCCGGGTAAAGGGGCGGTGCTCCACTGCACCATTTTGCGCCCTGCACCTCTCGGGTCTTGGCAAGAGCGTCGCGTAAAGGGGTCCCATAATTGTGACCACGCCTCCCCTCAGGGCCGAAGGGCCGTCATCGCTCAGCCTGGGCCAGCGGCTTTTGTGGCCGCGATAATCCTGCTGTGCAGCCGTCAATGACTGGAGGTTTTCGGACGATGGCTCCAGACCCAATCACCGTGCTGAAATTTGCATTCGACGCTGCTGCGAGTTCCGTCCGGTTGGTTGTAAACCGTTCCCCCATCATCTTTCCGGTTTCGGCCGATGGAGTAGAGGACGAATGCGGATGGGACCTCAGCCCGGTAGTGATAGGGCTCGTTATTCAGCACATCCCGCGGGACGGTGGCCAGGAATCCGGGCGTTAGTTCCTCGAGACGTTGCGGATAGGTTCCATGGGCGATCCGGAATCTTTCCAGCGCGCATGCCAGTCGGGCCTGATCGGCGGCGCATTGTGCAAAATGGAACCAGCTTTTGAGATGCAGCATCTCCATAGCCTTTGGGGCCAGGAAGGTTCCGAAGAACGGGTCCGACGTTCCATTTAACAGCGTCCGAGCCTCTGTTTCATGGGGACTGCTCTGCCAATGGCTCAGCGTCCGAAGGCGTTGGCTGTGGAGGGCGGCCTGGTCCAACAAAGACCAGCCTCTCGGATAGAGAGCACGCGCCATTCTGAGCATGCGCATCTGGACGGGGTCTTTAAGATCGAGGGAAGAAGAGGGGGGGGTCTCGGAGGTTGGGATAACGGCCTCGCAAAAGTCTGCCAATGCGAAGGCGCTCAGTCTGACAGAGTGGGGATAATCCTGAAGCGACTGGATGCGTTCGATTGATTTCTGGAGATTCACCAGGTGTCGCTCCTGCCACTGGCCGGCTGCCAACCCTTCCCACACGGGCTGCAGGGCGTCGGCAAAGACCGCGAGACGGCGTTGATCGGTCATTGGCCAGGGCTGCTGCCGGGCCAAATCGCAAATCCGCAGGGCTAAAAGAGTGTCTTCGCATGCCGGATCGATTAAGCCCACCGCCAGCCTGGCCGAGGCGCGCACGCGCAGGATGCGGGTAATCCCATTGAGCACGGCCCCGTAGGGATTCGGATCGAACATCTGACGGGAGTAATCCAGCGGAAAGCGGGAGTAGGGGCGGGTGGCGGCCTGGCGAACCGCTTCGATATGTATGTTAAAATTGGTCATTCCACGGAGAAAGAGCGCGGCTGAATCCTGCCGATTCAAATCGGGCACCGGCTGCTTCGACGCAGGCATTGCCATGGGGTCGGCGGACTCATCCGGAGCGACCGGGGGCTCCCAGCCGCGCCAGAAATCCAGCAAGACGCGGAAATCTGTGAGCTCCTGGTCCAGCCAGGGACATTCCTTCACATTCGGAGTGTGCAAGGACGGCCACCGCTCCCAATAGGCAATAAACGCCCAATTACCGAGGACCTTTGATTCGGAGCTTGCGGTGGTCCGAAGGAGGTCGGCGAAGCAGTCGGCCCGGGCGAAGTTTTCGGGGTCGGGGACCGGCGGCGGAACGAGATCCTGGAGCCGCAACGTTTCCCGGCTTTGTTCGGCGAGTTGCACCACGGCATTCCATGCGCGTTTTCCGCGCCATCGTTCGATGCTGTAGAACAGGACAACCGATGAAACCGCGAACACCACGGCCCAGCCGGCGATCCGGACGGATTCCCGGGAAAACAACCAACGTCCGCCCTTGCGCCAGGCGCCAATTCCGAGCCGGGCAACCGCGGCAAGGAAAATCAGGGCAACCAGCCCCAGGAAGAAGGCAGGCAGACCGTGGAGCGGCGATTCCACACGGCGCCAGGCGGTGTGGCTGGCGGCAGTCCAGACGCCGAGAAGAACAACGGCGGCAACGAGGAGCAAAAGCTTTCGTCGAGCCGGGGGAGGAGGTGAATTCATACAGAAACCCTTTCGGTTTTTCGCTCGCTGCGCGGAGGAGCCATGCGCGGGGCATCCTGAGGCCGCTTCGCGTGCGGCGCCTCCGCCCGCTGGCCGGCTTCAGAATCGGCGAGCAGCTCGGTTTTGATGGTCTGGACAATTTCCTGAAGGGAAGGCCGGGCGACGGCTCCGGGCCTTGGCGCCGCGGGCGCGGTCAGACGAAAGACGGTGACCAGCAGCCAAATACCTGCCAGGGCGCCCCAGGCGGCGCGCGGACCGAACAGGAGGCGCTCGAGGGATGACAGCGCCCGCGCTCTTGCGGGAGGGGGCTCGACGTTCTTGCGTATAGCCGAAGTCCACCGCATTTGGAAACCTTCCGGTGGGGCGACTTCGGGCAGTTTCTCCAGTTTTTTGAGACTGCGTGTCAAAGCACAGAGCTCATCAAGCCGGGCGCGGCAATCCGGACAATTTTCGAGATGGGCCTGCGCTGCTGCTGCCCGGTCCCTGGTTGCGGGTCGTGGTTCGCCCGCTTCGAGGGCCAACAGGCTGATCTCGGTTTCGTATCTTCGACAAGGCTTCAGCGACCACTTCATACTTTTGTATCCCCTTCGGGGTTGAGCAGGTTCAATACAACTTTCGACTGACGCATTTGCGCGAGTGCGTGGTGAAGCCGGGATTTAACAGTGCCCACGGGCAAATCCAGCGCGGCGGCCATTTCAGCGATGGACGCTCCCTGATAAAACCTCAGCAGAAGCACCTGCTGGTGTATTTCCGGCAATTCCTGCATGGCGGTTTGCAGTTGCTCGGTGACCTCCTGCTGCAAGAGCCCCTCTGCGGGGGTGGGTGCGGCATCGGTGACTGCCTCCAGGGCTGTTGCGTGGTCGCCGGCTTCCCGGCGGGGCAGGCGCGACAGGGAGATCGGGCGGGACTGCGCGCGGCGGATGAACTTCTGGTAGCGATGCACCAGGATCGCATAAAGCCAGGTTGAGAACCGGCACGAGCCGTTGAAGCGCGCGATGCATTTCCAGGCCTCCACGAGAGTTTCGGAAGCGAGATCCCCGGCTGCAGCCGAATCGCGGCATAACGCGACTGCCTGCTGATACAGCCGGTGATCACACGTGCGCGCCAGAACGCAGAAGGCTTCCGCGTCCCCCTGTCGGGAACGGCGAACGAGGTCCTCTGTGTTCACCGGGTCAACCGGTTGCTGAATTGTCGGCACCTGCTCGATTATCCCCTGAACCTGCGAAAAGGTTCAATGGCGAACCTGAGGCGGGGTTGCGGCCGGAGGCGGTGGGCGGCGGGACGCCCTTTTCATAAAGGACGGTTTGAACGCTGTTTGTGAATAGCCGCAGTCAAAGGGATCCGTCGATCCGGATCAGCTCGATCCTGTCAATCTTGAGGGCTTTAATGGCGGAGGTTGCCCCGGCGGCTTTATTGAAGCGCCCGGGACCGATCCAGAAGTAGTGGTCGCGCTCGGGCAACCACTCGGCCACATCGTACCACGCGTAACCGTCGCCGACGTCGGACGACTTGCGCTCGATGCCGCCGCAGGCCCGGCTATTCCTGGCGTCATAGACGCCGGCCCAGAAGGCCTCGCCCGTTTTGACTGAATCCTTTTCGACGCAGACCCGCATGCGGAGGCGGTACTTCCTGCCGGCATCAAAGGCGACCTGCGAGAAGGGCAGCGTCGCACACCATTCATAGTGGGTGTTGTACAGCTTCATGGCTGAGCCGTCCTCGGCCAGCGGGTCGGCTATGGTGTCGCCCCACGTGCCGCGGTGGCTGAGGGAGAGCAGCTTGTCCTCAACGAAGGCGCGCGTCTGCGGGGCCGGCAAGGCCGACGGATTGGCCAGCGCCTTCCAGCGTGCCAGCACCTGTGTGTGGCGCTCGTGATTCTCGGAAAGACGGATGTTCCCGGCCTCGTCAAAACGCTTCAGCAGTTCGACCGCAAGCGCGCGTTGTCCGGACGACAGGTCGTAGCGCTCCGGTTTTTCCGTGACCCAGACCTTGATCTCGTCGGGGGCCGGCATCCGCGCCATCCGCGCGTAGAGCACGGGGAATGCGCCCATACGGACGTTGTACAGGCGGGCGGGGTCGTCTTTGACCGCGGCTTCGGCCTGCTGCCACAAGGCGCTGGCGCGGGTGTAGAAATCATCGGTGAGCAATGTCGCGGCGGGGTTGTCGAAGATGCGCAGTGGGTGTTTGGCCGGGTCGCGGTAATAACTGTGCAGTGCGTCGAAGTAGGTGCGCACGTGCGGCGCGGCGGCGCCGTAGTAGCCCCGGAAGAAATCCTGGAGCAGTGGTTCCTGTGGCAGGTCGGGGTTCCACAACCACTTGGCCAGCAGCCAGGCCTTCAGCTCGGCGAAATCGCCATGCCGCCCCTGGTAGGCGCCCTGTTCAAACAGGTATTCAACACGATTCGTGTGGAAGAATTTGACGTTTTCCTGAAGCGCCAGGACATTCGGGAACGGGCTGGCATAGTGGCTGAAGTCGGTGGTGTAGTCCCAGATGTAAAGGCGTTTGGAGATCGCGCTCCAGCCGCGGATGTCGTCCATGAAGTCGAGGTTCTCTTTGAACCCGCTGACCGGGATGGGAAACGAGAAGTCGCACTCGATGGTGCAGAGGCACGGCATGACGTTGGCGCGCGGGCGGATGGTTTTGGGCGGCTTGCGGGTATATTGGTAGGCGAGCGTCTCGATGATCGCGTTCGGGAATTCCTTCTCCACAGCCTCGGCGATCCTGTTCACAAAGGCGATCATCGTGCCCGCGTGCGATTCTTCGGCATCGTCAATGGCTTTGCAGGCCGTGCAGGTGCAGTAGTTATGCCAGTCGTTCTGGCTGACGCCATAGAACGAGGCGCCGGGGTCTTTGCGAATCCGTTCCAGCACGTTGGAGGTGACAATGCGGAGCACGTCCGGGTTGGAAAGACAGAGCTGTGTATGGTCTTTCACCCGCTTTCCATTGACCTCGCTAAAATACTCCGGGTGTGCGGCGAAATAGACATCGGGGGAGCAAAGCATGTCGAACGTGTGGCAGCTTCCCAGCCCGCCGCCGAAGCGGTGGGAATGGCCGCCATGTTTTGCCTCCAAACGCATGGCATTCCCGTTGACCTTGTTTCGGGCCGCGAGATTGCCGTCGAACATATCGAACCAGAAAGGCTCGCGGAGGGCGAAAGCGGGTTTCTGTGTTTCATCCAGCGCGGGCACGGCGAAGGAATCGCGACGGGGAACGACGCTGTGCCAGGAGCTGTACCAGCGGCAACCGCCGAAGCGATCGAGCAGCTCGTACACCCCGTAGAGCGTGCCGCGCACGGGGCCGCCCAGGATCAGGAGGCGGTCGCCGCGGCGCACGAGACGAAAGCCGTCCTCGCCCAAGGCTTTCATGTCCGCCGGGCTGCCGAGAAGTTCCGCGGTGAAACGCGTATCGCCGAGCATCACGCTGCGTGCCGGCAGGGGCGCTTCGTCCGTCGTGATGGGAAGCCTGACGCCGGTCATTTGCTCCGTGAAACGCTGGAGTTCCTCGGCGGCATAGACCTGCGAGGGCGATGCGGTGGCTGGCCGCACGATGGTGCAGGCGGCAGGCTGGCCACGCGTGGCCAGAGACCATTCTTGAGCCGGCGCCCCGGTGGCAGCCGTCAGGACAAGCGCAACAAACAGAAGTCGATTCATGGGACAGCTTATTGTTTCGGTGGACGTATCGTCGCCCGCCGCGTCCATACCCAATCAGAACATGGCTATTGTGTAAAACTCTAAGAGCGCGTGTTGAAATCGTGGAAATTGCTTTCTCGCGTCCGCCCTGTGCTGAGCGCTGTGCGGGTGATTCAACAAAGCGGAAACTGGAGTCACAAGGAGATTTCTACGGTCCGCGCGCGGCCACGGTTGCGTTGGGAGACGGAGTTATCCTCGAAAGCGATTGCGGTCAGAACAGAACAAGCCGGTGCAGTTCCAGGAGCGCAACCGCGACAGCCCCAACGTGGCGGCTTCTCGATCAGTCCTCCACTTCCATCACAAGGGTTCCGGGTTCAATGCGCAGGCTTTTGATCCCTCGAAGGACGGATTCTTGAGAATCAGCGCCCATAGCCTGGCTGATCAGGTTTTTTCCCTTTAGATCACCGAGCCATGCCTTCGGCAGGCTCAGCCCGAACACGGTAAAATCCTCGAGAATCGCGTAGGGAGCCCCGTCCTGGCCGAGGGACAAAAGGAAACGACCGCGGGCGCGAAACATCTTTCCGCCGCCGACGGGGAAATCCTTTGGGATTGGCACGGCCAGGTAGGCGTTGATGGCGTTCCTTCCGAATTCCAGGCGGAGGGATTTTCCGAATTCCGTGTTGGCATTCAACAGGCCGTTAATCTCCCGTTCGGTTAGCTTGAGCACCTTCGATCCCGGCACGTATGGCCGATCTTCGTCCGGGTTCGCAGCGTTGGCGACGGCCTGGATTTCGGAAGGCCTGGCCGGTTTTCCCGCGGTATCCGGAACGGGTGTTGGCGTTTTTGGCGCATCTAGTGCGGGAGCCGTTGCGGAAGCCTTCCGGGGGGCTTCAAGCGTCTGATCGGTTGCCGGAGCCTCTGCCGCCGGCTTGCCGGTCAGCCGTTGTATTTTCTGATCCACCACCGCTTTTTCGGCGGCGGACAGGACCACCGGCTTTATGGGCCGTTGAATCCACCAGACGGTGATTGCGACAGACGCGACAATGAACAGGAACAGCGCCGCGAAAGCTCCGCAAACGTAAAGTAGCCATCGTGATCCTTTCGGCTTCTGCAGCGGAGGCCTGGAACCCGGATTCAGTTGAGGAGGAGGAGAGGTGTTTTGCATATGAAAGAAAGTTAACCAGGATTCATTGGAACGTATCGAGGCAAAGGCATTAGCCCGGGTTTAAAACCGTTTGCGGCGGTTCCGGCGTCCAGGCGAAACTTTGGTCCTCGTGCTCATGGATTCCCCGATAATTCAATCATGGACCCGGTAATGCTCTAGTCAAGCGGCAGCCCAAAGAAAATGGAAATTGAGTGGCGACGCTCTTGCGGTTTGATTCGTTCCCTGATTCTCCCTCACCTGCGCGGCGCTGAGCAGATCCGAGCGCCAAGAGGCAGATTGCAATCCGTCGTTTTCCAAACACGAAGCACACTCTCGTGTCATTGCGTTTGACCGTGATCACACGCCGGCTTAGTATTATTTGCGTGAAAAGTACGGATCTTACCATTACAGAGCTGGCCCGGGAGGCGCCCAAAGCGATCCGGCAAACCGAGGAGGTTGGCATCCGGGGCATTACTCGGAATGGGAAGTCCGTGGCGTTTCTCGTGTCCCGGGCCGTGATGGAGTCCATTCTGGAGACGATGGAGCTGCAGAAGAATCGGAAGCTCATGGACATGGTCAAAGCGGACAAGGCCGGACGAGTCACCTACACCCCGATGCCCGGTGAAGGCTGAAGTCCAGTGGTCGCGCCAGGTAGCTCAGTTTGTCGGCGCGCTGGCGCCCGACCCAAGGAAGAAACTCCGCGCCGGTCTGCACGGTCTGGCTTCCGATCGGGGGAACATCAAAGACCTGGTTGATGAGCTAATCGGCTACAAGCGCCTGAGGGTTGGCCCCTATCGGGTTATTTACCGGGAAGCGCTGGAACGGGGAAGACCCGTGCGCAAGTGCCTGTTTGTCGAGCACCGCAATGTCGTCTATGAGCTCTTCACCCAGATGCTTCTGGATGACCTGCACTAAGACACCCCCAAAAAAAAGAGGTTCACCCACGGTTTGGGACAGGTGGCATGGGGTTTCCTTTGACGTGGGGTTGCATGGGCAATGCTCTCTCGACGCCAGGGGCGCGCGCGGATAGGCTTCGGGCCATGGCTTCCACGAACTGTCCATCCAGCTCGTTCTGTGCGCTGCTGATCCTGTTGCCGGCAATCGTCTTGCAAGCCTCTTCCCTCGAAGAGCTGGCCCGGCCCCAGGAAGGCCGGTCCATGCGCGCAACCTCCACCATGCGCCTGGGCGAGATCGTCGCCGGACGGGAACGCAAGCCAAACCCCAAGGCAGATCCCAAAGGTGATCTCGAAGAGGCCAGCAACTGGGACAATTTCCGCGTGCCGCCGGGCCGGACGAATGTGCTGATGGATGTGGAAGGGCCGGGGATGATCACCCACATTTGGATGACGTTTTTGGGGCCCGGGCCGCAAAGGTGGGCCAAAGAAGGCTCAGCAAACCACCAGGAAATGCTTCTGCGCATTTATTGGGACGGGAACCCGCGCCCGGCGGTGGAGGCTCCGGTGGGTGATTTTTTCGCCAATTGCTTCGGAAAACGGAGTGCGGTCACGAGCCTGCCGGTCATCGTCGAGGACGCCGATTCCTACAACTGTTTCTGGCGGATGCCGTTCAAGAAATCGGCGCGGGTGGAGATCGTAAATGAGAGCGCGAAACCCATCAGCCTGCTTTACTACAACATTGATTGGATCAGGAAAGACAGACTGCCGTCCGACACTCCATATTTTTATGCGCAATACCGGCAGGAGTACCCGGTTCAAAAGGGCAAGGATTACGTGCTGCTCGATACGCGGGGCAAGGGGCATTACGTGGGGACGGTGCTGGCCGTGCGGACCCGCAGCCCGGCCTGGTTCGGCGAAGGGGACGAGAAAATCTACATTGATGGGGAGGAAAAGCCGTCCATCTGGGGAACAGGCACCGAAGATTATTTCCTTTCCGCGTGGGGGCTCAAGACCACCGGCACGCCTTATTTTGGAGTTCCGTATTTCGACCAGTGGGGCATTGTCGGCTGCCACACCAGCGCTTACCGCTGGCACCTGGCCGATCCCATCGTTTTCAATACTGGCATCCGGGTGACCCTCGAGCACTCCGGGTGGATTTCACCGGACGAAAATCCCGATCGCAAAAGCACTAGCTGGAACGAGCGCGAGGATGATTATTCGAGTGTTGCCTTCTGGTACCAGACGGGCGAACCCACCTTTGCCGCGCGCGCGCCGCACGCGCGCGAACGGGTGCTGCCGGGTCTGGAGCGGGTTATCGCTTTCGCGCACAACTTCACGGCGCAGGAGCATCACGGCAAGGGGGCGGCAACCGAACAGCGGTTGGACCTGTACGATTCGCCGCAACTGCTGTACAAACCGGCTGATCCGGACGGCGCATGGATCGAGATACCGTTCACTGTGACCAACAAGGAGCCTTTGCGGCTGCTGATCAACGCCACCAAATCCTCCGATTTCGGACAGTACAAGATCCTGCTGAACGGAAAAGAACTGGCCAAAAAAGTGGATTTTTACAGCCCGGAGCTGAAAAGCGAGGAGGTGCACCTGCTGGATTTCTGGCCGGACCCGGGGGAGCACAAGCTGCGGCTCGAGTGCGTGGGGAAAAACCCTGTGGCAGAAGGATACTACTGCGGCCTGGAATCCGTGCGTTTGCGCGAGCGGCGTCCGCGCGTGGCGGAATATGGCCATGACCGGGAGAATGACTGGAAAAAGGATCCCCGGCTTTACAGGTGAAGCGTGCCTGACCGGTTATTGGCCAGCGCGGCGCCATTCGCGGCAGACCGAAGAATTGCGGTTCGTTTGCGTCGGGAAACGACATTGTCCTTGAAAGCGATTGCGGTCAGAACAGAATAGGCTCGGGCAGTTCCGGGAGTGCGAACGCAACCTCGAATGCATGGATGGCGCGGCAGAAATCAAGTGCGTGCGCGGACCTCCTGAACGCCGGAATCTAAAAGAAAGGAACCACATGCCGACCGCACCGAACGATAGATTGGCTCTTGGCAGCATCGCAGGGTTGCTCGTTGCCGCGGCGCTCGGCGCCGGCGCGGCGGAACTCAAACCGTTCAACGTCGGTTCGGAGGTGTTTGACCCGGCTGGAGGCCACATCCAGGGGATCGCGGCGAGCGAAGAGGCGCTTTACGTCGCACAGATGACGATGCTTCTCAAGTTCGACTGGGCGGGAAAGTTGATCCGGAAGGTTCGGGTCATCACGCATACGGGTGACATTACATACCATAACGGCGAGATATACACCGCCGTTGCCGTGTATGAGGGGCCCAACACGGGGAAAGGCATGATAAGGGTTTTCGACCGGGACCTGAACCTCATTCGGGAAACACTCATTGACCGGATGGTGGACGGCATCGCGTATCTGGACGGTGTGCTGTGCCTGGGGATGGGCGCGAAGACGCAGCCCTCGCAAGAGCCGCACCGTGTGAACGTGCTCGGACGGTTCGATGCGAAGACGCTGGCGGAGACCGCGCCGCGCGCCGATTTCGATTACGGGTATGAGACGAAGTTCGGTTTTCAGAACATTGCGACGGATGGGAAGGTTCTTTACGGCACGTTTTATTCCGTGAAGGGCGCGCCGCAGGTTGCGGTGTTCGACAAGGCGCTCAAGATTCTCGGCACGCACACGCTGGAGGCCAACCAGGGGCTTGACGTTGTGCCACCCGCGCTGACGGGCGGGAAACTGCTGTTTGTCAAGGCGAAGACAAAGGCGACAAAGCAACCCAAATCGGTGTCCTGTTCGTTCGACTTTTGGGCGCCGCCGGAAACGAGGGAAAAATGAGAGCGCAATTCAACAGACGGAATTTTCTGAAGGGGTCCGCGATGGCGGCCGCGGCGGGATGCTTTTGCCGGAGCGAAGCGGCTCCGGTCGCGCCGGGTGCATTGCCAGATTATGAAATGGACGTGGCGGTGATGGGCGGCGGACCGGCCGGGACGTGTGCGGCGATTGCGGCGGCGCGGAACGGGGCGAAGGTGATGCTGGTCGAGCGCGGGAACTGCCTGGGCGGCATGGCGACGCGCGGGCTTGTGGGGCCGTTCATGACGTGCTACGACAAGACGGGGACGACGCAGATCATCCGCGGTCTCTTCGAGGAGATCGTGGAGCGCCTCGTCGCGCGCGGCGGCGCGATTCATCCGAGGGACTGCCGCGCCGGAACGGCGTTCACGAGCTGGATCGAGGTGGGTCACGACCACTGCACGCCGTTCGAGCCGGAGGCGCTCAAGCTTTTGCTGGACGAGATGTGCGCCGGGGCGGGGGTGAAGGTGCTGTTCCACGCTGATTTTGCGGAGCCGCTTTTGGACGGAAAGCGGATCACAGGTGTGCGGCTGTTCACGAAGGGCGGTTTTCGCACGGTGAAGGCGAAGATCGTGATTGACGCGACCGGCGACGGCGACGTTGCGTTTCGCGCGGGCGTGCCGACCGAGTTTGGCGATCCGGCCGGGAAGCGGGTCCAGCCGGCGACGATGTTCTTCCGCATTGGCAATTGCGATCTTGCGGCGATCACGGCGGACATCGAGAAAAACAAGGGCAACTTCTACCGCAAGGATGGCGTGAACTACCGTTCCCTCCACTGGCGCGTGGCCGAGGCGCGCGCGGCGGGGGACTGGAACCTGGACCGTGTTTCCATCGGGTTGTTTCGCGGTGTGAAGGAAGACGAATGGTTCATCAACACGTCCCGCATCATGGGCGTGGACTCGACCGATCCGGAAAGCTGGAGTGCGGCCGAGACAACGGGCCGGCAACAGGTTGACCAGATCTTCAGGTTCTTCAAAAAGTACGTGCCCGGGTGCAAGGATGCGCGGCTGCTCTGCACGGGTTCGACCGTGGGCGTGCGCGAATCGCGGCACGTCTTTGGCGAGCACCGGCTTACCGTGGACGACTGCCTTGAAGGGCGCGTTCCCGCCGATTCCATTCTCCTGGCGTCGAATTCCGTTGACGTCCATGGCCGGTTCGGGCCGATGTCCAACCAGTATGTGACCGTGAAGAACGGCAACTGGTATGGTGTGCCGTATCGTTGTCTTGTGCCGCTCAAGGTGGACAACCTGCTTGTGGCGGGGCGCTGTCTCTCGGCCACCTCAGAGGCGGCTGGCGCGGTGCGGGTGATGCCTCCGTCCGTGGCGATGGGGCAGGCTGCGGGAACAGCGGCGGCGCTTGCCCTGAAGACCGGCGCGACGCCGCGCTCGCTCGATACCTCGCTTCTCGTGAAGCATCTCAAGGAACAGAAGGTGTTTCTCGGATAAGCGCCGGAAAAGAATGCGCTCGTGCCGTAGCTTCTCCGGGCCGGCTGTGTGAATTCGCGGGATAGTCGCGAGTCAAAGAGGCATCAACCGGGTCTCCTGAAAGTCAATTGCTTCAAGATGATGCTTCAGGCAAGCTTCGGGCCTGTGAAACCGAACGGGAACACTGCCGGCCGCATCGGCGGATCGGGCTTTGATAGCGCGAGATCGGGCCTGGCAGTTCTGGCGATTTTCTTTGTCTTCCTCTTCCATGCGACGGTGCTCCCGGTTTGTGCGGACTCGCCAGGGGCGCCTGGCCGGACGCGCGCTCACCGCGCACCAGAGGTCTTCCCCGGGGCCCATTGGAAGAAAGTGGAGCAACCGGAGGAGATGGGCTGGTCTTCGGCAAAGCTCGAGGAGGCGCAGGCGCATGCAAGTGCGATTGGCTCAGCGGCAGTGTTTATCGTGCATGGCGGGTGCGTCGTTTCAGAGTGGGGCGAGACGGCGCAGCGGTTCAACATCCACTCGATCCGCAAAAGTTTTCTGAGCGCGCTTTATGGAATCTATGTGGAAGATGGGAAGATAGATTTAAGCGCCACGATGGCCGAGTTGGGGATTGACGATAACGAGCCGCGGCTGACGGCGATGGAAAAGCAGGCTGCGGTGGTGGATCTGCTTCGGGCGCGCTCGGGCGTTTATCACCCTGCCCTGTTCGAAACGGACGGCATGAAGCGGCAGCGTCCGGTCCGCGGAAGCCATCCGCCTCGCACATTTTTCTACTACAACAACTGGGATTTCAACGTGCTCGGAACCGTGTTCGAGCAACAGTGCGGCGTTGGCATCTTTGAAGCCTTTCGGCAGAAGATCGCGGCGCCTTTGGGCATGGAGGACTTCCGGCTGGAAGACACGCGGTACGTGCGCGGCGAAGACTCGATCCACCCCGCGTACCCGTTTCGCATGACCGCGCGCGACATGGCGCGGTTCGGGCTGCTATTCGCGCGTGATGGCCGCTGGGGCGGGCGGCAGATGATTCCGGCGGGCTGGGTGGCGGCGAGCACGACATCATACTCGCCGGCTCCGGGCGGTTCCACTGGTTATGGATACATGTGGTGGACAGAGATTCATGGGCGGCACTTTGAGAATGTGGACTTGCCGAAGGGCACGTTTTCGGCCAGGGGCGCTGGAGGGCACTTTATCCTGATTGTGCCGGCATGGGACCTGGTGATTGTGCATCGTGTAAACACCGATCAGAAGGAGGGGCCGAGGGTGAACAACCAACAATTCGGAACGCTGGTGAAGCTAATTGTGGAGGCCATGCCTGCTGCCGCGAAAACGCCGCGGTCCCTCCCCGGGGAAGGCTCGGCTGCATTGCCGCGACGACTTGACGATCTGGTGCCGGTGCTCATGGCAAAGCACAAGGTTCCCGGCGTAGCCATCGTTGGCCTGGAAAACCGGCGGATTGCCTGGGAGCGCCAGTACGGAGTTCGGAGCAAAGGCAAACCGCACCGTGTTGATACGCAGACACTGTTTGAGGCTGCATCCATGAGCAAGCTCCCCGCGAGCTATCTTGCGCTGAAACTGGTGGAGCAGGGCAAACTGGACCTGGACCGGCCCTTGTGCGATTACCTTGACAAGCCGTATCTGACGAACCAGCCATTGCACTTGAAGATCACGACACGAATGGTGCTGTCGCACACTTCGGGCCTGCCGAATTGGCGCAAGGGCGGCTGGCTTGGCGGCGGACTGTTGGCGGTGGAATACGAACCCGGCTCCCGGTTCACCTATTCCGGCGAGGCATTCACCTACCTTCAGAAGGTTATGGAACGCATTACCGGCATGCCATTCGAGACCTGCGTGAAGCAACGCCTTTTCGAGCCCCTGGGAATGACCCACTGCGGCTACGTTTGGCAGAAGGAATTCGAGCAGGTCGCTGCAGCCGGGCACGATTCGGAGGGCAACGTGCGGGCGGGCAGGAATCTCTACCGGGACGCGAACGCGGCTTACTCGCTTTACTGTTCCCCGATGCAGTACGCGTTGTTCCTTGAAGAGATGCTTCGGGTGGATCGCTCCGCCGCGCATTCGCTGTGCGCCGCATCGTTGAAGGCGATGCTCGAGCGCACGACGGAGGCCGAAGGCCGCAACCCGATAGTGCGTGGCGGCCGGCCCGGCTCCGGCGCGGCCTGCTATGGTCTCGGGTGGGCGGTGGACCGGACGGCATCCGGCGACCGATTTTATCACAGCGGCTCGAATGGAACCGGCTTTCGCTGTTACTGCGAGTTCGATCCAAAACGCGGCTCGGGCATCGTTATCATGACGAACGCTTCAGGTGGCGCCGCCCTATGGCAGGAGTTGATAGCGGCGGTCGGGGATCCTTAGCCTGCATGTTTTACATCCTCGGAACCGGAGTGCCAACATCTTGCCGGCTTTGGGCGTCTGCAAAGGTGTCAGCCGGCACAATGTTGTGCGCTGCGGACGTCCGGAGACTTCATCAAGACGAAGGGGGCGACGGCTTCCGGGCAAGCCCGCGCATGAAAAACTGATACAGATAAACCGGCGCAAAAAACGCGTATTCGGCAAGCGACAAAATGACAAACCCCAGCACCGTGAACCGGGTGCGTTTGAACTCGCCCGAGGTCCCGGACCGCAACAGGTAACCAACGGAAAACAGGTAGGGGAACGGCAGATAGTTTGTGTATTCTCCAACGGGCGCGCCGCAGTTTTCGCAAAAATCCGTACCGGGCGGATTCGGCACCAGGCAGCGATGGCAAAGGACTGTGGCCTCCTCATCGGGGGGTAAGGCAAACGATTCCTGGTCCCATGGATCCGGGGACCTCGATCCCCCGGAAATCCATTTGTAAAAGGCGACAATCAAAAAACCCGCGAGTATGAGAAGCCCCAGCAGGGCCACGGTACCCTCCGGGCTCGCGAGCGGTCCTTTCGCAATAGTAGAGTCCGTCATTGGATCACCTTGTGTCTGTTTTAAGAATAACCCGCAAGTCCATCACTTTCCACTGAAATTCACAGGCTGAAATTCACAGGCGCGATCATGCGGCTGTGGGGAGCTGCGACGCACCCCATCCGTTCATTGCATTGGTCTTTCAGGTTTGCTGAAAGACGGAAACTATTATTGGATCTTCCGAGCTACCCGCAGTGCTAAATGAATCTGCCGGCACCTTGCGCTACATGCAGGGAGTGTGGCCCATGTGCGGGGAAAAGTCTTATTAGTGGAAACGGGTTTGTATTAATAA
>ERZ1645192.2497-NODE-2497-length-15231-cov-9.568595_pt1 | contig 15231 bp, 7 predicted proteins | sample MGYA00575354_ERZ1645192 | MGnify/ENA primary metagenome ERZ1645192 (study PRJEB40844, sample SAMN11349763) | freshwater sediment metagenome | isolation source: river sediment | host: Sediment | place: India: Faizupur Khadar , New Delhi | collected 2017-02-21 ... | reverse complement strand
TTTTGACCTGTATTACGTTGGTATTTTTCTGGTGGACGAAGAAAAACACTATGCCGTATTGAATGCGGGTACCGGTGAAGCCGGCGAGAAAATGGTTGCAGCAAACCACCGCCTGGAAATTGGCGGCACATCCATGATTGGTTGGTGTATTTCAAACCTTAAAGCCAGAATTGCCCTGGACGTCGGCGCGGATCAGATCCGTTTCAACAACCCTTATTTACCCTTGACGCGCTCTGAAATGGCTCTTCCTGTTATCTTTCAGGAACAGGCAATTGGTGCGTTGACGATTCAATCGATCGAGCCAAACGCATTCCAGGACGAAGACATCATGATTCTGCAAGGCATTGCCGATTCACTGGCAATCGCGTTGGAAAACGCACGGCTTTTTCAACAGACAAACCAGGCTCTGGAAGAGTTGCGCATTTACAACCAAAACTACGTCCAGAATACCTGGGGAAACACGCTGGCTTCGCAGGGCGATCTTTCATTCAGCTTTCAAAACTTGAAGGTGCAATCCTCCGGCAGTGAGCTGCGCCAGCTCAATATTCCTGTCACACTGCGCGATCAACAAATCGGCCAAATTAGCCTTGAAACCGCCAATGATTCCCTCAGCGACGAAGACCGCGCTTTTCTGGATGCAATTCTTACACAAACCGCGCTAGCGCTCGAAAATGCCCGCTTGCTCGAGGAAACCCAACGGCGCGCCGTGCAAGAGCAAAAATTAAACGATCTTTCAACACAGCTCTCCAAGGCCTCAAGCATCGAATACATCCTCCAGACCGCCGCCCGAGAGCTGGGGCAGCTTCCGATGGTTTCTGAGGTCGCGGTTCAGTTGATCTCTTCCGCAAGTGAGGTTCAGCCGTCCTCCTCCGGGCCAACCGGCGCTGAGAACAACAACGGTCATGGCAATGGGAATGGCAGGGGGTAATAGACCATGATGGATTCCAAACCAGAACCAACCCTTAAGTCCCCAAAAGCAGGATACCGCAGCAGCGAATTACGAGCCGCCGTCCTACAAAACCTGTTGAACGTATTGTTAGTTCTTGGAACCACCGCGCTTATCTACAACATCGCCATTCTCCTCCCCCACCGCGATTGGATCACCATCTCGCTTTACAGCGCAGTCTTCCTTGGATTGATGGTTGCGACATTTGGAAAATTTCTGCCGTATTCAATGCGTGTGACCATTCTGGGAGGCGTCATTTTCTTGCTGGGCGGGTATACGTTCGTCATGTTTGGTTTGAGTAAAAACGGCATCGCCTTTCTCCTGGCATTTGTTTTTGTCAATGCAATTCTGCTCAACCAGCGAGCTGGAATTATTGCAATTGTGGTGAATGCCTTATTCATCGGTTTGGTCGGCGCCGGTTACCAGACGGGCTATTTGACCATGCTTGCGACGAGCCAAACTTTGATTGGAACAACCGCGCAATGGGTCAACACGGTCATCACAATTACGATGGTCAGCGGGATGATGGTTGCCGCGGGTTCATCGGTCATTCGCTCCATGGAACAGGCCATTATCCGCCAGGAGCACCTGGCGAATGAACTTGAGAAAGAGCGCCAGAATCTGGAAAACACGATCAACCAGCGCACTCATGACTTGAATCGCCGCGCAAAGCAATTGGAAGCGGCTTCGCAGGTGGCAAGAAGCATCTCATCCTTCAACGATCTGGATTCATTGTTAAAAGACACGATCGAATTGATCCGGCAGCAATTTGGCTTTTATCACGCGGGGCTTTTCCTGACAGATGATGCCAATGAGTATGCCGTCCTTAAGGCTGCAACCGGTGAAGTGGGCCAACGCATGCTCGAACGAAATCACCGCCTGAAGATTGGCGAGGAAGGCATCGTCGGTTACGCCATTTCAAAAAACGAACCGCGCATTGCCATGGATGTTGGCGAAGATGCAGTTCACTTTAAAAACCCGGACTTGCCCAATACACGTTCTGAAATGGCCTTACCGCTCCGGTCCGGTGGCAAGGTCATCGGCGCGCTGGATGTTCAAAGCGAAAATGAAGCGGCTTTTGGCAATGATGATATCCGCGTTTTAAACACCATCGCGGATGAATTGGCTCTGGCGATTGAGAAAGTCAACTTGCTGACCCAGTTGAAGAATAGCCTTGCCGAAGTTGAAGCCTCGTACCAACAATACACGCGCAAAGCATGGCATAGCCATCTTCGTAGCGCAAAGCGCAATTATGCCTTCCGCTTCCACCGGCAACATATCGAGGTGGTGGATGAAGGCTATGTTGAGGTTGACCAGGCGCTAAAATCGAACCGGGCGGTTGTGACAACCCTAAAAACTGGGGAAAAAGGCGTGCAGACTCTTGTGGCAGTGCCGATTAAGCTGCGCGGTGAACCATTGGGCGTGATCAATCTCCGTTTTGAAGCCAGCCATGTGCCGCAGGACACCGTGGATCTCCTCGAGAACACGGCAAACCGCCTGGCCCTGGCCCTCGAAAATGCCCGCCTGCTGGAAGAGCTGCAGCAACGCGCAGAACGCGAACGGCAAATCGGAACGATCGTTTCCAAGGTGCGTTCCCGCGCCGACATCGACAGCATTTTACGGACCACCGCAGAAGAACTGGGCCGTTCTTTGGGCGTGGCTGAAGTCCTCGTTCAGTTGAAAGAAAAGTAAATCCAGAATCGAGTTCAGCCAGGAGACGCGATGTCTGTTGTAACCAGTACCTCCACTTCCCACACCATGAACACTAGCTCACATGATTCTCTGACCGGCTACCGTCAGTTGATTCAAAAACAGCTATCCCCGATCACAGCCATCATCTCATTGGTTGCGACAGTTTATTTTGCAATCCTTGCCACACAGCAAACTTCCTGGCAGCTGTTTGTTGTTACTGGCATTTTCGCAATTGCCTGGCTGTTTAGCACCTTTGCAAGATTTGGATTGATGTTCTCCACCGACTCCGTTCGGTTTTTAGTAATGAGCCTGGTGTTTGAGTTTGCCATACTGGTGTTGTCCGTTTTCATTACTGGCATGGCCATTCCTGGAGCAGCGATCATTTTGTTGTATGCACTGATCGTCTCCAGCAGCACTATGGAAGGTGAGAAATCCGAGTACGGCATCAGTCTTGGTTTGTTGCTGGCCGCTACGACCGCCGTGGTTGGCACGATTGCACCATTCCGTCAAATCGCTGAAGCCCAACTATTTATCGTCATCCCGACCATCCTTAGCATCCTGGCAATGGTGTATATAACCATGGTCATGATGCAATTTGTCGTTGCCACCCTTCGGATTAAACTGGTCTCCAGTATCCTGATCCTGGTCCTTCTCCCCCTGATATTGCTGGCCTTTATTAACAGCCAGTTCACACAAAACGCACTTCAAGCTCAAATTAACCAATCGCTCAAATTAGCCGGTCAGGAAACCGCTGACCAACTGGACGATTTCATTAGTAGAACCATGAACAATCTTGGCAGACAGGCTGAATTGTCCGCCTTCTCTAATTTCCTTCGGGTTGATCCGGGTGAACGCGATCTGTCCCTCGTCAAAGAGCAATTACAGCTAACCGTCGATACGCTGCAATTTGATTATGATGCACACCTTACCTCCATCGCAATCCTCGACCTGTTCGGTAATAACATCTTTGACACCAATCCTTTTTTGGTCGGAACCAATGAGCGAGGAACTGATTATTTCACCAATGCCGCTGTTACAACCAAGCCATACGTTTCATCAATCAAATTCGATGAAGACACCGGCGGCGGCTACCTGTATTTTAGCGCGCCAATTCGCACTATCGATCAAACCCTGATTGGCATTCTTCGCATTCGCTATGATGCGCTTGTCCTTCAGACGATCCTATCGGAAAACTCAGGCTCAATTGGGTCTCGTTCTCACCCAATCCTTCTGGATGAGAACCAATTACGCATTGCTGACACGCTGACTCCTTCCAACCTGTATCAAACGGTTTCTCCATTGCCCAATGAAGACATCATCAATTTGCGCAAGGAGAAACGCCTTCCTTACAAGGAGAATTTAGCGCTGTCAACAGATCTGACGGATCTGACAGATGCGATTAAACGATTTCAATTCACCCCGTACTTTTCTCTCGAAGTTCACCCGGACTCGAATGGAAGCCACACAGAGGTAGGTGCAATTACCCTCCTCAAAAACCAACCCTGGACTTTACTGTTCGTCCAGGAAGAAGCCGATCTGTTGAAAATCATCACTCAACAAAACCAGGTGTCCACGCTCGTGGCAGCGGTGATTGCCTCACTGGTTGGTTTGTTTGCAACAGTCCTTGCGCAAGGTTTTAGCAGACCTATCCAGAATCTTACCCACACCGCCACGCAAGTCACCGAAGGCAACCTGAACGCCCGCGCAATCGTGGAAACCAACGACGAAATCGGCACGCTCGCCAACGCCTTCAACATGATGACCGCCCAGGTGAACAACCTGATTAACAACCTGGAAGACCGCGTGCGCGAACGAACCCAGGAGTTGGCCAATCAAAACAATGCACTGGTTTATCGCAGCCGCCAGTTACAGACCGTGGCCGATGTGGCCCGTGGAATTGCTCGCGCGCAGGACCTGGAAACCCTGCTCACACAAATTACCTCGCTGATCAGCGAACGGTTCAACTTCTACCATGTCGGCGTGTTCCTGTTGGACGAAAAGAACGAATACGCCGTCCTGCGGGCAGCCAACAGCGAAGGCGGGCAAAAAATGCTGGCGCGCCAGCACAAACTCCGCATCGGTAAAGTGGGTATTGTCGGTAACGTCACCAGCACTGGCGAAGCGCGTATTGCCACCGATGTAGGCGAGGATGCCGTCTTCTTCAACAACCCCGACCTGCCCATGACGCGCTCTGAAATGGCTTTGCCGTTAAAAGTCTCGAACCAGGTGATTGGGGCGTTGGATGTTCAATCAACGCAATCCAACGCTTTCTCCACGGAAGACATCGCCTTGTTTAGCACGCTGGCAGACCAGGTCGCCATTGCGATTGAAAACAACCGCCTGTTTGCCGAAACCAGCAATGCGCTTGAAGAGGCTCAGAACATTCACCGCCAATACCTGCAACAGGAATGGAGCCGGGAAATCGCCACACGGCAACACCAGGGATACCTCTACACGCCCCATGGAACCATCGAACAGGAACCGGATGAACTCGTGGCAGATTTCCTGGAGAGCATAGACACTCCTTTCGTCGCCAGGAAGGACGAGGAAAACCTGACGATGGCGGCAACACCAATTCAGGTCCGCGGTGAAACCGTTGGCATCATCCGCGTTCAAGACAGCGGCGTTGATCGTGAATGGACGGAAGATGAACTCAACACGATCAAATCGGTAGCGGATCAGGTTGCCGTGGCGTTGGAAAACGCCAGGTTGTTTGAGCAAACCATTCGCCGTGCAGAGCGTGAAAAGAAAGCCCTTGAAATCACCAACAAAATCCGTTCAACCAACGATCCCAAGGAAATGTTGCGCATCGCTGCGGAAGAACTCCAGGCAGCGCTCCGAGCCTCTCGTGCGCAAGTCATCCTGGAACCGCAATCCTCTCAGCCGGAACCTGAAAATGGCAATGGTTCTGGAGACCACACGATGGACAAAAATGCCGGATAGCCGGCAGCAGGCGAGGTAATGATGGCAGTAATCATCTCAATCGCGAATGAAAAAGGCGGTGTGGCCAAAACGACAACTGCCTTGTCGCTGGGGGCCGCGATGGTTGAATCTGGCGACAGAGTTCTGCTGATCGATCTGGACGCGCAGGCCAACTTAACGCTCGCCCTGGGCATCGAACCGGGAAAAGTTCATCGGTCGGCGGGAAATATCCTGCTCGAATCAGCCCAGCCCAGCCTGGTTAGCCGGGAAACCGGTATTCCAGGGCTGGAAATTATCCCTGCCAATAATGAAATGGTTTACACCGAACGCTATCTTCCCAGCCGCCCAGGATATGAAACCGTGTTGCGTAAAGCCCTGCAAGATCCCGCGCTGGACTATGATTTCATCATTCTCGATTGTCCGCCATTTTTGGGCGCTGTTACCATGAATGCGCTTTCAGCATCGAATTTGCTGTTGATGCCGACGCAGGCGGAATACTTCTCGGTCTATGCATTACGAAATATGATGTATTTGATTCGGCGGGTGCGCGCGCAAACCAACCCGCAGCTCACCTACCGGCTGCTCATCACCATGTTCGACCGGCGCAACCGCATCCACAGAACCCTCTCGGAACAATTGCACACCACATTTTCGGATGGTTTGCTTCAGACGGTTATCGAAACGGATACGCGGTTACGCGAAAGTCCCATAGCCGGGCTTCCGGTCATCTACCATTCACCGAAAACTCGATCTGCCGTTCAATACAGGGCGCTGGCACAGGAGATTATGGAATATGTCAAAGAAACAACTGCAGAGCCGGCTTAATAACCTGTTTGCGGACCTGGAAGTTGTTGGCGTTGAAGAGCCAACAGCCCGTCCTGTCCTTGCACAGACCTGGTCATGGGAATGCAACGGACAGGGGGATTACACCCGGATCGGAGAGGAAGTACGGTCCATCCTGGGGCTTGAAGCTGCCAGTTTCCTGGGTCAGTCTCTCTTCACGTTTGCGCTTACGCCCCAGGCCGTGCCAAAGGTGCGGGCTGCGTTTCACCAGGGTATTTTTCCAACAGAACTTCCTGTTCAATTCGTTACGTCAGAAGGCATGATTGTTCCGGTGCAAATTTCTATTTTCGCACGGCCTTCATCGAATAGCCACTCTTCCGGGTATTATGGCTATGCGCAGGTTATCCATGAAGAATATGCTTTCCTGAATAAACAGGCGCCCATTACCGAGACGATCATTAAACCGCCAGCACCGCCTGCCCCCAGGCCGAATGGGCATAAAACCCGGCAAACACCGAAAACAATCGAGCCGCAGTATGCTATTCCTGAAAAACAGGCCGAGTACCCGGCAACCAGGAAACCTTCCAGGCAGACGGAGCAAAAACAGCCCTCTCTGAAATCTTCCCATGGATCGCAACCGGCTGTCATTTCAATTCCTGTTTCCTTGCGCGATCAAGGGGCCGCCCGCCTGGATATCTTTTCAGACGATCATCAACGCCAATGGACCGAAGATGACCGTCTCTTGATCGAGGAAGTGGCCTCGCAGTTGGAACTGGCTATAGAAAACGCGCAATTGTATGCCGAAGTCCAACAAGAACTTGGCGAAAGAGTTCGGGCTGAGCAGGAAATTATGCGCCGCAACCAGGAGCTTTCGGCGCTGAACCAGATGAGCCAGCAGTTGAGCAAACTGGCCTCGCATGCCGAAATCTACAACGAAATTGCGGCTATGCTTGGGCAGGTGTTTGAGTTTGACCGGTTGACCATCGCTTCATTCGACGCCAAATCCGAGGTGCTCAATTTCCCGGCGGTTGTTGAGACGCAGGAAAAGCTGCCGCCAGAAACCCGCATCCTGGCGAGAAATCTGGCCGATTCGCTGCTTCATTCCGGAAAAGGCCTGCTGATCGGCAAGAATGTCAAAGCCGCGCTTGAGGAAAAATCGATTAACGCAGGCACGGTTGTACCGCAATCGCTGGTTGCCGTGCCAATGTCCACCGGTGAAAACGTGATGGGCGCAATCATCCTGGAAGATTACTCCCAAAAAACTCCCTACACCCCCACCCACCTGGACCTATTATCCACAGTAGCTACACAGGTTGCCATCGCGCTCGAAAACGCCAACCTGTTTGAAGAAATCCGCACCGCCCTGGAAGCGATTGAAAACAGGGAGCGGTATCAGGCCAATGTGGCCCGCGCCGTGGCCGTCCTGACGGAAAACGGCACCCGTTCGCTGCCAGACATGCTTGCGGCCCTCTCCGAAGCTGCCTTACCAGGCCGTGTGTACTTTGCCCAGGTGAAAGAAGAAGAACACGGACAATACTGGCGCACGGTTTCAGAATGGGTAAAAGAAGGCCAGACAGCCAAACCTGAAAAAAACAAGATGCAATTGATGCCGGTGGCGCTGTTCCCGAATTGGGCAACCATTTTGAAAGACAAGGGATGGGTTTCCATCCTCGCCAGCCAGGCATCCGGCTCAGAAAAAGAGTATCTGGCTTCACAGGGAATTCAATCGACTCTGCTGCTTGCGGTGACGGGCAAAACGTCCACCCCAAGCTTCATCGCGTTCGATGACTTTGAGAAGGAACGCGAATGGGTCGTAGAAGAGGTCAACGTCTTACGCGTGGCAGCGGATGCACTGGCAAACACCTTCATCCGCGAAGACCTGCTCGGACAATTACAATCCTCGCTGGATGAATCCGAAGGGCTGTACAATGCCAGCCACCGCCTCGCCCTCGCCAACGATCAGCAGGAAATGGTCGCCGCCATCACGCTGGGCATCCACATCCCGGCGATTAACCGGGCCGTGTTGGTGCTATTTGACCACGACCAGTTGGGCAACCTTTTGCATCTGGAAGTCACCGCCAACTGGTACAGCGGATGGGGAACGCCGCCTTCGGCGGTTGGCACCGAATTCGTCCGCACAGTTTACGAACGCACGTTCATGACGCCCACGCCCCTGTTCATTGACGATGTCAATGCAAGCCAATTGGATGGTCCAACCCGCGACGCATTCCTTCGCCAGAACGTTCATTCCCTGGCGATACTCCCCTTGTGGGCCGGTAAACAACAAATGGGCGTCCTATTGCTGCAATCAGAAGAAAAGCATCACTTCACCGGCCGTGAAATCCGCTCCTATCCGCCGTTGGTCGACCAGATGGCGACGTCGGTGGAAAACATGCGCCTGTTTACACAGACCCAATCTGCACTGCAAGACACCGAGCAGTTGTATCGCATTTCAAATGGCATTGCCCAGGCACGCAACTCCGATGACCTGGTGAATTTGGTGGTGGAGAACCTTTTGCCGCGGGCGGCCAATCGGGTTGGCATCATTGAGATCAAAACCAATGCCAATGGAGATATAGATGAATTTGAGATCATCGCCAGCCAAACCCGTTCAGGTGAAGACCGCTGGCCCCTGATTCATGAACCCGCCAGCATCTTCCCATTCATCCACCAGATGGGCAATGAAATCATGGTCATTAAGGATATCCGCGATGCAAACCTGGATTCAGCTTCGCAGGCGACGCTGGAAAAATATGGCATTCAGGCAGGCGTTTTTGCGCCCCTGCGCTCATCTGGAAAGTTGATCGGCTTATTGACCATCACTTCAAACCGATCCATGGACGCCAGCCCGGATGAAATGCGCGCAATCCAGGTTGCCGCCAACGGCATCTCCGTTGCCATTGAACGCCAACGCCTGCTGGGTGAAGCGCAACGCCGCGCCATCGAATTGCAGACCGCCGCGGAAATCTCCCGCGATACCGCCAGCACGCTGTCACAATCCGAATTGCTCCTTCGCATTGTTAACCTGGTCCGCGAACGCTTCAACTTCTACCATGCTTCCATCTTCCTGTTGGACGAGAGCCGCAATTACGCGATCATTTCCGAAGCGACGGGGGAAGCCGGCGCAGATTTAAAGAAACGCAACCACAGGCTGGCTGTTGGCTCCCGCTCAGTGATCGGAACGGTCACCGTGACCGGTCAACCGTTGGTGGTCAACGATGTGAGCCAATCGGATCTCTACTTCGCCAATCCGTTGCTGCCCGAAACACGCGCTGAACTGGCCATTCCTTTGAAAATCAGCGACCGGATTATCGGCGCTCTGGACATCCAGTCCAAGCAAGCCGGCGCATTCACCGCCGCCGAATTGTCTGTGTTGCAGATTCTTGCCGACCAGATTGCGGTGGGTATTGAAAATGCCCGCGCGTATGAGCTTTCGCAGAGAGCCTTCGAGGAGATGAAGGAAGTGGATCGGGTTAAGAGCCAGTTCCTGGCCAACATGAGCCATGAATTGCGCACCCCACTCAACTCGATCATCGGCTTCTCCCGCGTCATTCTCAAAGGAATCGACGGTCCGATCAATGAGACTCAAACCCAAGACCTCTCTGCTATTTACAACTCCGGCCAACACCTGCTTCACCTCATCAATGACATCCTCGATCTGTCCAAGATCGAAGCCGGCAAGATGGAACTGCAATTCAGCGAGGTCAATCTGGCCGATATGGTCAACAGCGCCATGTCCACGGCGATCGGCCTGGTGAAGGATAAATCCATTAAATTGACGCACTTTGTCGATCCGAGCCTGCCAGACGTCCGCTGCGACTCAACTCGCGTGCGGCAAGTGCTGATCAACTTCCTGTCGAACGCCGCCAAGTTCACTGACGAAGGCTCCATTGCCGTGGAGGTTCGCCCGCACCTGGACGAGCACGGAAAACCTGAAGTCATTGTCACAGTCACCGATACTGGACCCGGTATCGCTGAAAAAGACCAGCACAAACTCTTCCAACCCTTCTCGCAGGTGGATGATTCACCCACCCGCAAGACAGGCGGCACCGGCCTGGGCCTGTCCATCTGCCGCTCGCTGATCGATATGCACAACGGCCGAATCGGGTTGCTGCGCAGCGAAGTCGGCGTGGGTTCCACCTTCTTCTTCACGCTCCCCCTGCCCCAGCCAACCCCGGCCCTGGTGGATGACAACCTTGACGAAAGCATGAATGCTTCCGACGTCGTCCTCGCCATCGATGACGACCCGCAGGTGATCAGCCTGTACGAGCGCTTCCTGGAAACGCAAGGATATAAAGTGATTGCCCTGACCGAACCCCGCCGGGCTGTCCAACGCGCCAAAGAAATTCGCCCCTTCGCGATCACTTTGGATATTATGATGCCGGAAAAGGACGGTTGGCATGTCATTTCGGACCTCAAGAGCGATCCTGAAACCCGCAATATCCCGGTCATCATCTGCAGTATCCTTGAAGAGGAAGAACGCGGTTTCAGCATGGGCGCTTCTGACTACCTGGTTAAACCATTCCTGCAGGAAGATTTGATCAATGCCATCGGCCGCCTCAATCGAGATCAACAGATCCACGAAATATTGGTTATCGACGATGATGCCGATGACCGCCGGATGCTGAAAAAGATCATTGAGGAAAACGAAAACTTCCACGTGGTACTGGCGGAAGGCGGCAAGGCGGGTCTGGATTTAATCAATGCCAAAATGCCAGACGCAATCCTGCTCGATCTCTTTATGCCAGACCTCGACGGGTTTGCCGTCCTGGAACAATTGCGCACCAGCGCTGAGTGGAGCCGCATTCCGGTGCTCATTCTCACCGGTGCCGACCTGACCGCCGAGCAGCAGAAGCAGCTGAATGAATTCGGCAATGCGATGCTTTCCAAGAGCCAGCTTCGTGAAAACGATTTACTGGCCCTGCTGGAAGACGCGTTGCGGAAACTTCGCCTGCCGAAGTAAATCCATCGGATTGGACTCACTTTTTCCCATGTCAACCCATTTCTACGCAGAATGTATTGATTGCGGTTATCAGATGCCTTACGTGCTGGCCTCGCCAGCCTGCCCAAAGTGCGGCTCGGAATGGCTGGAAGCCCGCTATGACTACACGCAACTCGCAAAACGGTTGCCACTCGAGTTGCCAGGCCGGCCGTTCAACCTGTGGCGGTATTTCGATTTGTTGCCCGTTCAGACTCCCAATCCGGCCATCTCGATGGGTGAAGGCGGCACACCCCTTCTCCGGGCTGTCAACCTTGGCTTGATGCTCGGAAACGCCAATCTCTATATCAAAGACGAACGTCAGGGCCCAACCCATTCCTTCAAGGACCGTCAGGCAGCGGTGTCCATCGCAGCATTAAAAGAGGCCGGCATCAATGAACTGGTTCTGGCCTCCACCGGTAATGTAGCCATCGCATATTCCGCTTATGCGGCCAGAGCAGGAATGCGCCTGTGGGTTTTCCTGACCAGCCTGGTGCCCGCGGTGAAAATGCGTGAGACAGCGCTCTACGGCGCGCAGGTTGTCAAGGTGACCGGCTCTTATGACCAGGCCAAACAAACCGCCGCCGAGTTTGCCCGGCAACGCGGCATTTACCTGGACAAAGGGGCTCGAAGCATCCCCTGCATCGAGTCCATGAAAACCATTGCTTTTGAGACGGTGGAACAGTTAACTGCGCTGACCGGCTCGCCTGGCGTTTCAGGGTCGGATAACGCTCCCCTGTGGAAAGCTCCGGATTGGTACATTCAATCCATCAGCGGCGGCATGGGCCCGTTGGGCGTGATCAAAGGCTTCGATGAGCTCATGCAGATGGGACTGATCGATCGTTTTCCCAAATTTGGCCTGGTCCAGGTGGACGGCTGCGCCCCGATGGTGCATGCCTGGAAACAGAACAAAGAATCCGCGCAGGCTGTCATCGCGCCACGCACTTTAATCCACACCCTGGCCACCGGCGACCCCGGCAGAACCTATGCTTTGCTGCGCAATAAAATCCTGGCGCATGCAGGCGGCCATTTCGAAATGGTCTCGGATGACGAGGCATACCGCGCCATGCACATTCTGGCGAAAATGGAAGGGCTTTCGGTCGAACCCGCTGCAGCCGTTTCCATTGCCGGCGTGATCAAAATGGTCCGCGCTGGCATCATCAAACCCAACGAAACGGTCATGATCAATTGTACCGGGCACACCATGCCGGTGGAACGCAATATCCTCGGCGAAGGCTGGTCAAAGGATCTGACCCTGCCGGTTACGAACGAAATGGAGGAGGGCAAGGAAGAAGGCTTGCTGGCAGCCCTCAGCAAGGTGGGCATCGATCGCTTCCCGCGCATCGCTATCGTGGATGACAACCCCGATGTACGCCGGCTGATCCGCCGCATCCTGCAATCCCAGGGGAATTATTCCCTCCTTGAAGCCTCCAATGGCCGCGAAGCGGTGGAACTGGCCAAAAAGGAGCAGCCTAATCTGATGATCCTGGATCTGATGATGCCGGAAATGGATGGGTTTGCTGTCATGGATGCGCTCAAGGCCGATGTGACCACGGCCGACATCCCAATTGTGGTTGTTACCGCCAAGGAATTGACGCCCAGTGAAAAAGAACGATTGCGCGGGCATGTTCAAACTTTGATGCAGAAGGGCGATTTTTTGAGCGACGATCTACTGGATGAAGTCAGAGCTTTATTAGGCTGAAAAGCGGACAGAGTTTTGCAATGAGTGCCAACCAGCGATCAAAGGGGATACAGGCTGCTCTGGCTTCAGCGCTGCTGCTCGGAATAGTCCCTGTTTTTGGAAAACAGGCAATTCTGGATGGCTTTTCACCGCTGGCGGTCGTATCCCTGCGCACAAGCATCGCGGTTTTTTTGCTGTTTATATCAATGCTGGTTTATAAGCGGCAATTCTTTTATATCTTCCCGGTCGGCCTTTATGGGTGCATGCTGGCGGGCTTTATCAATGGGTTGGGATCAATTCTATACTATACAGCTCTCAGCCGTATCAACGCTAGCATTGGCCAGTTGATCTACTCGTTCTACCCGCTTTTTGTCGCGTTGTGGTTGCTGCTGGATCGGCAGAGTATAAACCGGTTGACGATTTTCCGCCTGGCATTATCCATTCCAGGCGTTGTTTTATTGTTAGCCGCCAGTGAAAACGGTGTTGATATCCTGGGCGCGATCCTGATGCTCGGCTCAGCGATTCTTTATGCCTTGCATCTGATCATCAACCAGCGCGTCTTGTTTGAAGTGCCCGCTCCAACGGTCACCTTCTATACCCTGGCTTCCATGGCTGCTACGGTGATCCTGGCATTTATATTATTTAATCCCAGTCTTCCGCCACCACAAACGCGCTGGTGGCCAATCGCAGGCATGGGAATCCTGACATTTCTATCCCGCCTGACTCTATTTTATGGCGTGAAGAATTTAGGCGGGCTGCAGACGGCATTGCTCGGATTGGGCGAGTTGTTGGTCACCGTCGCCCTTTCCCATATTTGGCTGAATGAGCAGCTCGGAATATGGCAATGGGTTGGCGCGGGATTGTTAGCCGCCAGCCTGTTCCTGGTTGGATTTGACCATTACCCGCCGGAAAAACGTCATGCCAGGGGGTGGCTGGCCTGGCTCAGCCCGCCGGAAATTACCGGCAGCGAGTTTCCCTGGCGGCACCAGCCGTAGTCCACTAGAGTTTGGTTACACGCCCTTCGAATACATAACCAGCCCCGCGCACATTTCGAATCCAATCCTGTGCGCCTGGAATCACTTCCAGCTTTGTGCGCAACCGCGAGAAAACCGGCCGCAAAATTCGGGCAGCTTCCAACTGATCTGCTTTGAATGCGTGGCTAATGAAGACCAACTCTGTATGGCTGAAAACCACCGTGGGCGCATCTAAAAACGCACGCATCAATTTGGATTCAATTGGCGTCAAATGGATGAAATTTGTATTCCAACTGATAATGCGCCGGTCACAATCAATCATAATTCCATCATCCACCTGGTAAATCGCCCGCCTGCTTCGCTCGACAGAATAGGCTGCTCGCGATTCGGCAGCCATCCCCGCCGGCGCGCTGCTGCATTCCAGCGCCGCTTTGACGCTGGATAGAACCTGTTCCTTTGTAACCGGTTTGACCAGGTAGTCGTGGACATGGAACCGTAATGCCTGAATGGCGCTGTCCATCGAACTGAATGCAGTTAAAACGATTACCTTTATGTCAATATGCTCCAATTTCATTTTGGACAGCACATCCAAACCGGTCATCCCTGGCATCACCAAATCCAGCAACATTACATCGTAATGCTCTGACTCCAGAGCAACCAGTGCTTCCTCACCGCTGCCAACCGTCAGCACTTCATACCCGTCCATCTGCAAAATGCGTTGAAGGGTTAATCGAGCGATTTGTTCGTCGTCCACAACCAAAACTTTTGTGCCTGTCGCCATGAATCAATCCCCACCCAATCGTTTAGCTGAACTTAAACCCACCGTTACCAGAATACATGCCTTGGATGCAAAACTTGAGAAAGACTTTCCACTATTGATTGAAACCCCGAAGGGTTAAGGTAGATACCACTATTATATGTAAATAACATTGGCTTTACAATGAAATAATTGTAAGAATAGCAGTAAAATTTGTTGGCTTATTTTACGCGGCGGGGATAGGACCCGACCCTTTCAAACAGAAGTGACCTGATAACCCATTATATCCGCACAATAAAAAAAGACCCCGGTATTCACCGGAAACCCGGGTGGGGCTTGGATTTCGATCCCATAATCCCCTACCAGGGACAACCTCCACACAATAAAAAAAGACCCCGGTATTCACCGGAGTCCTGGGTGGGTGATGGGTTTCGAACCCACAACATCCACATCCACAGTGTGGCGCTCTGCCATTGAGCTACACCCACCATAGCGGGC
>ERZ1645192.2495-NODE-2495-length-15236-cov-10.923259_pt1 | contig 15236 bp, 13 predicted proteins | sample MGYA00575354_ERZ1645192 | MGnify/ENA primary metagenome ERZ1645192 (study PRJEB40844, sample SAMN11349763) | freshwater sediment metagenome | isolation source: river sediment | host: Sediment | place: India: Faizupur Khadar , New Delhi | collected 2017-02-21 ... | reverse complement strand
TAATATTGTCTGCCCACAAAACGTCCCGTAAGAGCCAGTTCCAGTCCGCCGGGGAACCCGGCCCTGCGGGCAAAAGGTCTCACAGCCACCCGTGCTGCCGCCGTGTAGGAAGGTGAATAAACAATATCGGTAAGTTCGTAATATTCAGACATCTGTTCTTCTACGGGATTCCAATTATCCGGATGATCGTACGTATCCAGGTAAATGGTCACGTCTTTTATTTTATTGGTACTCAGGCACAGATTCCCTTCCACCTGAAGCCATTGAGTCGGCTGCCATCCCGCCTCGGTCTCAATGCCCCTGCGGTAAGAAACCGGTACGTTTTCCTTGATCTCGTAACCGGTATCGCTTTTTTTGCCGGTAGGCACCAGTTGGTTTTTATATTCCATGGCATAGAGGTTCACTCCCAAGCTGAAGGTACGTGCGGAGAACCGGTACCCCGTCTCGTAATCGGTCATTTGCTCGGACTTCAATAAACCGGCCCGACCCGCTTTTATGGACTCTTTGATATCGCTTCGAGAGGGCTCCCGGTGTCCGGCCGACACAGAAGCATAGACCTGGTGATCTTTGTTGAAAATGAACGTAACGCCACCTTTGGGGTTAAAAAAGTTCCACACCTTAGTATAATTGAGCAGTGCACCGTCGTTGTCGGGGCCTTCCATGATCACATTCACTCTCCGGTATTGCAGATCTGCAAAAAACCGGAGCGCGTTGTCTGTATTGTGTCCCAATCCCAGTCTGTAATTCAGTTTCAGGTAAGTACTCATGTCGTACTTATTGCCTGTATTCCGGTAATATTCAGTGGCTGCGGCAAAATCGGGATCGGTCACGGGATTGGTTCTGAGCCCAAAGTGTTTCCCAAAATATCCGGCCCAGTTAAGTCCCAGATCGGCCGTGAAGGGTGTATGACCGCGACCGGCTCCGGGCATAAAGTGCCCCACACCGCTCCAGACAAAATAGGCGTTGTCCATGGAACGGCGCACAATGTAGTCGTTATCTCCTTTTTCCTTGTAATTCTCGTAATACCCGTCGCCTTTGGTAAAATGAAGGGTATGGCTCCACGAGAAGGCAGAACCGAACTTGTGAGCGTAGTTCAACTGCACATGGTGCTGGGTATAGTTATCGGTCTCATTGGGGTAATACCGGATATTTCCCTGGTCGTCTGTGTATTCTCCGGCCGGGTTGTACCGGCGGTCCTTTTCCAGATCCTCCCGGGATATGCCTTCCCAGGTGATACCCGTATGTTGCTCGCCGTAAATATAATAGAGCTTAAATGAATAGTCCGGCCTTATAAAAGAAAGCCGGCTGAAAAGAGAATGCAGGTTCCCTTTTCCGTTGCGGATATATCCGTCGGTACGTCCGTGGGCATACCGTATATCAAAGCCGAGGCCACGGGACAGGAACGAGGCGTCTGTACCGAGGCCCGTGCCGGCGCCGGCCGAAATGTTCCAGGAATTAAAGGAGCCGTAACTGAGGTCAGCAGTGCCGTATGGACCGGGATTATTGTGAAGGGTTTGCATGTTCACAGTGGCGCCGAATGCGCCGGGCCCGTTAACCGAGGTGCCAATGCCGCGCTGTACCTGTACACTCTGCAGGAAATCGCCCACAGAAGGCATGTTCACCCAGAATACTTCCTGCGATTCGGCATCGTTCAGGGTAATCCCGTTCAGGTTAACCTGTATGCGCGACCCCTCGGAACCTCGAATACGCAGGTAAGCATAACCGCTGCCCGTCCCGTTTTCCCCTACCGCCACAACTCCGGGGGTAAGGGTCAGGGCAAATGGCAGATTTTGCATGGGCGTGACGCGATCCAGCGCCTGCCGGTCAATTTTGCTGTGCGCCACAGGCGAATCTTTTGCCGTTTGTGTGGCATAGATAACAATGGAATCTAATGTAGTAACTTGTTGTGCTGCAAGAAAACAAGGGGCCAGCAGCAAGCCCGTCAATAATAATTTTTTCATAATTTTTCCTCCGCCGGTATTATCCGGATCAGGTTCTAAGGGTATAATCTCAGCCACTTATGCAGAAGCACCCCTAAAATCAGTTCTTTATTTCAATTCTATATATTTTTGGCCAATACTTTCCGGTAACCCAGATACGTTTTGTGAGGGGATCATATGCAATCCCGTTGAGCACGTCGGTAGAGGGTATACGCAGAGAATTGGGTAAAATTCCTTTAAGATTAATAACTCCCGTTACATTTCCGTTTGCCGGGTCAATACGCACTATCAGATCAGATGTGTAAATATTGGCCCATATTTCTCCTTCTATATATTCAAGTTCGTTCAGGTAATTCACTTCTTTGCCGTCCATACGTACGGTAACGGAACGTATGTCAGTGAGTGTGTTGGGGTCCATAAAATAGAGCGTAGAGGAACCTTCGCTCATGATCAGTTCGCTGCCGTTGGTGGTAAGGCCCCACCCTTCGCGGCGGTAGCTGCGCGTTCCCAGCACCTGGAATGTTTCGGAATCGTAGATAAAGCAGGTGTTTTCTTCCCAGGTAAGCTGATAAATGCAACCGTTCAGCAGGCAGGCTCCCTCCCCAAAATAACGCTTATCCAGCGCATGAGATTTAATAATGCGGCCGGTGGCCGGATCTGCCTTGGCCAGAAGAGAACGACCGTATTGACCGGTGCTTTCGTAAAAATATCCGTTATGATAGAAAAAGCCCTGTGTATAGGATGTTATGTTATGAGGCAATACCTCAGCCACTTTATACGAATATTTCCGGGTTACCGCCACGGCAGGCGTGTCTGCCGAAAGGCAGGCGAGCAGCATAACCGTTGCAGTGATTATTCGTATATTCAGTGGGTTTTTCATCATTTGCTTTCTTGAGAGTGCTGCAATGCTGCGGCAACAAAATCACGGAAAAGCGGGCTGGGGTTCTCGGGCGTGCTCTTGAGCTCGGGATGGAACTGCACTCCAATATAGAACGGATGCGAAGGAATTTCCATGACCTCTACAAGTCCCGTTTCGGGATTGGTTCCGCTGACTTTCATGCCGGCATTTTCAAATACCTCGCGGTACGTATCGTTAAATTCATAGCGATGCCTGTGACGTTCGGCAATCTGTTGTTGTTTACCGTATATTCTGTAAGCCAACGACCCTTTTTCAAGCTGACATCTGTAAGCGCCCAGGCGCATGGTCCCGCCCTTTATGGTAAGACGTTTCTGATCTTCCATAAGGTCAATAACCGGGGTATCGGATTGGGTGTTTATCTCGGCGCTGGTGGCATCTTTCATTCCAATTACGTTACGGGCAAATTCTATGACGGCCATTTGCATGCCCAGGCAGATCCCCAGGAACGGGATATTATTCTCACGGGCATACCGGCACGAAGCAATTTTTCCCTCGGTGCCGCGTGATCCAAAACCGGGCGCCACAAGAACACCCTGCATGCCGGAGAGTTTCTCCGATACATTTTCTTCTGTGATGGACTCGCTCTGAATAGGATGTACCTTAACTTTTACTTCGTTGGCCGCCCCGGCGTGAATAAACGATTCCAGAATGGATTTGTACGCATCCTGCAACTCCACGTATTTCCCCACAAGAGCAATGTCAATTTTGAACCGGGGATGGTAAACCCTGTCTACGAACTGTTTCCAGGCATCGAGATTGGGCTCCTGATCGTTCTTTATATTAAGAAAGCCGAGCAGGATTCCGTCCAGGTTCTGGCGCCTGAGATTCAGCGGCACTTCGTAAATGCTGCGCTGGTCCATAGATTCTATAACCGCGTTGGGACGCACGTTGCAGAAGAGAGCCACTTTTTTACGCAGCGGCAACGGAAGCGGCCGTTCGCAACGGCATACAATGATATCGGGATTTACCCCCTCCTGTTGCAGTTGCCTTACGGAGTGCTGCGAGGGTTTGGTCTTGAGTTCTTTGGCAGCGGCCAGATAAGGTACCAGGGTAAGGTGTATGACAGCGCAGTCTTCGTCGGGAAGCTCCCACTGAAGCTGGCGTACGGCTTCTATAAAGGGCAGCGATTCAATATCGCCTACAGTACCCCCTATCTCTGTAATTACAATATCGTATTTGCCGGTTTTCCCCAGCAAAAGCATTCTGCGTTTAATTTCGTCCGTAATATGGGGAATGACCTGAACCGTCTTTCCCAGGTAGGCGCCTTCGCGTTCCTTATCAATAACAGTCTGATAAATTTTGCCTGTGGTCACGTTGCTGGCCCTGGTGGTATAGACGCCCAGGAAACGTTCGTAATGTCCCAGGTCAAGGTCTGTTTCGGCTCCGTCTTCGGTTACATAACATTCTCCGTGTTCATAGGGATTCAATGTCCCGGGATCTACGTTAATATAAGGATCAAACTTTTGTATAGTAACGCGCAAGCCTCTGGCTTGTAGCAATTTGGCAAGAGATGCAGCGATTGTGCCTTTCCCAAGCGAAGAGGCCACCCCACCGGTGACGAAAACATATTTAGTAGCCATATAGAACGATAAAATAAAAAGCAAATGTACAGACTTTTTTTAACTTTGCGCCCACGGAGGGCTGTCCCATCGCTCTTTTCATTAAGAAAAGGGAGGAAAGTCCGGGCAGGAAAGGGCAGGACCCTGTGGAAAGCACAGCTGGTTGTAAAGTCAGGGATCGCTTAACAGAAAAAAACCGCCCCGGAGTCTTCGGACACGGGGTAAGGGTGAAAAGGCGGGGTAAGAGCCCGCCGCAGCGGCCGGCGACGACCGTTTGCGTAGGCACCGGTCCCCTGCAAGGCCAAGTATATCGGCAATTTTAGGGCTGCCCGCTCTATGCCGAGGGGTAGGCTGCTCAGATAAATGATGGGAGTTTCACAGAACCCGGCTTACAGGCCCTCCGTTTTTTTTCCCGCCTTACAAAGTCATGACGACCCCTTTGCCAATTTTTCCATCGGCACAAATGACGAGTTCTTGTGGAAACGAAACGGCTCTTACGAAATTGCCTTCGTACCACCCGGGCAGCGATTCAAGAAGCGTTTCGTTGAAAATGCCGTCTTCGCGGAACGGGTACACGGTCAGGTAGCCAATCCCCAGCGAAGTCAGATTATGGAAAAAATGGGTTCCCTGGCTGGGGTCAACCTGGAAATGTTTAAGTCCGCACTCCACAATGAGTCTCGCCTCGGAAATATGATTCCAGTTGATGGGAATACCCAGCCACGGATCTGACGATCCCCACCGTCCGGGCCCTACCAGTACGTAGGTTCTCTTTTCTGTTTTCATCATGGCATTGAGGGTTTCCAGTTCGGCGGCAATTTTTCGGGTATATTGACTGTCAAAGGTTTGCGAGCGGACATAAATAATATTGCTCACCCCGGAAATTACTCCGGGCCCCAGTGCTTTCCGGGCATATATGACGGTACCGGGGGAATCCGGTTTGACCGTCTCCCAATCGAACCCGGTATTCTCACCGTAATCGGTAATGGGACGCACCTGCAGCAGGTTAAAAATAATATCCTGGCCGTGAGGCACATCCATGTTCACGGCAAATTCTATTTCAACATGGCACTGCATTTCCTGCCAGCATATCTCCAGCAAACGGGTGAGTATGGCAGCCAGCGGCATGGTATCGTATTCCAGGATGTGGGCAAACGTGATCACTTTGCTCCCCTTGCCGTGCGCTCCGGGTGTAAGCCGCTCGTTCTGCATATCCCACGTAGAGGCCACGTATTGAATGTTCCGGAACGACGAAGCATCGCTTATGCTCAGTTTTTCTATATTTATGCCGTCATCGATGGAGGTCTTGAATTTCTCGGGCCTAAGATTAAGGGCATACATTATATTCTGTGTTTCACTCAGCGCAGACTGGAGTGACGAGGTCTGAAGGATGTTCTTCGGGTATCTGGGCGAGAACCGAAGCGTCCGGCCTCCTTCCACCACCAGTTTGCCCAGGCCATATGCAAGCTCCACAATGCCATCCCCCGGTTTCTCATGTCCTATGGGATAGTAATTGACCGAGCGGGCAGACCCCGAAAACGTGGGAAAGAAGAAGCCGTTATCCTCAGATCCGCAAAGGCTTTGGATGACTATGGCCATTTTTTCTTCGCTCAGCAGATTGGCGGTTGTCTGTATGTAATTTCGGCTGGCGGCAAAGAAAACGGAAGCATACACGCTTTTTATGGCTTTGCTCAGCATCCTCATCATTTGGTCTTTATTCTCTGTAAGCGGGATCATATATGTGGAATAGATCCCGGCAAAAGGCTGGAAAATAGAATCTTCCAACTTAGAACTGGAACGTACGGCCAGAGGTGTATGTACTTTTTCCAGGAATACAAGGAGCTGTTGTTCCACTTCCAGAGGCAGACGGGAGCTTACGAATTCGGAAAGAATTTCTTCGTCGGTGATGCCTTCTGTGTTAACCACATACTTGAGACCGTTATCCACCATAAATGCATCGAAATAATCCGCAGCAATAACTACAGTCTGAGGAATGGTAATGCGCACCCCCGGAAAATCGGCAGCCGGATTATACTGTTGCAGAATACGGTTCACAAAAGCCAGACCGCGGGCTTTGCCGCCGAGGGACCCCTCGCCTATTCGGGCAAAACGTATGTAACGGTTGTAAGTTTCGGGGTCGAACTTGGCTATAACGCCCTGTCCGTTAAGTATGCGGAATTCTTTAATAAGGCCAATTATATATTCCCTGAGTTGCGCCACGTGCTCAAAATCGTTGCTGCGTGCATCCCGGATGGGTTTGGCAAGAGAGAACAAACCCCTGGAATAAAGCCATTTGGATAATCGGTTACGGGATGTGTGATACAACAATTCGCTGGCCGGTATTTCGTTAATAAGTAGCTGCAATTCACGCAGGTTTTTGGCCCGGGCTATAACTTCTCCGCTTTCACGGCTTCTGACTACGAAATCGCCAAAAGCAAATTCTTCACCAATGTATTCGCTCAACTCAATAAGTAAAGCCTTGGAATCCTTCAGAATAAAACCCACACCCAACTCGTCCGCCACGGTTTTCATACTCTGCTGTGAGGACTGTAACAGGATAGGCATCTGCGGGTCGTCATCCCGGATCATCCGGCACAAGTCAATGCCGGCATCGAGCTTTTCGGTATCGGACGGATCGTTTTTATGCAAAACAAAACCCACATCGGAAATAACTCCCAACAGTCTGTCTTTGTACTGGTTGTAAATGGCAACGGCATCTTCATAATTGGTGGCTAAGAAAATTTTGGGACGGGCCCGTTTGCGCATCTTCTGTTGTTGCTCGTTGAGCGTCTCTTTCAGGAATTCGGCGCTCTGCTTGAGTACCAGTTTGTAAATGGCCGGGAGATAGGTTGAATAATAACGTATGGAGTCTTCCACCAAAAGAATGCACTGAACGCCGGATCTGATGATGTCGGTTTCTGCATTCATTTTGTCTTCAATGAGCTTGACAATGGCCAGGATTAGGTCTGCATTGCCGTGCCAGCTGAAAATGTAATCAATAGCCGAACAGTCTTCGTGTTCAATACGGTTTTTCAGTTCCCTGGAATAATTGGTTAGCAATACAACGGGGGTTACCGAGCCGCTGGCGCGCAAATCCCGGGCAAAGGTAAACACATCAATATCGCCCACATTGAACATGCAGATAATCAGGTCATAATCGTTTTCCTTCCCGAGCATGGCAAGGGCCTCTTTGGTGGTGGTAACCCACGAGAAAGAAGGCGGATTGCTTATGTTAAGCTCGTTGTATTCTTTATAGATCTGAATATCTATCTGCCCGTCTTCTTCCAGAATATAGGCATCGTAACTGCTGCAAATCATCAGGATTTTTCGGATCCGTTTCTCCATCAATTGCGTGTAATCCGGATTGACCAATCCTGTTAATGTATTTTTTTGCACCTGCGTCTTGTATTAAAATAAGCGGGGATGATCTTCTTCTATTTTTTTGAGGATGGTGCCGATTATGGCTTCGCGGTACATCCTGGAACGGACCTTTATTTTGTATTTCTCACAAAAATAATCAATTACAGCCATTTCACGGTCGTTGAAGCTAACTACGGTTTTATGGATGCGGGGAGGAATCTTTTCTTTTAATGCCATTATTGGTAGATGGGAGTCTGGAATCGTTTTTTCTCTGTAGAGCGTTCTTCCAGGAGGTTTTTATAATAGGTTATCTCAGACATGGGGTATGCTTTGGATGCATAATCGAGCCACTTCACAGCCAAGTCTATATTTCCCGTCATCTCGCACGAAACGGCCAGATTAAAAGCAGCGCATGAAATACTTCTCGGATCCTGGGAATTCAGCAGTTCCATCCAGATATCGCGGGCTTTTTCCCATTCAAAAACATCGGCATATTCGAGGGCTTGTCTCCACTTAGGATGTTCATAAGTGAAAATCACCCGGTCCTGGGTTTCCCATTGGTCCGAAAAGGCCTCAGCCAGTCCTTTACCAATATATACCGAAGCGTTTTTCAGGTCTTCGAAAGCAGAAGTGGGAATAGCCAGTGTTTCACGCGATTTGGATACCCAAAGCTCCCAGGCTACTGTGTCGCATACGGGGAAATTCCGGGTATACTCAATCTTAGATGCATCATAGACACGAACCCTTCCCCTGAAAGGGACATACAGCATCTGCCTTTTGTAACCCTCTGCAGAACCGGCAACGTCCAACGCATCGAATTTTCCGATGGAAACACTGTCTACCATGAAGAGAAGGTCGGATTCTGTTTCAATAGCCAGCTGTTGGGCATAGGCGGGAAGTTGCGCAAAACCGGGGTTCAGTGAATCGGGCTTATGGCTGAAAAGAGGAACCGAGCCTTTGGGTTGCCCGGCCACTGCAGCCAATTGTTCGGCAAACGACTCGGCAAACATACGTGTAAGCGTAGAATCGGTCACCAATATTGAATCATATTCCGGAATAAAGACCGCCATCTGCTTTCCAATGATCTCGAGTGGTGCTTTGGCTGGCAGTTTAACATCTACTTCCAAAATGTTGATTACCGGGCCGCATGCTGTAGTAAGCAGCACTCCGGCCATAAAGATCGAAAAGCGAAGCGTTCTCATAATATCCTGTTTAAAAGTTATTTCAGGTATGCATTCCCCCGCAGACGGGAATAACCTGCCCGCTGACGTAGGAGGACATTTCGGAAGCCAGAAACACACATACATTCCCGACGTCTTCCGGTGTTCCGCCGCGGCGCAGGGGGATGGTTTCGAGCCAGGCTTTACGGACTTCTTCAGAAAGCTGGTCGGTCATATCGCTGACAATAAATCCGGGGGCAACGGCATTGGCACGAATTCCCCTGGGGCCTAATTCCTTGGCAATAGATTTGGTCAGTGCCACCATACCGGCCTTGGAAGCCGAGTAGTTTGTCTGGCCTGCATTGCCCGATAAACCAACCACAGAGCTCATATTAATGATGCTTCCGCTTCTCTGTTTTATCATAACGGGCGAAACGGCGTGAATGAAATTGAAGGCCGATTTCAGGTTCACGTTAATGACCATGTCCCATTGAGCTTCAGTCATCCTGAGCATGAGGTTATCTTTGGTGATACCGGCATTATTTACCAAAATATCAATAGCCCCGAATTCCTTGACCACTTCTGTAACAACACGGTGTGTTTCTTCAAAAGAAGCCGCATTGGATGAGTAAGCTTTGACTTTTACACCGTACGATTCCAACAACGCCACGGTCTCCATGGCTTTCTCGTCTATGTTAAGGTCTGTAAAGGCTATGTTGGCGCCCTGTTTAGCCATAGACACCGCTACGGCTTTACCAATTCCACGGGCAGCGCCCGTAATAAGTGCAGTTTTGTCTTTAAGTAAATTCATGATAATCACTTTATTTTTGCATACAGGTCGTATTCGTTCGCTCCCACAATCTCGGCCTGGGCGAATACGCCTTCCTGCAAATTTACTGAATTTTCAATAATAACCTGACCGTCTACCTCGGGAGCTTCATACATGGTGCGTCCCAGGGCTACTGTTCCGCGAACCTCTTCGTCGCCGGAAAGTACACTGTCTACCAATATTCTGTATGTTTTCCCAATGCGGGAAAGATTGTATCTGTAGGATATATCCTGCTGCAGTTCCATCAGGCGTTTGTAGCGGGACGCCTTTACTTTTTCCGTAATGCGGTCTTCCAGGTTCATGGCCCCGTAAGTGCCTTCTTCCTGAGAATACATAAAAGCCCCCATACGCTCAAAGCGGGCTTCGGCCACAAAATCGAGCAATTCGTTGAATGCTGCGCTGTCTTCTCCCGGATGTCCTACCATAAAGGTGGTACGCAGGCAGATGCCGGGAACCTGTATACGGAATTTTTCAATAAGTTCCCGCGTCTGAGCCCCGGTAGTATTACGGCGCATAGCTGAAAGCACTTTGTCGGAAACATGTTGCAGCGGGATATCTACGTACTGACAGATCTTGGGTTCCTGTGCCATAAGGGAGAGCACATCTATGGGGAACCCCTGCGGGTATGTATAAAGCAAACGGATCCACTCAATGCCGTCTATGCGGCACAACGATTCCATTAGCGGGGCAAGTTCTCTTTTTTGGGTCAGGTCCAGGCCGTAGTAACTGGTATCCTGTGCCACCAGTATAAGCTCTCTGACACCTTCCCCGGCCAGGTTACGGGCCTCGGCAATCAATTGGTCTGCCGGGCGGGACACATGACGGCCACGGATAAGCGGTATGGCGCAATAGGCACAGCCTCTGTCGCATCCCTCGCTCAGCTTTAGGTAGGCGTAATGACCGGGGGTAGACAAAAGACGTTCCGCCTGAAGACGGGGATCAAAACGAACTCCCATGGCCTGGGCCACCCCCGGAATATCGTTGACTCCAAAAAAAGCATCCACCTGAGGCATTTCAATGCCGAGTTCCGAAGGATAACGGCCCGAAAGGCATCCCATGACAAACACCTTTCCAATCTGTTGTTTCTTTTTGGCTTCGAGTGCCTCGAGGATGCACTCAATTGACTCCATTTTGGCGTCATGAATAAAACCGCATGTATTGATAACCAATACATCCAGCGGGTATTCCTCTTCCGGGGCATCGGGGATTACCTGCCAGCCGCCAGAGAGTAACTGGCGCATCAGGTGTTCGCTGTCCACCCTGTTCTTGGAGCAACCCAATGTCAGGACAGATACTTTACCCGGCATGATTACTTGGGAGTTGTCTTTGTGGTCCCGGTTTTTTGTGCCTTGGATCCGGCAGGCCTGGCCACTTTAGCCGGTTTTGCCATTACATGTTTGGCATCGGCTGATTTTGCCGGTTTAGCCGTATGGGACGGTTCTTTTACCTGATGGGTAGCTTCCTTAACTTCTTCGCTGTCTTTTTGTTCTTCTTCCGGGCTGACAAAGTCGAGGGCATTGGCCGCATAAAGAATATTGAACCAGTCAACGACTTTCTTCATGTGAGAGGCATAAAAACGTTCCCTGTCGTATTCGGGCACCACCTGCTCAAAAAAACTCTGAAATTCTGAAGAACTTGCTGTTTTGGCATCGGGAACCGGATGCTCTTTGGCATATTCTTTCATTTTTTCAAATACTTCCTGAAGACGCAGTTCGTCGGAAGCCTGTGAAAAAATAGATATATCGGACAACGAGGTCATTTTGGCACTCGGTCCAAACCACGTTCTTTTCTTGTCGGTCAAAGATTCCACTACAACACCACCTCTGCTCTGGGCAAGGTAGAGAAAAAGTCCGGAGTATCCACCCACGGACAAAATTTTTGTCAAATCTGTTTTCATATTATTTATCGTGTTGTTCAATTTTTACAAAGATATTAACAATTTAATTCATGGCTTATCTCCAGCATGCGGTTATGAATGGCCAGCACTTTTGGCAACAAGGCTTCTTTTTCGTTGGAGGAGATCACAAAATCGGCTCGGCTTTCCCGTTCCTGGTCGCTCCACTGCTTATTCATTCTGGCCAACACCTCGTCCCGCGAAATGTTTTGCCTCCGGCATACCCTTTCGAGCCTGAGTTCTTTGTCTGCCGATACGGTGAGAACCCTGGTCATATGCACGGGCGGTTTCAGTTCCAGTAATATGGCACTTTCAAAGATCACGTAAGGTGCATGCTGTCTGACTGCCCAATGCATAAAGTGAATAATCACGACCGGATGCACCAGTGCATTAACTCTGGAAAGCAGGCTTCTGTCATTAAAGATGAGAGAAGCCATGTAAGCTGTGTTCAGCTTTCCGTTGCTGTACACCGCCTCACCAAGGAGCTCAATAAGGGAGTATTTTAGGGTCTCATTGTCTTCGTACAACTTTTTTGTTTCCATATCGGAATCGTAGCAAGGCACACCCAGCGCTGCGAATATCCTGGTAACGTAACTTTTGCCGCTTCCAATCCCACCGGTAATGCCTAATGATACCATATACGGGCCTCCCTATTTATTTTGAATAATCCCGTCAATAAATTCGGGGGTAACCGTCAGATGGCTTATTACGGAAGGAGAAGCTTCCGTCTGTGGAATAGTCTTGCCGCTCCCGCTTTCCATAAAACGATTGTAATCTACTATCAGGCTGAAACTTTCCTCGTTGATTGACGAGGCACTCTGGAAAGGACAGCGAAACTGCAGCGTCACCACATCGGGCAGCAGCAGCAATTCCTTCCTGAAAGGTACGTTCCTTGTTTCCACGTGAACCTGAAACATGAGTTCCACGTATCTTTCCACCGTGAGCTCATACGAAATTTCCTTATGGGACAAACGGGTTCCCTGCGGAACCTCCAGGCGGGCCAGACCGTCTACGGTTTGATCCAATTCCATTAAGTTGATCTTTCTGGTCTTCACATGATCTATAAGCGGGAGAAGAGATGCCGATGCATATACAAGCACGCTGTCGGGTATAATGCGCGGAGGGTTGAAAGACATGTATTGAGGCCTGTACGATATATCCGAAATAAATACAACCGGAACCTTCTTAAACAGGACCCTGGTATAATTCAGTCTGATGGTATCGCTGAAGATATTCTCCAGCAGAAGATCGGCTCCAAGGGCTTCGTTAACCAGGTTATGTACGTCGTCAGAAAGCACATAAAACTCATCTTCCACTCCGGGGTATTCTCTCATAAGCGACTGGTCCACAAAAAGCCGGACTGGAGCCGGCCTTTTTCTCAAAGAAGAGCGAATAATGTAAAACCCTCTGGCTTTCCCCTTTAGAAAAAGCGTGTTTTCGGCCATAGACAAATTGGTTCTTCCCTCCAGGTTCGTTTCCACTTCCAGGGGAAAACGGAAATAGGAACTGTACTCATTCGATAAAGTGTACAGCAGCCAAAGAACAAATGCCGTGAAAATACACAGCAGGAGAACCAATCGCGACCGCTTCATAATTCAGAATGATTAGTCTGTCCGAATAATAACACATCTGTCCTGCCTGCAGACAGCTCTAAAATTTTCGCTGACAGCGTTTTTCTGCTGACAGAGCTTCTATTTCTGCTGCAGATCTGAGGTATCCTTCACCAGGGAAGTCTTGTCTACTCTGATCTTCACATTCGTATCTACCTCCAGAAGCACATAGGCCTCTTTCACTTCAACGATAGTTCCGTAAATTCCGCCGGCGGTAACAACTTTATCTCCTTTCTGAAGATTATTCCTGTATGCCTGTAATTCTTTCTGACGTTTCTTCTGTGGACGGATCATAAGAAAATACATCACAACAAAAACGGCCACCATCATTATTATGAATGACCAGTTTCCTCCCTTTGCTGCACCGGCTGCCTGTTCCTGTGCCTGTAAAATAACTAAAAAAGTGTTCATTATCTATATCATTTATTGTTGTTAATTCATAATTTTAATCATCCTGAGATACCGGTTTATTGTCCACGAGCCCTCTTCCCTTTTTAACGACCTCGCCGGTTTCCATCAGGTATTTGATAATCTTATCGAGCACTCCGTTGACAAACATCTTGGAATTACCCGTACTATAATATTTTGATATCTCCACCATCTCGTTGAGCGTAACTTTTACCGGAATACCCGGGAACTTTACGGCTTCTGCTACTCCCATAACAATAATGGCGGTATCTGTAGCCGCAATCCGCTCCAGGTCCCAGTTGTCTGCAAAGCGTTCTACATACGAGGCATATTCATTGTAATGCGTAAGTGCCTGCATAAAAAGCTGGAGGGCAAATTCACGGTCGTCTTCTTTCTTAAACAAATCCGGATGCCTGATATGATCTGCAGATGGTTTGATTAATGATAATTGGGCAAGTATGATATTGCACACATAAGCGATATCATCTGCCCAATATAGATTCTGATCTTCCAGTATATTATACAGATCCTGATTATCGTCAAGTTCGGAGCTGAAGATATCTTTCAGGAGATTAACATCTTTTTTGAAATCAGGACTCTCGGGAGCATTCATATATTCAATGAAATAGGGCTCTTCACGAATTTCCTCGTAAAGCTTTTTAATAAATGCCCTTTGCATAGTCCAGTTTAGCCCATGTTCCTGCTGCGTAGCCAATTCTTTGTCCCGGCCTAATATTTCAATGGCTTGGTTATTCACAAAACGCATGTTGGGATTAAGCTCTTCATCGGAGGGCTGATATTTCTGCAGCCCAATGTCTATGCGTTCCTGGGCATATCGGCTCAATGCCCCGGGAAGAGATAATAACAGGAAGTATAATTGCCTGGTTTTCTCAAAGCTCCTGAGAAGTTCTTTTTCAGCGGAAGCAATTTCCAAAGACTGAGAATGAACACAACTGAACAAAAGCTTAAAGACCTTAATGCGAATAAAACGCCGACTAAGCATAGATCATAAATCTTAAAGAAACTCTGCAAATATACAGTTTTAAAGCAAATAAATTTTATATTTGCGCTTATAATAAATAAATCACTCTTATGTACTTTGAAGATTACGATCGTTCCACCAGGCAGGAACACAGTGGAGAAGATGTTTTTTCCAAACCGGTACGTGCCGGAAAAAGAACGTATTTTTTTGATGTTAAAGCAACTAAAGGTAACGATTATTACCTGACTATCACTGAAAGCAAGCGTCGCGTAGACAGAGACGGACGGTTTTCTTACGAGAAACATAAGATATTTCTATACAAAGAAGATTTTGAGAAATTTGCAGAAGGGCTGGGAGAAGTTGTAAAATACATAAAGGACCGTATACCTGTTGTAGAAGCAAGACCGGGAGAGTTTACCGATGTCAGCTTTGACGACCTTTCTACAAAAGAACAGTAAAGAGGCTTTCAGTTCCCGATGTACCTGCCAAGCCCCCCGATGCACCTCTGCCAAGCTCCGCCACGGCTCCTGTCAAGCCCCACGATGCACCTGCCAAACTCCGCCACGGCTCCTGTCAAG
>ERZ1645192.2492-NODE-2492-length-15240-cov-5.968192_pt1 | contig 15240 bp, 13 predicted proteins | sample MGYA00575354_ERZ1645192 | MGnify/ENA primary metagenome ERZ1645192 (study PRJEB40844, sample SAMN11349763) | freshwater sediment metagenome | isolation source: river sediment | host: Sediment | place: India: Faizupur Khadar , New Delhi | collected 2017-02-21 ... | reverse complement strand
CTGGTGGACCTGTTCACGCCTGTTTCGTCGGGCCGGCTTAACATCAACACCGCATCCGTGGAAGCGCTGCAGATCATCCCCGGTATGAACGAAATCATTGCGGGCGAAATTGTGGCGGCGCGGACGGGTGAATTTGACCCGATGACAGGAATGGGCGGCCCTTTCCTGAATCTTTCGCCGCAATATCTGTGGAGCAGGGTGCCTTCGCTGCGGCTGGACATTGCCCAGGGGTTGGCGCAGTTTGCGGATGTGCGGAGCCGGACATTCGAAGTCGAGATACAGGCGCGGGTGGGGACATCCAGCCGCACCTACTACGCCACGATTGTCCGGAACAATCCGCGCGACCTGCCGGTGATCAATTTCTATTGGAAGATGTGAGCAGGTCTGATCCGGCGGATCCGGCTTGACCCCGTGGTGTGTGCCGCCATGCTGCCCGGATGCGAACGGTCCTGTTCCGCCGGCTGGTGCTGCTGTGTGTGGCGCTCACTCCTGGTATGGATTTCCTTTCCGTCGCGGCTGAGCCCGTCCAGATGCCGGAGAAACGACACAGCGCCTTTTACGGCTTGGACCAGCTTCAAAAGATTCGCGCCAATCTCCAGTCCATGCCCAACGGCCGTGTCCTCAAACAACAATCGCTCGATCGGGCGGCCTACTGGCTCGGGCTTTCGGACGAGGAGATCTGGGGCTTGATGTTCGGGCCAACAATCCGGCGGTCCTGGATGGTTTGGTCGAACGGAAAGTGTCCTGCATGCACCAACGACGTGGTGATGTATCAATGGGTCATCAACGCGCAGAAACATCCGTGGAAGGTTCAATGTCCCCATTGCAGCGAGTTCTTCCCGAAGAATGATTTTGGCGCCTTTTACAAGTCCGGCCTCGACAAACAGGGGGTGTTTGACCCTGCGCTCGCAGATCGCCAGTTGCTGTTCAACCCGGAACATCCGGATGCAAAGGACCCGTTGAGATTGTTTGGAGTGGACGACGGCGAAGGATACGTCTTGGGCGACAAGCGCTGGAGATTTGTCGGGGCGTATCTCGTTTACGGGCAGTTCAAGCAACTGGTCTGCGAGGGCATGGGGGCCCTTGCGCAAGCCTGGGTGCTGGGCGGTGATACCAATGCCGCGCGAAAGGCGGGCATATTGCTGGATCGAGTGGCGGATCTGTATCCCGGTTTTTCGTATGCGCAGCAAGGCTACGTCTATGAAACGATGCGACACCATGGCTACGTCTCCGTCTGGCACGACGCTTGCGAGGAAACCCGGGAAATGGCGCTCGCTTATGACCAGGTTTTTGAAGCGATCCGCCACGACCCGCTCCTGGTGGAATTTTTGTCGCAGCAGGCGCGGAAACACGGGGTGAAGAATCCCAAGAGCCGCTTCGCGGAGATTCAAGAAAACATTGAGACGGGCATCCTGCGGGACGCCCTTGAGAGCAGGGAAAAGATGCACAGCAACTTTCCCCGCCAGGAAGTCGCCTACACTACGATTGTGGCTGTGCTGGGCTGGCCGGAAAACCGCGAACTGGTGGAAAAGCAGATTCAGCCCTGGATTGCCAGGGCTACGTCCGTTGATGGGGTGACTGGCGAAAAGGGTCTTGCGGGTTATTCCTCCTACACCATCAGCGGACTCGCGTTGCTGCTTGCCGAGTTCTCCAGGGCGGACCCGGATTTTATCACGAGGATTCTGGCCGGCACGCCCTCCCTGCGAAAGTCGTGGCGCTTTCACGTGGACACGATGTGCCTGGATCGGTTCTATCCCAATTCAGGCGACTGCGGCGCGTTTGCCCTCCCCGTGAATCAATACGTTGGGGCGTCCTTTGCGAAGCTGACCACTCCTCGTCTCGCGCCGTCCATGTTCACGTTCTTTTGGCAGCTTTTTCAGGCAACCGGCGATCCCGCTTATGTGCAGGTTCTCTATCGCGAAAACGGTGATTCATTGGACGGACTTCCGCATGATCTTGCTGCGCACAATCCCGAAGCTATTCGCAAGGGGATCCGGAAGGTCATTGAAGCGGAGGGCCCGCGCCCTGTGCTCGGGAGTGTTCACAAGTCCGGCTGGCACATTGGCATCCTGCGTTCCGGCAAAGGCGTGAATGCGCGAGCCCTTTGGATGGATTACGATGCCGGGGGCGCACACGGGCACCTGGACGGCATGAATATCGGGCTGTTTGCCATGGGCGCGGATTTGCTCCCGGATTTTGGATATCCGCCCGTCCAGCACGGCGGGTGGACAACGCCGCAGGTGGCATGGTATCTCAGTCCGGCGGCGCACAATACCGTGCTTGTGGATGGATTGAGCCAGCGGGCGGTTGCCGGGCAGTGCACACTCTGGGCCGATGGCGAGCAGGTTCACCTGATGCGGGCGTCAGCTCCCGGCCTGTTGGATATTCAGCAATTCGAGCGCACGCTGGGATTGCTCGATGTTTCAGATGAGCAATTTTACGTAGTTGACATATTTCGCGTGCGCGGCGGCAGTCAGCACACCAAACTACTGCACGGTCCGTGTGCGGAAGTGAGCCTCGATGGCCTGGCGCTCACGAACAGCGAGCCGGCCGTTGCCACACCGTTTATGCGCCACTTCCGCGTGCAGAAGGATGCCTCGCCCGGCTGGCGCGTGGATTTCAAACTTCCCGCGCGAGAGACAGACACGGCGCGCCCGGTAATGCGTTACACAGACCTGACCGGTGGCGCTTCCGCCTTCGCGGCGGAAGCCAACGTGATGCCGTTCAAGCACGATCCTCCCACGGGCTTCTGGATACCGTCACTTGCGGTCCAAAGAAGGGCGCCTCAGCCGCTCAGTTCCGTGTTTGTAAGCGCCCTGGAGGTCTTCGACGGCAAACCTGTGATCCGGCAGGCGCGTTGTCTGGAGGTGCGTCATCAAAACGGTCCATGCACCAATGGATGTGTGGCTCTCGAAATATCCCTGGCAAACGGCAAGACGGATTTTTTTGTCACTTCGGCCGAGGCTGATCGGTCCATGCCAGCGCACATTGACGCAGCAGGAAAGACGATGACCTTCATCGGCGACACCTGCCATATCCGAATGGTAAAGCAGGCGGTCGAGCGAGCGGCAGTGGTTCGGGGCGGGAAAGTGGCGTGTGGGGATTTTCGACTTGAGACGAATAAGGGAGAGGGTTTGGAGGAATCGGAGTTCGTTCTGAGCCAAACGCCATAGGCACGCCCGAAAGAAGGAGGGCGTTTTGCGTCATGGCGTTGCGGGAAGCCTGGAGGAACTGCCGCCGCTTCAGAAGCCCCCGGCGGTCCGCAGACACGGCATCACGGGGCGCCGCGTTTGTGCAGATCGAAGGCGAACAAAGCGGCAACAACGAGTGAATGGCGGATTTTTCCCTGCGCGACCAGGGCGGGGATGGCATTGGCCTGAACTAATTGCGTGACGATATCCTCACCATGGTCCAGCGCGATTGGATGCCTGAGCTCGCAATTCTCGACCAGCACCGTGAAGCACCGGTTGCTCATGATGGCGGGGTTCGGATAAACCTCGCCTATGATTGTTGCACGTACTCCTTCGTAACCGGTTTCCTCACGGAGTTCGCGGATGCCCGCCGCGATCGGGGAGTCGTCGTTGGGATCGATCATCCCGCCCGGTATCTCGAGTTCCACCGTGTTCGATCCGTGGCGAAACTGTTCGATCATGACCACTTGCCCGCTGGTTGTCAGGGCCACCACATTCACCCAGTCCACGCAATCGATGACGTAAAAATCGTGCGGCTTCTGTGTTCGGGGAGAAAGGCGCACGTCGCTGCGGATCGTGAAGATCCGGTAATCGGCGAGCGGCCTGGAGCTGATTTTGGGCCAGGGCTGTATCACAATCCGCGCTCCCTGGCCGCCCAGCCCTGCCGCATCAACGTCAACAGATGGGTCATAGCTTCCTCGTAAGTTCTGCCATTTTTCGATGAGAGTTGCCGGGCCCGTTTATCGAGTTGAGATGCCATTTCCCGGCAACGCTCGGGCGGACACCCCAGCGCCTGCAAGACCCCGGCAATTTCCGAAAGGTCCATGTGAGCTGCCCTCGTGGGGCGGACTACTTCGGGGACTCAGCCGGGACGATTCGAATGGATTCGATACCCATGCGTTTGTTGGGCCGGTTCGGCGGACGCGTTGGCGTGGTGGCAATCTTGTCAAGGACGTCGTCGCCTTTGATCAGTTTGCCAAAGGCTGTGTAACTGCCGTCGAGTTGGCGCGGATTGCCGTGGCAAATGAAAAACTGGCTGCCGGCGGAATCAGGGTCCTGAGAACGCGCCATTGAGACCACGCCACGGTCGTGATGACGATCGTTAAACTCGGCCTTGATTCGGTAGCCCGGTCCGCCCATGCCCCATTCGGACTCGCGGGAGGGGTCTTTGGTGTTGGGGTCGCCGCCCTGGATCATGAAATCCGGGATGACCCGATGAAAGGCGGTGCCGTCGTAAAAGCCTTGTTTGGCGAGTTTTTTGAAATTTTCGACCGTCCTGGGGGCGACTTCCGGCCAGAACTCAATTACCATTTCGCCCTCGGTTGTCTTTATGACAGCCACTTCGTTTGTGCTCATCGGCTTCTTTTCTTCCTTTGTATCGGTTTTTTTTGTCTCGGCCTGTGCCGGCTTTGCTGCATCCGCCGCCTGTGCCAGGGGAAGGCCCATGGCCAGGCTCACGGCAAAAAACAATGATGTCGCTTTCATAAGCCGGGAAAATGTCACACGAGACGCTGTTATTGTCACGCCTCGAATTGGCCTGAATTTTTCTGGTTTAGCGCCGCAGATGAGGTAGAGTGCAAGTCGAACAGCTCACAGATGAATATGAGTTTCTACGAGAATCTGAAATTTGATGCCAATGGCCTGATCCCGGCAATTATCCAGGAGGATAAGACCGGCCGGGTGCTGATGATGGCCTGGATGAATCGCGCCTCGATCGAGACAACGATCAAAACGGGCAAGACGCATTTCTGGAGCCGGTCCCGTCAGAAGTACTGGATGAAAGGCGAATCCAGCGGGCACACGCAGACGGTGAAGGACATTGCATTTGATTGCGACGGGGACACGCTGCTCATAAAGGTGGATCAAATTGGCGCGGCCTGTCACGAAGGGTATCAGTCCTGTTTCTTCCGCTCCGTTCGTGACGGGGGCGCGACCGCCGAGATCACCGAGCGGCAGTTGGAGACTCCTGAGCAGATCTACGGCAAGAAGTAGGGATGAGCATGGAGGAGTTTGTTCCATTTGGCAGTCGTGCCTACCTGCTCCTGTTCCTCGTCATTGGGTTTGCCCGTGCCATGGATTTCATCAGCACCTGGGTGGCGACTCCGAACATGGTGCTTGAGGGAAACCCGATCGCCAAGAAGCTCGGGTGGCGCTGGGGGATCACGGTGAATCTCGTGCTGGCCGTTCTTTTCGCGTTCTGGCCGCTGCCCGCGATTGTGATCAGCACCACCAGCGTTCTGGTGGCTGCGCGCAATTTTCAGTCCGCGTGGTTGATGCGCTCGCTCGGGGAGGAGATTTACCGTGATTGGCATGTAGCCAGGATTCGCGAGACGCGCATCTCGCTTTACCTGTTGTGCCTGTTTGCGCAAACCCTGCTCACAGGCGCGGTGGGCGGCGCGATTCTTTATTTCAGCGATTGGAAAAACCAACCGGTCCTGCCGGCGATCGGGTTGGGCATCATCGCATACGCCATTGCGGTCTTTTTCTTCACCATGCTCTCCATCGTCCGCATGCGCAGGCGTTCGGCGCGGGGCAGTCCGGAGGCGGCCGCGCAGGTGCGCGCCTGGACAGACTGAGCGTCCGGCTTCATTTCTATGTACACACCTTCCCTTGAAGAGTTCAAAGCGCTTGCCCAACGCGGCAACTTAATCCCCGTTTCGCGACGGCTCCTGGCGGATGTGGAAACGCCGCTGTCAGCCTACCGGAAAATTCGAGGGCCGGGCGAGTCTTTCCTGCTGGAATCTGTGGAGGGCGGCGAGCACCTCGGGCGCTATTCTTTTGTGGGGTGCAATCCCAGGGCTGCCATTGTGCAGCAGGGCGAAACCGTGCAGGTGCTGGAAAACGGGCACGCCCTGGAAACGTTCCGGGTGAGCGGGGACGGCGCCGCCGGCACGGTCAAGGACGGGCTCGATGTCGTCGAGCGCGTCATGGGACGCTACCGGCCGGTCCGTGTGCCCGGCTTGCCCAGGTTCACGGGCGGCGCTCTCGGGTTCATCGGCTACGAGTTCATACACGATGTCGAACCGGTGGTGCCACGGCCCTCGCACGATGATCTGAACACGCCCGTGATGTATTTTCTGATTGCGGATGAGTTGCTGATCTTCGACCGCGTTGCGCAGACCATCACGGTCCTGGTCAACGCCGTTGTGGAAGACGAATCAAGAGCCGGGGAGGCCTACGAGGATGCCATTGCGGAGATTGAGAGATTGGTTGCGCTTCTGGAGCAGCCCATTGCGCACACGCCGGTGAGCGTCTCGGCAAATGTTCCATCGGCTGGTTTTTCCTCAAACATGACGCGTGAGCGTTTTCTGGCCAACGTTCTCAAGGCCAAGGAATACATCACCTCGGGCGACATTATTCAGGTGGTGGGTTCGCATCGCTTCTCCACGCCGGTGAGCGCCGAACCGATTGATATTTACCGTGCCGTGCGGTCGCTCAACCCCTCGCCATACATGTTCCTGCTCGAGTTGAATGGTTTTTCACTGGCAGGGGCATCCCCGGAAATACATGTGCGGTGCGAGGACCGGAAGGTCGAGATCCGGCCCATTGCCGGGACGCGGCGTCGTGGAGGCACGGCGCAGGAGGACCGGGCGCTGGAAGAAGAGCTGCTGAACGATCCGAAGGAGCGCGCCGAGCACGTTATGCTCGTGGATCTGGCACGGAATGACCTTGGCCGCGTATGCGATTTTGGATCGGTGCAGGTCAAGGACCTGATGGTGATCGAGCGTTACAGCCACGTCATGCACATTGTCTCCGAGGTGCAGGGCCGGCTTTCCGAACGGCGAACGCTTTACGACCTGATGCGGGCCACTTTCCCGGCCGGGACGCTGAGCGGCGCCCCTAAAATTCGGGCCATGCAGATTATTTCCGAGCTGGAGCAGAACGCGCGTGGGCCTTACGGCGGCTGTGTCGGTTACTTCTCCTTCAACGGCAATCTCGATTGTTGCATTACCATTCGCACCGCCCTGTTGAAAGACGGGCAGGCATACGTGCAGGCCGGCGGTGGCTGGGTGCACGATTCCACACCCGAGGGCGAGTACCAGGAGACCGTCAACAAAGCCAAGGCGATGATTAACGCCGTGGCACTGGCGGAAAGTTTTCGGAAGCAGGAATAGCGCGGGTCCCGGAAGCCAGGCAAAGACCGGCGACCGGGCGGTCCGGATTGGTCCTGGCCTCATCCACCTCGCGACTTTTCCACGAGCTGCTCATCGGATTGGGCATTCGGTTTGAACAAGTGCTGCAAGCTGTAACCTCGGGTAAATCGTGAGCGTCTGCTCAAGTGAACGGTTCAACTTAGAAATCAAACAGTTTAACGTAGAAATCAATATGAAAAAACTACTGGCTCTTACATTGACGGGCATGCTGGCGATGGCCGGCACAACGTTCGCCGCGGAAGCAGTTGCGAAGAAGAAGGGCGGTCCCGATGGGATGCCTGGAATTGATCAACGCATGGAAATGCTTACCAAACAGCTTAGCCTAACGCCTGAGCAGCAGGCAAAGATCAAGCCTCTGCTCGAGGAGGAACGAAAGGCGATGATGGAGGCGCGTGGCAAGAACCGCGACATGACTCCGGAACAGCGGCAGGAAGCCATGAAAACGCGCCGCGCGGAGTTCAATAAGAAGCTCAAGCCCATTCTCAATGCCGAGCAGAACGAGAAGCTGGAAAAGGCCCGCAAGGGACGGGGTCCCGAAGGCGCGCCCGGATACGAGAAGAAGGGCGGCAAGAAGGGCAAAGGCGAAGGCAAGAAATAGGGGCGCATGACCGTCCGGGCCTCGATGAGGGCCTGTTGAACAACGATTGCAGATTAGTAAGGGGCTTGCCGCGAGAGTGGCAAGCCCCTTCGGTTTCGGGCGCGCTGCGCGGATGAAATTTCTTAGACATCCCCATTGGGCCTGCCATATTTAATCTCAACTTGAACATCGTAGTCGCCATAACCGGCGCGAGCGGGACGATCTACGCTCAACGGCTGCTGGACAACCTCGATACGGCGCGGCATCGCGTTGATGTCGTTCTGAGCAAGTACGCGCATTGCGTCATTTCGGAGGAACTCCCGGGCGGCTTGCGCATTCCCGAGGGCGCGGTGGTGCACGGGTTGCAAAGCATGAACGCGCCATTTGCCAGCGGTTCCAACGCGCCCGATGTGATGGTGGTCATCCCGTGCAGTATGGGCACGCTCGGGCGCATTGCCCACGGGTACAGCGGGGACCTGCTCCTGCGCGCGGCGGATGTGGTGCTAAAAGAGAAGCGGAAACTGATTCTCGTTCCGAGAGAAACGCCTTTGAATCTCGTGCATGTGAAGAACATGGAGTTGCTGCTGCTTGCCGGCGCCACCCTTTTGCCGGCCAATCCGTCGTTCTATACACGCCCGGGCACGCCGACAGAGGTGGCGGATACTGTAGTGGCGCGAGTGCTGGATCACATGGGCATACCTCACCGGTTGGTTGCGCGGTGGAGCGAGGAGAAGGAGTAGGACGATGGTCATAGCGATATCACTTGGTGATGTGACGGGCATTGGGCCGGAAGTTACGCTCAAGGCGCTGGCCCAGGAGCCTCCCGAGGCGGGGATGCAATACGTCATTATTGGCGATGCCGGACATGTGCGGCGGCTCAACGAGCAGCTTGGGTTGAGAATTCCTTTCGAGGACTACACGCGGGGAGGTTCCGCCCGGTATTCGATACTTCATTCGCTTCCGGGATCGTTGCCGCTGCAAATGAACGCGGGGGCGGCGGAGGCGGCAGATGCGGCGTTTCACTGGCTTCACGACGGCGCCAGGGGGTGTCTTTCCGGCGAGTTCGACGGGCTTGTCACCTCTCCGGTCAACAAAGAGGCCATCATTAACGCAGGGCACGATTTCATCGGGCAAACGGAACTGCTATCCGGGCTCGCGAAGACCGGGCGCACGGTGATGATGCTGTTGGGGCAGGATGACCGTGGCCGCTGGCTGAGGGTTGCGCTGGCCACCACGCATGTGCCCATCAAAAAGCTCGCCGAGGCGGTCACCTTCGAGAAAGTGCTGCTGGCGATCGAGCTCGCGGCGCGGGCGTGCGAGGGACTGGGTTTGTCCCGCAGTCGTGTTGGGGTGTGCGGGCTGAATCCGCACGCCGGAGAAGGCGGAAAAATCGGGACGGAGGAGCAGACTGCGGTGCGGCCGGCGGTGGACGCGGCGCGGAAATCAGGGCTGGATGTTGTGGGTCCGCTGAGCGCGGATGCCTTGTTTTACTATGCATACCGGGGCGATTATGACGCGGTGGTGGCCATGTATCATGACCAGGGGCTTGCGCCGTTGAAGATGGTTGCGTTTGATGCGGGCATAAACTGGACACTTGGCCTGCCGTTCATCCGGACTTCACCCGACCACGGAACGGGCTATGACATCGCAGGCCGGGGCGTTGCCAGACACACGAGCATGTCTGCCGCGATTGCGCTGGCCAGGACACTGGCCTCGCGCCGGAATCCGTAAGTGATTCAAAAATACTTCTTCCGGATCCATTCCGGCTGCCACTCATCCGGCACGCGTTCTCTGCCGGTGAGATCTATTTTTTCGAAGGGCTTGCTGACAGAGGGGATTTCGAGAGTGTCTCCCGTCTTTGCCTGCCATTCCTTCATGAGGGCCAGCAGACGTCGGATATGAGGGGCGTATTCCGGCACATCAATCAGGTTGTTTTGCTCGTGAGGATCGGTCTGCAAATCGAATAGCTGGAGGTGACCCGCGCGGGTATAGGCGATGAGTTTCCAGCGTTCGTCCCGCACAGCCCGCTGTATCTCGATGTATGGCAGAAAGACAGAGGAGCGAAGCGTGTCCCTGGACCCCTGCCACAACGGGCGAATGCTTTGTCCTTCAAGGTCTGATGGCGTTTTGATGCCCGTCAGATCGCAAAGGGTTGGAAACACATCCAGCAGGTAGGTGAATGACTTGGTGGACTTGCCGGCTGGAATCCCGGGTCCTGCGAAGATCAGGGGAACACGCATGCTGTGCTCGAACACGCTCTGTTTGCCCATAAGCCCGTGGCTGCCGAGTGCCAGACCATTATCCGCAGAGTAGATGACGATGGTGTTGGTCGCGTGGGCAGATTTGCCCAACCCGCGCATGACCCGGCCAATCTGGCCGTCCAGGTGCGTTATCATGCCGTAATACTCGGCCAGTTGATCGCGGATGACCGCTTCCGTGCGTGGCCAGGGCGCCAGGTTTTCATCACGGCACTTGAGCATGTGACCGTTGTCGAAGGGGAACTGCGGCTGGAAGTTGGCCGGGAGAGGCGGCTTGTGCTTGTAGTAATAATTCAATTCTTTGGCGGGCGGCATGCGCGGGTCATGAGGTGCTGTGAAGGCGACGTATGCAAAAAACGGCTTCCTGGCGTCCTGTGTCTCCAGGAAATCAATAACAGCGTCTGCGAAGAGTTCACTCGAGAATTTCCCTCCGGTTCGAACCGGGGTGAGGTTGCCGTCCGGACCAAGATCCTGAACCGGGACCTTCAAATGGTCCGACATTCCGCCAAACATGACGGCTTTGCCCTGCGCGAAGGCGCGGAGCCACGACTCCTGGCCGTTGTGCCACTTACCTGTGCCGAAAGTCACGTACCCATTCTCGCGCAACAGTTCCGGCAGGAGTTTGGAACCTTTCATTGTGCGGGTGTTGATGTGGAACCAGGACTTGCCGGTCATGAGCATGGCCCGGCTGGGCATGCACACAGCGCCGCTGTTGCCGCCAAAGATGTAATTTCCGCGGCAGCTAAACCCCGCATCCACCAGTTTGTCGAGATTGGGCGTTTTTATGTGTGGATTGCCCCATGCGGCGATTGTGTCTGCCCGCTGGTCGTCCGCAAAAAGAAAGAGAATGTTCGGGCGGGGTTCCGTGGAGTCAATCCGCGTTTCGGCCAAGCCCGGAGACGTTACAATACAGGGGAGCGCTGAACAGGCCAGGATTGCGGCGCGTCGGAAAGTGAGGAGGGCTTTGGTAAACATATACGTGACCAGAGCACTCTGAGAGAGCAATTCACAAGCGTCAAGCCGGAACCCCGCCCCGGCCATTGAGGATCACTGGAAACCGGCAGCCCTCAGTACTTGTAGTACTTGCTGGCTTTGGTGCGGAAACTCTCGATGTCCTTGTTGAGAAAATCCTTCACGTCATCGTAGGACATCTCCTTTGTGAAGCGCAGCCGCACCTCGGCGGAACCGCAGACCTTGTCGAACATGTCATGCCGTTGCGGCTTGCACAGTTTGAAGGGATTTTTTTCCGGGTACATGCGGTTATGCACGTCCATCATTACGAACTGAAGGCTGGTGAGATTGACGGCTCCGGGCCGGGTGAAATAGAGTTGCACGCCGCGCAATTCCTGGTCTTTGTGCGTGAAGTAGTAGGGCTTGTAAACGATGGGGCGGAACAAAACGCCTTCGATTTGCAAACTTGTGAGCTTGTCGGCAAAGACCTTGTGGTTGATCCAAGGCGCGGCGAACATGTGAAATGGCACCGTGTAACCCACACCTTCGGAGATCACCCCGAGTTCGCCCATGATGCCGGTGGCCACGTAGAACAGGGCGGAGTCGGCCTCGGGTTGGTGGGGTGAGGCCATGACCCATTGAAGACCGGTGTCGGCGTAAGTCATGTCGCGTTTCCAACCTTTCATAGGCACGACGGTGAGATTGCACTTCTTCCCGTTTTCGAGCATGCCCTCGGTGTTGGCCATTTCCGCCAACTCGCCGCATGTGAGGCCATAGACATAGGGCACCGCCCAGTAGTTCACGGAGGACTGGAAGGGTTTTTCATTCATATTGCCTTCGATGCGGTTGCCGCCGAGCGGGTTGGGCCGATCCAGCACGATGAAGGTCTTGTTGTGTTCCGCGGCGGCGGCCATGGCCCGGCCCATGGTGGCCACGTAGGTGTAGGAGCGGCACCCGTTGTCCTGGAGGTCATAGACAATGGCGTCCAGTTCCTTGAGCATGGCAGCGGTAGGCTTTGAGGTTTTGCCATAAAGCGAATAGACCGGCAGACCCGTGACCGGATCTGTGGTGTTCGTCACGCTCTGCCCCGCAAAAATATCACCGCGTATGCCGTGCTCAGGTCCGAATAAAGCCACCAATTTCACCCCGGGAGCGTCATGCAGGATATCAATGGTCGAGCGCATGGACTGGTCCACGCCGGTGGGATTTGTAACGAGTCCCACTCGTTTGCCTTTCAAAACGTCGAAATGCCGCTCCTTGAGCACCTCGATGCCTGTGCGGACCTTTGGCTCGCCGCAGACGGCTGCCGTTGCAATCGCCAGGGCTAATGTCGTCAGAATGCGCTTTTGCATACGGAAAAGTTAGCCGGAAAGGCACGAGAGTAAATAACAGGTGCATGTGACCCTGCGCGGCTTCCGGGGGGCAAAAACGTCTGCACTTTAACAAGGGATGCGGGTGGGAAGGGCGCAGCACTTTGCAGGCGGAAGGTTACTTTGGCAAATCCCGGCGTGTTGACACTTTGGGCTCTTTGCTTCACTTTCCCAAAAATGATGCGGTTGCCGGCTGTTAGCATTGCAGTGCGGCGATGCAGTTTTAAATTTCATGGGCAAAGCGTTAATTATAGCCGAAAAGCCTTCCGTGGCGGCCGATATTGCCCGGGCGCTCGGCGGGTTTAAACGTCAAGACGACTACTTCGAGAGCGATGCGTATGTGCTTTCGTCGGCGGTGGGGCACCTGCTTGAACTGGTGGTGCCCCCGGGGGTGGAGGCTGCCCGGGGCAAGTGGACTTTCGGCTCGTTGCCTGTGATCCCGGACCATTTTGATTTGCAGCCGGTGGAGAGGACCCAGTCCCGGCTCCGGCAACTGGCCAAACTGATTAAGCGCAAAGATGTGGACCGGCTGATCAACGCCTGCGATGCCGGGCGGGAAGGGGAGTTGATCTTTCGGAACATCGTTCGATACACCCGGGCCAAACAGCCGATTCAGCGGCTATGGCTCCAATCCATGACGCCGGCGGCGATCCGTGACGGATTCGCGCACCTGCGCGAGGATGCGGAGATGGAGCCCTTGGCGGACGCTGCCATTTCCCGGTCCGAAGCGGACTGGCTGGTGGGCATCAATGGCACACGAGCCATGACGGCCTTCAACTCGAAATCGGGTGGATTCTTCAAGACGACTGTCGGGCGCGTGCAAACGCCCACGCTGGCGATTGTTGTTGAGCGCGAGCAGAAGATCCGGGCTTTCAAGCCCCGCGAGTACTGGGAAGTGATCGGCACATTCGACGCCGCGGAGGGGCAATACACCGGCAAATGGTTTGACGAGAAGTTTGCCAAACCGGAGAAGGACGGCGACCCGGACCTGAAGGCCGATCGGCTGTGGGAAAGGGATCGGGGGGAGCAGATTCGGGCGAAGTGCCTGGGCAAACCGGGAACGGTTCAAGAGGAAAGCAAGCCCACGACACAACTTTCGCCGCTCTTGTATGATCTGACCAGTCTGCAGCGGGAGGCCAACAGCAGGTTCGGTTTCAGCGCCTCGACGACTCTGAAGATCGCGCAGGCTCTTTATGAGCGGCACAAAGTGCTCACCTACCCGCGCACGGATTCCCGGGCGCTGCCGGAGGATTACCTCGGCACCGTCAAGAGCACCCTGGAGGCGTTTGGCGGCTCGACCTACGCGCCGTTTGCGGGGACGATTCTCAAAAACCAGTGGGTTCGGCCCAACAAACGCATTTTCAACAACGCCAAGATTTCGGATCACTTCGCCATCATACCGACCACAGAGCAGCCGCGGAGCCTCTCTGAAGCTGAGCAAAAGGTTTATGACATGGTCACAAGGCGGTTCCTGGCTGTTTTCTATCCGGCTGCAGAGTTCCTTGAGACCACGCGCATCACGCGGGTGGAAGGGGAGCCGTTCCGAAGCGTGGGCAAGGTGCTTGTCCAGCCGGGTTGGCTGGCGGTTTATGGGCGCGAGGCCCAGGGAGAAGATGCCGCCACGCTCGCGCCGGTCCAACCGGGCGAGACCGTGCAAACGAGCGAAGTCGAGGTAAAGCAGAACTTCACCAAGCCGCCTCCGCGGTTTACCGAGGCCACGCTGCTCGCGGCGATGGAAGGCGCGGGGAAGCTCGTGGATGACGAGGAGTTGCGCTCGGCCATGAGTGAGAAGGGTCTCGGAACGCCGGCCACCCGCGCGTCGATCATCGAGGGGCTCGTCCTGGAGCAGTACATGGTCCGCCATGGAAAAGAGCTGCAGGCAACCGCGAAAGCGTTTTCGTTAATGGAGCTTCTGAACGGTCTGGGTATTCCGGAATTGACGCGACCGGAACTCACGGGGGACTGGGAGTTTCAGTTGAAGCAGGTTCAGCGCCGGCAGAAGAGCCGCAGCGAGTTTATGTCGGGCATTGCCGAGATGACCCGGAACATCGTGGGCCGGGCGAAAAGTTACGAGCACGAGACCATCCCCGGAGATTTCGGGGTGGTTCGTGTTCCATGCCCGAAGTGCGGAGGAGAAATTCACGAAAAGTACAAGGCTTTTCAATGTGTCCGCCCCGGATGCGACTTTTCCGTGACGAAAGCCATCTCGGGCCGCTTGTTCGAGATGCAGGAGGTCGAGACGCTGATTCGCGAGCGCCAGGTCGGGCCGTTGCAGGGATTCCGGAGCAAGCTCGGGCGGCCGTTTGCGGCTGTGATGAAACTTAACGCGGACAACAAGGTCGAGTTTGACTTTGGCCCGCAGCAGGGGGACGCGGAAGCCGCCGCGCCGGACTTTACGGGGCAGGAACCTGTGGGCCAGTGCCCGGTTTGCAAGGCGCGCATCTTCGAGACCGGCATGACCTACGTTTGTGAGAAAGCCGTCGGCCCGGAGCGATCCTGCACATTCCGGTCCGGCCGCCTGATCCTTCAACAGCCTGTGGAGCGGGCGCAGATGCAGAAGTTGCTTTCCACAGGCAAGACCGACCTGCTCAGCAAGTTTATTTCGCGCAAGGGGCGACCTTTCAAAGCATACCTGGCGCTGAAGGATGGCAAGGTCACCTTCGAGTTTGAAGAGCGTGGAGCCAAAACGAAGCAGGCCAGGTCTGCCGCATCGAGGAAGCCGGCTGAGAAGGTTGATTT
>ERZ1645192.2491-NODE-2491-length-15242-cov-4.696780_pt1 | contig 15242 bp, 13 predicted proteins | sample MGYA00575354_ERZ1645192 | MGnify/ENA primary metagenome ERZ1645192 (study PRJEB40844, sample SAMN11349763) | freshwater sediment metagenome | isolation source: river sediment | host: Sediment | place: India: Faizupur Khadar , New Delhi | collected 2017-02-21 ... | reverse complement strand
GGTGTCGGAAGTTTCGTCCGCCGCGGAGAATCTCTCGGCGCTGAGCGAAGAGACCGAGGCGTCTCTTGAGGAGATGCAGAAGTTTCTTGCACAGGTCGGAGAAATGACGGAGTCGGGGGCTGCCGCGGCGGAAGAGGCAAACGCGGGCGTTGCGGAAGTCGCGGAGGGGGCGCAGTCTGTTTCCAGGTCGGCGACAACCGGAGCGGAGGCGGGGAGTCAGGCTGAATCCATTGTGAAGGGAACCGTTGATCAGTTTGAATCCGTTATCGCAAATGTGGCCAGGGTGGAAAAGCAGGGCGAGGCGAATATGCAGGCCGTTTCGTCGCTTGCCTCGTCGGTCCAGGAGATCACGGGTTTTGTTGTGACGATTTCGCGTATAGCCGACCAGACGAATCTGCTCGCCCTGAACGCGGCTATTGAAGCCGCGAGGGCCGGGGAGGCCGGAAGAGGGTTTGCCGTAGTGGCCGATGAAGTCCGGAAGCTTGCAGAGGAGTCCAACGAAGCTGCGAAGGCGATACGCGTGCTCATCAACGGTCTGGAGGAGAAGGCGGGCGCATCCGTCCAGTCGATCGAGTCCTCCGACAAGATCCTCAAGGAGACGTCGGCGCTCTCTCAACGATCCATGGATGAGCTTCGAAAAGGAATGGGCGCCGTGCAGCGCGTGATAAGCGTCATATCCGACCTTGCAGCGGTTTCCGAGGAGCAGTCCGCCTCGTCGTCCGAAATGACGCGCGCTGTGGACCAGATAGCGCGGACGACGTCCTCGATAGCCGGAACGGTCGACACGATACGCGCCTCTTCCGCGGAGACGGTGCAGGCGTCGATGCAAATCGCGGAACAGGCGACGAAACTGGCCGACAGGGCTTCCGTGCTGCAAAGTATGATTGCGGAGTTCAGAGTGTGAGACTGTAGCGAGGCTTCCTGCGGCGGAGGTTTTTTCCCCCCGGATGCTCCTGTGAAGCATTTATGTGGCGGGTAGAGCTGTTCGACAAGAGCCCCGAAAAAGCGTCCTTCTCTTGATGAAGGGCGCTTTTTCGGGCTTAAAAACCTACATCGTTTTTCTGTTCGCACACCCTGGGGAGGTACTTAATTTGACAAAATGCAGTTTTTCGATTATTATCCGTGAAGGAAATACTTCATTGTGCATTGATTAAGGATTTTTTTCCTTCAAGGAGGGCGCATGCTCAGAGAACGTATCGCATCACGACTGCATGAGATGACGCCGGGGCAGAAGCTTGTGGCGAACTATATTCTCGAATACGCTCGCGAGGCGGCTTTCCTGACCGCTTCGCAGCTTGGGGAGCGTGTCGGGGTAAGCGAGACGACAGTGATCCGCCTGGCGCATCTTCTGGGATTCTCCGGCTACCAGCAGTTGCGGAGCGCGATGACCAATCTTCTGATGGACCGCCTGTCGACGCTTGAACGCCTTAAGGATTATGCGTCCACACAGGAGGACGATTTCTTCGAGCGAGCGCTCCGCAAAGACCTTGAGACGCTGACGCTCACCCTTTCAACCATTTGCGCCGACGATCTGAAAAAACTCGGCGCAGCGATAGCGTCCGCAGAATGTGTGTACCTTGCCGGACATCGCAGCTCTTTCTCTCTTGCCTACTACCTTTCTTTTTATCTCTCATGGATTCTGCCGAACGTGAAAATTGTCAGCCCCGACATGCCCTTCGAGATGCTGGCGAATGCGCCGAAAAAAAGTATTGTCCTCGGGATCAGCTTTCCACGGTATTCCACGTGGACGGTGCAGGTTCTTGAAACGGCCTCCGAATTGGGGCTTGCGACCGCCTGTCTGACGAACGACCTGGCAAGCCCTCTTGCAGTTCTGGCGGAGTATGTCCTGGCCGTTCCGTATAAGCCGATTTCTTTTATCGATTCCTTCGCGGCGCCGATGAGCGTCCTGAACTGCCTTATATTAAGCGTCGCCCAGCAGCTTGGCGACGAGGTGACGAAGAAGCTCGGGATGCTCGAAAAACGCTGGCGGGAGGATGACGTGTACACGCAGCAGAGGGGCCGCTGAGACGTTCGGAACGCTTTCGCCTGTCTGCGGCGCAGGACGCACCACAAAAGTTCGGGAAAAATGAAAGGAGTTGCTTCTTAGTGGATCTTGGACATTTGATACCGCGAAGCTTCAAGGGAAACCTCAGAACGGCCGTCCGGGGAGAGGGCGTCTACATCTACGACGAGGATGGAAACGCCTACATGGACGGGTGCTGCGGCGCATTGCTCTCAAGCATAGGGCACGGCGTGAAGGAGATAGCCGACGCCATCCATCAGCAGCTTCTTACGATGGAGTTCGCCCACCCGTCGCGCTGGAACAACAAGGTCTCCGTCGAGGCGGCGGAGGAGATTACCTCCCTGACGCAGGAAGGTCTTGACTATGTCTGGCTCGTCAGCGGCGGCAGCGAGGCCATCGAGTCGGCGATGAAGATTGCGCGGCAGTATTTCGTCGAACGCGACGGCGACGGTTCCGGCAAGTACGTGATGATCGCCCGCTGGAACTCCTACCACGGAAGTACCGTCGGGACGATGGGGCTCGCCGGCAGCATGGGCCGCCGGCGCACGTTCGCACCGCTCTTCATGGAGGGGCCGAAGATTCAGGCGCACTACTGCTACCGCTGCCCGCACAACCTGAAGTACCCTGAGTGCAACGTGGCCTGCGCCCGCGCTCTCGAAGGCGAGATCCTGCGCATCGGCCCGGCCTCGGTGGCGGCCTTCTTTGCCGAGCCCATCGTGGGGTCCACCGTCGGCGCTCTGCATCCGCCGAAGGAGTACTGGCCCATCGTCCGCGAGATCTGCTCCAAGTACGACGTCCTGCTTGTCGCCGACGAGATCATGACCGGCATGGGACGATCGGGCAAGCCTTTCTGTACGCAGCACTGGAACGTGACGCCGGATATCATCTGTTCCGCCAAGGCGCTCGCCGGTGGATACTCGCCGGTGGGGGCGATGATCGTCAAGAAAGAGATCGCCGAGACGATCCGCGATGGAAGCGGCGCCTTCCAGCACGGCCACACCTACAACGGAAATCCGGTGACCGCCGCCGCTGTGACGGCGACCATCCGCTACATGAAAAAGAACAACGTCTTCGAGAACGCCGCCGCGATGGGCGCGCGGTTTGATGAGAAAATCCCCGCGCTGAACGAGATTCCCATCGTCGGCGAAGTGCGGGGCATCGGGATGATGCGCGGTATTGAGATCGTCGCGGACCGGAAGACGAAGGCGCCGTTCTCGCCGTCCGTGAAGGCGGCCGCCCTCGTCACCGAGGAGTGCATGAAGCGCGGTCTTGTGGTGTACCCGGGAACGGGACAGATCGGCGGCGTGGCGGGGGATCAGTTCCTCTTCGCTCCTCCCCTGGTCGCGACGAAAGAGGAAATGGATATGATGACAGATCGCCTCGAAGCAGGTTTGAAGGCTGCCGCGGAGGCGCTCAAAGGAAAGGGGTAGGAAACGCCCCTTTATCTTGCACCAAAAAAGGAGGAAATTGTTCATGAAGAAGGGAATTCTGGCACTTGCGCTCATTGGTATCATGGTGTTCGCGTCCACAGGTATGGCCGATACGTTCATCACCATCGGCAGCGGCGGCGTGGGCGGGACGTACTACCCCCTCGGCGGAGCCATGGCCGAGGTGCTTACCAACGCCGGGATCGGCGTGCGGGCAACATCGCGCTCCACTTCCGCGTCGCGTGAGAACTGCCGCCTTGTGGCGTCGGGGCGCGCGCATATCGGTATGACCATGGGGTCCGCGCTCTACCAGGCGATCACCGGCACGGAGGCTTTCGAGCCGGACGGCAAGCTCCCCCTGCAGATTCTCATGAGCATGTACCCCGCGCCGCAGCACCTGGTAACAGTCAAGGGAAGCGGCATCACCAAGCTTGAGGACATCAAGGGCAAGAGAGTGTCCGTCGGCGCGCCCGGCGGCGGCGACCAGATTCTGACCAACCTCATTCTCGCGGCGGCGGGAATCGATCCTGAAAAGGATTTTACGAAACAGCAGCTGACTCAGCCTGAAGGCGTCATGGCGCTGAAGGATGGAAACGTGGATGCGGTCTTCTGGAACTTCGCGGCCCCCGGTTCGGCGGTGCTTGAAGTGGCCGCGCAGCGCGACGTGGTGATGATTCCGCTTGAGGAGGCTCTTGTGCAGAAGATCATCGAGGCGAACCCCTTCCTGATTCCGTACACGATCAAGGCCGGCGTCTACGAGAGCATCAAGGAGGATATCCGGACGATCGCCGACAGCAACTACCTCGTGGTGAAGAACGATATGGACGAGGCGCTCTCATACAACCTGGTGAAGACGCTTATCGAAAATAAGGACAAGTTCATGAACATCACCACGCAGGCCGCCCACTTCGTCGCCGAAGAGGCCAGCGTCGGTATTACGGAGTTTGCCTCGGGGGCCAAGAAGTATTTCAAAGAACAGGGAATCGATATGAAATAAAAAAGAATAGCACGCGGCAGCAGTTTTTCTCCCGGCCGGTCGTTTTCGGTCGGCCGGGAACTTTACAGGTTCTAATTTCACTCCGTCTGGAGGTTTCTATATGACGATCGAAAATAATCCGCCCATGGAACAGATTCCTCTGCAGAAAGAAATAATCGAAGGAAGAAAGAGGGAGCTCGAAGGGTGGCAATACTGGGTGGTGGCGGGCATCGCGCTCGCGGCGTCGCTGTTCCACCTGTACACGGCGGCTTTCGGCCTCCTCTCTGCGATGTATCAGCGTGGCGTCCACTGGATGTTCATGGGGAGCCTTATTTTCTTAATCTACCCGGCGACAAAAAATCGTCCGAAGAACAAGATCGATTTCTGGGACTGGATACTGGCCGGTATGGTAGTCGTCGGCTGCCTGAACATCCTCCTGAACTGGGAGGCGATCGCCATGCGTGAGGGAATGCCCGTCGCTTCCGATATCTACCTGGGAATCATGATGGTGATTCTGGTCATCGAAGCCGGCCGCCGCGCTATGGGGTGGCCGCTGCCCATCGTGGCGATCATCGCGACGATCTACGCGCTCTTCGGCCCCTACTTCCCGGGTGTGCTCGGACACGGAGGCTTTCCCTTGGAAGAGCTTGCTCCCTTCCAGTATCTGCGCACCGACGGTATCTTCGGGGTGCCGCTCGGCGTCTCGGCTTCGTTCATCTTTCTCTTCGTTCTCTTCGGGGCTGTCCTGAGCGTTTCCGGCGCGGGGCAGTTCTTTATTGACCTTTCGCTTGCCCTCACCGGCCGGAGCCAGGGAGGGCCTGGCAAAGCAGCCGTCGTGGCGAGCGGCCTGATGGGAACGGTTTCCGGAAGCTCCGTTGCAAATGCCGTAACAACAGGCGCCTTCACCATTCCGTTGATGAAGGAGGCCGGATACAGCGCGACGTTCTCGGGAGCCGTCGTGGCGGCGTCCTCCACGGGCGGCCAGGTCATGCCGCCGGTCATGGGGGCTGCGGCGTTTATCATGGCGCAGTTTCTGGGTATTTCCTACTGGGATATCGTCGTTGCTGCTGCGCTTCCCGCAACGCTCTATTTCATCTCCATCATCGCGATGGTCCATTTTCGTGCCGGAAGGCGAGGGATCAAGAGTCTCACAGAAGAGACCGCTCCCAAGATGGGGAAGGTGCTGAAGGAAGGGTGGCATCTTCTGCTGCCGATCATCACCCTCGTCGTCTTTCTCGCATACGGCTATTCCGCGGTGAAAGCGGTCTTCTGGTCGATCATCATCATGGTCGGCGTTTCCTGGCTCGGCAAGGCGCAGTACCGCATGACGCCGAAGCGTGTTCTCGACGCTCTGATCAGCGGCGGCATGGGGGCGGTGGAAGTTGCGGCCGCGTGCGCATGTTCGGGGCTTGTCATCGGCGTCATCGGTATCACCGGAGTCGGGCTTGCGTTCTCCTCCTTTGTTATCAGCCTCTCCGGCGGCGTGCTTCCGCTCGCTCTCTTCCTCACGATGATCGGCTCGATCATTCTTGGCATGGGCGTTCCCACCACGGCGCAGTACATCATCACATCGACGCTGGCTGCTCCCGCGCTTTTTCAGATGGGCGTTCCGCTCATGTCGGCGCATCTCTTCTGTCTCTATTTCGGCGTGCTCGCGGATGTAACGCCGCCGGTAGCGCTGGCGACCTACGCCGCTGCCGGAATCGCAAAGAGCAACGCGATCAAGACCGGATTCACCGCGCTGGTTACGGCAATGGCAGGATTCCTTGTCCCTTACATGTTCGTTTATAATAACCACCTGCTCTTCCAGGGGAACCTGCTGCAAATCGCGTTCTCCTTTGGAACGGCGCTCATGGCAATCATCGGTCTCGCGGCGGGTGTCCAGGGGTACTACTTCTCGGTCCTCTCAATTTTCGAGAGAGTGCTTCTGCTTATTGTTCCCTTCCTGCTCATCGAACCGAATATCATCACAGACGTGATCGGGCTCGTCATTCTTGTGAGCGTCTATCTACTGCAAAGACGCAAAGCGGCGAAGCACGCGAAAGAAAAAACTGTTTCAGACGCTGCACAATCTTAAAGGAGGTGTCATCTCTTCATGGCGCATAAGCTCATCAAGCCCGTCATGTCCGCCGAGGAGGCCGTGACGCACATACAGCCCGGTTCCTCGCTGATGGTGGGAGGATTCAACTATGCGGGGGTTCCCTATACCCTGATCGACGCGCTCGTGGCGCAGGGGACGGACAACCTGCATCTTATTTCGAACGATACGCTCTACGCCAACGACCGGCACCCGGAAGGAATAGGCCACGGCAAGCTTGTTGTGAACGGTCAGTGCAGAAAAGTGACCGCGTCGCACGTCGGGCTGAACCGGGAAACGCAGAGACTCTTCAACGAGGGAAAAATGGAGCTCGAACTGGTTCCGCAGGGGTCTTTCGTGGAACGGATCCGCTGCGGAGGGTTCGGCCTCGGCGGTTTTCTGACGCCGACCGGCGTCGGGACGATTCACGAGGAGGGGAAGCAGGTCATCGAGGTCGACGGAAAAAAGTTTATTCTCGAACTTCCCTTGAAGGCGGACGTGGCGATCATCCGGGGGTACAAGGCGGACCGCTGGGGAAACCTGACCTATTACGGCACGGGACGGAACTTCAACCCGGCGATGGCCACGGCGGCCGATCTGGTGATCGCGGAGGTCGATATGATCCTGGCTCAGGGAGATATCGACCCGAACGACGTCGTCACCCCCGGAATGCTCGTCGATATACTCGTTCTGAAAGGAGACGGATACTATGCTTCCCGTACTTGATGAAGAAGTTGTCCGCCATAGAATAGCACAACGGATCGCGCTCGATTTCGAGGACGGCGCTGTGGTGAACCTCGGCATCGGCATTCCGACGCTGGTTTCAGATTACCTTCCCGAGGGTGTGCACGTAATGCTGCAGACGGAGAACGGCGTGATCGGGGCAGGGCCGAAACCGGAGGTGGACGACCTTCGGCTCATCGGCGCGGGGGGGCGCTGTCTCTCCCTTCTTCCCGGTTCGTCCATCGTTGCCAGTGATATGAGCTTCGGGCTCATCAGGGGAGGTCATCTCGACGCGACGGTGCTCGGCGCCCTCGAGGTGGACAGTCATTCGAATCTCGCCAACTGGATGATCCCCGGCAAGATGGTTCCCGGCATGGGCGGGGCGATGGATCTGGTGACCGGCGCCAGAGCGGTGTACGTCGCCACGACGCACTGCGACAAGAAGGGGCGCCCGAAGCTCGTGAAGGAGTGCACTTTGCCGCTTACCGGAGCAAACGTGGTCAGCGTCGTCGTCACCGAGTTTTGTCTTATACGTAAGATCGACGGGAAGATGGTGCTCTGTGAAATTGCGCCGGAAGTCACTCCCGAGGAGCTGAAGGCGAACACAACGATGGAGTACGACGTCGCTCCGGATCTCGCGCCTATGAAGGGCATCGAGTAGCGAATACGAAAGGACAGGAAGAAAAATGGGCAAACCGGTACTATTAAGCGCGTGCAGAACACCCGGCGGGAAATTCGGCGGGGCGCTCAAGGATCTTGCCGCCCCCGACCTGGGAGCGATTGCTCTTGCCGAGGCGGTGAAGCGGTCGGGCGTATCTCCGGAGGATATCGGCGAGGTCATCATGGGAAACGGCTGGCAGGCGGGCATCGGGGCGAATCCGGCGCGTATCGCGATGTTCCGCGCCGGACTCCCTCAGTCCATTCCTGCGTTCACGATCAACAAGCGCTGCGGCTCCAGCCTCAAGACGGCGATGCTCGCTGCGGACAAGATTCGCCTCGGGGACATGGTCGCCGTGGCTGCGGGCGGTATGGAGAGCGCTTCCAACGTGCCGTACATTCTTCCGGAGGCCCGATGGGGGTACCGGATGGGCGAGAAGAAGGCGCTCGACGCGCTCCACAAGGACGGATTCCACTGCCCTCTTTCGGATATGCTCATGGGGGCGACGGCGGAGGTGCTCGTCGAGGAGCGCTCCATCACCAGGGAAGAACAGGACGAATACGCGCTCAACAGCCACAGGAAGGCCGTCGCGGCAATAGAGGGCGGTTTTTTTGCCGACGAGATCGTTTCCGTTCCGGTGAAGGACAGGAAGAAGGGGACCGTCATGGTCGACACCGACGAGATTCCCAGAAGCGATACGTCGATGGAATCGTTGGGGAGGCTGCCCGCGCTCTTCAAAAAGGACGGGACGATCACGGCGGGTTCCAGCTCCGCCCTGTGTGACGCCGGAAGCGCGTATATAGTAGCCGACAGCGATTGGGCTGCGGCGAACGGCTTCACACCTTTGGCGGAGATACTCGGATACGCTTCGGGCGCGCTCGATGCCCTTCATATGGGGCTCGGGCCTGTCGTGGCCATGCCGAAAGCGCTTCAACACGCCGGAATGTCGCTTGAGGATATGGAGATCATCGAGATCAACGAGGCCTTCTCCGCGCAGATCCTCGCATGCCACAGGGATATGCCGTTCGACATGGAGAAGCTGAATCCCTGCGGGGGCGCGATCGCGCTCGGTCACCCGATAGGGGCGACCGGAGGAAAGATCCTCGCGACGCTGATCTACTCGCTGAAACGCCAAAAGAAGGAGTTCGGGATCGTCAGCGCGTGTATCGGCGGCGGCCAGGGAGTGGCGATGGTGCTTCGGAATCTGTAAGTACGCCAGAGTTCCGGCACTCTTCGAAGAAAGCGCGCGGGCCGTTTGTGTACGCCGGTCCCGCGCGCTTTTTATTCCACGCTTCGCGATCGTCGGTACGAGCGGGCGCTTCGGATGCGGAGGCGCTTGCAAAAGTTTCGCGGTTGGGCGATAATAGAATCGAAAACGCAGTTTTTTCTGTCGTCATCATGAAGAGCCAACAGGGCCCCGGATCCTTTCCGTGGCCTTGTGTATTGTTGCGCTTTTCATCGTTTGAGAGGGGGGATAGCTGTGAGCAGAGCGTTTATTAAAGAGAACGAGGATCAGGAGAGCTACTTGGAATGGCAGAAGCTTCTTCGGGACAGGGAAGAGCTGCTGCGTATCCTTGAGAAGAAAAAGAAGTATCTTTTGGAAGATCCTGCCGCCGGGACAATACCCGAAGAGAAGCGCCATGAGATGATCGCGAAATACGATGAAGAAGCCGAGGAGGTTCGGCGTCTTCTGGATGAGATGCTGGCGGAGACGAAGATACCCTGATTTTTCGCCTGAGAGTCGCTGCAAAAAGCCGTCGTAAATCAGGGATATACATTCTCCCTGATTTACGACGGCTTTTTGCACTCTACTCAGGAATGTCGAATAAATGTACATCGCGAACGTGCTATTATATAACAAGAGCTGTTCGAGGAGGTGTGAGAATGGACCGGAGAGAGTTTTTGAAGAGGAGCCTTGCTGCGGGGGTAGGAGGCGCTGCGTTGCTGGTTCCGGGAAGCGTGAAGAGGGTCTTTGCGGACTCTGGAAAGCTGCCCGGACTGGCGGCCGTTCGCGGAGGAGAACCCAGGGAGATGTTCGATCGCGGCATCGCGGCCCTTGGAGGAATGGAGCGTTTTGTGAAGAAAGGGCAGACCGTTGCGATCAAGCCGAATATGTCCTGGGACGTCGCGCCCGAGCTGGCGGCGAACACGAACCCGGAGCTCGTCGAGCGCATTGTGGCCCGCTGCCTGGAGGCGGGAGCGTCGAAGGTGTATGCTTTTGATCATACGTGCGACCTGTGGCGGAACTGTTACGCGAACAGCGGCATCGAAGCGGCGGTGAAACGGGCCGGCGGCATCGTCTCCCCGGCGGAGTCCGCGAGCTCGTACACGAAGGTCTCCATTCCCGGCGCGCGGGTCCTCAAGGAGACCTCGATTCACCGTCTGCTTCTCGACTGCGACGTTTTTATCAACGTTCCCGTGCTTAAACATCACGGGGGCGCCGGGATCACGATGGGGATGAAAAACCTTATGGGAACGGTATGGAACAGGGGAGAGTTTCACTCGAAGGGGCTGCATCAGTGCATAGCCGATGTGAGCCTTCTCCGCAGGCCGGACCTTACGGTGATCGACGCGTACAGGATGCTCACGCGGAACGGGCCGCGCGGGACCTCCGCGAGCGACGTGACGGTACTGAAGGCGCAGATCCTCTCGACGGACATCGTGGCCGGAGACTGCGCCGGGGCGAGGATTTTCGGCCTTGATCCGAAAAATGTCGGGCATATTCGTATGGGCGCGGAGCTCGGCGCGGGGACGATGGATCTCGATTCACTCGGCGTAGCGCGCATCGTATTGTGATGGACAGGAAGAGAGCGGGAGCGGCGCGGAAACTCCGCTCCCTTTTCGCTCTGGCGGTTCTTCTTCTCATGACGCTGTTCTTTCTCTTCTTCGCGGGAGTGAGAGAGGGCGGTCTTCCGTGGTGGCAGGCCGTCCCGTCCGTACTTCGATTGTGGACCGGAGCCCTTATCCTTGCTGTAAGCGCCGCCCTGGCGGGGCGCGTGTACTGCTCCGTCCTCTGTCCTTTGGGAACGCTACAGGAGCTGATTTGGAGGGCGGGAAAGCGGAGTGCGTCCTACAGAAAACCATCGCAGCTCCGCTACTGGGTGCTTGGAGGAGTTGTGGTTGCGGCTGCGGCGGGGTACATGTTCCCGGCGGCGTTCCTCGACCCCTATGCCGCGTTCGGCAGGGGAGTCACGCATTTGCTCCGACCTCTTGCAATCGGTGGAAACAATATGATCGCCACGTTCCTCGAAGAGCGGGGCGTCTACGGCCTGCTTTACAGAGCCGGCCGAAGCCCGCTGCTTCCCGGGGTGCTGTGGGGGACGGCGCTCTTCTTCGCGCTTCTTGGGTTCTGGTCGTTTTTCAGGGGGAGACCGTTCTGCGATGCGCTCTGCCCCGTCGGGACCTTCCTGGGTTTGTTTTCGGCCTCGCCTGTCCTCGGCGTACGTTTTGACGGTGAACGGTGCGTCGCATGCGGAAGGTGCGAGTCCGTCTGTCCGGAAGGGTGCATTTCGGTAGTAAACCGCCGTGTGGAGACAGACCGCTGTATACTCTGTCTTCGCTGTCTTGATGCGTGCCCTGCGGGAGGGCTGAAGCTGGGGCGGCTCGCCCCGCGCGAGGGGCTTGGCCGGAGAGGGGCGCTCCGTTTCGGTCTCGGCGCGCTCGCAGCGCTCGGCGCGGCCTTACGCGCCAGGCTGCCCGACAGAACTGTTTCCGCGTCGGCGTCGTCCCGGGAAGAGCGCCTGCCGATATCGCCGCCCGGCTCGGGGAGCCACGGCAACTTCACGAAAAAGTGTGTGGCGTGCACTGCGTGCGTTACGGCCTGTCCTGCGGGAATCATCCGTCCTTCACTCTCCGCATGGGGGATGCAAGGCATTTTTCAGCCGGAATTGGACTATTCAAAGGGGTATTGTCAGTTTGAATGCGAGGCCTGCTCTTCTGCATGCCCAACGGGCGCGATTGCCCCGCTGACGCTTGATGAAAAGAAAAGAACGTCTATCGGAAGAGCGCGTTTTTTCCGGCGCAACTGCATCGTCAGGAAGTACGGCCAGGCGTGCGGCGCGTGCTCCGAGCACTGCCCGACGCAGGCTGTCCGGATGGTTCCGTTCCGCCGCAACCTGACCATTCCCGAGGTGGATCCGACGCTGTGTCTTGGCTGCGGCGCGTGCGAATACGCCTGCCCGGCCGAGCCGAAGGCGATCACCGTTTCCGGCGTCTCGGTCCACGGGAAGATCCGGGACCGGAAGAACGAGGGGGCGGAAGCTCCTGTGGTGGCCCCGCTGGAGGAGTTCCCGTTCTGAACCTTAGGGAAAGTACGAGCGATCACGCGCGGGAGCGCTCTGCCGGAACCGCTGCACCGCGCTCCTGCGCCGAGAAAGGACGCAGAGAAGGAGGGGTGTTGGCATGAACCTGGGAATGGGAGAAATTCTGGTACTCCTCGCGCTCGCTCTGGTGCTCTTCGGAGCGAAGCGCCTGCCCGAAGTCGGAAGGGCGGCGGGCAGCGCGATCAGGGAGTTCAAGAGAGGGCTTGAGTCGGGAGAAGCGCCGGAAAAGGCGGGAGAAGATACGGGTGAAAAGAACGAAGACGGGAAGTGACGGGGAGTTTTCCGATCACCTTGAAGTCCTCCGGCGCAAGATTATCGCCGTCCTCTTTTTCTTCTGTTGCGCGACGGCGCTGCTCTTTCTTCTCTCCGAACGGTGGGTGCGCTTCCTCCAGGCTCCGCTGGAGGGGCTCGGAGTATCTCTCTACTATTTCAAGCCCTACGAGAAGTTTCTGACGTACATGCGTCTTTCCTTCTGGGGCGGCGCGGCCCTGAGCGTGCCTCTTGCCGTCCTTCAGGCCGCGCTCTTCGTCGCGCCCGCGCTCCGCAAGAACGAGATGAAGTACCTCATTCTTGCAGGCGGTCTTATCCCGGCGCTCTTTCTCGCAGGCGCCGCGTTCGCGTACCGGTTTGCGGCGCCGCTCGCCCTCCGTTTCTTCCTCTTCTTCGGCGAGGGAGACAACGTGCTTCCCCTCTGGGGATTCGGCGACTACGCGTCCTTTCTGTTCTCGCTGCTGCTGGCGTCCGGCATGCTCTTTCAGGCGCCGCTCCTTCTGTTGCTCTTTATTCTGTTTGGTCTTGTCTCCGTGGAGACGCTCTCCAGGCTACGGCCGTGGATCATTTTAGGAATTGCGCTCATCGCGGCGCTGCTTACGCCGCCCGACGTTGTGTCGCAGATACTCCTCGGAGTTCCGCTCTACCTTCTCTTCGAGCTGGTCCTTGTCCTGGGACGTTTTTTGAAGCGTTGAATTTACGCTGACGCCGCGCTCTCATCCGGATGGTAGCGTGTGATGAGCACCACGGAGAAGATGATGACGACCGCCGCGCCGAGCATCGGAAGCGTGATCGTTTCATCTCCGAGGAACCATCCGAGAAAAATGGCGACGACAGGGTTGACGAAGGTGTGGGTGATCACCCGGGACGCTCTGTCCACCTTGAGCAGCCAGATGAACGCGGTGAAGCCGATGAGCGAACCGAAGACGACGAGGTAGCCGAGCGCGAGCATGGATTTGAGCGACACGGTGTCCATAGTGAGGCGGGAAGGTTCCCCGGTGAGCGCGGAGACAAGGAGGAGCAAACAGCCTCCGGCGGCCATCTGCATTCCCGCGGCAAGCAGGCTGGACTTCGCGATCGGGGCCTTGCGCGAGTAGAGCGCTCCCATGCTCCAGTTGAATGTGGCGACGAGGACGACCAGCATACCGACGGTGTACTCTCCCTTCAGCGAGAGCGAGTACCCCGATTGCGAGAGGACGAGAAAGACGGTGCCGCCGAATCCGAGGGCGACGCCGAGCGCCTCGGCCGTCGACGGCTTGCGGGATTTGAAGAAGAGCCAGTCGAAGATGACGAACCAGAGCGGTTCGATGGAGATGATAAGGGCCGCCATGGACGAGGGAACTGTCTGCTGCGCCCATACCACGCCGCCGTACCCTCCGAGCAGCATGATCCCGGCCACTTTCAACGCGGCGAGGAATCCTCGCAGCGTGGGGCGCTCCTGTTCCCTGTACAGACACCAGACGAGCAGAATGCCCCCGGCGAGGAAGAAGCGGAGAGAGCCGCTGAGGAACGGCGGTATCGTCTCCACCGTAAAGCGGATGGCCAGATACGTGGAACCCCAGATGATATAGAGCGCCGCGTAGGCGGAGAAGTAGAGCAGCGGAGACGTGGTGCGAGCGGACATGACAATAACCCCCAGAATGTATTCGAATCGCGGCGATATTATAGCAGATAGTTCCTTCTTACAACATCCTCGATTGAAAAAAGCAGATTTTTAAGAGGGAATTGCCGATCCGGTGTTTCTCCTCCGTTCCAACCTGCTTCCCGGCGGCGCGCTCTTCAGCGGCGAGCGCGTTGGCTGCTCTTTTCGCCCGCGGATTTACGAGTGAAATGCTCCCTGTTCAAAGCTGAAGAATTCGCGTAAAATAAAAAATGCAATGTCATAAGTTGATTCTTTGTCCGCATGCGTTTTTGTGCTGTTGACCTGTTTTTTCCAAGAGCGAAGGAGATGGAGCATGCTTCCGAAGAAGATGGTCGATCTTGATCGGGTGATCGCATCAAGCCCGGTGGTGGTCCTCTGGGGCGAGCCGCTGGATCATCGTCCCGTGGACTTCGTAACGGACAACGTGAGCCAGTTCGGATACGCTGTGCCCGAGATGGTGTTGGAGGAAGTCCGATATGACTCCATTGTGTTCGACGAGGACAGAGAGCGTGTGCGTTCAGCTTTTCAAAACGCATTGCTGGACGGGAGCGACTCCTTCATCCTCGACTATAGAATCATCACCCGCGCCGGAGCGGTCCGCTGGGTTGAGGACCGGGTTGCATTCCACCGCGACGAAACAGGGAAAGTATGTCTCTATCAATCAAGCCTTCTGGATATCACGGAAAGAAAAACGGCGGAGCTTCAGCTTCGCGAGAGCGAGGAACGTCTTGCCCGCGTGCTTGTCTCCGCCAGGGTCGGCGTGTGGGAGTATCTTCCCGAAAGCGATGAACTGCTTGGGGACGGGAGAGCCTCTCTCTTCGGCATCAGCGATGATGCGATTCCGAAGTCCCGGAAAGAGTTATGGGACGCCATTGTTCCGCCCGCCGGACGCGAGCGGCTTGAAAACGCATGGAGGGAGATCCTGGAGGGGACAACGGATCATCTCGACCTGGAGCACAAGCTCATCAAGGTCGACGGCTCGGCAGTATGGGTTCTGACGAAGGGGTTTCCTGTCAGGGGTGAAGACGGAGGACTGCTTCGCATGCAAGGGGTTACCGTTGACATCTCCCCTCTCAAACAGGCGGAGGAGAAGGTCGTTCAGCAAAACGAACGGCTTGCTCTTC
>ERZ1645192.2490-NODE-2490-length-15242-cov-9.465596_pt1 | contig 15242 bp, 10 predicted proteins | sample MGYA00575354_ERZ1645192 | MGnify/ENA primary metagenome ERZ1645192 (study PRJEB40844, sample SAMN11349763) | freshwater sediment metagenome | isolation source: river sediment | host: Sediment | place: India: Faizupur Khadar , New Delhi | collected 2017-02-21 ... | reverse complement strand
CCTTGTAAACCGGCTCAATCATCATCACCATGCCGGCGCCTCCTCCAAAGGCATAATCGTCGACACTTTTGTACCTGTCGGTGGCATAGTCGTGAAGGTTTACAATGTTGATTTCCACAAGGCCTTTATCCCTGGCTCTCTTAACAATCGACCAGTTCAGCGGGCTGTGAAGCAATTCAGGCAGAACGGTAAGAACATCAATTCTCATTAATTCTGATTTGCACAAAATTAATAAAAAGACCCGGTTCGCCCTCCATGTGAGAAGACTGTTTGTACCTATTCCGTCCTTATTGAACTTGCCGGATTGGTTATTGCCGCCTGGTAGGCCTTGAAACTGATTGTTATAAAGGTTATCGCTACTGTCACCAGGGCAGCAAGAATAAGCAGTGGTATGCCGATATTTGTCCTGTAAACATAATTCTCCAGCCAGTTGGTCATGACATAATATGCCACAGGCAACGCAATTACTATCGATATTCCTACCAGGATAAGGAAATACTTTGAGATCAGCCCGACAATCACTCCCTCGCTGGCTCCGAAAACCTTCCTTATTCCTACTTCCTTTGTCCTCTGTTCAACCATGTACGAGGCAAGTCCGTATAATCCAAGACAGGCAATAAGTATGGCAAGTATTGTAAAAATGGTGAATATAAGGCCTCTTTTTTCATCAGCCTCAAACTGCCTGTTGAACCTTTCCTGTAAAAATGTATAGGAATAGGGCTGGTCAGGAAAAACCTCCTTCCATGTATTCTCAATGAAACTGAGCGTCTGTTCCATATTGTTACCGCTGAGTTTCACGTAAATAATGTTAGTGTACTCGCGATACACCAGCATCAGCGATTCAATTTCATTATACATGCCGGTCTGATGGTAATCAGCCATAACCCCTATGACTCTGGCCATGATGGCGCTTCCATCACCGAGTTCAACCCTCTTGCCTATCGGTTCACTCCATCCCATTCTTTTGGCAAGCGTCTCATTGACAACGACTCCCGTAAGAGTGTCGGATGGCATGTCCTGCTGAAAATCACGGCCTTTCGTAATTTTTATTTCGAGGGCATCAATAAAGTCGTGATCGACAACCGCAAAGTTAATTCCTCTCTGCGCCATTCCCTGGTCGGTTTCCATATTGAAGATTACTTTTGCTGAACCTTCACCTATTGCGGTATTGGTTGATGTAACGTATTTTATGTCCTCATTCTTCAGAAGCAGCTGTTTCAGAACCGGATACTTGCGGATCATCTGCTGATTGTTGAGCTGAAGCGACAGAATATTCTCCTGGTTGAATCCCTGGTCTTTTTCCTTAAGGAAATTCAATTGCCTGAACACTACCATAGTGCAGACTATCATGGCGACAGAGATAACGAATTGAAAAACAACAAGTATCTTACGGAAGAGAGCCCCCGCTGATCCCTGAGTCACCTCCCCTTTAAGAACCGTGCCCGGACTGAATCTTGAAAGTACAAAGGCAGGATAGCTGCCGCCGATGATGCCGGCAACTATTATTACCATTAATACGGATATCAGAACAACCGGACTGGTCAGAATACCGATGTCAAATGACTTGCCCGCAAGGGTGTTGAACCTGGGCAACAGGATAACAAGCAGTACAATGCTTATTATCAATGAAATAACTGTAAGCAGTACTGATTCGGACAGGAATTGCAATATCAAAAGCGACCGCCTTGATCCGACAACTTTCCGCAGACCGACTTCCCTGGCGCGCCGCGTGGACCTGGCAGTGGCCAGGTTCATATAGTTCGTCGCGGCAATAAGCAGCAGGAAAACAGCAACTATCGCAAATATGTAAACGTATGTTATGCTTCCAGTTGGTTCGGGTTCACCTGCATTGGTTGAATAAAGGTGGATTTTTATTATTGGTTCAAGTATGTACTCAATGTTTATGTTCAAGGGCCCGAAAATTGACTTCATGTGGGTTTCGTACATACCATGGATTTTTGTCTCGAAAGCTTTTACGTCAAGCCCTTCAGGCAATAAAAGATATGTAAAGACTCCGAAGTTACCCCAGTTACCAATCTCTTTCGGAAGGTTGTTCCTTGCAGCCAGCGCATCAAAACGGAAATGTGAATTTGAGGGCACATCCTCTATCACACCCGTTACTTCAAATGTGTTTGTTCCTTCAGTGAGCACCTTTCCAATGGGATCTGTATCTCCGAAATACCTGGCGGCAGCAGTTTCTGTGAGTACTATCTTTTTCGGATCCCTCACAGCCGATTTCACTTCACCCTTAATGACCTTATAGGTAAATATATCGAAGACTGTTGAATCGGCATAGTAAAACCGTTCTTCATTATACTCTTTATCTTCATACTTGTACAAAGCCCTTTGCATCGGAATGAACCGGGCGAATGACTGCACTTCGGGATAGTCCTGGGCAACCTGGGGTCCGAAAGGGATCTGGGCAACATTCCAGGTGAACTGATCATCAGTCTCGGTAAAGCTGGAGGATACCCTGAAAATCCTTTCGGCCTTTTCGTGATACCGGTCATAACTCAACTCATCCGATACATAAATAATGAGAAATAGTGCACTCGTGATTCCAAGAGTCAGTCCGAGCACATTCAATAGGCTGTATCCGGCATGCTTGCGGATATACCTTACCGAGGTTTTAAGCAGATTTCTGAACATGGTGTGTTTTGGGTTGAACTTCTACATCTAAAGGTAAACTATTTTTATCGTTTATGAGATCTCATATCCTGATTTTAGATAAAAATGCTTAATGGACTCAAAACGTTACTTTTTTTTATCAAAAGACTTTATTTTTTCCCGGATGCAACAGTTTGGCTGCAAAATCGTCCTTAGATAAAAATTCATACCGCATGCCGCATGCCGCACGCCGCCTTACCAGCAACCCGCAACGAGCAACTTAATCTAAATAAAACCCATTCGTATATGTTGAAAAACCTCATCGCCCACAGTTTACGATTGTTCAGAAGGCAAAGATCCTATATTGCAATTAATATCCTGGGACTGTCAATAGGGATTGCCTGCAGTCTTCTGATTGCTGTTTATGTCATTAATGAAGCAGGCTACGATAAGTTTAACGAAAAAAAGGACCGGATCTTCAGGCTTGTTCTGAACGGAAAGCTGGGCGGGCAGGAATTCATCGGCGCTTTTACCTGCGCCCCGATCGGACCAACAATGCTCAGGGAATTCCCTGAAGTGGAGGATTATCTCAGGATGTCGGGCCGGGGGCCGACTGTGGTTGAATACAATGATGTCTCATTTGTCGATGATCATATAGTAGAATCCGATTCGGCTTTTTTCAATTTCTTTTCAATTCCGCTGCTCAAGGGAGATCCCAAAAATGTTCTTAATGCTCCAAGGCGGGCAGTATTGTCCGAATCGACAGCCCGGAAAATCTTCGGCGACGCAAATCCGATTGATAAAGCAATCAAGATAGGCGATGACACCGCCCGTTACATAATCTCTGGTGTGATGGCCGACGTGCCGGCAAATTCGCATTTCGAGGCAAGTATCCTTACTTCCTTCATGACAAACCCGCGATCGCAGAACCCGGTATGGATGAGCAACAGTTTCAGCACCTACCTGCTTTTAAAACCCAACACAAGCTTTGAAAATGTTGATGCCAAAATACCGGCTTTGCTTGAGAAATATGTAGGTCCTGAATTACAGCGCTTTATGGGTGTGTCAATCGGGGATTTCCTGGCCCAGGGTAATACCTACAGGTTTTTCCTTCAGAACCTTCAGGATATTCATCTGGATCCGTCAATACAGCAGGAATTCAAGGCGGCAAGCGATCCGAAATATCTCTGGATATTCGGAAGCATTTCACTCCTTATTATAGTCATAGCTGCAATAAACTTCATGAATCTTGCTACTGCCCAGGCAACCAGGAGAGCAAGAGAAGTGGGAATAAAGAAGGTATCCGGTTCTACCAGGGGAATGCTGATCTCGCAGTTTCTTACAGAGTCATTTATTATTTCATTCGTTTCATTACTGGTCGCTCTTGTGATTATAAGGGTAACACTTCCTTATTTTAATAACCTGCTCGGGGCAGACCTCAGCCTTTCTCTCTTCGACACCTGGTATAAAATCCCGGTTCTGCTTGTCTTTACGCTGATTGTAGGAATTTTTGCAGGAAGCTATCCTGCCTTCTTCCTCTCTTCATTCAATCCTTCGGAGGTTCTCAAGGGAAGCGTGAAGGGAAGCGTGCGAAACGGACGGATAAGAAGGGTGCTTGTTGTATTCCAGTTTGCAATCTCAATACTGCTTATTACCGGGACGCTAGTAATGTACAGGCAGATATTCTTCATGCTGAACAAGGATGTCGGCTTCAACAAGGAACAGCTGCTTGTGATAAATATGGCGCATAACCTTCAAAACAGGGTGGAATCATTCAAGGAAGCCGTGAAGGAATTGCCCGGGGTTATTGAGATTGCCAGTTCAACTGCTGTGCCGGGACGCAACAACAATCTGAACGGATATGGAATCGAAGGAAGAAAGGATGAATCATACCTTCTGCAGTCAAGCTGGGTCGATCCCGACTTCATTGATACATATGAAATGACAATAGTGTCGGGCCGTGATTTTGACCGGTCGTTCACATCCGACAAGGATGCATGTATCATTAATGAGAGCGCTGCAACTAACTTTGGCATAACAGATATTTCAAGTACCAGGTTAATGCTTCCTCAGGATTCCGGAAAATTCCAGTATCTCCAGGTCATCGGAATAGTGAAAAATTTCAATTTTGAATCGCTCAGGAATCCTATTCAACCCCACATCTTCCTCAGCAAGGGGGAATCCAATTACTGGGGATATGTGAGCGTAAGGCTTTCTGCACAGAACTACAGCCAGACAATCAGTGAGATAGAAAAAAGATGGAAGGAATTTACCTCGAATGATCCATTGCAGTATTATTTTGTTGATGAGGATTTTGAGCAAATGTACCTGCAGGAAAAGCAGAATGCACAGCTGGCGGTCATTTTCTCCGCCCTGGCAATTCTGATCGCAGCCCTTGGATTATTCGGATTAACTTCCTTCACGGTTGAACAGCGGACGAAGGAGATCGGGATAAGAAAAGCAATGGGATCGTCGGTCCAGGGTATTTATTTTGTGATCTCAAGGGAGATCATACTGCTGGTGTCCATTTCTGCCCTGATAGCATGGCCCCTGGTGTATTTCATAGTGGAAAACTGGCTGGAGAATTTCCATTACAGGATCAATGCAGGAGCTTTCAGTTTCCTCGCCGGACTGGCTATTGCACTGACCGTTGCTATAGCTACAATCAGTTACCGGATCCTCAGGGCAGCGAGGATAAATCCTGCCCAGTCGCTGAAATACGAATAACCCATGATTTATGTTCAGAAATTATCTCCTGGTTACTTTCAGGAACCTGTGGAAGAATAAAGTCTTTACACTGATTAATATCCTTGGACTTGGGATAGCCCTTTCAGTCTGCATTGTTGCATTCTTCAACCATATGTTCAGCCATGAGTTTGACAGAACACATGAGAACTTCGACCAGATATACCGCATAACAAGCTTCAGGGATATGGAAGGAAGAGAGCAGGAATACGGAACTGTGCCATCAACCCTCGGCCTTCAGATAAAAAATGATATCCCCGGCGTTCTGAGATCCGCGAGAGTGCAGCGATCAAGATCTCCTGTTAAGATTGGGGACAATATTTTTCCTGCAATGGTAATTTACGCTGATCCGGAATTCACGGAAATATTTACTTTACCCCTGATTCATGGTAACTCAGGTTCCCTTGCCGAAACAGGGAATGTACTATTGAACGAGACAATGGCGAAGACTCTCTTTGGCAAGGATTATGCAGTTGGCAAAGCAATTACAATCGTTAATGACAGGAATAGCGAGTTCTCCTTTACTGTAGCCGGTGTTTTCAAAGACTTCCCTGACAATTCAAGCTTCAGGATAGATATCCTGGTAAATTACAATAATTTTCTGCAGATGCGGGAGACCAGTGATTCAGACTGGAAAGCGTTTACAACTGCGGTTTTTATTCAGGTTCCTGACAAATCGATGCTTTCATCCGTAAATGCTAATCTCAGAAACTATATTCCTGTGCAGAACAGGGCACGGGAAGATTTCAAAATTAACAGATTTTCAATTATCCCTTTGGATGAAGTCGGGGAGAACACCCGTACCATCTGGTCATCAGGCCTTTTTCCCGGATTACACCCTGCAGCCCTGAACGCACCTCCCATAATGGCGATCTTTATTCTTCTGATTGCCTGCTTCAATTTCGCCAATACTTCCATAGCCATATTCAGCAGGAGGACAAAAGAAATAGGACTGAGAAAGACATTCGGAGGAGTCAGAAGTCAGCTTGTGACACAGTTCATGTTCGAAACACTTATTATCTGTTTGATTGCCATGTTAGTCGGAATAGCTCTGGCAGCGTTTCTCGTTCCTGCCTACAGCAGTCTCTGGGCTTACATGTCTATAGAACTGACTTTCAGCAAATATCTGTTTTTCTGGGTATTCCTTTTCCTTCTGCTGGTTCTCACAGGCTTTATAGCCGGCGTGTACCCTGCAATGTATGTAAGTTCTTTCAGCCCTGTGCAGGTACTGAAAGGTTCATCGCAATTCAGACCATCCGGGAAGTTATCAGCACTTCTTCTGACAATGCAATTCGCAATATCTGTCGCAGCTTTGATAATGGGAATTTCTTTTTCCAAAAATGCTGAATATCAGAGAACTCTCGACCTTGGTTATGACAGGGACAAGATAATAATGGTTCCCCTTACACCGGATCTGTTTGAGAATTATAAAAATGAAGTGCTTTCCGATCCTAAAGTCCTCGCGGCAGATGGTACAGGAAATCATATCGGCTGGGGATATTACAGAAGACCGGTAAAGGAAGATCAGAAACAGGTTGAAGTCGACGTGCTTGATATAGGTCCCGGGTATGCACAGACAATGGGATTGCGTCTGGAAGCAGGAAGATTATTTGAGAAGGAACGCGAATCAGCCGACAGAACCAATAATTCGGTGATAATCAATCAGAAGCTTGCCGGGGATTTCGGATGGACAGACCCTGTAGGGAAAAAGATCACACTTTATGATACTATTACCCTCAACGTAATAGGAATGGTTGATGATTTCTTCAATTCAGGAGTTTGGGAGGAAATAGAGCCGACAATTCTCAGATTAGCAAATCCTGATCAATATAATTATCTGACAGTAAGAACAAATAAAGAGGATATTCCTGCTGTGCTTGAATCATTGGAACGTAAATGGAAAAACCTCTCTTCAAATCTCATTTTTGAAGGACGGACTCAGGAAGATCTGTTGCAGGAAGAAAAGGATATTAACGGAAGTATACTTAAAGTGAATGTGTTCCTGGCAGTTGTTGCCACTATCCTGTCACTGATAGGAATGTTCAATATGGTCTCTCTTGATATTATCCGCAGAACAAAAGAAGTCGGAATAAGAAAAATCCAGGGTGCTTCGATACCTGTTATTATGTATCTTATCAGCAGGAAATTCATTGTCGTGCTCCTTATTGCTTCAGCAATCGGTTGTGCAGGAGGCTATTACCTGTCGCTTCTGATGATGGATAGTATCTGGGATTATTTTGCGGGGATAGGAGCGGGGATCCTGATTTCAGCTGTTTTGATAATTGTAGTTGCAACAGCAGTAACCTTAAGTGTCAAAATTACCAGTGCAGCCTTGAAGAATCCGGTGGAATCGCTGAGATATGAATGACCCTGTGTTTCGGGTCGCATCTCCCACTGAATATGGCTATAGGGTAGTGTAAACCGGGATCCGGATTTAATACATCTTGTTTATAAGCTGCCCGATCTCGTCCCGGTTCTTAAGAGGAAAACTATGACTCCGCCCATCCCTGGTAACAACATTTATACCTTTTGGAGCAAATAATCCATTTTTATAGAAGATGACCTCAAGAATATTTTCGAAAAGAATCTCAAGGTTGAATTTGTCCAGTTCCTCCTTCAGGGTCCTGAAACAGATCCTCTGGTTTGTTACTATAAGTTTGCCTTCAATAGTTTTATTGTCAATAACCTGGTTGGTATCTCCGGCTTTCAGTACAACCTCGTTGGGATTTAATTTGACTGTCATTTTTCCTGGTTTTTATAAAGACGTTTGTGATTAACGGATGTTGCAAAAAAAATCAAAAATTGAGGATGTCAAAAAAATAGACAAAAATTATTAATTTGGACGTTCAAATCCGTGCTTATGGTTAAGGAGTTGCAGAAACTGGTTCACGGGGCTTCGCCCACAATGATAAACGTTCTGAATATAGTCCAGAAGGTTGCCGCCACAGATGCCAATATCCTGATTACCGGTGAGAACGGTACCGGCAAGGAATTGCTTGCAACCGAGATCCACAACAGGTCGGGCAGGGCAGGGGAGCTTCTGATAAGCGTTGATATGGGATCGGTGCCAGAAACTTTGTTTGAAAGTGAGCTGTTCGGACATGTAAGGGGTGCTTTCACTGATGCCAGGGACGATCGCAAGGGAAAATTTGAACTGGCTTCCGGAGGCACTCTTTTCCTTGACGAGATTGGCAACCTTCCGCTTTATTCCCAATCCAAGCTCCTTAATGCCCTTCAGAGCAGAAAGGTGGTGAGGGTTGGTTCCAATCAGCCTGTTCCTGTCGACATTCGCCTTATCTGTGCAACCAACCGCGATCTTAACGGTATGGTAGCAGAGGGAAAATTCAGGGAAGACCTTCTTTACCGTATAAATACCATTGTAATTGATATGCCTCCCCTGCGCGACAGGGTTGATGATATCCCCATCCTGGCTTCTCATTTTATGAAAATCTACTGTGAAAAATATAACAGGGAGCCGATGCGGTTCAACACTCATGCCCTTGAGAAACTTGCAAACCACAGCTGGCCGGGTAACGTGAGGGAACTTCAGCATGCTGTTGAAAAAGCTGTTATAATGAGCGATTCAACAGTTTTGCTGCCATCCGATTTTGAATTCGGGCCTTCATCGAAAAGCCTCCATCACCGCGAACTCACACTGGCGGAGATGGAGGCAGGATATATCCGGGATTGCCTGCGCAGCAGCGGCAACAATATAAGTGTTACTGCAGCAAAGCTCGGAATTACGCGCCAGACACTCTACAACAAACTCAGGAAATATAACCTGTAGTGGTAATTTGAAGGAGTAACGCGTGCTGTGCCCATTCAACCGATTTGTTCAGGAAACTATCTGACCGTCGAAAAGGTTGATGATCCTGTGGGCGTAACCGGCATCCCTTTCAGAGTGGGTGACCATTATGATAGTGGTCCCTTCTTTGTTGAGCTCCGAAAGAAGGTTTATCACCTCGATACCGTTTTTGGAATCAAGGTTTCCGGTCGGCTCGTCGGCGAGGATCAGCCTGGGATTGGCAACAACAGCCCTGGCTATTGCCACCCTTTGCTGCTGCCCGCCCGAAAGCTGCTGCGGAAAATGCTTTGCCCGATGGCTTATCTTCATCCTTTCAAGAGCTTCCTCTACCTTCTTCTTCCTTTCACTTGTCTTCATCTTCAGATAGATAAGAGGAAGTTCCACGTTCTCGAATACATTGAGTTCGTCGATAAGATTGAAACTCTGGAAGACGAAACCGATGTTACCTTTCCGGAAAACTGTCCTGTCGCGCTCCCTGAGGTTCGCTACTTCAGTTCCGTTAAAGAGATAGCTTCCAGATGTGGGATTGTCGAGCAGTCCGAGAATGTTAAGAAGGGTCGATTTACCACATCCTGACGGTCCCATAACCGCTACATATTCACCCTCCTTTACATCGAGGTTGATCTTGTTGAGAGCAGTTGTTTCAACTTCTTCTGTCCTGAAGATCTTTGTCAATTCATTGGTTTTGATCATGGCGCTGAGTATTTGCAGTTGTTGGTCTATTTCGATTTTTTAAAGACGAGTTTTTCATTTTTCCCGAAGGTCTCATAACCAGAGATAATAACTTTTTCTCCGGAAGCAAGTCCCTCCAGAACTTCATAATACTTCGGATTTTTCCTTCCAAGCGATATGTTTCTTTTTGTTGCGAACGATTCTGAAGGATCGAGAACGAATATCCACTGGCCGCCTGTAGCCTGAAAGAAACCGCCGATCGGAACAAGCATCGAGATTTTCGGCTGCCCGAGCTGAAGACTTGTATAATAGGTCTGACCCGACCGTATATTATCCGGCATGCTGTCGGCAAACACCATGTCGATCTCGAAAGTCCCGTTTCTTACTTCAGGATAAACCCTCTTTACAACAAGGTCAAAGTTATGTCCCTGCCTGTCGAGAGTGGCGGTCAGCTGCGTCCTGACCCTGTCAATATAGTGTTCGTCAATCTGGGCGGTAACCTTGTATGACGTCAGTACATTTATCTGACCCATATTTGCTCCCCTGGAGATCGACTGGCCGATCTCCGGCACAAGAAGACCAAGCTGCCCGTCGACAGTAGCCCTGACATTCAGGTTTTCCACTCTCTGTCTCACCAGCGCCAGGTTCTTTCTCATGTTGTCGAGGTTAGCCTTCAATGTCTCAACCTGTACCGACCTGAAAATCGAGTCCTGTTCCTGCCTTTCAACGAAAAGTTCACGCGACTGTATCGCCATGTCGAGATCCTCCTTCGATCTGAGAAATTCCTCCCTCGAAATGAGATTGTCAGCCATCAGCTTCTCATTCTGCTCGAAGTTCCTGTTTTTCCTTTCAATGTCATACTTAAGACTGATGAGTTCCCTCTTGATGGATATCCTTTCCTGTTCCATGGTGACCTGGGTGTTCCTCAGAAAGTTCTCCTTTTCGGCAAGTTGTGCTTCGCTGTCGAGGATGTTAAGGTAGAGATCGGGATTGCTTAGCTTAAGTATGATGTCGCCTTTTTTTACCATCGACCCTTCTTCAATCAGGATCTCCTCCACGCGGCCGCCTTCCTGGGCATCGAGGTAAATGGTGCTGATCGGTTCAACCGTCCCTGGTACGGTTATGTAATCATTGAACTGTCCTTCGGTGACATTTTCTATGATCAGCTTGTCCTTTTCAACCTTGTATGTTGATGTCCGGTCGGTGAAAAAGGCCATGTAAAACAATACGATTATTATCAATCCGCCCGCTATATAGCCTATGTGTTTTTTCTGAAGGCCTTTTTTCTTAGGCAATACTCTGTCCATTGTTTCTTTCGGAGTGTCCATTGTTGAGATTTGTATTTATTCTTGTTGCTTGTAACTCGGCATGCGGTACGCTGTACGCGGCGTTATGCCTTTCGCCTGTGCCCTGTGCCCTGCGCCCTGTGCCCTGAAAATTTACTTCTTCATCCATCAATTAGTCCTTCATATTCCCCCGTGGTGTAAAACTCTATGGTAATTTTCCTGATAAGCAGCTGCAGCTTTGTTCTCAAAGCTTCAGTTTCGGCTCTGAAAAGTGTTGTTTTTGCCGCAGAATAATCAGTAACGTCAATCAGCCCGGCCTCAAATTTCTTCTCGACTGCGTCGAACGACTTCCTGTTGAACTCGAGATTGGCCGCTGCGGCTGTGAATTCGCTCCTTCCCCTGTTGTATTCGAGACATGCATTCTCAATATCTGTGAACAGGTTGTTCTTTTCCTGTTCGAGCCTCAGTTCAGCATCGTTAAGCCTCAGCTTTGCCTGCCTGATATTCCTTCCAACAGTGTAATTATTAAAAAGCGGTATGCTGAGGCTCATATAAACAGCCTGGCTGTTGTTGTTCTTGAGCTGGGTTGTAAAGGAATCCTGCTCCGGCGCTTCATCACTTATGATCTTGTAATATCCCGTGTATATCGCGCCGCCTCCCGTCAGCCTTGGAGCCAGACTGCCTTTTGCCGCTGCAAGCTGCCTTTTCGAAGCCTTCAACTCATAGTCAATAGCCCTGAGCCTCGGAAGCGTCTCGGATGAAATCGAGTAAACACTGTCAACACTGAAGGTCTCGTCGGCAATCAATATCTGATCAAATTCCGGCGTTTGAATTTCAAAATCCGAAACGGGACCAAGCTGAAGCATCTGTTTTAAGGTTGTAAGCGCCTGGCTTGCTGTGTTTTCTGCTATCGTAAGTGAAAGGCGGTCTTCAGATGCCCTGCTTTCCATTTCAAACTGCTTCGAGAGAGCTTCCTTTCCGGTTTCAACAAGCTTCGTGATCCTGAACAGCTGCTTCTCCGACTGTTCGGCCTGCATCCTTGCAGCTTCCTCAAGACCTTTTGCATACATTACCTGGTAATAAGCTCCCAGTATGTTTACAATAAGAGTGTTCCTGTAAACTTTTTCGGTCTCGATCCCGGCCTTGTGCATAAACTTGCTGGCCGACATGGCATTAAGAGCAGCAAATCCTGTGAAAAGCCTGAAAGAAGTGTTGATGGAATAAGAGTTGCTTATATTCTGCTCAAATGTGATAAGGTTGGTAACAGGGTCTATAGATCTTCCGAATCCCATCTGGGCATCCGATCCGAAATTAAGCGACGGAAAAAGATCCATTCTTGTCTTCAGAAGGTCTGCCTCGACGGACTCGGTCTGAAGCATCTGCCTCTGAAGACCAATGTTGTTCACTACGGCATAGTTTATACAGTCCTGGAGCGTCCACTGCTTTGCCTCCTGAGCCGACAAATTCCCGTAACCTGCTATAAGAAAAAGTATCAGTATCCGGATTATCCTCTTCATTACATTTTAATTGTTTACCGGGAAAAATCAATTTTCATGCCGGATTTTATAGCTTGCATATAATCAATTAGATATGCTTGCGTATTCCTTTCTGTATGTAAAAAAACAATACAAAAGTGTGTCTAATAATCATACATAATAATCCGGATTACCGTTACCGCCGGACGGATACCGGAGGCTTAGTCGTATATCCTTTATCGAAAATTGCCGGATATGGGATTTTGTCGTATATTGTTCAAAAATCCAGATTATGGAATGCCGTCCGGGATGCGGAGCCTGTTGCATAGCTGCCTCCATATCATCCCCGATACCCGGAATGCCTCAGGGCAAACCGGCAGGGGTTAGGTGCCCCCATCTCACAGACGATCTGAGATGTGCTCTTTTCAACAGCCCCGAACGACCGGCAGTATGCTCCGCCTTTAAAGCCGAACCTGAGTTTTGCGGCGCCAACCCGGAGGAAGCCTACCGAATTTTATATGACTTAAGCCGGTAGAAAAACGTCCTTTAGTCTCTCCGTCCCTAAGTCTCTCCGTCTCTTCGTCCCTTCGTCCCTTCGTCTTTCTTCCCCTCACGCCTTTACGCCCTTAACGCCCTGCCTCCCACACCACCCGGCCTCCTGTTATCGTGTAATCCACCTTCGTTTTCATAATCTGATCTTCCGGTATGGTAAGCAGATCCCTGTCGGTGATCACAATGTCGGCCAGGTATCCTGGTTTTATGATGCCCTTGCGATCTTCCATGAACTGGGAATAAGCCGCCCCGAGGGTATATAGTTCTATCGCTTCTTCCATTGTCAGCTTTTCTTCAGGAAACCATCCTTCACCTTCCTCTCCGAGCCTGTCCTTCCTGGTTACGGCTGCGTATAGTCCTTCCATGGGATTCAGAGGTTCAACCTGATAGTCGGTTCCGAAAGCAACCTTAGCTCCGGCATTCAGCAGGCTCCTCCAGGCATAAGCTCCCTTGCTGCGTTCCGTACCTATCCTTTTCTCGCAGAACCTCTTGTCAGAAATACAGTGGGTGGGCTGCATCGAGGCAATGACCCCGAGCCTGCCAAACCTTGGAATATCGGACAGCTGAAGTGTCTGCGCATGTTCGTCGCGGTGCCGGCTGTCACGGCTTCCGTTTTCTGTCATGGCTTTTTCATAGGCATTCAGTGTCCAGTTATTTCCCTTATCGCCTATCGAGTGAACACCTATCTGAAAGCCCATGCTGTCGGCAGTAACAACCATTCGTTCAAACTCTTCATAAGGCATCATGGCCAGACCCGATGTGGAGGGATTATCGCTGAAGGGTTCGAACATCAGAGCAGTGCCCGAACCTATTGTTCCGTCAATGAAAGCCTTCAGATAGCCGAACCTGATCCAGTTCCCTTCCTGTGGATACTTTTTCCGGAGAATTTCATACTGCCTGAGTTGTTCAACATCGCCTGTAAGCGGTTTACCGATATCAATCCTGGCTGTCAGCAAACCTTCCGATTTCAGGTCCTCATACGCGCTGAAATCGGCCTGACCGGGTATCTGAACGCTCGTTACTCCGTATTCAGCAGCCTCCTTAAGTGCAAGCAGGTAACCCTGCCTTAGCCTGGAAGCTTCTTCCTCAGGAGTCCGGTCGGTTTTAACGGCTCCTGTCTTTATAAGTCTTTCAGCGCTTTCCTTTAAAACTCCCGTCGGCTCCCCGGTCACGGGATCCTTTTGTATCTCACCGCCAAAGGGATCGGGTGTGTCTTTTGTTATACCGGATTTCTTAAGAACATAGCTGTTAACCAGTACCGAATGCCCGTCGGCACGACTGAGAATTACAGGGTTATCTGGTGAAACAGCATCGATAAGCTCCTTCGAGGGCCATTTCCTGTCGTTGAACATCTCGTGCTCCCAGTGGCCGCCCTCAATAAGCTGACCTGGTTTCGACTTTTCCACCTGCTCCTTTACCTTACTGGTTATCACAGCCGGATCGGTTGTGTATCTGAGTTCAATATAATCAGGGTCGAGAGGGCCGAAATGAACATGGGCATCATTGAATCCGGGGATCACCAGTCTTCCGCGCGCATCAATGACACGGGTCTTGCCTTTTTCAATGAACGAACTGATTTCCCTGACTGTGCCGACAGCAATGATGCTTTCGCCTCTTACGGCAACCGCCTCAGCTGCCGGATTGTCGCGGTCGACGGTCAGCACCTTTCCGTTGATTATCACGAGATCGGCTTTCCTGTCTTTGCTTCCTGAACATGATATTGTCATTATAACTATTGATAATAAGAGGATTGAATTTTTCATTGAAGCAGTTTTTTGACTTATGAAATATATAAAACCCACATGATTTAAAACACAAACAATAATAAATATAATTAAATCATGTGCAGTTCCCTGTCTGCCGACAGGCAGGCATCCGACCTTTAAAATAAATTATATACGGATGAAAAAACGAAAACTCATTACAACCCCGTAAAGGTTCTTTATGTTGTGAAAAGTCCGGTTTTTCTTCGGTCTTCCGTCTTCCGTCTTCCGTCTTCTTCCAAAACCATATCGTTTCGGGTAAAAAAATTGTCGAATAACAATAACCCAGTTATCGTTATTCAATAAAAATTTATCGTCATTTTGAGATTTCAGGCCG
>ERZ1645192.2488-NODE-2488-length-15245-cov-7.810599_pt1 | contig 15245 bp, 13 predicted proteins | sample MGYA00575354_ERZ1645192 | MGnify/ENA primary metagenome ERZ1645192 (study PRJEB40844, sample SAMN11349763) | freshwater sediment metagenome | isolation source: river sediment | host: Sediment | place: India: Faizupur Khadar , New Delhi | collected 2017-02-21 ... | reverse complement strand
GCCGAGGAGGGGACGATGTCGACGTTCGCCGGGCTCAAGGCGGTGATCGGCGAGCGCGGGCTGTTCTGCGCGCTCTATGCCGATCGGGGATCGCACTACTGGCACACGCCGGAGGCCGGCGGCCCGGTCGACAAGGACAACCCGACCCAGGTCGGCCGGGCGCTCAAGCAGCTCGGCATCGAGCTGATCCCTGCCTATTCGCCGGAAGCCCGCGGCCGGTCAGAGCGGATGTTCGGCACCTTACAGCAGCGGTTGCCGCAGGAACTGCGGGTTGCCGGTATCACCAGCATGGAGGCCGCCAACCGCTTCCTCGAAGAAATCTATCTGCCGCGCCATAACGCTTGCTTTGCCCGCGCTCCTGAGGACGCCGGCTCGGCGTTTGTGCCGTTCGCAGGCAACATCGAGGACATTCTGTGCATTCAGGAGGAGCGGGTCGTCGGCAACGACAACACGGTGCGTTACAAAAACCGCACCCTGCAGATCCCAGCCGACCGCCATCGTCACCACTATGTCAAGGTCACGGTGCGCGTGCACGAATACCCCGACGGTGACCTGGCGGTCTTTCACGGCCCTCGTCGCCTGGCCAGTTACGCGGCCGATGGAAGCCTTGTCGACGGCTCCGATATGCCGCGCGGCGTGAACCGCTTCGACGCCGCCAAAGGCCTGTGGATTTGTGGACAACGCTCCCGCGTTGCCCACAACCCCACAGGCCCCACCACCACAACAGAAGCGGTCAATTCATTTGGTACCTAAGCCGGACAGTTCAGTTTGTTATCGACATAAATCTTCGCCAGAACAACCGCCCTGGGTCAATATTCTCTAGTAAGAAAACAACCACGACGTTCCATTGACTGCCGTATATTTGATAATGACTATCAATGACACTCCCAGCACAGTAAAAGCTCATGCGTTTGGCTGCGCTGAGCTCAGGCTGCGCGAACGCGAGCGATGAAACCGTCTACGAACTGGCGCAGCGCATCGGATTGACGTGACAACTCGGCTGCGGCCCTGAGAACCTGCCCCGCAGCACTGCCGGTCTCGCCGGCAGCCTGTGTCACACCGCCGATGTTGCTGCTGACCTCCTGCGTCCCGGTGGCAGCCTGCTCGACGTTGCGGGCGATCTCCTGGGTGGCTGCGTCCTGCTCCTCGACCGCAGCCGCCGTGGCGGCGGCAATCTCGTTGAGGGAGCCGATGGTGGACGTGATCGACTGGATGGCCTTGACCGTGCTGTCGATCTCCCTCCGCACGCCGTTGATCTGGCTGGCGATCTCGTCGGTGGCCTTGGCGGTCTGGCCGGCCAAGGCCTTGACCTCGGAGGCAACGACGGCGAATCCGCGGCCGGCCTCGCCGGCACGCGCGGCTTCGATGGTGGCGTTGAGCGCCAAAAGGTTGGTCTGGGCAGCGACCGAATTGATCAGGTCGACGATCTCGCCGATTTTCTCCGCCGCCAGCGCCAAGCTGCGCACCGAAAGCTGCGTCTGGTGCGCCTCGTCAACGGCAGCGCGGGCGACGGTGTGCGACTGACTCATCTGGCGGCCGATCTCACGGATGGAGGCGGCCAGCTCCTCAGCGGCCGAGGCCACCGTCTGCACGTTCCCGGACGCCTGCTGCGAGGCACAGGCAACGGTCGCGGCCTGGCGGGACGTTTCCTCGGCCGTCGCCGACATCGCCTGCGAGGTCTCCTGCATGCGGCCGGCGGAGTTCGTGAGCGCCTCGACAATACCGCGGACATCCGACTGGAACTGTTCGGCAAGCCCATTCATCGCTTGGCGGCGCTCGGCCTCGGCGGCGCGCTTGACCGCCTCCTGCTCGGCCTCCAGACGTGCCTTCTCGATCGCGTTCTGCTTGAAGACCTCGACGGCTGCGGCCATCCCGCCGATCTCATCGCCCTGACCGAGGCCCGGCACGACGATGTCCGTGGTGCCCTCGGCGAGCGCCGTCATCGTCCTCGTGATCCGCGAGATCGGCCGCGATACGCTGACGGTGACGATGCCAAGGCAGGCGCCGATCACCGCCAGGCCGGCGAGACCGGCTAAGATCATGATCAGGCGCGAGCGCTCCGAGGTGTCGTGGGCTCCGATCAGTTCCACCTTGGCGACGTCGATCTGCAGCGCCACCAGCCGGCCGATCGTCTCGGTCAGCGGATCGATCGCAGGATACAGCTCTTGCTCGACGAACCGGACAAGGCCTTCGGCATCCCGGCTGCTCATGAGCTGGCTGAGCTTGGCTACGGCGGCATCGGCCTGACCCAAGCGCGCCTTCGCCTCCTCGACAAGGCGGGCCTCTTCGTCGACCAGTCTGGTCGCCGTATACGCCCTCCAGTGCTCCCCGATCTCCTTGGTCGCCCTGCCCACGTCGGCGCGCCCGGCTTCCCAGCCGACGCTGCCGGCGCGGACCTTGTGCGCCGCGTCGACGATGTTGACCGCATAGAGGTCGGAAACGGCCTTCAAATCGGCGAGCGGCACGACCCGATCGGCGAGCACGGTTTGCATGCTGTCATCGGAAGCGCCCAGCGCAAACCAACCGCTGGCACCGATCACTGCCATCAGGAGCGCTACGGCCGCGAACAGTGCTGCCAGCCGTGCCGGAATGGAAATCGAGGAGAGGCGCGTTTTCATGATCAAACCGTGCTGCGAAAATAGGCATCTGCCTTGCAATTTATGGGGTGAAAGCTTATCGGGTGGTTAATCAGCGGTTGCGCCGGTGAGCGTGCTGGAACGTAAAACCGTAACGCGGGACTTTCGGTCTCTTCCCGGTTCGGCGTGAGGATACGATCGGGGGTCTGTCTGAAGGAGCCCCGGCACGTCGCTTCAGCAGCGGGAGGCAGCCGTCTATAGTCCGGCCGATGTCCGCGCCGCTCGCCATTCTCCATGAGGTCTTCGGCTATCCCGCCTTCCGCGACCGGCAGGAGGCGGTCATCGATCACGTGACGGCGGGCGGCGATGCCCTGGTGCTGATGCCGACGGCGGGCGGCAAGTCTCTCTGCTACCAGATCCCGGCGCTGGCGCGGCCTGGCGTGGGGATCGTCGTCTCGCCGCTGATCGCCTTGATGCACGATCAGGTGGCGGCGCTGCGGGAACTCGGGATCGAAGCGGCGTGTCTCAATTCGTCGCTGTCGCCCGACGAGGCCGCCGCCGTCGAGCAACGCTTCGCGGCAGGCGCGCTCAAGCTGCTGTACGTCGCGCCAGAGCGGCTGTTGACGCCACGGTTCATGACGCTGCTGGAGCGCGCAGTGGCGGGCCCAGGCATTGCCCTGTTTGCCATCGACGAGGCGCACTGCGTCTCGCAGTGGGGCCACGACTTCCGGCCGGAATACATCCAGCTTTCCGTCCTGCACGAGCGCTTTCCTTCCGTGCCGCGCATTGCCCTGACCGCGACGGCGGACCCGGCAACGCGGGACGAGATCGTTGCCCGCCTGCGGCTCGACGCGGCCGGCATCTTCGTCTCCAGCTTCGATCGGCCCAACATCCGCTACCGCATCGTCGACAAGGACAACGCGCGCACCCAGCTTCTGGACTTCATCCGCGCCGAGCATGCCGGCGAAGCGGGCATCGTCTATTGCCTGTCGCGCCGGAAGGTCGAGGAAACCGCCGCCTGGCTGGGGAGCCGTGGTGTGCGCGCCCTGCCCTACCACGCCGGGATGGAGGCCGGCGATCGCCGGCGCAACCAGGATGCCTTCCTGCGCGAGGACGGCGTCGTCATGGTCGCGACCATCGCCTTCGGCATGGGCATCGACAAGCCGGACGTCCGCTTCGTCGCCCACCTGGAGCTGCCGAAGAGCCTCGAGAGCTATTACCAGGAGACCGGACGCGCCGGCCGCGACGGCCTGGCGGCCGATGCCTGGATGACCTACGGGCTTGGCGATGCGGTCCTGCACCGGCGGATGATCGATGAGTCGGACGCCGACGAGACCTTCAAGCGCCTGGCGCACGGCAAGCTCGACGCTCTGCTTGCGCTGTGCGAAAGCGCCACCTGCCGCCGGCAGCGCCTGCTCGCCTACTTCGGCGAGGAAAGCCGGCCATGCGGCAACTGCGACGTCTGCCTTGCCCCACCTGAGACGTGGGACGGCACCGAAGCCGCGCGCAAGGCGCTGTCTTGCGTCTATCGCACCGGACAGCGCTTTGGCGCCGGGCATGTCATCGACGTGCTGCTGGGCCGCGACACCGAGCGCGTCCGCCAATGGCAGCACGATCGGGTGAGCACCTACGGCATCGGCAAGGACTTGGGCGAGAAGGAATGGCGCGCCGTGCTGCGCCAGCTGGCCGCGCTCGGCATGCTGGAGGTCGATCATGGCAGCTTCGGCGCACTCAGGCTCGCCGAAGCGAGCCGGCCAGTCCTGAAGGGCGCGCAGACCGTGATGCTGCGAAAACAAGCCGAAGCGCGGCCGGCACGCGCGCGCGCTACGATGCCCGAAGCCAGCCTTGATGCGACGGCCAGCGCGCTTTGGGAGCGGCTGCGTGTCTGGCGGAGCGAGACCGCGAAGGCGCACGCGGTTCCGGCCTATGTCATCTTCCACGACGCGACCCTGGTCGAAATCGCAAGGTCCTGCCCCCGGAACCTGGCGCGGCTGCGCGACGTGCCGGGGATCGGTGCTGCGAAACTGGAACGCTACGGTCAGGACTTGGTGGCAATCTGCCTCGCGCACGCAACCGAGCACGGCTTGGCGGCGCCGGGAGACAGCGCGCCCGCAACCGCCCCGAGAGCCCCGGCGCCTGCCGCGGCGCCGGCGGTGCCGCTCTTCGAGGGCCTGAACGAGTCCGCCAGCCTCAGCCTGCAGCTCGTGCTGGAGGAAGGCTTGAGCATTGCTGCGATCGCCCTCCGCCGCGGCCTCAAGGAAAGTACCGTCTACGGCCACTGCGCCGACGCCATCGCGTGTGGACTGGTCGAAGCCGAAGCGGTCATTCCGCTTCCTGCCGAAGAACGCGTCCGCATCGCGGCCGCCTTACGCGAACAGCAAGCGACCGGCGAAGCGAGAATGAGGCCGGTGTTCGAGCGGTTCGAGGGGCGCTACGATTACGGCCTTTTGAAATGCGTTGCCGCCGCGCTGGCGCGCGCGGACGCGGCTGAGGACCCCGCCTCGGAGACGCCCGGTCACGCGGGCGCGACGGGAACCGACACTTCGTTGCGGCGCAGGAAGGGGAGCGTCCACGGCGGATCGTAGAACATGGCCGCCGGAGCACCGCTCGTGCGCCAGTTCGATCCGGCGATGGTGGTTTCCAGGATCGCGGTCTGACGATCCACGTTCTCAGCGCGTGTCGAGCCGCTGAACCGGAGCACGGCGAGCGTCCGCTCGGGCACTTCGCGGAGGACCACGCGCGGATCGGTCGGCTGCGGCGCCGTTTTCAACGTGTAGTTCGCGGGCAGGAAGAAGCGCATGATGGATCGCCCCTGGTCCTGCCCGCCCGTTTCGACCGGCACGGTCATGGCAATCTTCTCCGAAGCCGTGCCCGTCTCAACCGGCGTGGTCATCGCAACCTTCTCCTGCGCGCGATTGGCGCCGCTGATGTAATCGAACAGCACGCGGAAAGCCGCGCTGCGGCCGCTGTCCTCGTCGGTCGCCTCGACCCTGACTTCCGCCACCAATTGCGGCCGGTACTGGCGCACCTCTACGCTCTCGCCTATGCGGTCGATGACCGTGTAGGCGGCTTGCTCATAGCCAGAACGGATCCCGAACACGGAACACCCCGCAACAAAGAGAACCCCCAACAGTGCCACCGACAGCCGTATCATCGCCGTTCACGCGCGTTGTTTCCCGTTCAGGCTACGGTCCGCGGGGACCGTCAGTTCACCCGCCGTCGGTGGGATTGCGCGCCCCGGTCGTCAGCTGTCGTCATTCGTCGCCATTCGTCGCCTGCGGTCGCAGGATTTTGCACCGGATGTCATCGTGATCGGCGCTTTCCGTCGTCATCGGCGCATCACCCGCGGGCACCGGAGCCGTTGTTTGTCGTCAAAGCGCCCTCCCCTTCCTCGATGATCGAACAAACAAGGAACATACAGGCCGGCGCGGCCGGTGTAAAGGGTCAAGCAAGCGGCGATCGAAGGCGGTGCAGCGCGGCCAGGATGACCGATCGCCGCGGCTGCTGCGGGAAGCCGCGGGACTGGCGCGCGCGCCAAGGTATGGACGCGTTATCGGTTCTGCCGCCGTGTTACGCCGCCGGCTTGGCCTCGCCGGCAGGCGGCATTGCGGGACGGCGCTCGGTCCGAGCGTCACCGCCGGCGACCGCCCGCGCGCCAAGCCGGACCGGGATGTCCTCGCTTGGCTCGTCCGGCAGAATCGTTTGGCGGTGATCGATCACTTGTACGGCCGTGTACCAGGCAAGCGTGAAGGCCTGGATCGCCGTTGGCGTGATGCGATCCTCATCGAGATCGGCGAAGACGTGCTTGAAGGTGGCGAGCAGATCTTGGCGCACCGCGTCGAGTTCGCGGCGGTTCTTCGCATTCTGCGCCTTCTCGGTCAGTTCGATGATCTTTGCATTATGGTTGTCGGCCCGGTTCTTGGCCCGCCGGTCGCTGCGCAGCTTGATCTGCCAAAGCGTCGACGCAACCAGCATTCCTGCGGACAGGAGAAACCCCATCGTCTCAGCGTAGCGAACGACAAACAGCGGCTTGTCACGCCGAAAATACTTCGCAGCGCCTGGATTGATCGGTACGCCTTCCCGGAACGGATCATCGATCGGCTCAATCAGCGCAGCGCGCAACTCAGCTGCGATCAGTTCCTGTCGCCCCTCGCGAATCACGCGGGTAAGATCGTAGATGTCGTCGCTCGCGACTGTCGGCACGGTGACGAGAAGCGTGCGCTCAGCGACCGTCGGCAGGTCCGTCGGCGGTGCCGGCCGCGCCCCGCCGTAGGTGCCGATGGGGATCTCGCCCGCGCGCAATGCCGGCAGCGTCAGACGCAGGGCGGCCGCCTGGTCGATCGGCACCAGCCGCGTCGGTGTCTTGCTCAGGATGTCGGTGATGAACGGACTGCCGAGCGCGATGACGATGAAATACGCATCGATGGCACCGGTGCGGAGCGCCTGTTCGGCCTCGCGCGGCTCGATGGTCATCGCCTTGACGTCCCATTGATCGAGGCCGTAGTGCTGGATCAGCCGCCAGAACAGAGTCCGCGAGGTACTGCCCTGAGGCGGCAGCCCCACCACCCGGCCGTTGAGATCGGGTACGCGCGTGATCCCTATGTCGTCGCGCGCCAAGAGGTGGAACATTTCGGGGAACAGGAAGTCGACCACCGACGCCCGCCCCTCGAGCTTGGTTGAGCCGGCAACCAGAGCGAGTTGCGCCGTGCCGTCGGCCAGCAGCGCCATGTTCTCTTCGGAACCGAAGGTTTCGATGACGCGAATGTTCAACCCCGGCTCAAGGGTCGCAACCACGCGCGAAAGAGCCTCCGCGAAGTCGTGATACTCGCTGAGGCGGGGCCCCGAAGCCAGCACCAGCACCCGCTCGGAACGATGTTCCTGGTGCCACAGCCACGCGCAGCCGCCGCCGACCACGAGACTGGCCGCGATCAAACCCGTAGCAATTCCATGCCGCATGCGCGCGCTGCCCTCGCCGTCCCTTGGAGCAGTCGAGCCCTCGCCCTTACGCAAAAGTCATCCGCCAAGTTTGGAAAATCGCGTGGCGCGCCCAAGCTCAGAGCGGATACCTGCTCCTAGAGCGAGCCTAGCAAGAATGACATCACGTTAAAAGCAATCACACCACTCCGGCAGCGCCTTTGGTACCGGGGCGGCAGATCGCCTGGCCTCATCTGTTGTATTTGTCAAACACTTTACTATCACACATCGATTTTAGCTTCTTAAAACTGTCACACAATCATCAATCCGTTGCGATCGAAGGAGCCACCGGCGGTGCGCCAAGTTTCCAGTGCGGGCGGCCGCCGCATCGCCTTTCGGGCCGCCGAGCAAGCGCGCGCGCCACCCGGTGCGCCGGTGGTACGCGCGGCAGCCGATCACCGAGACCTTCGCAGGACCAACATAAGTGCAAGGTGCCTTGAGATGCTGAGTGCCTCTGAGACCGGCTCAACCACGATCGAAAACAGAACCTACGACGAAATCGCGGTCGGCGAGAGTGCGACCCTCGTGCGGGCGCTCGACAAAACCGACGTCGAGACCTGGGCGGTGATGACCGGAAATATCAACCTGATTGACCTCGATCCCGGCCCGGCGGACACCTCGATGTTCGCGCGTGGCGGCGGCCAGGCCGGCTGGGCGGCCGTGTTGTTCACGACGCTCACCGGCACCCAGTTGCCGGGAATTGGCTCGATCGCCGAACACGTCGAGGTGAAATTCGTAAAGCCCGTGGCGATGGGCATGCCGATTACGGTGCGCGCCACCGTCAAGGAGAAGCGCCCGGAGACCAAGACCGTCATTCTCGATTGCGTCGCCACCAACTCCGCCGGCGAGGTGGTTGCCGAAGGCCGCGTGGTGGCCGCCGCGGCGATCGAAAAGATGCGGTTCACGCTTGAGGAACTGCCGAAAGTCCAGCTTCGCCGCGAAGACCGCTTTGCCGTTCTCTTGAACGCGTGTGACGGTTTAGCGCCGATGCCGTGCGCCGTAGCGCACCCCTGCAGCCCAGACGCCCTGCAAGGCGCAGTGGACGCCGCCCGCCACCAGTTGATCACGCCCATCCTGATCGGCCCGGAGGCCCGCATTCGCGCGGTTGCCGCGGAAGCGCGCGTGGACCTTACGCCGTACCGCCTGATACCGACGGAGCATAGCCACGAGTCTGCCGAAGTGGCGGTCGCGCTGGTGCGCAGCGGTGAGGCGCGGATGCTGATGAAGGGCAGCCTGCACACAGATGAACTGCTCTCGGCCGTGGTGAATCGGACCAACGGCCTTCGCACTGCCCGTCGCTTGAGTCATTGCTTCGTCATTGCCGTTCCGACCTATCCCCGGGCAATCATTGTCACCGATGCCGCCATTAACATCGCGCCGACGCTGGAGGAGAAGGTCGACATCATTCAAAACGCCATCGACCTCGCCCATGCGCTTGGCGCCAGCGAGCCGAAGGTGGCGATCCTGTCGGCAGTCGAAACGGTAACGCTGAAGATCCCGTCGACGATCGAGGCGGGTGCGCTGTGCAAGATGGCTGACCGCGGCCAGATCACCGGCGGCATCCTCGATGGTCCGCTGGCATTCGATAACGCGATCGATGTGCAGGCGGCGAAGACCAAGGGCATCCACTCCCCGGTCGCGGGCGTCGCCGACATCCTGGTCGTGCCCGATCTCGAAGCCGGCAACATGCTGGCCAAACAGTTGACCTTCATGGCCAACGCCGAGGCCGCCGGGATCGTGCTGGGCGCCCGTGTACCGATCGTGCTCACCAGCCGTGCCGACAGTGCCCGCGCACGCCTCGCGTCTTGTGCGGTCGCCGTGCTGTTCGCTGCCGCTCAACAGCGCAGCGCCGTCCTCAAGAAGGCTGCGGAGTGATCGGCCATGCCGGACGCCAATCTGGTCATCAATGCCGGTTCTTCCAGCATCAAGTTCGCGGTGTTCGTGGGCGGCGGGGATGGCGCCGAACCCGTGGCGGTGTTCAAGGGACAAATGGAAGGGATCGGCAGTGATCCCGCCTTCGCAGTCAAGGACGGCGCCGGCAACCCGGTCGACGAACGGGACGAATGGCCGCGCGGCTCGCCGCTCAATCACATCGGCGCCATCCGCTACATCCTGGGCTGGCTCAAGGAGTGCGCCGGGGATCTCGACATCCTCGCCGCCGGTCACCGGGTGGTCCACGGCGGCATCGCCTACGCGGCGCCGGTACGCGTCGATGCCGAGGTCATTGGCCAACTGCGCAAACTCGTGCCGCTGGCGCCGCTGCATCAGCCGCACAACATTGCCGCGATCGAGGCTTTGACCGAGGTCGACCCCGATCTGCCCCAGGTCGCGTGTTTCGACACGGCGTTCCACAGCACCCAACCGAAGGTCGCCCGGATGTTCGCGCTCCCGCGCGAACTGATCGACTCCGGCATCCGCCGCTACGGCTTCCACGGCTTGTCCTACGAGTACATCGCCCGGCAGATGGCGCTGCAAGCCCCCGAAGCCCGGCGCGTGGTTGCAGCGCACCTCGGTTCGGGTGCCAGCATGTGTGCACTGCGCGATGGCCGCAGCGTCGAAAGCTCGATGGGCTTCACCGCCGTCGATGGCCTGCCGATGGGCACGCGCTGCGGCGCATTGGATCCCGGAGTCGTGCTGTTCCTGATCCAAGATCGCGGCTACGACGCCAAGGCGATCGAGACGCTCTTGTACAAGCAGTCGGGGCTGCTGGGTGTCTCCGGCGTCTCCAATGACATGCGCGACTTGATGGCGAGCCGCGAGCGCCATGCGGCGGACGCGATCGATCTGTTCGTCTACCAGATCACGCGGTTCGTCGGCTCGCTGGCCGCAGCGCTGGGCGGGATCGACGCGCTGGTGTTCACCGGCGGCATCGGCGAACACGCGCCCTTGATCCGCCAGCGCGTGTGTGAGCAGGCCGCCTGGCTGGGCCTCACGCTGGATCCGGAGGCCAACGCGAGCGGCGGCCCGCGGATCTCGGCTGCCGGTAGTACGGTTTCGGCCTGGGCCATCCCCACCGACGAAGAGCGCATGATCGCGATCCACACCCACGCGGTGCTGAGTGCCGCGGCGTAACCGGGCCGCGACCAGCCGCCGCCGCAAGGAACCAACGGAGGAGCAAAAACGATGCAGGACGAACTGTCACCCGAGGCGTACTTCGCGAACGTTCGCAAGGAGATCGAAGGGCCGTACGGGGCTCTCGAAGGCAAGAAGGCGTTCGTGCTCGGGATCGCCAACAACCAGTCGATCGCGTACGGCTGCGCGCTTGCGTTCAAGGCGTTCGGCGCCGAACTGGCGATGACGTATCTGAACGAAAAGACCAAAAAATACACCGAGCCGCTGGCCGAGGCGCTGGGCGTGCGGCCAGAGTTGTATTTGCCCTGTGATGTTACCATCGACGGCCAGCTCGAAGCGGCGTTCGCGGCGATCGAGCGACAGTGGGGCAAGCTCGACATCGCCTTGCACTCGATCGCCTTCGCGCCACGCGACGACCTGCACGGGCGGGTCGTCGACTGCTCGCGCGAGGGCTTCCTGAGCGCGATGGACATCTCCTGCCACTCGTTCATCCGCATGGCCCGCCTCGCCGAGCCGCTGATGACCGACGGCGGTGTCCTGATCACCATGACCTATTACGGCGCCGAGCGGGTGGTCGAGCACTACAACGTGATGGGCCCCGTGAAGGCGGCTCTGGAAGCCTCGGCCCGGTATCTTGCCGCCGAGTTAGGCCCAAAGGGCATCCGCGTGCATCCCGTCTCGCCCGGACCGATCAAGACCCGGGCGGCATCGGGCATCGGCGGCTTTGACGAACTGATGGAGAAGGCCGCTGAGCGGGCGCCGCAGCGGGCGCTGGTGACCATCGAGGACGTCGGCCTGGCCACCGCCTTCCTGGCCAGCGACTACGCCAAGCTGATCACGGGCGACACGATGTACATTGACGGCGGCTACCATATTGTTGGTTGAAAGCGCGCCGCCAAGGACACAGTCTCGAGAAATGGGGAACACGGCAATGGGTATCTATGTTGGTTTCTTTGACTGTTCCGCAGCCCAATGCGAACTTGCGGTAACGAACATCCTGAGCCGGCCAGCGGCCTACCGGATGCGCGTGTTCAACCGGGCGGGCGCGAGCCTTGCCGATGAGGAGCGCACCCTGCCCGCGCACGCCAGCGAGCGGGTGGGCCTTAACGATTTCGCGGCGGGAGAGGAAGGACAGATCCTGATCGCCCCCTTGGATGACGAGGACGATGAGTTTCCCGCGATGCTCATCCTCACCGATCGGAAGGCCGAGGCCGGCACGCTCAACCGCTTGATGCCGTTGATGCGCATCGAGGAAATGCCGGACCAAGACGAAGACGACGAAGACGAAGACGACGAAGACGAAGACGACGACGAAGACGACGAAGAGGAGGAAGACGAGGACAATGGGGAGGACGAGGACGAGGACGAGAAAAAGAAAGGCAAGAAAGGCAAAAAGCACGACGACTAGCGTGCGCGGCAGGATCGGCGCCGCGTGATACAACTTGCCCACCTCCTCGGCGGTGTTGCCGAGGCCCTGAAGCTGGTTCTGGAGGGCGCGGCGCTGATCGCCGTGATTTGCGGGATCGTTTCCGCGGCATCTCTCGCCGTCCGAGCGGCACATGCGCGCTCGGCGACCACGCTCATCGACCTTCGCATCCGCTTCGGATCGTGGCTTGCGGTTGCGCTGGAATTCCAGCTCGGTGCCGACATCGTCGCGACGACCGTGGGGCCGAGCGCCGACGCGTTGATCCAGCTTGGGCTGGTCGCGCTGATCCGGACCTTCCTCAATTTCTTTCTCGGCCGTGAACTCGCCGAGCAGGCAAAGCTCAAGGGCGCGCTCACCATGCAGAAAACGACAGGAACCTGATCGCCCGACCGCGGGCAGGCGGCTTAGCTCTGGCGGAGGCGCCGGCGCTTGATGCGGTCGAGGTCCTGGTGTGCTTGCCGGTAGTCGGCGAGCGTGACACAGGAAAGCGCGGCGATCTCGGCCACCTTTGCCGCGGCGCGGCGCTGCCGGCGCAGCTGCTCGCCGGGCACGCGGAGGGAGAGCTCATCCTCGATGGCCTTGATGAAGGCGGTCGCCTCATCGAAGCGCTCCTGGCGCATCCGCATGGTCGGAGCCGTCACGACCCGAGCCCGCCAGCGCTTCCATTCGGCTAGCATCATCCGCAGGGCACGATCGGGTACGGAGGTCAATGCTTGCGCAGCGTCCGGCCGGCTTCCGTCCGATGCAAACCCACCACGTTTGACCGTCATTGATTCGATCCCCGCATCTCTCGCCAAGCCATCGAACCCGGAACTCCTCCAGAAATACGCCGATGCATCCCGTCTCACAAGGGACCCTACTCGGTCGGACCGTCTGGATCGTGTATAACCAGCGCCATAGAAAATCGGGGGCGGGATGGGGTGCACGTGATGGGCGTCGAACTCCATGACAACAGGGGCCTGATCTGCGGCTTCCTCCTGCAGTCACAGGGGCCCGCGATTGGCATCGACATTGGTGCGGTTTCCCCGATCGCGCCACCGGACGGTCCGATATGGCTGCATTTCAACCTGAATGACGGGCGCGCCCGCACTTGGATCGGCGGCTGTGCATGGCTGCCCGTCGAGGGCCGCGAACGGCTGTTGTCTCCCGACCGCAGTGCGCTGCTCGAAGTCACGGGCAACACGATCTCGGGAGCTCTCGCCGACGTTTTTGCCGACGATCCTGAGCGTTTCGGATTGGTGAGCATCTCCATGGATCAGACCTGCCTGATCAGTGGACGGCGTCACCCGGTATCTGCTGCCGCGCTCTTGCGTGAGGACCTGGCGACCGGGCTGCCGATCGACACCACCCCGGCGCTCTTCAACCGCCTCTTCACTCACCTCGTAGCGACCCGCTCCAAAGCCGTCGCCGAATTCGTCGCCGTGATCGACGATGCAGAGGATCGCGTCTTTGCCGGCGCGTATCACGATGTCCGCCTCGGGCAGCATCGCGGTGGCATCGCCCGCCTGCGCCGACAGGTGATCTCGGACCGGAATGCCTGTGCCGATTTTTTCGCCCATCCGCCCGCCTGGTGGCCGAAACCGGCGACCAAAGAACTGCGGCGCATCGGCGGTGCGCTGACATCGGTGGGCCAGGACCTCGACCTCGCGCAGGACCGCGCCCGGCTGATCGCCGAAGAGATCGACAGCCGCCAAATCGAACGGACCAACCGCAATCTTTACTTCGTTTCCGTGGCAGCCACAGTGTTCCTGCCGATGACCGTCATTTCCGGCATTTTCGGAATGAATGTGGGCGGCCTGCCCTGGCTGGAAGACGCCAACGGCTTTCGCTGGGCGATGGGCTGCATGGCTGCGGCGGTCGCGCTTGCCTTCGGGGTCATCACCTGGCGGCGGATGCTGTAGCCGACTCACGCCGCCGGCGTGATCGTGCGGCGCAGCAGATAGCGATCATCGGCATTCTCGCGCAGGAACGCGGCGAACTCCCGCTTCATCTTCGGCATCCGAAACAACAGGCTGATGGGCGTTTTCCTTGTCTTGGTGATCAGGGTCGAGGGATCGAAATAGCCGCGCGCATTGTCCGTGTTGAGGACAAACGGCGGGCGGCCGTCGCGGATCAGGATGCAGCTTATAATCAGCGCGCCGGTGCGGTGATTGCCCTCGATGAACATTTGGGGTTCGCTGAGAAGGCGCACATAAACTCCGGCGGCGCGGCTCCATGCGGACTCGCTCCGGTGGAGTGCGTACCACGCGGCCAAGTCACGGATGGTGCCGCCTTCGTCCTCGTAGAACCGCCGTTCGGTCGCCTTCAGGTGCTCCTCATCCCGAGCGCGCTCGTGCGGATCGGTCCCGCACAGGACGAGCGCATTCAACTCCAGGAAGTGCCTCGAGGAACCCATGGCGAACAGATCGATCCCCGCGACCGAAAGCGCGTCCACATAGGCGTACCCCGCCATCATGTTGGCGATAACCTGGTCGTCCAAGCTATCGCGGCGCGCCTTCAGGAAACGATTGATCTCCGCAAAGTTGCGTTGAACGGCGCGCAGTGCGCACTCGATCGCCTTCAGATCGAGGAGGTGCTCACCCATCGACAGGAACCCCTTGCGCGCCGCCGGGCCTGTTTGGTCGCCACTCGGCCCTGGCCTAAGCTTTCAGTAGCGCACGCTCGCCAGGAGCCGTTTCCCCTGCTCGACGGCCGCTGCGGGCAACGGAAGGTAGCCCAGCTCCCGTCCGTAACCCTGACCTTCCGTCAGCCCCCAGCTGGCAAACGCGATCATCTGGGCACCGCGCGCGGCATTGTCATAACTGCCATACAACAGGAGCCAACTATAGGTCACGATTGGATAGGCATCAACGCCGTCGGGATCGCTGATGACGAAGCGCTCCTGCTCCGTTGCGCGCGCAGCCGCGGCACTGAGCGCTGCTTGGCCAGAGACCTCGGCCGGCCGGACGAAGGCGCCGGCCTTGTTCTGCAGGCTCGCCACCGACAGGCCGAGGCGGCGCGCAAACCCGTACTCAACGTAACCGATCGAACCGTCGCTCATCTTGACACGCGCCGAGACGCCCTCGTTGCCGCGGGCCAGCATCGCCGAACCAGGCCAGTCAATCAGCTTGCCGACACTTGGTCCCCCTTGCCGCCAATCCGGGTTGATCGACGCGAGATGGCTGGTGAACGCGTGCGTGGTGCCGCTGCTGTCCTGG
>ERZ1645192.2484-NODE-2484-length-15253-cov-42.966114_pt1 | contig 15253 bp, 18 predicted proteins | sample MGYA00575354_ERZ1645192 | MGnify/ENA primary metagenome ERZ1645192 (study PRJEB40844, sample SAMN11349763) | freshwater sediment metagenome | isolation source: river sediment | host: Sediment | place: India: Faizupur Khadar , New Delhi | collected 2017-02-21 ... | reverse complement strand
CTCTGATATCCGAGATTCACGGATGTTCTTGCCACGGATACGCTTAGAGCCCCCTGCAACGCCGCCACGCCTCTGTCATTCGAGATTCGCCCTGGTGATCCATTCCCGTGAAAGCGGGGGCCTCGGGCATGGAACAAGCGCATTGACAGCCGCGGAAAAGAAGGCTATCCAGTTTGACATCTGCGCCCGTTATTATGAAATATTCTGTAATGATATCGGGCAAGGACAGGAGAATGCACCCTGGGCCACGGGAACCGGCTCCGGTTGGGACACCGCTTGATCTGAACAGTACGCGGGAGAAAGCATGGACCACTCTTTCATTGTCGTGGTGACCGGACTTTCCGGGTCGGGCAAGACGACGGCCCTCAAGGCGATAGAGGACGAGGGGTTCTTCTGCATGGACAACATCCCCATGGACCTCCTCCTGAAGTTCATCGAGGTCTACGACTCCGCCACCTTCGACATTCCCAAGGTGGGCATCGGCATGGACGTGCGGGCCGGGGCGAGCTCCATCACCCGGAGCGCGCCCTGGATGATGAACCACCTCAGGGGCATGGCGGCGGACGTGCACATCGTCTTTCTGGAGTCCACCAGGGAGCATCTCCTCAACCGGTTCAAGGAAACCAGGAGGAGACACCCCCTTTCGGACCTCCACCAGAACCTCCTCGACGCCATCGAGGCGGAGATCGCCATCATGGAGCCCGTGCGGGGCATGGCGGACTACATCATCGACACCTCTGACATGAACGTCCACGAGCTCCAGGCAAAGGTGAAGCAGATCATCTCCGCCCAGGACAAGGCCCGGGACATGTACATAGAAATACGCTCCTTCGGCTTCAAGAAGGGGGTGCCCGCGGATGCTGACATCGTGATGGACGTGCGGTTCCTGCCCAACCCGTACTTTGTCGAGGGGCTCAAGGAAAAGACCGGCTCCGACGGGGAGGTGAAGGAGTTCCTCATCGGGCACGAAAGCTACCGGGACTTCATCTCCCGGTTCAAGGATCTCATCTCGTACCTCCTCCCTCAATACAAGAAGGAAGGGAGGTCGTACCTCAACATAGCCATCGGCTGCACCGGTGGCAAGCACCGCTCTGTCGCCGTGGCCGAGGAGATCGTGAAGGCGGTCGAGGACTCGGGCTACAACGTGAAGCTCGTCCACAGGGACATCGGGCTGGGGGGGCATTAGCGATGGTCGGCATAATAGTGGTCGCTCACGGGCGGCTCGCCGAAGCTCTTTCGGAGGCTGCGGAGATGATCGTGGGGCGCATGGAGGGCTTCCGGGCCTGCTCGTTCTTCCAGGGCAGCGAGGTCGACAAGCTCAGGAAGACCCTCAAGACATCGATCAAGGAGGTGAACACCGGTCAGGGCGTCATCATCCTCACCGATATGTTCGGCGGCACGCCCTCGAACATCAGCCTGTCGTTCCTCGAGGAGGGCGAGATCGAGGTCATCACCGGGGTCAACCTCCCCATGGTCATCACGGCGCTCACCAAGCGGGAAGGCAAGAGCCTCAAGGACCTCGCCCAGACGCTGAAGGAGCAGGGCTCGCACAACATCAGCATCGCCTCCGAGATCCTGTCCACGAACATAGGGAAAAAATGAACGTACTCCTGGTGCGGGTGGACGACCGCTTCATACACGGGCAGATCCTGGAGTCCTGGATCCCGCACCTGAAGGCCCAGAACGTGGTGGTGGCCAACGACGAGCTGGCAAGCGACCATTTCCAGAAGGTCATCATGTCCATGGCCATCCCCGAGCGGATCTCGCTGAGGATCGTGCCCATCTGCGAGGCCCTGAACCTTTCCGACGACTGCGAGCTCGACGACAAGAGGACGCTCGTCATCGTGTCCTCCATCAGGGATGCCCATGAGCTCTTCATGCAGGGCTTCATCTACATGAAGCTCAACATCGGGAACAACAAGGGCTCGGAGGGTGCGAAGCAGATATCGTATTCCGTGTGGGTCGACGAGGTCGATCTCGACATGCTCAAGGAGCTCATGGACCGGGGGGTGGAGGTGAACCTCCAGTCTGTGCCCCGGGAGCGGAACATCGACATGAAGACCATCATCGGCATGGTGTCCCCATGATGGCCGAGATCGCCCTGAGCACCGTGGTGGGGGCCCTGCTCTGGCTCGACCGGGTGTACGCCTTCCAGCTCCTGGTGTCCCGGCCGGTCGTCATCGGCCCCGTGCTCGGCGCCCTCATGGGGAACCTCCCCGCGGGGCTCGCCGTGGGCGCTGCCCTGGAGCTGCTCTGGCTCAACGCCCCTCCCGTGGGCGCGTACCTCCCCAAGGACGAGTCTTTCTGCGCCGCCGCGGTCACGCCGGCGGCGGTGCTCGGGGCGGCGTACCTTCCCGTGGCCTCGGCCGCGGGGCTCGCGCTCTTCGTCGGGCTGCCCCTGTCGCTGGTGGGCAGACAGCTCGACACGCACTTGAGAAAGCTCAACCAGGACCTGGTGCCTGCCGGGGTGGAAGATATCGAGCGCACGGTGGGCCAGGCCATGGCAAAAGCCCTCGGGCGCAGCTTGCTCTACGGGCTCGCGGCGCTGGCCATCTCGAGCGCCCTGCTCTGCACGGCCGTGGTTCTCCTTGCGCAGAGGCTCCCCGCGCAGGCCGCAACCGCACTGTCCTTCCTGCCCATGGCAAGCGTGGCCATCGGGCTGGCAGGCCTCGTCGCCAGGGACCTGCCGCGCCCCGGCAAGGCGGGCCTTTTCATCCTCGGGGCGGTATTCCTGCTCGTGCTCACATGGATACGCTAGAGCTTCGCCGGACCACCCCCCAGGACCTGCCCCGCATCCTCGAGATCGAACGGCTCTCCTACCCGTCGCCCTGGAACGTCCACACCTTCCTGAGCGTCTTTTCCGACGAGGACTGCATGAACCTCACCTGCGTGTGGCGCGGGGCGATCGTGGGCTTCTGCCTCACCGAGGTCATGACGAAGATGGTTCACCTCCTCAACCTGGCGGTTCACCCGGAGTTCCGCCGCCAGGGTCTCGGGCGCTCGATGCTCGGGGAGATAATTTCATTTGCCAGATCGAACAGGAAATCGTATGTCTTTCTCGAAGTGAGAAGGACGAACAACACGGCGCAGGCGCTCTACACATCGCTGGGATTCTCCGCGGTGTGCACGTGGCGACGCTACTATACCGATTCGGGTGAGGACGCGTGCATCATGGCGAAAAGGATCGAGGTGATGACCCCGTGAACGATGTCCAGGCAGTGGTGAAAGGCAACCGGGCTGTCGCCCGGGACACCTTCCTGATGGACCTGGACTGCGCCCTCGAGCCCTCGCTGCCCGGCCAGTTCCTCATGGTGAAGGTGAGCAGCGCCCGCGAGCTTTTCCTCAGGAGACCGCTCGCCATTCTCGGCCAGGGTGAGGGAACCCTGGAGATCCTCTACAAGCTGAAGGGTGAGGGAACCCTCGAGCTGTCCCGGAAAAAGCCGGGGGACGTTCTGTGGGTGCTGGGGCCGCTGGGAAACTGCTTCAGCCCGCCGCAAAACGGGGAATCCGCCCTTTTCGTGGCCGGGGGAACGGGCCTGCCGCCCGTGCTGGCGCTCGCCTCACGGATCGGGAGCGGAGCGCTGGTCATCGGGGCGCGGTCGAAGGGCGACATCCCGCTTTTGGACCGGATGAACTCCCTCAAGGGGGTCGCCGTTTACCCGGTTACCGAGGACGGCTCCCTGGGGAGGCGGGGAATGGCCACCGACGTTTTGGGTGAGCTTCTGGCGGGTGCTGCGGGGCCTTGCGCCGTGTACGCCTGCGGACCCCGCGGCATGCTCGAAAAGGCCTGCGAGCTGTCGGGAGTTGCGGCTGCCCGCTGCGAGGTTTCCCTGGAGGAGTACATGGCGTGCGGGTTCGGCGTGTGCTCGGCCTGCACCGTGAAGACGTCCGCCGGACCCCGGCGCGTGTGCTCCAACGGGCCGGTGTTCGACGCGGCCACCATCGCATGGGGTGCCCGATGAACACCAGCGTGCGCATCGCCCCCGGGCTCGTCCTCAAGAACCCTGTCCTGAGCGCGTCGGGGACCTTTGCCTACGGCGAGGAGTTTTCCCGACTCTTCGACCTCGGGCTCCTGGGCGGCATCGTCACCAAGGGTCTGTCCCTGGACCCCAAAGAGGGAAACCCCCTGCCCAGGGTTTATGAGACTCCCTGCGGGCTCATCAACGCCATCGGACTCGAAAACATCGGGGCTGACGCCTTCATCTCCGGAAAGCTCCCCGAGCTTCGCTCCTTCGGAACCCCCGTCATCGTCAACTTTTTCGGCTCCAGCGAGGAAGACTATGCCCTGCTGGCGTCCAGGCTCGACGTGAACGGCATCGCCGCCATCGAGATGAACGTGTCCTGCCCCAACGTGAAGCAGGGCGGGCTCGAGTTCGGCCGCGACCCCGAGGTCCTCTTCCGGCTCACCGGGGCGGTGCGGGCACGGACGGGCAAGCCCCTCATCGTCAAGCTCACCCCCATGGTGAGCGACATCGGGGCCATGGCCCAGGCGGCCCGGGCGGGGGGCGCCGACGCGATCACCTGCGCCAACACCATCCCCGCCATGGCCATTGACGAGCACACGTGGAGGCCCGTCCTGGGAAACGTCACGGGCGGCCTCTCCGGGCCCGCGATAAAGCCCGTGGCCCTGAAGCTCGTGTGGGAAGTGTCGAAGAAGGTGGACATTCCGATCATCGCCTCGGGCGGCGCCTGCACGTGGAACGACTGCGTCCAGTTTCTCCTGGCCGGCGCGTCCGCGGTGGAGATCGGCAGCGCGTCGCTCAGGGACCCGCTGTGCTTCACGGACATCATCACCGGCATCGAGCACTACCTCGAAAGCAGGGGGCTGGACTCGGTGACCGATCTCATCGGAAAGCTCGAAACACCCTAGAGCCCTGACCGGCACCGTACGGCGCCGGTTCCGGAGCGGCTGCAGATTACCCTGACACCCCCCGGGGCAGGTGCGCCCCCGGTCGAGCCTCGCCTGCACGACCGGGCGCCGCAAGGCCCCTGGCGAGGTGTGGGGCCGCCTTCCATCATGGAGCGAGGGGGAATCGAATGCTGTTGCGCGATGTGGGAAGGGCCAATCCGCTGGTCCTCGTGTGTGTCGGCATGTGCCTGGGGATTCTCGTTTTTGTCGGGGACCTGCCCTTCATTCTCTTCTGCCTTCTGTTCGCCCTTTTTCTGATCGGGAAGAGGGCGTTTCTTCCCCTGGCCATCGGCGCGGTCCTGGGCTTTGCGTCGATGGCCGTGAGCCCGGCCGCGGTCGAGGCTCCCGAGGGGGATTACCGGGTAGGGGGAAGAGTCGCGGAGTCCGGCTTCGTCAAGGGGACCTTCTGCATCGTCCTCGACCGCGTCCGGATAAACGGACGGGAGTCGCGGGGCAGGATGCTGCTCAGGGTCTACGAAGGGGTGCGGGAGCCGGGCAGGGGCCGCACGCTCGAAGGGATCGTGCGATTGAAGCCCTGGCTCGAGCGCGGCAACCTCGGGGAGTTCGATTACCGGGCCTATCTCCTCGCTCAGGGGATTACCTCCTCAGGATATATAAAGGATATGGGCGGCGTGACCCTGACGGGAGAATCCAGGGGGCCGACCCTGAGGTCGCGGGTGTCCGCCCTCCTGGCGGTAAACGCCAGGCCCGAGGCGGAGATTCTGAACGCGGCGCTGACCGGGGACCGCTCGGGACTCGTCGACTCCCTCCAGGACAGCTTCTCCGCCCTGGGCATCTCGCACCTCATCGCCATCTCGGGGCTCAACATGACCGTGGTGTTTCTTCTGGGGTATTCGGCTGCATTTCTGGTCATGCGGCTTCTGCTCCCGGTCTCCCTGCGCCTGGACACCCCCCTGGCCGCACAGATCGCCGGCCTTGCCTGCGTCCTCTGCTACACCGCATTCGTGGGGTACTCGCCCCCGGCCGCCCGGGCGGCCATCATGGTGTGCACGGCCGTCGTCTTCCTTCTCATGGCCCGGAGGCCCGACCTGATCGAAAGCCTTGCCGTCTCGGGAATCCTGATCCTCCTGCGGCTTCCGTGGTCCCTGTACTCCCCCAGCTTTCTCCTCTCGTTCGGGGCGGTTCTCGGGATCACCGGCACCCTGGGCAGGCTCCGGGGAAAGCCCGCGTGGCTTTTGGTCCCCGCCGTGCCGCTGGTGAGCGCGGCGTTCACCGCGCCCCTTGCCGTGCATCTCTTCGGCTTCGTGTCGCCCGTGGGCATCGCTGCAAATATGGTGTTCGTTCCCTGGTTCTCCTTCGTGGTCATGCCCTTGGGCCTTGGTGGCCTGCTTGCGCTGCCCCTGTCTCCGTGGGTTTCCTCCCGACTGCTCTCCCTCGCCTTCGACGGCACCGGCATCATGCTCTGCGCCTCGGAAGTCTTCGGCTCCCTCGACCCGGTGCCCAGCCCGGGAGTTTTCTGGGTCATGGCCTGCTACGCCGGGCTGGTGGCGGCATTCTTCGGAAAGCCCTCGGCCTGGAGAAACGCCTTCCTCGCCGCCTGCGTGCTCACCATCGTCGCTCTTCCCGCGGGAAACCGCATGGCACGGGCCCACCGGGGTCTGGCCTTCGACTTCATCAACGTCGGCCAGGCCGACAGCATACTGATCACCAGGGGGTTGAAGGCGGTGCTCATCGATGCCGGGTCACCCGCCACCGGGTCCGATGCGGGGCGTTTCGTGGTGGCCCCGCATTTGCTCAGGAGGGGGGTCGCGAAGCTGGACCTCGTGATCATGACCCATGCCCACCCCGATCACGTCGGCGGCATGCCCTACCTGCTGAGCCGCTTCCCGGTGGACAGGATCTGGACGTCTGGCACGGATGACCCGTCGCCCGATTTCCAGACCGCATTATGTATTGCACAGAGGAAATCCATTCCGGTACAATGCCCGCACAGGGGCGATTCCCGCACCATCGGCGGCATCGAGGTCAGGGTGCTGTCCCCGCCTGCCAGGGCAGGGGCGGCGGCTTTTGATTCCAACCTGAACTCCATCGTGGTGAGGGCAGGCGACGACGGGATGAAAGGACTTTTCATGGCGGACGCCTGGGGGCTGGGGGAGATCCGGCTGTGCAGGCTTCACGAGGAAATCTCCGCCGACGTGCTCAAGGTTGCCCACCACGGCTCGAAGGGGTCCTGCCTCGACATGTTCCTGAAGCGGGTCCACCCGGCGCTTGCGGTCATTCCCGTCGGCCGGCGAAACCTCTACCGGCTGCCCCATGGAGACGCCCTGCAGCGGCTGAGCGCCAACGGCGTCCCTGCCTACCGCACCGACAGGGACGGCAGCGTCACGGTGTTCCGGGAAGGCGGGCATATCTGCGTTAAGTCGGGTTTGTCTCCTGCCGATAGGAAAATGTACGGTGCATCAAAACGCACCGAGTGAGAAGGAATTCAGGGGAGCTGATGAGCAAGGGAATGATCGACAAGAGAGGGTTTTCGCTCCTTGAGCTCATGATGGTCGTCGTCATCATCGCCATCATGGCTGCCGTTGCGCTGCCGAACATGAGCGGCTGGTTCTCAAAGAAAGACCTGGACGCAGCAGCCCGGGAGCTCTTCACCGCGTATCAGCAGGCCCGGCTCCAGGCCATCAAGGGAAGCGAGGAGGTGAGGATCAGCTTCGACACCTCCACGACGCCCAACAGCTACATCGTGCGGGCAACCACCACGGGGGTGGTCATCGGGCCCGTGAGCCTTCCCGACGGCAGCATATCCTTCGAAGCCCCCGCTTTCGTGGGGCCGTACGGATCGACCACCACCGGATTCAACAGCAGGGGGCTTTCCCTCCAGTCGGGGACCATCACCATCGTGAGTTCCGACGCGCCCTCGGCCAACAATAAAAGGATGATAACCCTGACCGTCGGCGGAAACGCGACGATCGCGCCGTAAACCGGTCCGGACAGGGGCTACTGGCGGAGGATCCGGATGACCGCCCTGTCGTCCTCCACGAGCATGTCCGCGTCGGTGATCTGCTTTTGCCTGAGGTTTTCCATGATGTCCGCAAGCGAACTCCTGATCTGCAGCGAATGGCAGATGGAGTGGGATGAGCCGTACACGCCCGTGACGGTGAGCCGGTCCACGCTTTCCATGGATTTGAGGGCCTTGACGAGCGACTGGTAGGTGGCCTGGGAGTCGATGTTTTCAATGCACAGCGTTTTCAGCAGGGAGGCGGGGGCATGGCTGATGATCTTCCCGCTGATAAGGGCGCGGACGGGCTTGATGATCTCGCTGATCAGGAGGGCGTTCATGACGGGCGCCCCGAGGTCGGACCTGTGGCTGAGCGACCAGGACGAAAGCGTTACCCGGGACCGGACGTCCACCAGGGAAACCTTCAGAGAGGTCTCCGTGCAGCGGTTGATCGCCGGGGCCGTCGTCAGGGTGCCGGTGAGCAGGAGGTCGGCCCCCTGGGACCTGGCGATGTCGATGGGCTTGAGGAAGTCGGACCGGGGTATGCGCGAGACCTGAGGGGACTCGATCACGTTTTCTCCAGAATTCCTGAGCTCCCGGGCAAAGCTCGACTCGAAGGCCGAGTACGTGCCCTTTCCCCTGCCGGACCACCACTCAAAGGCCTTTTTCCCGCTCCCTGCGTCGGCAATCATGAGCAGGACCCTCGGCCGCAGGTTCACGGGCGCGGAAAAGGAACGGCCCTTGATCCACGCCTTGAGGGGCTCGTCGTTCATGCGCACGTCGACGTTGAGCAGGAGCACGCCGTTCGCCTGGGACCTCGACGTGATCTGGTACCGGACGATGTCCTCCATGCCGCGTGACTCCAGGAACGCCGGGAGCTCGCCCACGAGGTCGCGGACGGAGCCCAGCGGGACGTATTTGAGGCAGATCTGCAGGGCCGCCTTGGAGAAGGCGTCCTGCAGGGCCGCCTGCTCCGGGTTTGACTGGGTGCCTCCTTCCAGCGCCCCCACGCCCGCGGTGGAGATCAGCACATCCGCGCGGCTGACGAGGGGGGCGGCCAGAAGGAGAAGGAGTGTGAGGAGAAGGGCTGACTTTTTCCCGATAATCCTCACCCCGCGAGAAAGTCCTTGAGCTTGGAATTCGTCTCAGAAGGCTCGATGCTCGCCACGGCGTGCTTGTAAATGAGAACCGGCTTGTCGGTCTGTATGAGGATGCAGAAAGGGTCAAAGCTCTTCACGAAACCCTCGACGCGTTCCTTGTCCACGAGGGTCACAACAATAGGCACCTTTTCCTTTCGGGCTTGATTGAGGAATTGGTCCTGAACATTGAATACAACTTTACCCATTACAACCTCCTTCTGGATCACGGTGCAGTTTTTTGGAGTCCCGCTCTTGCCATACTATTCTATTAATCATATTGTCCTTTTGATCAAGTCTTTTTTGTGCTAAATCAACGAAATCTATGGGTTGTCACGATATGCACTCTTGAGGGTTGTATGTCAAAAGAAACAGCCGCGGCCAGGGTGAGAGAGCTTCGCGCACTTATCGAGCACCACAACCGCCGCTACTACGTCCTCGACTCGCCCGAGATCTCCGACTTCGACTACGACAGCCTCATGAGGGAGCTTTTGACGCTCGAAGCCCTGAACCCCGAGCTGGCTTCACCCGATTCCCCCACCCAAAGAGTGGGGGCCCTTCCCCTGAAGACCTTTTCCCCCATGCCCCACCGCGTGCCCATGCTGAGCATCGACAACGCCATGAACGAAGCGGAGCTCCGGGATTTCGACGGGAGGGTCCGCAAGCTCCTGGAAAGGGACGAGGTGACGTACTGCTGCGAGCCCAAGTTCGACGGCCTGGCCGTGGAGCTTCTCTACCGGGGGGGCGTGCTCGTGACCGGGGGGACCCGCGGCGACGGGTACACCGGAGAGGACGTGACGCCCAACCTGAGGACCGTGAAGAGCATCCCCCTGCGGATCGGGGGAGAGCGGCCGCCGGAGCTTCTGGAGGTGCGCGGCGAAGTGGTCATGTACCGGAAATCGTTCCAGGAACTGAACCGGGAGCGGTCGGAGCAGGGAGAAGCCCTGTTCGCGAACCCCAGGAATGCCGCCGCGGGGTCCTTGAGGCAGCTCGACTCCCGGATAACCGCGGGAAGAGACCTGTCCTTTTTCGCCTACGGCGTGTCCGATGCGGCCGCCCTGGAGGCGGGCTCCCAGTATGCAGTTCTCGAGAGGCTCGGGGGGCTGGGGTTCAGGGTGAACCCCGAGGTCCGCATCTGCAAGGGGATCGACGAGGCGATGAAATTTGCCATCTCGGTGCAGGAAAAACGGGAGGCGCTCCCCTTCGAGATAGACGGCGTGGTCATCAAGGTCGACGGGATAAGGGACCAGGACGAGCTGGGCATCAAGGCCCGGTCGCCCCGGTGGGCCCTGGCGTACAAGTTTCCGCCCACCCAGGCCGTGACCGTGGTGAGGGAGATCCTCGTGCAGGTGGGGCGCACGGGCGTGCTCACCCCCGTGGCCGCACTCGAACCCGTGAAGGTGGGCGGGGTGACCGTGTCCCGGGCGACGCTCCACAACCTCGACGAGGTGAGGAGAAAGGACGTCCGGAAGGGCGACACGGTGATCATCCAGCGGGCCGGGGACGTGATCCCCGAAATCGTCTCCCCGGTGCTTTCAAAGAGGACGGGCGAAGAGCCGGAGTTTGCCATGCCCGGCGCCTGCCCCGTGTGCGGCGCCCCGGTCATCCGCGACCAGGGGGAGGAAGAGGAGGGCGGTGGGCAGGGCATCATGTTCCGGTGCGTGAACATCTCCTGCCCGGCCGTGGTGCGCGAGCAGATCTTCCACTTCGCCTCGAAGGACGCCCTCGACATCGAGGGCCTGGGCCGGAAGATCATCGACAAGCTCATGGACAAGGGGCTCGTGAAGAACGCGGCGGACCTCTACACCCTCACGAGGGAAGACCTCCTCGGGGTGGAGGGGTTTGCAGAGCTGTCCGCCGCGAACCTCCTGGCTTCCCTCGACAGGAGCAGAAGAACCACCCTGCAGAGGTTCCTCTACGGGCTGGGCATACCCCACGTGGGGACCGTGGCGGCCAGGGATCTGGCCGGTCATTTCAGGTCCCTGGAACAGCTCACGGAGGCGAAGGCGGAGGAGATCGAAGCCGTCCGTGGCGTCGGCGGGGTCATGGCCCAGGCCATCCGGGGTTTCTTCGACCGGGGGGAGAACAGGGCGGTCATCGGCAGGCTTTTCGAGCTGGGCCTGGAAGTCGAGCCTCCCCGGGCCGGCACACCCGGGGACACGTCCCTGTCCGGCAAGAAGTTCTGTTTTACCGGCACGTTGTCACGCATGACCAGGTCGGAGGCGAAGGAAGAGGTTCAGAGCAGGGGAGGGAACGTGGTGGACTCCGTGAGCAAAAGCCTCGACTACCTCGTGGCCGGGGCCGAGGCGGGATCGAAGCTCGACCGGGCGAGGTCCCTGGGGGTCGCGGTGCTCACCGAGGAGGACTTCCTCTCCATGATCGGCGGGGTGTAGGGCATGAAGGTTGCGCACTTGAAGATACAGGGGATCGTGCAGGGCGTGTGGTACCGGGCGGGCACCAGGGACGAGGCCGACCGGCTCGGGGTGTCCGGGTGGGTGAGAAACGCCCCCGACGGGTCCGTGGAGGCGTTCGTGCAGGGCCCCGCCGCGGCGGTGGACAGGCTGATCGAGTGGTGCCGGAGGGGTCCCGCCGGCGCCAGGGTCGACCGGGTCGATCAATCCCCGGCCGCGGTCGAGCCGGGTCTGAAGGGGTTCAGCATACGCCGCTGAACTCCGGCGGGAGGGGGGCTCCCTCCGTGCCCTTTCATTTTATCCTTGCGCGAAACCCGGCTTTGGGATAAGAGAACTTCGCTCCTTGCTCCTCATTGGGGCTACTAATCCACAAGGAGGTAAGTATGAATCTCTACGAGATCATGTTTATCCAGAATCCGGACATTGGCGAAGAAGAACAGCAGAAGCTCCTCTCCCGCGTCACCACCGCCGTGACCAAGAACGGCGGCGAGATCATCAGGCTGGACGACCAGGGGATCCGTTCCATGGCCTACAAGATCGAAAAGCACTCCCGCGGCCGCTATTTCCTTGGCTACCTCGATGGACCGGGGTCCATGGTATCCGAGATCGAGCGCAACCTGAGGATCGACGAGAACGTCATGCGTTTCGTCCTCATCAGGCTCGACCGCCACGTCACGCGGGAAGAGCTCATGCCGAAACAGGCCGCAGAGCCGGAGCCGGAGGTCCAGCCGGAACCTCAGGCCCAGCCGGAACCGCAGCCAGCGACAGAAGAGGGGGGGGAATAAGATGAGCGCTATGCAGGGCAGAGGCGGAAATCCCAGATCGAGGACCTATTATAAAAGGAAGACCTGCAGGTTCTGCGAGGACAAGAGCATAAAGATCGACTACAAAAACTCTTCGCTCCTGCAGAACTTCATCACCGAGCGCGGCAAGATGCTTCCCCGGCGCATAACGGGCACCTGTTCGCGCCACCAGCGGAAGCTCACCATAGAGATCAAGAGGGCCAGGATCATGGCTCTCCTGCCCTATACCGTGCACGACTGACGCCATGCCTCTGACGGGAAGAGGCCGGAAGACCCTGTGGATCTACACCGGGGTCTTTCTTTTTATGGGCCTTCTGGTGATCACGGTGCCCGTGGACGCAATGCCGCTCCTGGTGTGCCTGCCCGCGCTCTTCTCGGCCTACTCGGACAGGATCGGGAAGCCCGTCGCGGCCCTTGCGGCGGCCCTTGCCCCGGCCCTGCTGGCCTTCGTGCCGGGGTACGCGGGAAGCGTGATCATCTACCTCTTCGTCATCGCTTTGGGCGTCCTTTTCCACCGGCTCCTGGGCCGGGGCAGCATCAACCTCGCCGTGCTCGTGCCGTCGAGCCTCGTGCTCGCCTTCGCGTTTACGAGCATCCTGTACCTGGCGGCGGGGCAGGGGGTGGCCATCGGGGCCCTGATATCCCAGTGGGTGGGGGGCTTCTTCGACCAGCTCATGTCCGTGTACCGGCAGACCTCCTCCGAGGGCGTCATCCGGGAGATGACTGCCTTCCGGGAGCGGATGGAAGGCTACGCGGTGAAGCTCTTCTGGGGGCTCCTGGCCTCGTCTTTGTTGAGCCTCATGTGGGTGAACCTGCTCATCGCCAACGGGGTGAACAGGCGATACCCCCTCGGCCGGTGGAGATGCCCCGACTGGGTGGTGGGCCTCTTCATCCTCTCGGGGGTGCTCTCGCTGGTTTCGTACGGCGGGGTGAGCGCGGTGGGGCTCAACCTCCTGATCGTGGTGCTGCAGGTGTACTTCTTCCAGGGGATGGCCATCGCGTCGTCCTTCATGGCGCACCACGAGTGGTCGAGGTTCATCCGCGCCATTGTTTACGTGTTGATTTTGACTCAGATCTATATCATGATTGGAATAGCCGGCTTAGGCTTGTTCGACACCTGGTTCGACTTCAGGAAAAGGATAAGAAATTCGGAAGGAGACAAGACATGAAGGTAGTGCTGCTGGAAAGCATGGAAGGCATCGGGAGCGTGGGGCAGGAGGTGAAGGTCAAGGACGGGTATGCGAGGAACTACCTCATCCCCCGGGGCCTTGCCCTGATGGCTTCCGACAAGAACATCAAGGCCTTCAAGGACAAGATACAGGCGAAGGTGAAGACCGAGGCCAAGACCAGGGACCACGCCCGGAAGTTCGCGGACGAGCTCCAGGCGGTCACCCTGAAGTTCGCGGTGAAGACGGGCCAGGAAGGCAAGCTCTTCGGTTCGGTCACGAGCCAGAACATCTTCGAGGCGCTTCAGGAGAAGGGTTTCGAGGTGGACAGGAAGAAGATCGCCCTGGCTGAGCCCATCCGGCACGTGGGCGTGCACGAGGTTTCCGTGCGTCTCTTCCCGGGCGTGACCGCTTCGGTGAAGGTCGAGGTGACCCCCGAAGACGGGGAGTAGGAAGGGTTGATGGAATCCACCTCCGCGGCGCTGCCCCACAACAAGGAAGCCGAAGAGTTCATCCTCGGGGGGGTGCTGCTCGAGAACTCCTCCCTGGATCTCCTCTGCGAGATCATCTCGCCCGACGACTTCTACGCCGAGCGCCACCGGATCATCTACCAGGAGATGCTCGCCCTCACCGAGAAGGGCCTGCCCATCGACCTCGTCTCCCTCACCGAGGCCATCGAGGGCAAGGGGAAGCAGGACAAGGTCGGGGGCGGGAGCTACATCGCGCAGCTCGCGGACCGCATCCCCACCACGGCGAACATCGAGTACTACGCACGGCTCATCCGGGAGAAGGCGATCCTGCGGTCCCTCATCGTGGGGGCCGGCGAGATCATCAAGACCGCCCGCAACCCCGGCGAAGAGGTGCCCCAGGTCCTCGAACATGCCGAGCAGATCATCTTCGACGTCAACCGCCAGCTCAAGAACAAGCGCGGGGGCCTCGTCAGGATCGGGGTGCCCCTCCAGGACATGTACCACCACCTGGGAAGGATCGCCAAGGGCGAGGTGGACGAGGGCGTGGTGCCCACGGGGTTCATCGACCTCGACAATCACCTCCTGGGAGGGCTACACCCCTCGGACCTCATCATCATCGCGGCCCGGCCATCCATGGGCAAGACCTCGCTTGCCATGAACATCGCCCACAACGTGGCGGTGACGGAGGGCATAACCGTGGCGGTGTTTTCGCTCGAAATGGGCGTGGAGCAGCTCGTGCTCAGGATGCTCGCCTCCGAGGCCAAGATCAACCAGAGCGCGGTGCGGTCCTCCTCCTCCCTGCAGCTCCTGAAGAAGGAGGACTGGAGCAAGCTCCTCAACGCCTCCGGGGTCCTTTCGGAGGCGCCGCTCTACATAGACGACACGCCGGGCATATCGCCCATGGAGATACGCGCCAAGCTCCGGCGGCTGGCCGCCCAGGGGGAGCTCAAGCTCGTCATCATCGACTATCTCCAGCTCATGAGCTCGTCCAGGACCAGGAGCGACTCCCGGGAGCAGGAGATATCGGAGATCTCCCGCAACCTCAAGGCCATCGCAAAGGAATTCAGGATACCCATCATCGCCTTGAGCCAGCTCAACCGGAAGGTCGAGACCCGCACGAACAACCGCCCCCAGATGGCCGACCTCCGCGAGTCCGGCGCCATCGAACAGGACGCGGACATCATCTGCTTCATCTACCGCGACGAAGTCTACAACCCGGAAACCACGCAGAAGAAGGGCATAGCCGAAATCCTCATCGCCAAGCACCGGAACGGGCCCGTCGGGGAGATAGAGCTGAAGTGGTTCCCGGAGTACACGAAATTCGCAAATTTATCGGCGGACCGGTGACCGGGGCCGGCCGCTTCTTCAACCCGCAGATCTCACCGCAGGGAACCGGGCA
>ERZ1645192.2483-NODE-2483-length-15257-cov-5.956190_pt1 | contig 15257 bp, 13 predicted proteins | sample MGYA00575354_ERZ1645192 | MGnify/ENA primary metagenome ERZ1645192 (study PRJEB40844, sample SAMN11349763) | freshwater sediment metagenome | isolation source: river sediment | host: Sediment | place: India: Faizupur Khadar , New Delhi | collected 2017-02-21 ... | reverse complement strand
GGAGCTGATACACGCTTACCTTGCAGGCACCAACGGCGCAGGGGCGGCCTGAATGGGCTATGTGCAGTACGAATCCAAAAGTCTTACCCATTCCAGCGGCCGGTAAGAGGGTAGATCGTAACTGCACCGCACTGTGCACAGCGATGCGCGGCATGCTCCTCTCCGCTTTCGACAACTAAGTTTTTAGCTTCACCCGACCTAAACCAAAGGTGTTGATGAGAGAGACCTACCAGTAAAAACCCGAATACCGTGCCACGAACGCAGGCGGTGCCAGCAACCATTCGACCTCCGCAATGGGGGCAGTTGATCTCAGGTGCGCGCATGACGTTCTTTTGCCCAAAATTCTGGCGGTGATGTATTTCGTTGTCAAAGGCCAATCACAGGGTCTTCATGGCAAACGCATTTAAATCTCCAATAAACGGAGCGGATAGGTATGAACCCATTTCGTTTCCCTTCTGAGTTTTCTCGGGTTTCTTCTGTGGGCTGCAGGGCTTGACGATGCCTTAAATTGCTGTAAGTTCAGTAATATGAGAAGTAATCCAATAATCCGACAACTCGTAGCCCATTGGGGCCAGATGGCCCGACGCTGGGGTATCTCTCGCATGGTCGCTGAAATTCATGCGCTCCTTTTCTTCTCTGCTCGCCCGATGCCTGCCGATGAATTGGTCGAGACGCTCGGTGTTGCACGCTCCCACGTCAGTAACAGCCTCAAGGAACTGCAAAACTGGGGTGTCATCAAAGTCGTTCGACTGGAGGGGGACCGTCGGGACCATTTTGAATCGATCAAGGACACGTGGCAGTTGTTTGAGGTCTTATTGGAGGAGAGGAAACGCCGTGAACTGGATCCAACTCTGCAGTTGCTTCGAGAAATGTCAGCCCAGATGCCTCAGGAACCTGATTCCTCACCAGTGCGCCAGCGAGTTGCTGAGATGCTGGCCTTCTATGAGGAGGTCGATCGGTTTTACGGAGAAGTGCGGCGGCTACCCTTATCGGCCCGGGTAGCTTTGCTGCGGGCTGGAGGGAAGATCGGGACGTGGCTTCGATAAAGTTTTTTGTGTCTGAGTTTCAGAGGCTTCTGAAATATGAGAAATGCCACCCACGCTGTCACCGGCGCTTTCGGCTTCTCCGGCAGATACATCGCTCAGCGGTTGCTCGACTCCGATTGCCAAGTTATCACACTTACCAATTCCCCTGGTCGGCCGAATCCATTTGGTGGACGAATCAAAGCCTACCCGCTGGATTTCGATGATCCAGCGGCCCTGGTTCGCTCGTTGAAGGGGGTCGAGGTTCTCTATAACACCTATTGGGTGCGATTCAACTCGGCCAAGTTCTCCCACAAGGAAGCCGTTCGCAATACCGAGGTTTTGTTCCATGCAGCGAAGCGGGCTGGCGTCAGGAGGATTGTTCACGTAAGCATCACCAATCCGGACAAGTGCAAACACCTCCCGTATTTTGTCGGCAAAGCTAAATTGGAGCAGTCGCTCAGAGAAACAGGGATAGGTTACTGCATTTTGCGGCCGGCAGTGCTGTTCGGTCGGGAAGACATCTTGATCAACAACATTGCCTGGGCATTGCGGCGATTTCCTGTTTTTGCGCTCTTCGGCCGTGGAGATTACCTTCTGCAGCCTATTCACGTGGATGACTTCGCGGGTTTGGCCGTTGAACAAGCGCACGATGAACAAAACCGTGTCATCAACGCAATTGGCCCAGAGACATTCAGCTATCGTTCTCTTGTTCAAATGCTGGGTGAGGCTATTGGCAAGGCACGCACGCTGATAAGCGTTCCTCCTCGTGCGGGTTACTTCCTGGGCCGGATTGTGGGCGCTTGGATGAAAGATGAATTTATCACTTGGGAAGAGGTGCTTGGGCTCAAGGCAGGCTTGTTGCATGTGGATGCGGCTCCGCTTGGACGGACTCGCCTGAGCGATTGGGCGCGACAACACCGGGAGGCCCTTGGCCGCCGTTACGCAGGTGAAATGGCCCGGCGACTGGATCGGCAACTTGATTATGGGGATCCAACATCGCCTCGATAATTCTGGAGGGGACCGGCGGTCTGGGGCACAGACCCTTACGTTCGATCAAAACGATTGGTCGACGGGGATTTGTTGCTGAAGCACCATAACGATTATTGACCTTCTCTCATTGGTTGCATACTGTCTGCCCTCGATCTGAGTTTACTCCGGAACCTCCGGAGAAATGCATTTTTACCTATGGCAAATACGATCTTAGTGGGCGCGCAGTGGGGCGACGAAGGCAAAGGCAAAATCATTGATGTCCTCACGGAGCAGGCCGATGTGGTCGTGCGCAGCGCGGGCGGGAACAACGCGGGGCACACGGTGCATATCAAGGGCAGGAAGTATGTCCTGCACCTCATTCCTTCCGGGATTCTCAGAAAGGGCAAGACTTGCGTGATCGGCAACGGTGTCGTTGTGGACCCTGTAAGCCTGGTAAATGAGATTCAGGGGCTTCGCAAACTTGGAATCAAGGTCGAACGCAACCTGTTTCTCAGTGAGACGGCGCACGTTGTCTTCCCATATCATCGGGATCTGGATGCGGGTCGTGAGCAGGCCAAGGCCGGACAAAGAATTGGCACGACAAAGCGGGGCATCGGGCCGGCCTACGGGGACAAGGCGGCACGAACGGGTCTTCGGGTTCTGGATCTCATTAAGCCCGAGAGCTTCAGGATGCGATTGCAGGAGAAGATTAAAGAGAACAACGAGATTCTCAAGACCTACGGTGCGAAAGCCCTCTCATTCAAGAAGGTGTATGAGGAATACCGGAGTGCCGCCGATTATCTGAAACCTTTCGTGACAAACACGGTTGTGCTGTTGCATGAGGCTTTGCGCAGAGGCGATGACATTCTTTTTGAAGGGGCGCAGGGCACGTTTCTGGATATCGACCATGGCACGTATCCATATGTCACCTCTTCCAGCACGACAGCCGGCGGAGCCTGCACAGGATCAGGAATCCCGCCCCATCGAATGGACCGCGTGGTGGGTGTAATGAAAGCCTACACGACTCGTGTCGGCGAAGGACCTCTCCCAACTGAGAGTGTGGAGATTGCGGATCTTCTGCATGGCATGGGACGAGAATTTGGCGCCACGACAGGGCGCCCGCGGCGGTGTGGCTGGTTCGATTCGGTCGCCACCCGTCACGCTGCGATGGTCAACGGAATCGATGACTTAGCCATCACGAACCTTGACGGACTTGACACTGTCGAGACCATCAAGGTGTGCGTTGCCTATCGTGACGGACGAAAGCGTTACGATTATGTCCCGAGCGACATCGAAGTTCTGGCACGTTGTACTCCTGTTTATGCTGAGTTTTCCGGTTGGCAGACGCCGACAGATGCTGCACGCTCCTACAAGCAGCTTCCGTTAAAAGCTCGAGAGTATCTCAAAGCAATCGCCGAACTGACCGGCGCCCGGCTCGCGATCGCATCCGTCGGGCCTGGGCGCGAGCAAACGATCGTTCTTTGAAGACTCCACAGGCACACCTGAGTGGGGAGGCCAAAGCATCCCTTCCGAGGCACGTTGCCATCATCATGGATGGCAATGGACGCTGGGCCCGGCAGCGCAATTTGCCACGGGTCGAGGGCCATCGCACCGGCGCCGAGTCGGCGCGAGTCATCATCCGGACCGCAGGAGAGCTTGGAATAAAGTACCTGACACTTTACGCGTTTTCCGTGGAGAACTGGAATCGTCCCAAGGACGAGGTGGATTCTTTGATGAAGTATCTCGTTCACTATTTGAAAACGCAGACGCCAGAGCTGAACAAGAACAATGTGCGGCTTCAGGTCATCGGGCAGATTTATCGGCTTCCGGAGCCTGTGCAGGAGCATCTAAAGAAATCGATGGCTACGCTTTCGCGAAACAACGGGTTGACGTTGATCATGGCCCTGAGTTATGGCGGAAGGACGGAGATTGTTGAGGCTGTGAGAACCATTGCCGCGAAGGTCAGGGCAGGGGAGATGGACCCGGCAGAAATTACCGAGCAAGTATTCGCCCAGCATCTTTACACAAGGAACGTGCCTGATCCGGATCTTCTGATAAGGACGAGCGGCGAGATGCGCATCAGCAATTTCCTTTTGTGGCAGATTTCATACTCGGAACTCGTGTTGACACAGACCCTTTGGCCGGACTTTCGCAAAGCTGAGTTTTACGAAGCTCTTGAGGAATACGCTCGAAGGCACCGCCGATTCGGCGCTTTGTAGCCACCAGTATAGATTCTTTCTCCCAGTCTGTCTCGGGGTTGTTTTTCATCAAGTTGTGGCCCGGACGCATCTGATGCTCAACAAGACTCGATTTTCGAAGAAAGACTTGCGCACACGGAGGATTTGTTTCTAGCGTAATGCATTGTCGGCGTGCGCCTGCGGAATCGGGTGATGAACCTTACCTTGCCCGCTCAAGGTTGTTGACGCAGGAGCCTTTCGACTGGAGGTTGTTTACTTGTCTCGATCATGAGTGCCAAACCGAAGAAAAGCAAAAAGTCCGACCGGCTCAGGAAGGTTTTAATCATTCTGTCCAACCGACTGAATCGGCTTCAAAAGCCACGTTTCATGGTCGTGGAATGTGACGATCTCGGCGGCATTCACAGCGAGAAACCAGTTCGTTCAGAACCCGCCGAAGCCGTATTCGATGAGGTTTGGGAAAACGACGAAGGGAAAACGGACTTTGCCTCCTGCCACAGGTTCAGCCGGAAATACGGACACAAGCTGCAGAAAAAGGCTTGAGACTGCCGGCTTGTTGCAGTGTTCTGGGGCAAGCCAAGAGAGGAGTAAGTCTCTGAGTTGCTCGCCCCCTGGCGAGATATTAACTTCGGTTCGCCTGCACTTCAGAGAATAAAAAAGCCCGGCTTCCGCCGGGCTATGGTTGATTTTATTTCTGAGACATCTTAGTAGCGATCACGGCGCCCGCCGCCGCCAAAATCGCGGCGTCCGCCGCCGCCGCCGCCTGAAGGACGTTCTTCACGAGGGCGGGCAATGTTGACTGTCAGTGCGCGGCCGGCAAGTTCCTTGCCGTGCATCGCCTGAATTGCCTTTTCAGCTTCTTCCTGTGTGCTCATGGTTACAAAGCCGAACCCGCGCGGACGCCCCGTTGCGCGATCCATCATCAGGTTGGCTTCGACGACCGTGCCGTGCGCAGCAAACGCATCCTGCAGGTCATTTTCGGTGATGTTGAAGGAAAGATTTCCCACAAACAGTTTTGCACTCATCTATCTTTAACTGTCTTAGACTGACTTCGCTGTCTCCGAACTGTTCCCGACTGCCGGGTTTCAAATCCACACTGAACCAGGGTTCACCTGTGATTTACCATGCTCCGAGAGCCTAAGTATCTACAGACAGGATGAAAATGACCATTTTAAGAAAAATAGCAAGCATTAATTAGTGCGTTGCATCATGCCATGCGGGTCTGTGGCGGCGTAACAACATGTCTGTAAACATCTTCCGGATTGTATAATCCCGGAGAAAACTCCAGCGCCCAGCCCTCGCTCTCCGCAACTATTGCGTGTGCCACCTGCGGTTGCACCTGCACCAGACATCCCGCTCTCGCAAGGATTGCAGCACGTTTTCCGGTTTGCAGCTCTTCAAAGATGAATCTGGCTGTTCCTCGAATGACATAGACCATTTCGAACTTGCTGCGGTGAAAATGGTTTCCCCGAATGGCTCCTGGGCGCAATTCGATCGCTGCGATATAACGCGCACCTTCCGGTGAGTTCCATACCTGTGCCAGTTCACCCTGAGGAAGTTGCAGCCGCTTGGAGGCTGGGGCAGTTGCGCTCTGTGCCCCCTGAAACTCAGGGAGTTGCCTTACTAAAACCTTTCCCTCAAACAGGGTTTCCCCCGATGGATCCGCATTCATCAGGTCATAATGCACCCGCCGGCTGCGACAGGCAACCGGCGGGCGTGCAAAAACATGCGGTATTCGGCTACAGTGTGATCTCGGCTTTGTAGTCGCCTTCCTTGCCCTCTCGGCTCAGAGTGAAACCAACTCTCTTGCTGACAGTGTGCATACCGTGGTTTTCAGCGAGGATGCTTGCCGTGATCCGCCCGACCTTCTCGTCTCGTCCAATCTGCACGAGCCGGCGCAGAAGTTCCGTGCCGAGTCCGTTCCGCTGGTACTTGTCGCTGATGACAAGCGCAAACTCCGCTTCGTTGAGGCCGCGAGCCTTCGTGAGACGGCCCACACCGATAATTTCCGTTTTGCTTCCTGCCCGATGCTCGGCGACGAGCGCGATTTCGCGGTCGTAGTCGTTGAAGCACATGCGTATGAGTCGCTCGTGTGCGATGCGCTGGTCCAGCTTCAGAGCGCTGAAGTAGCGGTAATAGACGCTTTCTTCGGACAACGTCTTGTGGAAGTCCACCAGCAATGGTTCGTCCTCGGGGCGGATCGGCCGGATCGTTACGGGCGTGCCATTCCTGAGCTTCCAGCTTTCGACCCATTGATTCGGGTAGGGCCGAATGGCAGGCTTGGGCAGCTTGCTCTCCGGGGCGTCCTTCGGCAGCACAACCACCCGCGCGTCGAGTGCGAGCAGACGTTCGTGCGAAGCCAGCAGGGGGTTGATATCGATTTCGGTAATCCAAGGCTGCTCCACCACTAGATAGCTGAAGCGCACCAGCAACTCCTCAAGGGCTGCCATGTTCACCGGAGGACGTCCGCGCACGCCCTGCAACGCTTTGTAGATCTTGGTCAACTCCATCAGCCGGCGCGCAAGTGTTGCGTTCAGCGGCGGCAGTCCGAGCGCGCGGTCCTTGTAAACTTCGACCAGCTGTCCGCCCGAGCCGAACAGCAGCACGGGCCCGAACTGGCTGTCCACGCTGCTGCCAATAATGATCTCGTAACCGTCCAGCTTGATCATCGGTTGGACGGTCACTCCCTGGAAGTGCTCCTTGCCCGCGTGCTTTGTCACGCCGTCTTCGATCTTCTTCCAGGCGGCTTTCACAGCGTCTGCGTTCTGAAGGTTCAATTGCACGCCGCCGACGTCTGTCTTGTGTGTGATTGTTTCCGAGTAGAGCTTGAGCACGACCGGGAAACCGATTTCACCGGCGAGTTTCACTGCCTCAGCCTCACTCCGGGCAATCCTCGTCTCGACAGTGGGGATGCCGTAGGCTGCGAGCAGTTGCTTGGACTCGAACTCCGTGAGAATTGTGCGTCCGCTGTCGCGCACAGCCTGGATGATGGCTTTCGCCTTAGACTGCGGAGAGGATCCGCCGTTCAGGTTGTATTCGATCTGCGCGGGCGTTTCATAGAGCGAGCGCAGATTGTAACTATACCGATACATGTAGTAGAACGCCCTTGCCGCGGTGTCGGGGTATTTGTAGGTCGGGATGCCTGCCGCGTTTAGAATGTCGTCTCCGGGTTGCACCTGATCCGCGCCCATCCAGCAGGTGAGCAGCGGCTTTCCCGGGACTTTTGCGAACGGCTTCAGCGCTTCGGCGGTTCCCACAGGATCCGTCATGGCTTGTGGCGTCAGGATCACGAGCATGCCATCACTGTTCGGGTCCTTGGCTGTCACCTCCACAGCTTTTGCGTAACGGTCCGCAGCCGCATCGCCGAGCACGTCCACAGGGTTGCTGTGGCTCCAAGCGGCGGGCAGGAACGAGTTGAGCTGCTTCATGGTATCTTCCGAAAGCTCCGCGAGCTGGCCGCCGCTGCTGATCAGCATGTCGGTAGCCAGCACCCCCGGGCCGCCGGCATTTGTGATGATCGTGAGTTTCGGCCCTTGCGGTCGCGGCTGTTTGCCAAGCACCTCTGCCATGTCAAACAGCTCCGCGATCGTTTCTACCCGCAATACGCCCACCCGCCTGAAGGCCGCGTGCAGCACCTCGTCACTGCCGGTGAGAGAACCGGTGTGAGACGCCGCCGCTTTTGCTGCTGCTTCTGTGCGGCCGACCTTGATTACAATGATGGGCTTGGTGAGCGCCACTTCCCGTGCTGCTGAGAGGAACGAGCGCGCATCACCCACCGTTTCCATGTAGATAACAATGCTCTTGGTATTCGGATCATCGCCCAGATAATAAATGAGGTCGCCCCAGTTCACGTCGAGCATTGAGCCGATGGATACAAATGAGCTAAAGCCCACGTTATTCCGCAGGCTCCAGTCCAGGATGCCTGTGCACAGTGCGCCCGACTGGCTGAGGAAACCAACCGATCCCGGTTTGGCGATGGTGGTCGCGAAGGTCGCGTTTAATCCCGTTTTGGGCACCATCACGCCAAGGCAATTTGGGCCGATGAGGCGCATGCCACCTTTGCGTGCTTCAGCGAGCACCTGACGTTCGAGTTCAACGCCCGCAGGGCCCGTTTCTTTGAAGCCTGCTGAGATGATCACGGCACCCTTGACTCCTGCTTCCGCACACTCTTTGATCAAGCCGGGAACGGTTGCCGCGGGGGTCGTGATGACTGCCAGGTCAACCTTCTCGGGCACAGCGGCGATTTTCGGGTATGCTTTAACGCAGAGCACGCTGGAACGTTTCGGATTCACCGGGTAAACCGTGCCTCCGAAGCCGCCGCGACCCATATTCTGAAATACTGTCCGCCCTACCGAGCCCGGGTTTTCTGTTGCGCCGATCACCGCCACAACCTTCGGATCGAAGATCGAGTTCAACGGGTGACTGGCCACCTGGTGGAGAATGTCGTGTGCCGCTTCCGGACGCTGCGTGTTCTTGCTCGTGTTTGTTTCCATGTATAAAACTCAGTTTCTAATTGTTGTGTAAGACCGATTTCTGAAATCACCTGTCCAGTTCTGGCCTGTGTGATCCGCCAATCGAGATGCGCAAAGCTATAAGAATGCTCAAAACTGCAGTAGCGTTCCTATTCGCACCACTGATTGTGCACGGGTGGATTTTTTCAAACTTCACAGGCTTTGGCAATCCTTGACCGCTTTTTGTCTGCAGGCAGCCATAGCCACCGCACCTGAGATTCGGGCGGGCTTGCACGCATGCCACGATGCACCTTGACCGGCAGGTTGCGTTCGACGAACGCTTCGCCGGTGAAACTGCTTCTAAATGGGCGCCCTGAGTTTGGAGCGGATTCGGCCGTTTGTGCAAACCACGGAGTAGCTATGTTTGCCACGAATTTTATCTCGATAGAACTCCCCTCCGGCGGACTCGGCAATGAAGCCGCCCGCCGCTATGTCCCAGAGTTGAAGGCCACGCTCGACGTAGGCATCGAAACGCCCGCCGGCCACATAAACAAGCCCCAAGGCGGCTGAGCCCATAATCCGAATCTTACGCACGCGCCGTGCCAGCCGGAGCATGTAAGGCATTGATTTGGAAATGTTGGTGGACGTCTTCGCAAAACCGATGGATACAACCGTCTCGCGAAGTTCGGTGTGCCTGCTGACGCGAACGGGCTTTCCGTTCAATAAGGCTGGTTTGGCTGCCATGGCCGTCCACAACTCACTGCAAAAGGGATCGTAAACGACACCCGAGATCGTCGCGTAGCTGTCCTCGAAGGATGCCTTCTTCCCGGGTTGATACTCCTGTAAGGCGATGGACACCGCGGCATGCGGGATGCCGTACGAAAAATTGACGGTCCCGTCAATTGGGTCTATGACCCAGCGAAACCTCGCTTTGGCATCCCCTGAAATCCCCTCTTCGCCGAGGATGGCCATTTCGGGGAAAGACCGGCCCAGGTCCGTCTCAATGATTTTTTGGCAGCGCACGTCCAATTCCAGCTTTATGTCGTGGCAGGTGACCGCATTTTGCTTTTTGGGTCGGTGGAGGTTTGCTTTCATGAGTGCCCCGGCGCGAAGTGCGGCTGCAATAGAAGCCCGGTGTGCTTTGCGTAGATTGAACGCATCTTGTTTCATTAGAAAGGCAACCTATATTGCCGTTTGCGCCAGTCCAGCAAATGCTTACGGCAACCAGGCTGCTGTTACACCTTCCGGTGATTGTTTGCGAAGGAATTGAATGGCGATTACTTCGAGCGCAGAGCGATTTGCGGACTTTGTGCAGGTGTAATCAAATACGTTGCGGTCGATGGCTTGGCGCAGCATCTCGAACCTTAGCCGTGAGCTTCCTCCTGACACTCATTTCAATCGTGCGTGAATCGGGTAAATTTCTTGCAAGAACCGCCCAAGCGCATAGTATTCAACCTCCCTGCCGGATTTGCAGGTATCAGGATTAATTTACATGAAGAGCTACAATATTGCAGTGATTGGTGGCGATGGCACTGGCCCGGAAGTGGTCCGTGAAGCCGTGAAGGTTTTGGATGCGGCTGCGCAGAAATTCAGCCTGAAGCTGAACTACACTCCTTACGACATCGGCGGTGAACGCTATCTCAAAACGGGGGAAATTCTTCCAGAGAGTGTGCTGGCTGAATTGCGCAAGTTTCCTGTCATTCTACTGGGCGCGATTGGGCATCCTGATGTGAAGCCCGGGATCCTGGAGAAGGGCATTCTCCTGAGAGCCCGTTTCGAGCTGGAGCAATACATCAATCTGCGTCCGGTAAAACTTTACGATGAGCGGTTCTGTCCCTTGAAGGACAAACAGCCCGAGCATATTGATTTTGTCGTGGTGCGCGAGAACAACGAGGGTTTATACACCGGTGCGGGTGGTTTTGTGTTCAAGGGCACCCCCAACGAGGTGGCGTTGCAGGAGAGCGTGAATACGCGTCGTGGTGTTGAGCGCTGCCTGCGGTACGCCTTCGAATACACGCGCAAACGCAATAAACACAAGAAACTCACCCTCTGCGGCAAGACCAACGTTCTCACCTATGCCTTCGACCTTTGGGAACGTGCTTTTCATGAGGTGGGGGCAAAGGATTTCCCGGATATCAAGCGTGATTATGCTCATGTGGATGCGACAACGATGTGGTTTGTAAAAAACCCGGAGTGGTTTGACGTGATTGTAACCGACAACATGTTCGGGGACATCATCACGGACCTGGGCGCGATGGTTCAGGGGGGAATGGGCATCGCTGCCGGCGGCAACATCAATCCAGAGGGCACCAGCATGTTTGAGCCTATTGGCGGAAGCGCCCCGAAATACACCAACCAGGGGGTCATCAACCCGCTGGCGGCGATATGCGCAGGCCAGATGATGTTGGATTTTCTTGGTGAAACCAAGGCGGCTGCCGCAATCGAGGCGGCAGTTATCAAGATCGTTCGTGAAAAGGTAAAGAGCCTGGCTGCCGGCAAGATGGGTTACACCACGTCTCAGTTGGGTGACCTGGTCGCCGGTGCGCTGTAGAGCCACTTACAGATTCCTGCCAGGAATTTCGACCGTTTGGTGAACGGGCGTTTGTCCTTCATGTTCTTCCCTTGCCTCTGCGGGCAGTGGAAAGGATGGATGACATATGACGGACATTTTCCCGCCTTGAAGCACGACAGCACGTCCCTTCACAGAGCCGCTTGCGCCTGCGCCAAAAACCTGATGTTCTCTCCTTGTGAAATGTTTTGTCACCGGCGCTTCAGGTTTTATTGGATCGAATCTTGTCCACGAACTCAACCGGCGTGGGCACCAGGTCCGGGCGCTCCTGAGGCTTGGGGCGGATCTTCGGGGGATGGCGGGCGCTGATTACGAAGCAGTGCGGGGGGACCTTTTCGATCCATCGGCCTTGCGATTTGGTCTCAAGGGTGCTGATTGGTGCTTTCATGTTGCCGCAAGTTATCATCTTTGGCTGCGCGATTACGCATCCATGTATGCCACGAATGTTCAGGGGACGCGCGCTGTGATCGAGGCGGCGGGTTTGGCAGGATGCTCCAGGATTGTTTACACCAGCACCGTAGGCTGCATGGGCTTGCCTCAGAAGTGGGGCGGCGGGGCGGTTGTGCCAAGCAATGAGACGACACCCGTGAGCGAGGGGCAGTTGAGCAATCATTACAAGAGGTCAAAGTGGCAGGCGGAGCAGATCGCGATGGAACTTGCGGCGAAGGGGCTGCCCGTTGTGATTGTGAACCCGACCGCGCCTATCGGGCCGCGGGATGTGAAGCCGACGCCGACCGGGAAGGTGATTGTGGATTTTCTGAACAGGAAGATGCCCGCCTATCTTGATACGGGCCTGAACTGGGTCCACGTGCAGGATGTGGCGGCGGGCCATGTGCTCGCGGCTGAGAAGGGGCGGGTGGGAGAGAGATACATATTGGGAAGCGCCGAGGGCAATTGGACGATGGTCGAAGCTTTCGAGAGGTTGGAGAAGGTGAGTGGTGTGCCGGCTCCCCGAATGCGTGTGCCATACGGTGTTGCGCTGGCTGCGGCGTATGTGAACGAGGCCGTGGCGCGCATTACCGGGCACGAGCCGAAGGCGCCGCTCGCGGGGGTAAGGATGGCAAAATACAAAATGTTCTTTGACGTGTCAAAGGCGATACGGGAGCTGGGTCTGCCGCAGAGTGGAGCAGAGCGGGCGATGTCGGATGCGGTGGAGTGGTTTCGGGGTAATGGATACGTGGTTGGGTGAGCCTGTCACCAGATGGTAACATCCGGCTTGGGGGCTTGTAGCGCAGAAGGGAGGAAGGTGTGAACGTAAAACAAAGTTTTCGGCGGTCCTTGCTGCGGACCGCCTCGCCTCTCATCCTAGCGTCCAGCGGGAGGCACTTCCCTAACCGGTCAATGCGCGCCGTACGCCACCGATTGCAAAATACTCATTCAAGAGCCAGCTTGTGCGCTCGAACACGGCGTCCTGCGCTGCTCCCACACTACCGGTTTCCTTCAGGGTGGTCTCGTATGCCTGCCGGATCTCCGTAGCCACATTCACCTTTGCAATCCCTCTGCGCACAGCTCCCAGAAGATCTTCCTGCCTCACCCCCGAGCCCCCGTGCAGCACCAGGGGCACTCCTGTCCCGGCGTAAAGAGCATCCAGCCGCTCCAGGTGCAGCCGCGCCTCGACCTTCTTTTGCTCGCGTCGTCCGGCTGCGATCGCCCCATGGACGTTACCGATAGCTACTGAAAGCCATGTGCAGCCAGTCTCACGAACAAAACGCACGGCCTCGGCCACATCCGTGAATCCGCGTCCGGATTCGTACAGCTCCTCGTAAGAGGGCAGGGGACCCGCTTCATGTCCCAGAACGGCTCCTAACTCAGCCTCAACTGGCACGCCATAAGGGGTCGCCAACCCGGCTACCGCGCGTGTCGCCTCGATGTTTTCGTGCAGGCCGAGCCGCGATCCATCGACCATTACAGACTCATAGCCGCAATCGAGCGCGCGCCTGAAAATCGGCATAAAATCCACCTTCTCGCCGTCTTCATCCACCACCGGCACATGATCCAGGTGCAGCCGCACATACCGTCTGTCACCGCACCGCTCGAACTCCGTTGCCACCGCCTCGGGTCCCTGGCTCTCGAACTTAATCCATTCCAGGCGCGCTGTATCCACCATCGCGAAGGAGTCAGCCTTTGCCACAGCGCGGACCACGGGCTCCATCATTGGCAGGTAAGGCACATTGAACGCCGGGATGGCGACCCCAAGCTCTCGTGCCGTCTGAACAATCGCAGCAATGTTGCGCATAAACCTCACCGTAAGGACTATTATCACACTGTCGCATTCATGCGTCGAAACCTCAATATCCCATCATCCGGGCAAAGCCGCAGGGAACGGAAAGGTTTATGGCACCGGTTTTTTCGTGCACTAGGCCTTCCAAACCTGCCCAGGCGCGGTTTTCACCCCGGCCATGGCATTTCGGGTATCTACAATACAGCGTGCCCACGCCGCGAGCTCGCCGTAATCAAAACACCCATGATTTGTCGAAATCAGCACAACATCGAAGGACCCGATCGTCTCCCGCGACCACTCGATTGATTTTGTTCCCGCCCAATGCCCGTGCTCGCGCGTTGGTTTGATCACGGGGACATAGGGATCGTGATAAGAAACCTTTGCCCCCCGTTGCGCGAGCATCTCCATGAGCACATAACTTGGCGATTCCCGTTCGTCATCCACGTTCGGCTTATAAGCCAGCCCCAGCACGAGCACGGAACTCCCCTTGACCGATTTTTGCTGCTCATTCAATGCGTCACCCACCCGATGTATCACATAACTGGGCATGGACGTGTTGACCTCGCCGGCCAGTTCGATGAACCGCGTGTTCTGGCCATACTCCCGGGCCTTCCAGGTGAGATAAAAAGGATCAATCGGAATACAATGTCCTCCAAGCCCCGGGCCTGGATAAAAGGCCATAAAACCGAACGGCTTCGTCTTCGCGGCCCGGATTACCTCCCAGATATCAATCCCCATCGCCTCGTACACCACCTTTAGCTCATTCACCAGCGCGATATTCACCGACCGAAAGGTGTTCTCGAGTATCTTTGCCGCCTCGGCCACCCTGCACGAGGAGACTGGCACGATCGTCTGGAGAGCTTTCGAATAGAGCGCCGTGGCTCGCTTCAGACACTCGGGCGTCAGGCCGCCAACAATCTTTGGGATCTGCGCCACTTTGCTCTCCGGATTTCCCGGATCCTCCCGTTCCGGAGAAAACGCCAGGTGAAAATCCAAACCCGCCTTCAGGCCGGAAACCTCTTCCAGCACCCGGCGCAGATCCTCGTCCGTTGTTCCGGGGTAAGTTGTGGACTCCAGCACCACCAGCATCCCTTTGATCAGGTGCCGGCCGATGCTTCTGCCCGTCTCAATGATATACGAAATGTCCGGCTCGCGATTCTTGTTGAGCGGTGTTGGCACACAGATAATCACCGCGTCTGTTTCCCGCACCCGGCTGAAGTCAGTGCTGGCGGAAAACGTTCCCGAGGAAATTGCCTCGGAAACCTCCGCCGCCGGGATATGTTTTATGTAACTTCGCCCCTGCTGTAGCGCGTCCACCTTCGCCTGGTCAATATCCAGACCCAGCACCTGCACCCCGGAGCGCGCAAACTGAAAAGACAATGGCAAGCCGACATAGCCGAGGCCGACAATGGTGATTCTCATTGTCGGTAATAAAAGGCCAAAGGCCTTTAAGAGTCAAATCCAAGCTGCGACAACTCAAGCTGCGGATGCCTGATCCTGGGCAGGGGGGATTGCTTAACGGTTACACTCCGGGAGGGACGATTCTCATATCGTCTTTGAAGTGCGTAGGGAAAATATTCGGGGACGGCCCTACGGCGAGGGTTGGGTGCCAGGCAGCACGCCGCGGACTTTCCGAAGCAGGTCTATGGACGTGAACGGCTTTGCCAGATAGGTTTTGCTTGATGCGTCACTCCCCGGCAGGGCACCGCTCATCATGATCACAGGCATCCCTGCGGCAAACTTGTGAATCTCCATCACCAGCTCCGTGCCGCTCATCCCGGGCATGATGAGGTCCGTGACCAGCAAATCCACCTTCCACCCGGGTTT
>ERZ1645192.2482-NODE-2482-length-15260-cov-12.091746_pt1 | contig 15260 bp, 12 predicted proteins | sample MGYA00575354_ERZ1645192 | MGnify/ENA primary metagenome ERZ1645192 (study PRJEB40844, sample SAMN11349763) | freshwater sediment metagenome | isolation source: river sediment | host: Sediment | place: India: Faizupur Khadar , New Delhi | collected 2017-02-21 ... | reverse complement strand
ATCGGATACGCCCTCGACGGCGTGTTGGGATACTTCTTCATGCTGGCTACGAGCTGCCGGTAGACCGTCTGGAAGGCCTCGATCACATAATCGTGCTCTCCGGCGATATTGTGCTCCTCTCCCGGGTCCATCTCGATGTTGTAGACCGCCGGGATCTGGGAGTAGTCGCTCTCCGGCCCCTGGAATGAGTCATACGCCGTCCGGATGACCTTGAACTGGTGCCAGCGCATGGCTGCAGGAAGCGTGGTAGCGCCGCTGTCCGTTCCCGTGTACCAGACCACCCACTCCCGGCTGGAGTTGTCCTGCCTGCCCAGCAGGAAATCTGTCTGGTCCAGGCCATCGATGGGCCTGTCGGAGGGTATCTCTCCTTCTCCCAGCGAGGCGAATGTGGAAAACAGGTCCATTGTGCACATGATCTCATTGGAGACCCGTCCCTCCTCTATCTCGCCGGGCCAGCGGATTATGCAGGGCACGCGCACGCCGCCCTCATAGACTGTGCCGATTCCGCCCCGGAACGGGGAGTAGCCGGAATCGGGCCACTGGTCGAGCGTCGGCCCGTTGTCGCTGGTGAAGACCACGATGGTGTTGTTGTCCTTGCCGATCTCCTTGAGGGTATCGATAACCTGGCCGACGTGGTAGTCCGTCTCCATCACTCCATCGCCATACGGCCCGCGGCTGGACTCTCCGGCGAAATCGGAGTTGGGAACGCTGGGAAAGTGCGTCCTGGCCAGGGGCAGGTAGATGAAGAAGGGCTCTGTGGAGTTGGCCTGCTCCTTGATGTAGGCGATGGCCCTGTCCATGCACTGCTCATCCACTATTCCCAGGCTGCTGGTGTTCAGAGGCATGACCATGGTCAGGTTCTCGCCCTTTTTGGCCTGCACCAGTCCGTAATTGTCATTGAGCCCCTCGGCCCACTTCGGGTCATAGCCGATGCGGTCCTTGAGGCTGTAGGTGTTCAGGTGGTAGAGTATACCGAACCACTGGTCAAATCCCATGTTCTGGGGCATGCTCTCCTCCACGTCTCCCAGGTGCCACTTGCCAAACATCGCCGTCCTGTAGCCGGCGCCGGAGAGCACCTCTGCCAGTGTGGTCTCATTGGGCGACATGCCGGCAAGCGAGCCCGCCGCCGAGGCCAGCGTCATGCCGCTCCTGATGGGCAGCCGTCCGGTCATGATCGCCGCCCTGGTGGGGGTGCACTGGGTCTCAGAGTAGAAGGACGTGAGCCTCAGGCCCTCGGCGGCCATCTGGTCCATCCGGGGGGTGGGCGCGCCCAGCACTGCACCGCCGCCGTAGCAGCCGGGGTCCATGTAGCCCATGTTGTCGGCGAGGATGATTATGATATTCGGCCTGGGGGGCTCAGGCATGACGTCTTCCGTCACAACCTCTGCCAGGGTCGAATTATTGGATAATGCATTCTTCCTGTTGGTCAGAACCTCCGCCCCAGGATTGTCGGGCGCGGCGCTGTCCGCTCCATACCCCTTCAGGTCGTGCGGTATGGGGGACAGGCCGGTGTTGCCTGAATCCAGGCTGCAACCGGCAATCGAGATCATTAAGAATGCGGCAATTGCCAGTTGGTATAATAGTCTATTCATAGTAGTAACCTCTAACAGTTTATAGCGGACTTTTGTGTATATCTATTTTCCCTCATAGTGGACTGAATGCTTATAGAAGGTCACAATTATTAAAGCTGGAATATTGAAGACATATCTATTTTGCCTGAAATAAGAAATAAAGACAAAAATTTTTGAATGATATATTCCTCTATCATTGGAGAGCAAGCGATTCCATCATTGTGGAGTTGATCACATAAGAGTATGCGACGTTACTGTTCTTGCCTTCCCTGCCCCCATCTCCTGGAAGGAACGATTGCACATAATCAACCCGCACCAATTGGGGTGTCACACTCACCCGGATGTGGCCTGGACTGCTAAGCATAACGCCATTGCTGTAGCCATATTCCTTTCCGGGGACGGCTCTGGGGGAACTGACCGTCGCCGGCTGGGGCACCGCCTGATAAACGACTCCATCCAGCTCCTGCCTAGCAAACAGGTGATCGTGGCCGTGGAAGAAGACGGTTACATTATTCTTCACGAGCAACAGGTGGACAGGCATCTGCCAGCCGGGACGGTGCTCTTCAAATCCCCGGCTGCCGTCGGGATTATCTCCGCCCCACTCGTACAGGGACGCGTTCTCTATGCCGCCTCGCCCCTGCCGGTCTCCTCCCACCAGGTGGTGAGAGAAGACGAATTTGAACTTTGCTCTGCTTCTCTCCAGCGTCTCGCAGAGCCATTGATACTGATCGGCCCCTAAGTCCAGTTCCAGCCATCGGCATTTCTGCCGGGCTTGGCTGCCGTATGCCAGTAGGGATCAAGGACGACGAAGAGGGCATCCCCCCATTCCCATGAATAGTAGTCCTGCCTCAATCCATTCAGTTCTTGCTCCTCTGCATTTCCAGAATAAAAGCCGTCGGGCTCCGGATTAGAGAAGTAGCTCTTCCTGAGCAGCAGGCAGAGATCTGACATATTGCCTGTCATTCCGCTCAGAGAGCGGCTTTCATAGCCCTCATCGCCATTATAGACCTCAGAGCCGTCATGGTCGTCTTGGCCATCATGGCCGACATGGTCGGCATAGTTGCCGTACCCCTGATAATTTAAAAAGCCTGCTTCGCCGTCATGATTGCCCAGCACCAGGTAGAGAGGGACCGAGTGCCCGATGCTATCAATGAAAGAGCGCTGCTGCAGATATTGCTCCAGGATAGCTTCGTAATTTTTCTGTGGCAGCTTTCTCGGTCATAAAGGTATCACCGAGATCAATCAGAAAATCCGGGCCGTCGGATAATTCGTTTTCTAGAGTCTGGCAGTACAGATCTTTATCCGTCCGATCGTCGAGGTGAGAATCTGCCTGGATATCAAATATGAATGAAGAGCCTGGTTTTCTCTGGGTGTGAAAGAAATACTCAGGGCTGCATTGAATAATAGCATCTTCAGCCTTGCCATAGCAGAGACGGTAAACATAGCCCATATCAGGCTTGAGGTCGGAGATAACCATGTTCTGCGGCTCTCCGGCTTTTATAGATGCGGTAGCAGGGTTCAAAGCGGTTTCATTTTCAACTCGATATTCGGCAAAAACGTAGAGGTCCTCGGCAGAGAGGAGATTGATGTTGATAGACTGGTCTGTAGGACGGCCAAGCAGAGCCGTGCAGCTCTCCGGCTGAATGGAGGCATCCGCCATTGTAAGCAGAAGAGCCGCTGCCAGTATCTTCAATATCATCATGATTTCCCTCCGGGCAGCACATACGAGTATGCCACCATGCCGTTATATTCAGTTGCCGTCTCCTGGTTGGGCAGATAGGACTTCACATAGTCAACTGTGACTTTCTGTGATGAGACCGTCACCCGCAGATAGCCGGAATTGGGCAGAATTGTGCCGGATGTGTAGGAATCTGCGTTAAAGGCGCTGAAAGTCGGGTCAGCCGGACACGGCACCTCCTGGTAGACGACTCCATCCAGTTCCTGTCGGGCAAAGAGGTGGTCGTGCCCCTGGAAGAATATGTCAACTTTATTTTCTGCCATCAACTGCTGGATCGGCTGTTGCCAGCCCGGGCGGCGGCTCTCAAACTCCCAGGCTCCTTTCTGATCTCTGCCGCCCCATTCATACAGATTGGCATTCTCTATGCCGCCCCGCCCTGTGCCCAACACGTGGTGGGCGAAGACGAATTTGTAGGCGGCATCGCTCTCTTCAAGAGTCTTCTTGAACCATCGATACTGAGCCTCGCCAAGTGTGATATTCCACATATTGCGCCTTTCGGCGGCATGCTTTTTCCCCTTGCTGCCAGGTTGGCTATCGACTGCTGTTGGGGAGTGCCAGTAGGGATCGATCACAACAAATAAGGCGTCCGCCCACCTCCAGGAATAGTAGTCGCCGGGAAGACCGACGAACTCAATCATCTCGTCGTCGCCGCTGTAGAACCCATCAGGAATGGGCTGGGGAAAGAAGCTCATGCGAGAGATGCCAGCGCATACGGCAGGGCTTTGCATTGTGCCATCAAGAAGATACCGGGCTGCTTGCTCGTGGTTGCCGTTTACCAGAAAGATGGGGGTTGAGGATCCGACAATTCCCAGATATTTGCGCTGGCTCAGATAGACTGCATCCACCATACTCTGATTTATCTGCTTTCTTTCAATCAGCCTATCGATGCTGAAGTCGTCGCCCAGGCTTATGTAGAAATCCAGTCCGCCCTCTCCTGCATTGCGCATTGTCTGCTCATAGAGGGCAGGATCGAACATCTTGCCGATGCGCTCCGGGTGGGAATCAGCCTGGATGCCGAAAGAAAAAGTGCTGTTTGCGTTGGCCTTGTCGGATGCAGGCCGCTGGGTGTGGAATGTATGCGAAGGGCCACATAAATATTCGATGCTGCTTGAATGCCCATCTGATCCTTTAACCAATTCTCTGCAGCATACCCGGTAATAATATATCTCATCCGGCAGCAGCCCCTCAATAGTAGCATTAAATGGCGATCCAGCCCTGGCTAAAGATGTGGGGATCAGGCGGGAGAGGCAGTCCTCTGAAGTCCCATATTCCAGGGTGATTTGCAGATCGGATTTTGGGAAAAGGCTTATTGTCACCGAATGGTTTGTAGGCCGGGTGAGAATCTCCGTTGAGATAAAATGAACTGCAAAGTCAGAGCTTCCATTTTGATAATGAAGGCTCTCCATGCATCCGGCGGGAGGTATCGATGCCATTGTCAATATTGAATTGAGAAATAATAAAATAAAAATTTTATTGTCCCTCATCTCAATCTTTAGCCCCACTTATCTTATTGCATGCATCGCGGCAGAAGCTTCTGTCGCCGCAGGAGATTTCTGCGGAGCCGTCGCAGCATTCTTTGCAGGTCTGCTCTCCTCCTTTTGCTTGCAGGCAGAATAGTCTCCGCCGGGTCCTGAGACCGAAACTGTCGAAACGGCAACAAAATCAGTATTTTGGCTGAAATCTTGGCTCGCACAGGCGTCCCTGCAAGCCTTTCGAGCAGATGCATTGCCATCCATGCAGTCGCAGCAATCCTTGCATTCTGGATTGTCTCTGGTTTGATTGAGACAGGCAGAGAAGGAGGCTGTTGAGCCGGTGCCTGTAGAATTCCTATAGCTCTGGCCTTCATCGGGCCTCGGTCCCTGCCTTCCTCCGTTGCCTTCCCCCGCACCAGGCCGCTCCGGCTGCATAGGGGCTGTCCGATTCTGCTGGCCCCCAATCCAGGAAGACATTTGCGAGCTATTGTAGCTGCCGACTCCAAAGAGGAAATCCGATGGTATATCCTCAGGCATGCTAATGGGCTGGGAGTAGAGGTAAGCCCCCTGGCAGACAAAGCCGTCCAGGCCTCGAAGCGCCGCCATCTTTTGCCTCTGCTCTTCTGTTAGGCTCTGCCCCACCTCTGCAAAGCTCATGGCATAATAGTAGGAGATCTCGCCATCAAGCTCCCCGTAGCGTGCTGAAAGGCTGCGCACGGCGCTCTCATTGATGGCCTTTGCTTCCAGCGCCTGCCTCAGCTCTGCTGCGATGCTGCGCCGCATGGAGACAATCTCCTCCAGGTCCGCCCTCTGTCTATCCACCAGCCCTGTGATCTCCTCCCGCTGGCTGCCGTCCAGGAGATTCAGGAAGTCGTTTCCGGCTTCGCCCGTCAAAGTGGTGCTGATCGAATATCCGGGATTGCCCATTGCCGGCCGGTCCTTCATATAGAATGAGCCGAAGTAAGTCGCCTGCCGCTCCGGACAGAAGTACACGTCGGACTCAATTGACCCGGCATACCAGGAGAACATCTCGCTGGCATATGTCCTCATGGCCACAGAATTTCCCTGGCCGCTGCTCTTGAGCACAGCCGAGGCTTTCGCCTCAGGCCAGGAGAGCATGCCCCCGGAGGCCAGGCCGTCAAGATATGCCCGCTGGCTGCCATTGAGCGACCTGATAACTCTGGCATATGCCTCCGCACGCTTCAGGCTTATGCTGGCATCGACGTCATAAAGCTCTGCCGAGTAGTTCATGATTGCTGCCCTGTCCAGGCCGCTGCTCCCGGCAGGGATATCTCCTTCGAGCTGGCCCCGGAAGGCCTTCGTAATAGGAAAACGCATGTAAGCATACTGATCAGACAGTCCTGCCTCGGCCCTGGAAAGAGAGATAAATTGGGCAAGCTGCTCGCTGCTCAGAATGGAGAGCACATTATCGGCAATCCGGGTGACAAAGTCGGTATTGTGCCCCATCTCCGTGGGATCATTGTCCCGCAGATACTGAAAGCCCGCATAGTCGGCCACCTTTCCCGGCGGCAGGAATGTATCGCTGCATGCGTCTCCAGTGAGAAACGCCAGGGCGTCAAAGGCGATCGTCGCCTGTTGGGCCTGGTCGGAGAGCGTCTGCTCCATGTTATAGGCCCCGTCAGGTCCTTTTCCTCTGGAATCATCCGCTGCGCCTAGTGCTGCAGCGATCATGGCAATGATGAAAAGAGCCGTCCCAATTGATCTGATCATCTATCCCCCCTTCCCGTGGCACTTCTTGTACTTCATGCCGCTGCCGCAGGGGCAGGGGTCATTTCTGCCCGGCTTGAAGACCACCTGGGGGATCTGGCCGTCTCTGGTGTACTTCATGATGCCCGCCGCCGGCCTGCCCTGGCGCAGCTCCTGGGCCATGAAGCGCATGGGGCCGTCGATGTGATGAAAGAACATTTTGTAGCCGGCGCAGAGGTAATTGAGCCCCGGTTCTCCGTCAGGGGCTTTGATGAACCGGTTCTTGGGGCATTCGCCGTTGCAAGCGAATTTCACTTCGCAGCGGCGGCAATATCCCGGCAGGCCGTCGAGCTTGTCCCTGCCGAACTTCCTCTGCTTTGCCGAGCCGGCCAGCCGGGCCATGTCCCTCTCCAGTATGTTGCCCAGCAGATACTTCGGCTCCACGAAGTGGTCGCAGGAGTACATGTCCCCGTTGTGCTCCATGGCCATGGCTGTGCCGCAGGTCTCGGAGAAGGCGCAGATTGAGGGGGACGCTCCTGCCCAGGCGGCTAAAGCCACATCGAATATCTGGACAAACATCTTTCCCACGTCCCGGCGCACCCATTCGTTGAATACTGATATCAGGAACCGTCCGTACTGCTCGGCTTTGACGGAGCGGTCGGTGACCCGGTCGCCCTCCTGAAAGCCGGTGTCGTTGTCCCTCTCCACAATAGGTATGAACTGGATGAAATCGGCTTTCACCTCATCTCTGATGAAGCGGTAGACCTCCAGGGGATGGTCGCCGTTGGCGGCATGAACTGTGGTCAGGATGTTGTAGTCCACCTTATGCCGGCGCAGCAGCCGGGCGGCCTTCATGACCCTATCAAATGTGGGCTTTCCCGTTTTGTCCACCCGGTAGGCGTCATGCAGCTCCTCCGGACCGTCTAGGGACAGCCCGATGAGGAAATTCTGCTCCCGAAAGAACTCGCACCATTCGTCGTCAAGCAGAGTGCCGTTGGTCTGCATGGTGTTCTGGAGGATCATATTGGGCCGTCTGTACTTCTGCTCAATCTGAATTGACTTTTTGAAGAAATCAAGCCCCATCAGAGTCGGCTCGCCTCCCTGCCAGGCGATCGTGGCCAGCGGAGCCTTCTGAGCCTGGATGTACTGGCGGATGTACACCTCTAAAAGCTCGTCGGACATCCTGAAGCTGCTGCCGGGGTAGAGGTTCTTCTTGGATAAAAAGAAGCAGTACTTGCAGCCCAAATTGCATGCCGCTCCCGTGGGCTTGGCCAGGAGGTGAAAGCCGGGCAGGATGCTCGTTTTGCTCATTGTGGTGCAATTATTTCCTGAAAGTTCATTAACCTTTGGCTCTGCGCCAGTTCCTGGCCTGTGCCGAGTGCTGGAGATTGAATTCAAATATCGCCGGCTAAGGCCATCTCATCCAACAGATTTATTTCCCTGATTTTCTCATCACTCACTTATGCTGGAAAGGCTGAAAAGATCGCTGCTGGAAGCTCCTGTCTTCAAGAGGGGCGAGTACAACTATTTCATTCATCCCATCACAGATGGAGTCCCGGAGATCAGGGCCGACCTGCTGAGGGAGGTCGCAGCCCAGATTGTGCGCATGGCCGATTTGGAGGCTGACAAGATTGTAACGGTTGAATCCATGGGAATTCCCATAGGCACAGCCCTCTCTCTGATCAGCGACATCCCGCTGGTGATAATCAGAAAGCGCAAGTACGGCCTGCCCGGTGAGGTCGAGGTCAGCCAGGTGACGGGCTACTCCAGGTCCCAGCTCTTCCTGAACGGCATAAAAAAGGGAGACCGGGTGGTCGTTGTCGATGATGTTATCAGCACAGGCGGAACTCTACTGGCGGTGTTGAAGTCCCTGGAGGTCGCCGGGGCCTCCGTCAAGGACATAGTCGTGGTAGTCAAAAGGGGAGAGGGAGCGCAGAGGCTGAGGGCGGAGGGCTACTCCGTCAAGACCATGGTCGATGTGGAAGTGGATGAGAAGAGTGTAACTGAGGTCAGAGAATCGGATAACGCGAGCACATATTAATTATTAAAGCTGATATAATTAAATATTAAGCTGACAGAGAGAAGAAGAGCAAAGCAAGGCAGGGCTCTGGATGAAGGATAATGAGAGATGTCAGGGTGGAGGCGGATGCTGCGACGGCCCGGAAAAGCATAGCGGAGATGATGCCGGATGCGCAAACGGCAGAGAGATAGGAGCAGCAACGCCGGGCCTGGAAAAAGACCTGCTCTCTGAGACCCTGAAGTGGCAGGCAAAGGCGGAAGACCTCTTAGAAACAGTATGCGGCGATGGTCAGTTTCTGGAGAACATCTCCGCCTACATCGCCGATAGCAGGTATTTTCTGGAGAAAAATGACCTCATCCGGGCCTTTGAGGCGGTCATCTGGGCCTGGGCCTGGATGGAGATTGGCCTGCTAAAGGGGATTCTCCAGGAACGAAAATGACGGCCTGATTCGATTGATAGAAAGAAGAAAATAAAAGATGTAATGCGAAGCGCTTAGCAGAGAATAGTAACCAATGGTTAGTATTATATACTTAGACCTGCTTCTTCCAATGGCTTTCTATTTTAATGAAAGCAGGATGCAAATGATAATCGACTACAAGTCCCGGCTGGAAGAGGCAAAGAGCCTGCCGGATATCTTTGAGGTTGTCAAATCTCTTGTACTGAGGAGCACCGGCAAGAGCCGGGGAGGCCTGATGCTGGGCATGGCCAACCTGGGAAACAATCCCCAGGGCTTCTTGGGAGGCTTCTTTACCACCGGCTCCAATGTCATAGTCCTCAACAAGGTGCCTTTGCAGAGGATCAGGGAGACTCAGCCGGAGCTGTACAAGCCCTATGTCTTTCACGTCCTGCTGCACGAATACATCCACTCATTGGGCTGCCTGGACGAAAATGAGGTGCGGGTCAGAGTGCTGCAGATCACCAGGCAGGCGCTGGGCGAGGAGCATCCCGCTACGCGGCTGGCAGAGAATGCAGGCGACTTCATCAAGCACCTGGCCTATCCCGATGTGATCTGGAAGCCGGAGGATGAGGGGCTGGAGCTGGTGGACGGCTTTGACCGGTCCAGCAGCCTGCCTTACATCGGATAGAGCGGCAGGGCAGTGAAATGAATATTAAGGTATAAATTAAAAAATATGGCGGCTGTGAGGGGTATGGAGAGATTGTCGTCTACCGGCAGGGGCAGGCTCTCCACGACAGTTGTCAGAGCGGCCAGGGCTACACCCTGCCAGCCCAGCAGCAGAACGGCGGGCAGCGAGAATAGGAAGAATGCCACCGAGCCCTCCAGGGTCTTCTCCTGATTGTAGAAGTGCCTGTGCCTCTGCCTGCCTGCTGCCAGGCCGAAGATGGTGGCTGCGGCGTCGCCCAGCGCCAGGATTAAAATTGCCGATGCTATCTGATTCGTGCCGGCAGTAAAGAGGGCCAGTAGCAGAGAGCCCACAATATACCAGAAGGCTCCGTAGCCTGGAAATCTCACATTCATCCTCTCAAATCTGTCCACCATCCAGGAGGCAACGGGAATCCTCAAGCCCCTGTGCATGGCAATGATAATAACTGATCCAAAGAGCAGGAAGATGGTTAAAAAATCAATCAGAACATCTCTGCCAAAATAATATAAAATAAATATAAAAACAAAACCCATAAAAATATGACTGACCTTTCTCCCCAGCTCAAAACGAAGCCCCGTGCTATTCTCATCATCGATCATAAGTTGATGAGCTTATTTCATCCCTCCCTTCCACTTCCTGATCTCTTCCGCCGCTGCATCCCTTCCGCCCAGGCCGAATGCCAGGGCTACAGCCACGGCGATGGCTCCCAGGAGCAGTCCGAAGGCCATGTTGATGATCTCATTGGCCAGGCCCATCTGCCGCAGAGCCATGGCTGACGCAAATACCAGAATGGCAATCCTGGCAGCCTGAGCCGGCAGCTTTGATGAACTCATGCCGCTGGAGAGCACGGCATTGAAGGCCAGATTGCCCAGGTAAATGCCGATGGCCAGTATGATCAGGCCCATCAGCACGTGTCCGGCAAAGACGGTGAACTCAAAGATTATGTCCGCCAGCATGGACATCTGCAGCATATTGGCGGCCTCAATCAGGGCGAAGAGCATTATGGCGGCAATAATGATCAATCCCACGATCTGCGAGGGAGTCCTCTTTCCTCCTCCGGCGGCTGGGGAGGTAGCCGATCCCTGCTCACCTGCACCGCCTTCAACACCTGCACCACCTGCCTCACCTGCCAGACCTGCACCTTCTCCGGCCCGGCACAGGCCCAGGCGCTCCCAGATGCCGTCAAATCCCATCCCCTCCAGCAGATTGGCTGCAAGCTCCGATATGATCTTTCCCAGGACATATGCCACTGCTAAAACTGCGGCTGCTGCGAAGAGATTGGGCAGTATGGCCAGCATCCTGGCGAGCATGGCCGAGACGGGAGCCGTTATGGCGTCTATGGCCAGGGCCTGCAGAGCTGCGATCAGCACGGGTATGAGGATCAGAATGTAGACCACAAGGCCGATGAGTCCGGCCAGGCCGGCCTTGCCCAACACCTTATCCAGGCCGACCTTCTGGCAGAGCCTCTCGCTTCCCATGGCAGCGAGCAGGTTGGTGACTATCTTCTGCAGAATTCTAGCCAGCAGCCAGCCGATGATGAGGATAATGGCAGCGGCGAGCAGGTTGGGCAAAAATCCCAGCATCTTGGCAATCATCAACTGCAATGGCTCCAGCAGACCTCCCAGGGCCAGGGCGTTAAGTATCATGGGCAGGAAGAGGAGCAGCACCAGGAAGAAGACAATCTCTGCTATGGTCTGGCTCAGAGGCATATCGGCTTTGCCGAGGCCTGCTTTGCTGCCCAGGCTCTCATCTACCTTCGCCGACTGCAGGACTCTCAAAACCACCTTCTTGAGCACCACGGCAATTATCCAGGCGATTATGGCCAGCACCAGAGCGGCAAAGAGCTTGGGAATGTAGGCGAATACGATATTGAGCAATTGATTGAACGGCCCGGCGACGAGTGTCAGCCCCAGCACCTGGAAGAATGCCACAAAGACAAAGAACAGCAGCACATAGTAGACTATCTTGGTGATCCACTTCTGCGGCTGCATGCTCCTGGCCTTTTCTGCTCCAAGAACCTTTCCGGCAATCTTTTCATCGAGGTCGGTCTTGTGCAGCGCCTTGCCGACGATCGATGATACAATCAGCGCTATCAGCCATCCTATAATTAAAACTGCAAACGCCCCAATGAGATTGGGGCCGAATGCTCCAAACGAATAAAAAATCTGTTCAGCAAACGGCATAAATACCATCTCCACTCATCTCCTCATAACTAAAGTGCTATTATCATATTTAAAGATTATGTATAGAGTAAAAAAAATATTTTATTTTAAGTTCTTAAGCAGACTCCTCCTCTCATGTGCTCCCAGGTCCACCCCTAACAGATAGGCCAGGGCATGGACCGTCATGGTATTGAGCGTCCAGGTCAGAGCGAAGAAGACTGCCAGTGTCTCATGGTATGGATAGATCCACAGGCCGGCCAGTGAGCCTATCAGTTCCATGCAGCCTCCTGCAAAGAGGGCTACAATGAGGAGAGTGGCATTCCATTCAATAGAATGCCGGGAGGAGTAGATCATGCCCAGGACTGCCATGATGGCGTACATGATCAAAACAATGCCCTCGATCCCATTGTATCTGCTCTGGTAGGCCAGGTCGTAGTAGCCCTCCCAGTAGAAGAAGAGACCGAATACCACCAGGATAAAAGCCAGGGGAACGACCTTCCAGCTTCGCAGCCTGGCAAATATGCCGAGGTTTGTGATCCATCCGCAGAGCAGATCGGAGGCCTGAAGGATGGAGAGCATCATCACCATCCAGCCGCATGCGATATAGATAAAGGAAGCCTCAAGACTTAACGCGCTGCCACTGATTACGCTGCCTCTGTAATTGTAGGTGAGCATATCGGCTGCGACAGAGAGATTGGGACTGGAATGGGTGTTTATAAATTCGACGGCGATGCCCGTCAGCCCGGATATGGCCAGAAGCGCTGCAAAGTGAGTGGTCTTCATCCTGGCGGCGGCTATGAAACCTAGGGCAATGCCGCCCAGCATGCTCAGCTCATAGATAAGAGAGGAGCGGGCGATATAGCCGTTGAGGTAATAGCCGACGGCGCAGCCTAAAGCCACCAGCACCATCAGGTTGATATTGATCACCCGGCGGGCTACATCCTGGTAAGTGCTCTTGTTTCCATTGATGATAGGGCGGAAGGCGTCCTGAATGAGGGATAAAGCGGCGGGCATGAGGTTCTTTAAGACCGGCAGGCGGGACAGGTCGTAGAGCAGAAAGTCTGCGCCTATATTGAAGAGGGTTTCCCAGCCGGGAAACATGAGCACGACCTCGATCGCCCATTCGTAGAAGTTTTTCACATCAACATCCGGCTTCTCCCAGTTTCTGTCTTTGAAATGCTCGGGCAGGCCCCTCAAATCCAACTGGACCGATGCGTCGCCAAGGCCCGCATCATATGCCTTTCTGATATGCTCGATGTCCATGGGGCTGTAGCCTATCATCTGGCAGGCTACGGAGTCGGCCTGGACCACATCATCGGAGGCGATGATGGTCTGGTAGTTGAGGGCCCGGGCGGACAGGGGGCCGACGGCTTCGCCGCCGATGGTTCCGTCGATGATGATAAGGTTGGGGGAAAAAGCGGAGTTGATCTCGAATATGACATCTTCGATGCTCTTTTTATGGAATTTGGCCTTGTCGATATCCGGGAACGTGCCGTACATATTCTTCATGGCCAGGGTGACGCCGGTGAGAAGGTGGGTCTTCATGACGGGAACGGATATGATCACATCGGCCTGTATGGCCAGCAGGGAGACCTTTTCCGTTTCCAGTTTGCTTTTTGGACCGAAGTCGAAGTTGACCACGGGGCTCTCGGAGAGGTTGGCCAACTGCACGCCCTTCTCCTGGGCCCATTTGACATATCCTGAGTCCCTGGCTGCCAGCCAGAATTTGGTCCAGACCATATCAGCATCAGCGAATGTGGGGATGCCTCCGGCACCGACTATCAGTTGGCGCAGCTCTTCTGCCACCTCGAGGCTGGTAAACGTGCTCTTATTCTCAGGCACTCCTCCGCAGATGTTGACCTTGACCAGGACCCGGTCTCCAGGCTTTACGAATTTATCGATTCCTTTCAGCTCTCCAATGGCCATTCTCAGGCATTTTCCGGGATCCTGGTCACGGGCGACTACTGTATGAGAGTCGAATCTGCTCTGCCTTACCACCCTGCGGCTTTTGCTCTTGACATCGTCATAGGAGTAGATCCTGCCTTTTTCCGGGGCATACTTTCTCTTATCCCAGAGCAGGGCAGCGGCGTAGCCGGTCAATAGCCAGATGGGATAGAGCAGGAAGAAGAAGAACACTGCTATTTTTGGAATCTGTTCTTTGTGGATATGAGTTATATTGGTGTGGAACATGAAAGCCGATCCGGTTTGTTTTTCGAAGAAAGGAATGGTGAAGTACACAAGATCTGCATAGAGGAGGGAGCTGTAGGCAATGAATATCAGGACGATGAAGAGGCCCACCACTATCTTTGCGTGTCTGCTCCATTGAAGCTCCCTTCCCAAAAGGAAGATGGCCAGTCCGGAAAGGACGAGGAGCGGCGGATCTATGAGAAAGCTCATTGTCGTGCCTCATTTTTTGCGGATATTCGCCGGAGGAGGCAGGGCAGGCTTAATTCGCTCTTTTCTTTTCTGCCAGCCTGGCCGGGTCCGGGAATGATGAATTCCCTGAAATCCTGGAGGGCCTGGAAGAACTGATGGCCGGGCTGATCCAGCACATCCACCACACTCACCAGCCCCACCAGAAGGTCTCTGTTAACCAGGCGGATGGCATTTCGGGCGGCCTGGGCGGGAAGGTTAAGGCTCAGCAGAGCGCCCTCGCCGAATGAAGCGGATTTGCCGGCGAGGCTCAATTTTCCGCCCTGGATGAATTCGGCTTTGAGGCCGTTGCCTGCGCTGACTGCTGGGCTGCCGGCGGCATCTCCCTCTGAGAATCTGAATCGAAGGATGGGTGGAGAGAGGGCTGCGTCTGAGACGAGCAGCAGATCCCAGCCGCCCAGGATCTCCTCTGGCTCTGGCTGCGCTGCTTTGTGGTGGAAGATGAAGCTGCAGTCAGCCTGGGTCATAAAGTCCAGGGAGTAGCGACGGGAGAGGACGAAGTGAAAAATGGGAAGCCCTTTGCCCGGCTTTCTCAGGGAGACGAATGCCTCACCAATAGCCGTGTCTCCATCTATGATCTTGATTACGTCGTCGAAGCTGTTAAAGGGAAAGTCACGATATTTGATGTATACCGCCTTGCCGGTTTCAGCAAGCTCGACATCGAGGGCCTGGTTGGAGGCGTGGACGTCGGAGAGGAAGGGGTGGGTCTCGCCCAGGATCTTCTTGCCTCTGGATTGATCTTTGTCCGGCCAGAATCTCTTGAAGAAGCCGAGGCCGTACATCAGGACCAGGTTGGTAAAGTCGTAATCGGCGGGATAAAAGCCCTTCCAATAGCGGTCGTTCCAGATGGTCTGGGTGTCGGGGTCGAAGGACCAGTTGCTGCCGTCTATGATCTCCATCTGGGGGGAGTTGATCAGGTTTTCTGCGGGAAGGATGCTCTTGCTCTTTCTGTACAGCCTGGCCAGATCTTCTTTTCGGCAGTGCATGGGCTGCTCAGGGGTGCAGGGGCGGGAGGGGGGACTCATAGTAATAATAATGTTGGTTATAGATATTT
>ERZ1645192.2481-NODE-2481-length-15261-cov-7.215967_pt1 | contig 15261 bp, 14 predicted proteins | sample MGYA00575354_ERZ1645192 | MGnify/ENA primary metagenome ERZ1645192 (study PRJEB40844, sample SAMN11349763) | freshwater sediment metagenome | isolation source: river sediment | host: Sediment | place: India: Faizupur Khadar , New Delhi | collected 2017-02-21 ... | reverse complement strand
GAGGAAGGTCCGGCTCAAGACAGCGATCCGGTTCAAGACATCGTCAGGCTCCCGAAAAATTCCCGAATCGCCCCCCCGGTCCTCCATGCAGTTTTCCGTCATGGAATACTCCACACCCCTCTCCGATGCCCGCGCTGCGCTTTGTCCGGTTTCGGCCTTGGCGCCCGATCGGTCGTTCTCCGTGGGAGCCATCCGCACAGTCGAGCGGAATATCGGGCGCGCCAAGCGTCGATCCGTCATCCCGCGCCATTTACAAAATAAGCAACAAAGTTTGCCACATTTTGAAGCGCTACATATTTTGTGAATTATATTGTATTTATCTTGATCACGATGGGGATGGAGAACCACTCATGAAAAGTTCCGGAGAAAATATCCGTGTTTTCCTGCTACGAAATATCTTCGGGCGACCGCGTCGCCGTCCCGATCGACGTCCATGGTTCGGAACGAACGGAAAATACACCGGCGGAAGCCGATTCACGGCTACAATGAAGAAAACCGGAGCCTGCCGTTTCGCACGGGACAGGCGCCGCACCACAGGAGGCAGCTCAGTGAAGAAGATCATCAACGCGATTCCCGATATCGTGACCGAAATGCTGGATGGCGTCGTCGCCGCGCATCCGGAGACGCTCCGGCGCCTTAAAGGATGGAACGTCATCGTCAGAAGGGAGATCCGCCCGGGCAAGGTGACGCTTTTGAGCGGCGGCGGAAGCGGGCACGAACCCGCGCAGGCGGGGTACGTCGGGAAGGGGATGCTCGACGCGGCGGTCGCCGGAGAGATCTTCACGTCGCCCGCGCCGGACCCGATCAAGGCGGCGCTCGACGCGATCCGCACGGACGCCGGAACGCTCATGATCGTCACGAACTACTCGGGCGACCTCATGAACTTCGAGATGGCCGCGGAACTCGCCGAAATGGACGGCATCAGGACGCGGAGCGTCATCGTCAACGACGACGCGGCCGTCATGAACAGCACCTACACGACGGGGCGGCGCGGCGTCGCTGGGACGATTCTCGTCCACAAGATCGCGGGGGCGCTGGCCGAGCGAGGCGCGGACCTCGATGCGGTCGCAGCCGTCGCGCAAAAGACCGTGGACAACACCCGGTCGATGGGGTTGGCGCTCTTCCCCTGCACCGTTCCGGCGAACGGACGGCCCGGTTTCGACCTCGGAGACGGCGAGATCGAATTCGGCTTGGGGATTCACGGGGAGCCCGGCGTCCGGCGCATGGGAATCGACTGCGCCGACTCGATGGCGAAACGCCTCTGCTCCGCCCTGTTCGACGACCTTCCGTTCAAGAGGGGTGACCGTGTCGCCGTCCTCATCAACGGGCTCGGAGGGACGCCGCTCATGGAGCTGTACATCCTGAACCGCTCCGTTGCGGCGTTGTGCCGCGGGCAGAGGCTCACAATAGCGAAGACCTACGTCGGGAACTTCATGACGTCGCTCGAAATGGCGGGGGCGTCCGTGACGCTTCTGCGGCTGGACGACGAACTCGAAGCGTTGCTCCTCGACCCGTCGGACGCGCCCGCGTTCCGGCAGTGAGGGGATCGCGGGATGACGCGCCGCCCTAGTCTCCGTTCATCCGCGCGATCTCGTCGAACCGCGGGGCGCACTCCAGGAAGACGTCGACGAGCCGCGGATCGAAGTGGACGCCCGCGCCCGAGCGTATGATGGACACGGCCTCTTCGTGGGACATGGGGTTCTTGTAGGGGCGACCGCTCACGAGCGCGTCGTAGACATCCGCGATCGCCATGACCCGCGCGATGAACGGGATGGCCTCTCCCTTGAGCCCGTGCGGGTACCCCGATCCGTCCCATTTTTCGTGGTGGTATTCCGTGATCTGCCGTGCGTAGGCGATGAAGGGGGCGTCGCCGAGAATCTTCGCGGCGGTCAGGAGGACGTCCCCCCCGATCGTCGTGTGGCGCTTGGCGATGTCGAACTCGGCGGGCGTCAGCTTTCCCGGCTTGAGGAGGATCATGTCCGGGACGCCGACCTTTCCGATGTCGTGCAGCGTCGCCGCCTGCCAGAGCAGCGGGATATGCTCGGGCGGAAAGAGCGCGTCCCCGCCGGAGCGTTCGAGAAGCAGCCGGAAGTACTCCTTCGTCCGGATAACGTGATCGGAGGTCCCCCGGTCGCGATACTCCGCGAGGATCGCCATGCTCGCGATGATCGCCTCCTGGTGCCGCTCGAGCTCCTGCGTCTTGCCCGCGAGCAGCAGCTCGAAGCGCTTGCGTTCGGAGATGTCGCGGACGCTCTCGATGGCGCCCGCAACGCCCCCGAAGGCGTCGCGCAGCGGAGACGCCTTCGCGTAGATCCAGCCCCCTCGTCCTCCGTACATTGCGGGGCAGAAGGCTTCCGTCTCGAAGACGTCGCCCTTCCGGATGATCGACGGATAGGCCGCGGCGGCTTCGGGAGAATCCCCGAAAATGAGGTCGATGAGCTGCGGCCGCGTATGGGCGTAGAACGGGACCGAGTAGGCGTAGTTCCCCCGGCCGATCATGTCGGCGGCGGGGATGCCCGTCATCTCCTCCATCGCCCTGTTCCAGATGATCACGCGCTTTTCCCGGTCGACGGCCATCGTCGCGTCGGGCAGGAAGTCGATGATATCCGCCAGCCGCCGCCTCGCATCGGTCGCCTCGGCCTCGGCCCGCTTCTTCTCCAGGTAGACGCCGAGCTGGCTTGCGGTGACCCGGAGGATCTCGATGTCCGCGTCGGTGAACGCTTCGGGGGTGTCGTAGCTCTGGACGACGAGGGCCCCGAACACGCGGTCGTTGTTTTGCAGCGGGATGCCGAACCAGACCTCCGAACGCGCTCCGACGAGATCGATGACGCCCTCGTCGGCGAATCTGCGGATTTCCGCCTTCGTGAAACGCATCGTTCGTCCGTTCCGGATGACCATTCCGGTCAGCGACCTCTCGGCCGACCAGCACGCCAGAAGCTCCTTCTCGTCGAGGCTCAGGTCGGGAAGCGCCCGGAGCGTCTTCGTCGCCTCGTCGTACTCCGCGATCATGAAGTTCCGCATGTCCATGAGTTCGCCGAGTTCCCGACGGACGATCCCGACGACCTCGCCGGGCGTCTCCGAGCCCGCGATGCCGTCGGCGATCGCGCGATGCGCCTTGCGCACAAGCTCTGTCCGCTTCCGGGCGGTGATGTCCTGAAAGATGCCGAGGATGAACATCCGGTTGTTCCGGAGGATCATCGTTCCGGTGGATTCGACGGGGATCTCCGCCGAGTCCCGGCGGACGAGCCGATGCTCGCGCAACGGAACCGGCGCGCCGTTGGCGAGATCCCGACAGACGCGCCGGACGCTCTCGTCCCTGTCGTCGGGGTGAACGAAGTCGAAGTAGCTCCGTCCGACGATCCCGGACGGACTGACGTCGACCATTCGCGCAAAGGCGTCGTTCGTATAGACGATCGCGCCCCCGGCGTCATGGAGAACGATGCCGAGCGGCGATTTCTCGACGATCGCGGCGTACTGCGCCTCGCTCTCCCGCAGTTTATCCTCGGCGCGCTTTTTGTCGGTGATCTCCATATCCGTGCCGCGGTAGCCGAACAGTCGCCCGTCGTCGTCCAGGAGCGGCACGGCGCTCATCGAGAACCACAGGACGGCTCCGTCTTTCGAATACATCGGCTTCTCGAGGATTCTGAAGGCTTCTTTCCGGGAGAACCCCGCGAACACGGCCGCGCGAAACGCCTCCCGCCCGTCCTCGGGATGAAGGTCGTAAAAACGGACCCTGCCGACAAGATCCCCGGGGCGGTACCCGAGAATCGCCTCCATCGCCCCGCTCACGAAGGTGTACATTCCGTCCGGATCGACCTGCCAGAGGTACGTCCGGTTCAGCTCCGCGATCCGGTCCAGGATTTCGTCGGGCTCCCGGTAGATTCCGACGCCGCGCTTCGGCGGCTCCGCAGGTTCGTTCCGGTTCCCGTTTCGCTCCTCCGTCACGAAATCCACCCCCTTCGCGCGACGCCGTCTTTCGCCGCCGGATCGGACCGCACTCGCCCGCGCCGGACGCTTTCTTTTCCCTTGAATGGTACCACCGTTCACGGAAGAGCCGCAAGATTTCCTTGTTGACGATTTCACAGAGACGCCGTATCATAATTACACTTACTATTTGTATATACGAGGTGATGATCCATGCCTACGGTGCGCATGACACGGTCGGCGGCGAATCCGAAGGTTCAGGACCCGCTCGAGAACCTGACGGACATCCTCGTTCCCTCCCCGCAGGCGACCTTCCTCTTTCGCGGCGGGGAGGACGCGGGAACGCCCGACGGGGCGAGGCCCCCCCGGCATATCCTCGTCGTGGACCGGTCGCACCCCGTGACGCAGGGGGCGGACGCGATCCTCGAGCGCGACGGCAGGCTCGTCCGCGGGACGGTGTCGGGCGATACGGAAGAAGCGCTCGTCTGGGGCGTCATCACCTGGGAACTGATCCGCCGCTCCTGACCATGCCGCTCATCGGACTGTGCGACTGCAACAACTTCTTCGTCTCGTGCGAACGGCTCTTCCGGCCCGACCTGAAGGACCGCCCCGTGATCGTCCTGTCGTCCAACGACGGGTGCGTCATCTCGCGCTCCAACGAGGCGAAGGCGATCGGAATCCCGATGGGGGAGCCGTTCTTCAAGGTCGAGGGGATCGTGAAGGCGTACAAGGTGCACGTCTTTTCGACGAACTTCCCGCTCTACGAGGACATCTCGAAGCGCGTTCACGCCGTCATCCGGGCCCACGCCCCCGAGACGGAGGACTATTCCGTCGACGAATCGTTCTTCTCGCTGGACATCGCCGCGCTCCGGTCCCCCGAGGCGTACGCGCGCACGCTCGGCGAGACGATCCGCCGGTGGGTGGGCGTGCCCGTGTCGATCGGCCTCGCGCCGACAAAGACGCTCGCCAAGCTCGCGGCCGAGTATGCGAAAAAACACGCGGAAACGAACGGCGTGCATCGGCTCGAACCGGGAGCGGAGCTGGATGCGCTGCTGGAGCGCACTCCCGTCGGGGACGTCTGGGGCGTGGGCCGCCGCTACGCCGATTTTCTGAACCGGTGCAACACCGGCAACGCGCGAAAGCTCCGGGACAAGCCCGACGACTGGCTCCGGAGGCATCTGACGATCCGCGGGCTGCAAACGGGGTGGGAGCTTCGCGGCGTGTCCTGCATCCCGATCCGCACGACCGATCCGCCGCAGAAGTCCATCCAGGTATCCCGATCGTTCGGCGCGCCGACGACGATGATCGAACCGATCCGCGAGGCCGTGACGACGTTCGTCTCGCGCGGGGCCGAGAAGATGCGCGCACAGGGAATGCGGGCGCGCGTGCTGCACGTATATATCACGACGTCGCGCTTCCACCCGCCCGTCACCTGCCCCGTCGGACGGATGACGTTCGAGGCGCCGGCGTCCTACACGCCGACGCTCGTCACGGCGGCGCTCGACGTTCTGGACGAGATCTTCGTCCGGGGGGAGTGGTACGTGAAGGCGGGCATCGGCCTGTCGGAGTTTTCGGAGGAGGGACAACGGCAGCTCTTCCTGCCGGGCGCGTCGCTCGACCCGCAGGAGGACGACCGGCGGACACGATACATGGAGGCCGTAGACCGGATCAACAGGGTCCTGGGGCAGGACGCGATCCGTCCTGCGGCGATGCCGGCGCGCGGGAAGGAGTCGGGCTGGGGGCCGCGTCGCGACCACGAGTCGCCGGAGACGACGGAACATTCTCTCCGTTGACAGGAGACGGAAAACGGCGTTGAATAGGCGAGTTTCGATCTCGGAACGGGGTGGAAGTCCCCACTGGCGGTATTCCGGCCTTCCGGCCGGAGAGCCCGCGAGCGTCCCCGCGCAGCGCGGCGGGGCGCGCAGATTCCGGTGCAAGGCCGGAGCCGACGGTGACAGTCCGGATGAAAGAGAGGAGGACGCACGATGACATCGCAGTTGCAGGAGCGCTTCGGGGATTCCGAAGCCCGCGTCGAAGCCGCGATCGCTTCGCTCGCCGCAGGCCGCGGCATTCTGGTGACGGACGACGGAGACCGCGAGAACGAAGGGGATCTGATCTTCGCGGCCGAAAGCCTCACGGTTCCCCAGATGGCCATGCTGATCCGGGAGTGCAGCGGCATCGTATGCCTCTGCCTGACTCCGGAGAAGATCGACTCGCTGGAGCTCCCCCTGATGACCCGGAACAACACCAGCCGCTACTCCACCGCGTTCACCGTCTCCATCGAGGCGGCCGAGGGCGTCACGACGGGCGTTTCGGCCGCGGACCGCGTCCGCACCGTCCACGCCGCATCCGCACAGGGCGCGAAGCCGTCGGACCTGCGGCAGCCGGGGCACGTCTTCCCCCTGCGCGCCCGCCCGGGCGGCGTACTCGAACGCCGCGGCCACACGGAGGCCACAGTGGACATCATGCGCCTCGCGGGGCTCGCCCCCGCCGGGGTGCTCTGCGAACTCACAAACCCCGACGGCACGATGGCCCGCCTCCCCGAGATCCTCGAATTCTCGCGGCGATGCGGCTTTCCCGTCGTCACGGTCGACGACATCGCGCGCCGCCGCTCCGCGCTGGGCGTGTAACGCACACGGGCCTTTCGTAAGAGGGCTTATCGCCGGGGAGAGGTGATCCTTGCGAGAAGCGTTTCCATCGGAAGCGGGTTTCCGTTGAAACTTTCGATGCTTGCGTGAAGCATCTCCCCGGCTTCGGCCTCGTCGAAGCGAAGGTCGTACCCCGCTTCAAACGACAGGTGCGCGAAGAAAATGCGCAAAGCCCTGCCGTTGCCCTCCCTGAAGGGATGAACCGCGTTCAGCTCCCCCATGTAGAAGGCGAGCGACCGGACAAAGCGGTCTTTCGGCAAACCGTGGAGAAGCGCGTCGTTGCGGAGACGTGCAAAAAGCTCTTGGGAGCAGCCCTTGATGTTCTCGGGGTATGCGAATACGGACTGTCCTTTCGTTATCCGGACGGTCCGGAGCTCCCCGGCCCAGGCATAAATATCTCCGAAGAGTCTTCTGTGGATTTCGCGCAGGTGATTCATATCGAAAGAACCGACTACGGGATTGTGGTGCAGTTCTGCTTCCGCCAGAGCGCTTAAGTCCGATTCGACTTCCTGGAGTTCCTCAGGGTCACGGAGATCAAAACGATTGATGAGGACATCGGATTCGGGATAGCAGTAGGGATCAGGTTCCGATTCGTAGAACATCACGTTCCCGACGACGCCGTTCTCGTGTGCGTCCGGGCGATGAGCACCCTCCGCCCCTCTTCGAAAGAGAGTTCTCCCCGTTCGATCTTCCGGTACACCGCGCACGCATGCTTCGACGGTCGAAGCCCCTCCAGGCGGAGGTTGGCTTTCGCAAGCCGAAACGCGCGTTTTTTCGTCACCATGAGCCTTTCACCCCGATTCCCTGCCGTTCCGGATGTATTATACCGAAGAAAAGGCCCCTTCGACCGGACCGGTCGAAGGGGCGCCTGTCTTTCGATATTCCGCGAACTGTGCCGCTCTACGCGTGCAGCGCGCCCGCCGGGTAGAGCGGGAAGCGGCCGATGAGCGCCATCGCCTCGGCCCGGGCCTCGTCGAGCGTCTTCTGGTCCTCGACGTTTCCGGCGACCTTGTTCATGATCCGGGCGATCTCGACGACCTCGCGCTCCTTCAGGCCCCTTTGGGAGATCGACGTCGTTCCGATGCGCACGCCGCTCGTCACGAACGGCTTTTCCGGGTCGAACGGGATCATGTTCTTGTTCACGGTGATTCCCACGTATTCGAGCGCCTTCTCGAACTGCTTTCCCGTCAGCTTCTTCGGGCGCAGGTCCGCAAGGACGATGTGGTTGTCCGAGCCGCCGCTGACGATCCGGAAGCCGTGATTCGTCAGCTCCTCGGCCAGCTTCCGCGAATTTCTCACGACCTGGAGCATGATGGAGCGGAACTCCTCCGTTGCTGCGTACTTGAACATGTAGGTCTTCGCGGCCATGATGTTCAGGTGGATCGAGCTGATCGCGCCGGGGAAGACGCCCTTGTCGAGCGCCTTCGCGTGCTCGGCCTTGCAGAGGACGATGCCGCCGCGCGGACCGCAGAGCGTCTTCGTCGTCGAGGACGTCACGAAGTCGGCGTGCGGCACGGGGCTCGGGATGACCTTCGCGGCCACGAGGCCCGACACGTGCGCCATGTCCACCATGAAGTACGCGCCGACGGATTTCGCGATGCTCGCTATACGCTCGTAGTCGATCAGGCGCGGATAGGCGCTTCCGCCCGCGATGATGAGCTTCGGCCGTTTCTCCTTCGCGAGCCGCTCCAGTTCGTCGTAGTCGATTTGCTCGGTGTCCTTGTGGAGGCCGTAGGACGTGAAGTCGTAGACCTTGCTCAGGAAGTTCGCGGGGCTGCCGTGCGTCAGGTGGCCGCCCTGGTCGAGCCGCATTCCGAGCACCGCGTCGCCGGGTTTCAGGACCGCCGCGTAGACGGAGTAGTTCGCGGTCGAGCCCGAGTAGGGCTGAAGGTTCGCGTGCTCCGCGCCGTAGAGCGCCTTGGCGCGCTCGATCCCGAGCCGCTCCATCTTGTCCGCGATCTGCGAGCCCGCCTGGAAGCGCGCTCCGGGATACCCTTCCGTCGTCTTGTTCGTGAACACGCATCCGGACAGCTCCATGATCTCGAGGCTCGCGGTGCTTTCCGACGCGATCATCTCGATGTTGTGCTCCTGCCTGTCCAGTTCCTCGCACGTGATGTCGTACAGCTCCGGGTCCGCGATCTTCGTATATTCCAGCATGATCCGACACTCCCTTGTTGTGGCGCGCCGCAAAAAGCGCCGCGCGTAAGATCCGACAGTATTATAATGGCCCGGTCAGGGTTTTTGCGAAAGGCGGCGACGGCGATGACGGAATTTCTCTCCGGACTGACGGGACTCGACCTCCCGATCCTGTCCTGGTGTCTGCTCCTGCTCGCGGGGGCGGGCGTCGGACTCTCGAAGACGGCCATACCCGGCGGCGGCATTCTCGCGGTCGTCCTCACGGCGATGGCGCTCCCGTCGCGAATGTCGGTCGGCGTCCTGTTGCCGATGCTGATCTTCGGCGACTTCTTCGCGATCGGAAAATACCGGCCGCACATCGACCGGAAGCAGCTCGTCACGCTCCTGCCCTTCGCCCTGATCGGCCTCGGGGGCGGATACGCCATCCTCCGGTTCGTCACGAACGAACAGCTCAAGCCGATCATCGGCGCCGCCGTGCTTGCGATGCTCGCGCTGCAGCAGGTCAACGCACGCTTAAAGAAGCGCCGCGAGGGGCTGACGGCCGCGAACCGCCCGGTCTCGCCCGTCGTCACGGCGGTCTTCGGCGTCCTGTCGGGAATGGGCACCGGCATGGCGAACGCCGCCGGACCGATCCTGAGCCTCTACCTCCTCATCGCGGGGCTGCCCAAGCTGCAGTTCATCGCGACATCGTCGGGCTTCTTCTTCATCCTGAACCTTCTCAAGGTCCCCCTCTTCGCGAGCCTCGGAATCATCACCACGCAGAGCCTGCGGATCGACCTTCCGGCGCTGCCGTCCGTCCTGGTGGGCGCGCTGCTCGGCTTCTGGCTCGTGAAGCGCATCCCGCAGGAGGTCTTCAACCGGATCGTCGTCGCGCTGGCCTTCGTCGCGGCCGTCAAGCTGCTGATCGGGTAGGAGCGGGCGCATCCCGTCCGGCGGTCCGGACAATCGTTTTCCGGTGCGGCCCCTGTATTCGCTCCCCTCAGTCATACTGAATCTTCCGGGAAGAGATACAATATCAGGATACGGGAGGGCCCTGCACCGTTCTGCGCCGGCATCACGCCTTCCGGCGAAAACGGTTGCCCCGGAAGGGAGTTTCGCGCGCCCCGGAGGAAGGCCGGGAGATGGATTCGGAGCGACAGCGCCATAGTGACGGGAAAAAAGAGGCTTCATGGACAGTTCGGCTCGCTGCGCCGAACCGACGATTCGATGTGAGAGGGGTGGATATCGTGAGAAACCTGAAACGATCCGCTGTGTTCGCTTTCGTGTTCTGCCTGTTGCTCGCGTCCGTTGCGGCGCACGCGGCCGCAACGCCCTGCGAAGCGTACCTGAACACCGCAACGACCGCCCGCGAGGCGCTCTGGAAGACGATCGTCTCGGGAGCGGGAAACGCCGCGACCGTAGCGGTCATGGACGGCGGACGAATCGTCTATTCCGAAGGCTTCGGCCCTGCCGACCGCGCGACGAACAGCCCCGTGACGGCCGACACGCGCTTCAACATCGGCTCCACGAGCAAGATGTTCGTCGCCGTCGCGACCCTGCTCTTGGCCGACGACGGGAAGCTCTCGGTCGACGACCCGGTCGCGAAGCACCTCCCCGAGTTCGTCATGAAGGACCCGCGCTACAGGGACATCACCGTCCGGATGCTCTTCAACCACTCGTCCGGCCTTCCGGGATCGACCTTCGAGTTCGGCTTCGCGCTCGACGCCAAGCCCCACGCCGTCCTGCTCGAACGGCTCAGGAACGCGAAACTCAAGCACGCGCCCGGCGCGATGGGAATCTACTGCAACGACGGCTTCACGCTCGCCGAGATGATCGTCGAGCGGCTGTCGGGAAAGAAGTTCACGGACTTCCTCGCCGAACGCGTCTTCGGGCCGCTCGACATGAAGAACTCCGGCCCGAGCATCGGCGAATGGCGCGGCGACGTCGCGGCGTACTACGACGCCGACGGAAAGAAATATCCGTCCGAAGTCGTCCAGGTCTACGGCGCGGGCGGCCTCTCGTCGACCGCCGAAGACCTCTGCCGCTTCGCCGACAGCTTCGCGCCCGGAGGAAAGCACATCCTCTCGGACGCATCCGTAGCCGAAATCCTCAAGAGCCAGCCCACCGGGATCACCGCGTCGCTAAAGGGCCCCGCCATCCTCGACGCCTTCGGATGGGACGACGCGTGGCTCACGGGCTACAAGAAGCTCGGCTTCCAGGTCCTCTCGAAGAGCGGCGGGACGATGTTCTTCTCGACGAACCTCGCCGTCCTCCCGGTCAAGCGGATGGCCGTCGCCGTCAGCATCTCCGGTCACGCGTCCGCCGAAGCCGTGACCTACGCGGTCATGAACGCGCTGCTGAAGGACAGGGGGCTGCCCTTCCCCGAAGCGCCCGCCGTACGGAAACCCGTGGAACCGCAGCCGATCCCGCCCGAACTGCTCGCCCACGCGGGATTCTACGCCAACCAGGACGGAGGCGCCCGGTTCGCGTTCGACACGACGAAACACGCGCTGAACATCTTCCCGCTGAAACAGGACGCCTCGGACGCCGACGAAAAGCCGCTTCTCACGCTCGTCCACAACGGCGGATTCTTCCACGACGCCGTCAAGGGCCTGAAATACTACTTCATCACGAAGGACGCGCAGACCCGGCTCGTCATCGGCGACATCCCGCGCTTCGGCGGCGACTCGCCCGACTATCTGAAGATCGGCGCGATCGACAAGCCCGTCGCGTTCGCTGTCGACGTCGACGGGAAGCTCTGGCTCCGCCGCAACGCGTCCCCCTTCGTCCAGGTCTCCCAGGGACTGCTGATGAAGTCGTCCCTTCACAGGGAACTCCCCGGCTACATGACGTTCTTCGGCCTGCTCCGGATCGAGACGCCGGAATTCGCCGGCATCGCGGCGACGGGCTCCCGCGACCAGGTCGAAATCATCCTCCTCGGCAAGGACGGCGACATCCGCGTCAAGGGAGCGGGCTTCGTTTTCTCCGCCGAAGGAGCGGCGACGCCGCTGGCCGCCGGAAAGACATCCGTCACCATCGGCGCGGCGGGCGACAACGAGTGGACAAAGCTCGGAACGGGAGCGATCCTCTCCTTCGCGCGTCCCGACAAGGGGCGCATCGTCGTCCTGAAGCCGATGGACGACGACCCGAAGGTGCTCTTCGACAGCATCGTGGACTCGGGCGAGGTCTACGCCCCCGAGGGGAGCTTCGTCTTCTGCGCCGGAAACCCCGGCGACGCGTTCGAGATCACGGCGAAGTAGCGCCCGCCGGAAGACACGGCGCATACGAAGAAGCCCCGGAGCGTTTTCGGACGCTCCGGGGCTTCTTATTGCTCGCAATACTTCGCTGTTCGCAGGACTTCGGCGGCTACCGTTCGTCGCGGAACACGACGCCGCCCTTCATCACGAAAGAGACCTTCTCCGTCGCGGAAATATCGTCGAACGGACTCCCCGGCATCGCGACCAGATCCGCGTTCTTCCCGGCGGCGATGACGCCCGCGTTCAGCTCGAGCATCTCGGCCGCCGCCGACGTCCCCGCCTTCAGCGCCCGAAGCGGGGCGATCCCGTTGCGGACCATCTCGGCGAACTCCGTCGCGCCGTTCACCGAGAAATCGAACGTCCCCAGGTCCGTGCCGAAGGCGAGCTTCACGTCGCTCTTCGCGATATTTCCGGCGCACTCGAGAATCCGGGGCGAGAACTTCGCGTTCTTCTCGCGAACGTACTCCGGCATGCTCATGTCGACATGGCCCTCCGCCGTCGCCCGCGCGTTCACCACCACCGCGATCTGCGTCGGAACGAGCCAGATGCCCTTTTGCGCCAGCATCTCCAGCGTCGCCGCCGAAGAGAGGCTGCCGTGCTCGACCGACCGGACGCCCGCGACGACAGCCCGGCGGACGGCCTCATCCCCGTACGCGTGAACGAAAACATGCTTTCCGATATCCCGCGCCGCCGCGACCGCCGCGCTCATTTCCTCCTGCGAATACGACACATCCTCGGGCCCGTCGCTCGGCGACATGAAGCCGCCGCTTCCGGCGATCTTGACCCACTCCGCGCCGTGGCTGACCTCGTTGTGGACCGCGCGCCGCACGCCGTCCACCCCTTCGACGACCGATACCTGTTCGAGCGACACGCCGTTCCGGACCAGACCGGCGGCATCGAAGTGCCCCCCGACGGCGGAAATCATGTGCCCGCCTGTCACAATGCGCGGCCCCCTGATGATTCCCGAATTGACGGCTTTTTTCAGCTCGGGGACGACCCAGAAGGCGAAGCTGAAATCCCCCGCGTCGCGAACGGTCGTAAACCCGTTGTTCAGGAGCTGACCGCAGGCATACACCCCGTTCAGCGTCAGCGAGGCGTCGTTGCCGCCCATCGTGTTCGCGAAGAACCGCGCGCCTCCGGTGAGATGGACGTGCGAATCGATGAACCCCGGCATCACGAACTTCGAGGACAGATCGATCACGCGCGCGCCCTCCGGCCGCGCGACGCTCTTCCCGACTTCAGCGATCCGACCGTCGACGACGAGAATCTCGGCGGCCCCGAGCGGCCCGTCCGAAACCCCGTCCCAGTAATTCCCCGCCAGTATGACCGCCGCCGGCTTCGACGCAGCCGACGCGCAGGAGGGAAGCAGAAGCATCCCAAACATCAGCAATGAAACAAAAACGTGTCGCATCACCCGTCACCCTTTCCAAAAACAAATTGCGAAGACGCCGAACGCGATGGAACGACGCCGAAGTACACGGGAACGATACCGCAGAAGACGGATGTTTGTCCAATCGGTCCTCGACCGAACCAAAAAGTTGAAGTACCATGTTCCGTGAGGTATTTTTCCTCCAGAAACACAAAGGAGCTGAAACGAATGCCGGCGATAATCGACATGGAACGACTTGCGCGTGATGTCGGAGCGCTTCCTCCGGAGGGGCAACGGACCGTATGGGACATGGTCCAACATCTGCGGAAAAGCATTGCGCGTCAGAGCGATGACGCCGCCCTCGAAACGGAAATCACCGAATTCGAAGCGCTTGGTCGCCCTCTTTCGGACAGCGAACGTGAAGAACTCCGAAGAGATCTCCTATAAGCCCGGTCAGATCATCTGGGCGAACTTTCCCTTCTCCGACCTTCCGGAAGAGAAGAACCGGCCGATTCTCGTATGGAAAGATACGGGAGATCGGCTTGTCGTAAGCATGATTACGAGCAGAATCCGATACGGGAAGTGGGAAGTCGCCATCTCTCCCGATGCGAAGAACGGATTGAGCAAGCCCAGCGTCATCCGCATCGACAAGACGATATCCATCGAAAAATCCCGCATAACGACGAACGCCACGTGGAAAATTGGAGAAGCGAACCCCTTCGTTCTTATCGTTGCGAAGGAAAAACTTGCGGAGTGGCTTGAATCACATGCCTGAAGCCGAAGCGGATAATATTCCACATCTCGACTTTCGCAGCCCCCTGACGGCAGGCAAAGCCCTGTCCTGACTGAAAAGCAGGGATGGGAACGCGCTTGTTCCGCAGAATTGAGCCGTGACACAAAACTCCACAAAAACAAGAGACATTCCCGTGAGAACAATTCACGCGATACAGAGACTATTCCCGCTTCCCCCCTGACGAACCGACAAGGATTTCTTGTGGGTTGCCCCCGGCAGATTCCGCCCCGGTTCGGTTCCTTTCCGGAATGATACAATGCTCACTTATGAGCCGAATACGGATTTTGTCATAAGGGGGAGTGCTCCATGATCGCCTATTGCGGCATCGACTGTTCCAAATGCGAAAGCTACCTCGCGAGCCGGTCCGGGAGCGGCGAGGAGCTGGCGCAAATCGCCGACCGGATGGCGAAGCTCTACAATACCGAAGTCAGGCCCGAAGACGTCGTCTGCGACGGATGCAAGGAGGGCGAACGGCACTTCTACTTCTGCTCCAACATGTGCGCCATGCGGAAATGCTGCGCCGGGAAGCGCTACGAGACCTGCATCGAGTGCGGCGATTTCCCCTGCGTGGATCTTCAGGCCGTGCTGGACCACGTCCCGGACGCGCGAAACAACCTCGAAAAGCTGCGCACGCGCTGAAAAACCGTAAACCGGCAAACGATGTGCCCGTCGGTTCTGATATAGAATAGTGCGGAAGGTGAAACCGGCCGACATGATTGCAGGCCGTCAATCCGGCGCGGATTTCCGTGCAACGGGGAGGCGAGGGCTATGCGAACGTTTACCGTCGTCGTTCATCACGAACCTCAGGGCGGGTGCTGGGGAGAAGTTCCTGAGCTTCCCGGGTGTTTTTCCCAGGGTGAAACCGTCGACGAGCTGCTCGGGAACATAAAGGAAGCGATCGCGCTGTATCTCGAAGACGGCGACGACCACAGCGGACAATCCGTAACGACAGAGGTCATGGAAGTCGCCGTATGACGTGTTGCATCAGGGCAAGGACATCAAGCCGGGACTCGCCGCCGCGATTCTCAAACAGGCAGGCGTCCATCCTGAAGAGTCTCGGCGTTAAGCTGTAACGACCATTAAGGGGGAATGTTCCATGATCGCCTATTGCGGCATCGACTGCTCTACATGCGAAAGCCGCCTCGCGACCCAGTC
>ERZ1645192.2478-NODE-2478-length-15266-cov-7.105450_pt1 | contig 15266 bp, 15 predicted proteins | sample MGYA00575354_ERZ1645192 | MGnify/ENA primary metagenome ERZ1645192 (study PRJEB40844, sample SAMN11349763) | freshwater sediment metagenome | isolation source: river sediment | host: Sediment | place: India: Faizupur Khadar , New Delhi | collected 2017-02-21 ... | reverse complement strand
GCATAACCATGCAGAAGCCATCAATCCCGCAGCGTGCGGCAGTTTCCCGCCGGATTCTTCAGAGGGAGCTGTCCAGGACCATGTTGTCCCGGTGCACGACCTCGTGATGGGGGCACGGCCCCAGGACCTTCTCGATGTCGGCGCTGCTCAGGCCCTGGATCCTGCGCAGCTCGGCCGCCTTGAAATTCGTCAGACCCACGCCCACGGTGGAGCCGTCCTGGCAGGCGATGCGCACCAGCGCGCCCATGCCGAAATTCCCGTCCACGTCCTTCACTCCCGCGGCCAGCAGGCTCCTGCCCTTGCCCGTCAGGGCACGGGCGGCACCGTCGTCGACGACGATGGTCCCGGCCGGGTCCAGATGATAGGCCAGCCAGAACTTGCGGCCCGAGAGCATCTTCTGGGTCGGCGCGACCCACGTGCCGATCTCCTCCAGGTTGAAGACGCGCTCCAGCACGAACTTCTGCTTCCCGGAGACGATGAGCGTGGGAACTCCGATGCTGGCCGCGCGGCGTGCGGCCATGAGCTTGCTGAGCATCCCGCCCGTTCCGGCTCCGGTCTTGCCCCGGCACATGGACTGCAGATTGATTTCCGCTATGTTCTCGATGCAGGGCACAAAGTTCGCCCCGGGATTCTCCAGCGGGTTGTCATCGTAGACCCCTTCGGCGGAAGTCAGATTGATGATCACATCCGCCCCGACCAGATTGGCGACCATGGCCGAAAGGACGTCATTGTCCCCGAACTTGAGCTTCAGTTCCTGCACTGCCACAGTGTCATTCTCGTTGACCACGGGAATGACCCGCCAGTCCAGAAGTCGGCACATGGTGTTCCGAGCGTTCAGAAAACGTTCCCGGCTGCGCAGGTCATCCTTGGTCAGCAGAACCTGGGCCGTGATCTTGCCATAACGGCCAAAGGCCTCGTCATAACTGTGCATGAGACGGCTCTGACCCACGGCCGAGGCTGCCTGCTTGTGCACCATGCAGCCCGTGCCAGACCCAGGGCCGAGAACATAACGGCCCGCCGCGACAGCACCGGACGTAACCAGCACTATTTCAAGACCACGGTCGTGCAGCGCCGCGATCTGATCCGCAAGGCGATTGACCACCCGCTCATCCAGACCCCGGTCCGTGGTCAGCACCGCGCTGCCTACCTTGACGATGATCCGTTTGGCCTTCTCCAGAATACGGCGACGCTGGGAACGCCAATCATCCACCTGTTCCATCCTCGACCTCGCCCTCGGCCTGCTTGGCGGCGAGATGCATGGCCCACATGGCCTCAAGCACCTCCCTCACGCCGATATCATTGAGTGCCGACATCCAGTACACGTGAATCCCAAGCCGGTCAAAAGCGGCCTGCAACGCTGACAAACGCTCATGGTCCACGGTGTCAATCTTGTTGATGACCCTGATCTGCGGCTTGCCGGACAAGGCAGGATCGAAAAGACGCAGCTCCTCATCCAGAATTTGGAATCCTGCCAGAGGGTCGTCGATGGCGACATCCTCGACACTCAGGATGTGCACCAGGAATCGCGATCTTTCCACATGCCGCAGGAACGTATGCCCCAGGCCCAAGCCTCTGTGCGCCCCCTCGATCAAGCCAGGAATGTCGGCCACCACCAGTTTGCGGTCCTGTTCATCGATGGCCACCCCAAGGTTGGGGGCAAGGGTCGTGAACGGATATGCGGCAATTTTTGGTCGGGCCGCAGAAATGCGGGTGATGAATGTGGACTTGCCCGCATTGGGCAGGCCCAGCAAGCCCACGTCGGCGAAGACCTTGAGCTCCAGGCGGAGGTATTTTTCTTCCCCCTCCTCTCCGGGCTGGGCGAATCGGGGCACCTGCATGGTCGAGGACTTGAAGTGGGCATTGCCCTTGCCGCCGCGGCCCCCCTGGGCTACGACGATTTCCTGACCGTCACGGGTGAAATCGGCGATGAGCCTCTCGCCTCCATCCGACTCCTCATAAACCTGGGTACCCACAGGCACTTCGATGACTTTGTCTTCCCCGGCACGGCCGAAGCAGAGCCGGCCAGAGCCAGGACGCCCGTTCTCCGCCTCCTGAATGGGGGCGTGACGGTAGTCGTACAGGGTCAACAGACTGGAGGATGCCCGGAAGATGACATCCCCGCCCTTGCCGCCGTCTCCCCCATCTGGCCCACCCCTGGGTACGTATTTCTCCCTGCGGAAGGAAACGCATCCATTGCCTCCCTTGCCCGACCGGATGATGATCTTGGCTTCGTCAACAAATCTCATGAGAACTCCCTGCCAGGCACCGCCGGACAGCAAAAAAAGCCGCCCAAGAGATCTCTCTTGCGGCGGCTTGAAAGGACGGTTGTGCGTCCGCGCTAGGCAGCGGGAACGATACTGACCCGGGTCTTGACCTTGTTCTTGCGCAGATACTTCTCGAACTTGACCACCCCGGCAATGAGGGCGAACAACGTATAGTCCTTGCCCACGCCGACGTTGAGGCCTGGATGGACCTTGGTGCCGTGCTGACGGACCAGGATGTTTCCGGCTTCGACGGGCTGCCCGCCGAATTTCTTCACGCCGAGCCTCTGTCCGGCGCTGTCACGTCCGTTGCGTGAACTTCCACCTGCTTTTTTATGAGCCATGTTTTCCTCCCGACACTAGGCCTGAATGGACTTCACCTTGAGCAGCGTGAAATCCTGACGGTGACCCTGTGTTCTGCGATAATCCTTGCGGCGTTTCTTCTTGAATATGATGATTTTCTTGTCCCGGCCGTGATCGACCACTTCGCACTGCACGGACGCTCCGGACACGAAAGGCTGACCTATCTTCACGTCGGCGCCGGTCCCGACAAGCAGAATCTTGTCCAGAGTTATCTCTGTCCCGGCCTGCGCGGACATCTTGGCCACCTTCAGGCTGCGACCTTCTTCCACACGGAACTGTTTTCCGCCCGCTTCCACGATTGCAAACATTTTGCGACCTCCAAAATATTGAACGACGTGGCTACCTTTTCCAGCGCAACCCGTCAAGACGTTACATCACGAGAAACCACAGGATGCCCGGAGCAGGGCATCAGCCGAGAGGGATGCTGTCCATAAATCGTAATCCCAAGGCCGTCAACACAAAACTTCAGGATCACGGACACCGCCCCTGGGCATGGACGCCTGGACATCCTCAAACACCGACATCCAGAGCATGCCGGGAAGCACATGCATGGCGGACAATGCCCCTTCACGACGCCCTGGCCAGAACCAGGACCTCGATACGCGCTGCGCCCGCCTCCCGGCACGCCCTGGAGCAGGCCCGCATGGTGGCGCCTGTGGTCATGACGTCGTCGACGAGCAACACACGCCGCCCAGCGACGTCCCTGGCAGCCCTGAACGCCCCAGCCACATTGCGCATCCTGGCCGCCCGGCCCAGACTCGACTGGGCCCTCGTCTCCCTGATCTTCAGCAGCCCTTGCCCTGCAAAGGCCACTCCGAGGGCGCCCGCCAGCAGGCGCCCAAGCTCCGCACTCTGGTTGAATCCTCGACGCAGCACAGGCATGGGCCGCATGGGCACCGGAACAATGATATCTGGCCGTTCGAGGGCGTGCAGCCTCCAGGCCTGGAGGACCATGAACCGCAGAATCACTCCCAGTCCATGGTCCCGGCCGAACTTGTGCCGGTGTACGAGATCCCGGAGCAGACCGGAATAGGAACCGTAAAAACCCAAGGCGGCCCAGGGCGGCGGGGCCGTCCGGCAGGACAAGCAGTCGTAAACCGGTGCCATGGGATCTGCGTAGCAATCGCCGCAGCGAGGGCAGTAGCCCCCCAGACGCGGCGCAAGGAGAGCGGCACATTGCGGACAAAGAGGAAAATCCTCAGGATGGTCGAGGACTGCCGCGCAGAGCTGACAGCGACGACCCAGCCTGAACATAAAATTCGAAAGCAGCCGGTAGGCGGGGCTGCACGCCGCATTGGCTACCATCCGCTGCTCCGGGCCAGGGCGGCCACTGCCTCCAAGGCCTTCTCGTTGGCGAGGAGATCCCTGGGCCCATCCAGTCCGCGCAAATGCACAGTACCCTGGATGGAGAAGTCGAAAACCTGCAGGAAATAGCGCAAGGTGGGCATGATGCCGGCAAAAAGATGTACCCCCCGGGTTCTGCCGGCAACCAGGACAATATATGCAGGACGGATGATCCCCTGCCCGAATCTGCCGCTGAGATAGCGGCTTTGGGCCCGGTCTATCCAGGCCTTGGCTTGGGCGGGCAGATGGTAGAAATAGACCGGGGCGGCGAGCATGACCATGGGTGCCGCATCCAGGCTGGCGAAGAGGCCCTCGGCATGGTCCCCGTCGGCGAACACGCATCTTCCGCTCTTGGCACAGGCCCCGCAACCCGTGCAGGGCGCGACGACATGGTCCCGCAAACGGAGAAACGTGCTGGGTCCAGCCAGGGACCGGGCGAAATGCTCGGCCGCGCTGTCGGAATTGCCCTCGGGTCGGGGGCTCAAGGACAGGACGAGTGGAATCATGGGCGTGGCTTGCGCGTGAATTCCGCACGGATCCATTCCCCAACCGGGGCCAGGGTCAGGGTCCAATCGGTTTCAACATAGAGGACATTTTCCAACTGGGGGACCACTCCCGGGCTGACCCAGAAAACCTGCCTGTCCTTGCGTCCGAAACGGAGATGCCAACTGGCGTCTACACCCACGTGTCAGCATTGGCTCCGGAAATCATGCTCGCCATCGGCAATCATGTCATCTCCTAACGGATGAATTCCGTGAAAAAGGGATTGTTCAGACGTTCCGCTCCCACTGTGGTTTCCGGACCGTGTCCAGGGTAGACCACAGTGGCCTCGGGGAGGGAAAAAATCTTGGTCCGCACGGAGCGCAGGAGGTCCCTCTCGGAGCTGCCGGGAAAGTCCGTACGGCCTACGGACCGGTAAAAAAGCAGGTCGCCGACAAAAACAGAACCGATTTCGGCAAAATAGAAGGACAGGCTGCCCGGGCTGTGACCAGGTGTGGCCAGGACGCGGCAAACCGCGCCAAGAAAAGTCTGCTCTCCCTCGTCGAGGTGGGTGAACGAAAAAACAGGGGTACGTGGAAAGCCCATCATGCCTCCGCCCCCCAATTCGGTCCCCAGCAGATAACCGTCCCTGGGGCTGGCCAGCACTGGCGCGCCTGTGGCGGCGACCAGGTCGGCATTGCCCTGGATATGGTCGAAATGGAGATGTGTGTTCAGGATCGTGGTCAGGGTCAACCTGTTCCTGCCCAAAAAAGACAGGATTTCGTCCGCGTCCCCCCCCGGATCGATGACCGTCGCCTCGCGCTCTGTATGCACTATATAACAATTTGTATCCAACACCCCGAGGGGCATCGCCGTCACCTGCAGCATCCCATCCTCCTGCATCTTCATTTTCTGCCGATGTAGCCACCTTCCACCCAAAACTCAATTCTCCTTTCTGGACAAGGGTTCCAGCATCAGGCAAAGCCGTCGAAAAAACACCCTGGAACCACCATGCACACGGCAATTTCCAACGAGACTCCGGACCTGCGTCGCCAGGACATCATTGAGCACGAGTCCCTGCTCAAAACAGCCCTGCAGGGCATCCTGTCCTTTTCTTCCTACAGCCTCACCTTCCCGACAAGCGTCCCCAAGGATCTGGGGCCCACACCTGCCCGTCCCCATGGCCGCGCTGTGCTGGAGAATGACCACCTCAGACTTCCCTTGACCCGCCAGGGCAGGCTTTTGGCCATTTTCTCGGCCAGGGGTGTGGATCGCAAGAAAATTCGACCGGCCCTGCCGTACCTGCCTGTCATGGCTGCACTGTGTCTGAACCAGATCGTCCTGCACAAGCAGGCCATCACCGACCCCTTGACCGGCCTCTTCAACCGCACCAGCCTCCACCAAGCCCTGATCCGGGAAATCTCGGGTATTCTGGGGGCCATCATGCCCGGCCCCGAGGCCTTGGCGGACGAATCGCTGCACACGCACAGCGCGTGTTTCGGACTCATCGTCGTGGACCTGGACCGCTTCCGACAGATCAACGAAAACTTCGGCCATCTTTTTGGAGACAGGCTGCTTGTCCTGGCTGCCGAGTGCCTGCGCGAGATCTGTCCCAAACAGACCCTTGTATGCCGCCTGGACGGAGACGCCTTTGGAGTGCTCTGCCCCCAGGCTTCCCGGACCAAACTGGGCGAACTGGCCCACAACCTGGTTGCACAGCTTTCCCGCATCACCGCCCGTTTCGCCCCCCTGCGGGAGGATGTCGGTCTGTCGGCCTGTTGCGGTTTCGTCAATTACCCGCAGGATTTTCAAGGCGCCCAATTCCGCAAGGCCCCAGAGGAACAGTGCTACGTGGTTCTGGAAAAAGCCGAAAAGGCCCTGCATGCAGCCCAGGCCACAGGGCGGGGACAGGTCTATTCCTTCCGTCAGATTCTGAGCCAGGGAGGGGTTGTTCTCGAAGTCATGCCCATGAACCGGCTGGTCATCAACCTGGGGCGGAGCGTGGACGCCCACGAGGGTCAGCGTTTCCTGATCTGGTCCCGCAAGTTCAACGGCCGGGAAACCATGGTCGGTCCCAGGGGCGAGTCCGTGTTTGGTCACTACCCCCCCATGTACAAGGGAGAGGTATCCCTGGTCGAAGCGCAGGACGAAATTTCCATCGCCGAGGTCTTGTTCCAGACGGATCCCAACTGGGTAGTCGAGAAAGGTGACAAGTTGACCCTGCTGGACGAACACAGCGGGCTCATGGAGCAGGACAGCTCCCGTTCCGATGATCGCATCCCGCAGAAGGACGTGCTGACCGGACTCTATCCGTACCGGGATTTTCTCCTGGCTTGGCAGAATGCCCGCGCCCACGAAAAATCCTTCTCCATTGTGCTCATGCGCCTGGAAACTCCCCACGCCGAACGCACCCCTCTGGTTCAGATGAAGGAAGAGCAGTTCTTGCAGGTCCTGACCGGCCGGGCCGAGACACTCTTCGGCCCCGAGGCCTCGGGTGGGCGCTACAGCATGAACTGTCTTGTGTATTATGTCCCGGGCCTGGACCAGAAGGACTGCGCCCGCATCGTTCAGGAACTCCTCGAGGATGACCGCTTCGACGGCCTCGACGCCACCGTGGGCATCGCCAGCTACCCGTTCCTGGAGTCCACTCGCTCGGAAATCCTGGACAACGCCCGGAAGGCCCTGGATCACGCCAGCATGCTGCAAGGGGAGAAAATCGCCTGCTTCGATTCGGTGTCGCTGAACATCAGCGCGGACCGGCTTTTCGCCCAGGGTGAGATCTATGATGCCATCGCTGAATACAAAAAAGCCCTGACCGTCGATGAAAAAAATTTCCTGGCCCGCAATTCCCTCGGCATCTGTTATGCCCGCCTGAATAAATACGCCACGGCCCGGACCATTTTTCACGACCTCGTCCGGCTCTATCCGGACCACATCATGCCCCTCTATAATTTTGGCTGCGCGTGCCTCAAGGACGGCGATGCATCCAGCGCCAAAGAGGCCTTCGCCCAGGTCCTGAACATCCAGCCCGACAACGTCTACGCCCTGGTCCGCTTGGGCCTCATGGCCGAGGACGAGGGCGATCTGGACCAGGCCTGGGAGTTGTACGACAGGGTCCGCACCCTGCCCGATGGCGAGCGCCTGGCCTATCGCTACCTGGCCCGGCTGGCCTTCCGCCGCGACGACAGGGACATGGCTCGGGAATTTTTACACCAGGCCATCATCACCAACCCCCATGACCCGTACTCATACCATCTGCTGGCCAAGATCTATCTGGAGCGCGGAGACGACCCCGAAGTGGCGGAATCCCTGGCCCGACAGAGCGTACATCTGAAGCCCGAGGCGCCAGCCTTCTGGGAGGTGCTCATCACCGCTCTGGAGCAGCAGAACAAGGCCGAGGAAGCCAGGCAGACAAAAATCAGGGCAGCGGCCCAAAATGGTTGACAGATGGTGGGCCTTTTCCTAAAGAGCCTCCTCACGAGCATTCCCCGGTAGCTCAGTTGGCAGAGCAGGTGGCTGTTAACCACCCTGTCGGCAGTTCAAATCTGTCCCGGGGAGCCAGACTTTCCAAAGCCCTTCACCCGAAGGGCTTTTTTGTTTTCTTCCACACTTCCCCCTTGCATCGGACAGCCCCCGGCAGCACAATGCGCGCAATGCACACCAAGATGCCCTCAGTTTCTTCCTCCGCCGCGAAGGCAGCCGATCACGGACGGATTGTGACCGAGTCCGGCCCGTGTCTCGATTCCCTGCAGCTGGAAGTGCTGGAACGGGAATTCCGGGCCTGGGCCGGACTTTCCCGCCGATCCGATATAATCCTGTCCCGGAAGCGGGTCCTGCTCGTGTTCCTGCTTATCCGCTACACCGGGGCGAAGCTGCACGAAGTGCTGGCTCTGCGGCCGGCCACGGACATCGACTACGAACGACTCGCGGTAGTCTATGGAAACAATGCCGAAGGATTGCGCCACGTGCCCCTGTCCGAAAGCCTGGCAAACGAAATCCGGTCCATGACCGCAGAGCCGGCCCTGAGCGAGGCCGTCATCCAGGGCGTGGGCGTTGATCCAGCCTTCATTCGCCGGAAATTTTATGAACGCGCCCAGGCCTGCGGATTTCCCAAGCAACTCGGTGCCCCTGAAATGATCCGGAAATCACGCGGAGTGGAGCTGATGCAGGCAAACATGCCTCTGCCCGCGGTCCAGCAATATCTTGGACATTCGAGCCCCAACTTGACCTCGGCCCTGGTCTCCTTCTCCGAAAACGAAATCCGGGCCATCACATCCTCTTTTCTGGAGCGCGAAACCAGCCGCAAAACCAGCGCGCGCAATTCCTTTTTCGGCAAGATCACCCGCATCCAGTCCTCGGACATCCAGGCCCTGGTGGAACTGACCACTCTCGGCGGCCAGACAATCTCCTCCATCATCACCCTCAGCAGCCTGCATCGCCTGGGTCTGAAGGAAGGCCGCCTGGCCACCGTAGAGGTCAAGGCCCCCTGGGTGGTCCTGCATCCCGGCAATGCGGAACCGTTCTGCTCCGCCGAAAATCGCCTGTCCGGGACCATAGCCCGCATCACCCGCGGGCATGTCAATACGGAATGCGTCCTGCAAGTGGGCGACAATGCGGAGCTGTGCATCATCTTCTCCACGGAACACCTTGGATCCATGAGGTTGCGAGAAGGTGACACAGCCTGGGCCGTTTTCAGCAGCTACGCCACCATCCTGCGGGTGGACTGATATCGCAGGATCCGTGATCAGGGCACACGCACCCGAGCTGAAGCCCACACCGGGGAGGCATGCAACGGAAATGCGGGATCGGCAGGGTTGACGCGGAAAGACGGCGCCTCATGATGCACGCTCATCCTGGATTCCAACGGGCCAGCCGGCCCGGGATCAGTGATCCGGATTCAGGGCAATGCGGCTATCGCGAACCAGAATCCTCCTGAACCGAGCAGCATTCGGGCATTGAAGGATCCCGCAAACGGGCTGTGCCGGGGCTTGGGTTCTGGTTGTGGGGAGAGTATAGGGATCATTGTGCACTGAGCCATCCAGCCAAAGGAGAGAAAACATGTCTGCGTTCAAAAGTTCGCATCGACTCCTGCTGCTAACCCTGGCCATATTTCTCTTTGCCAGCGCCTGCTCCACAGTCCGTACGGCCGACCTCGTCCAACCCGGGGCCACGGAAATCTCCCTGTGGCGGTCTGAACCCATCCCCCTGGAACCGGGCTGGCGACACCTGGGGACTGAAAAATTCCTGGTCCGGGGTGAGATCTGGAATTCGAGCCTGCCCCCCATGGACCAGATCGAAACCATGCTTTTCGTGCGTGAAGGGGAAAAAGGACCGCATCTCCTTTTCCTGTCGCGGGTGCTCAAAACCGGATTCACGGAAATCTTTACTTTTCTGGGCGGAAGCAAGACCTTCATTGCAGGGTATGCCTACCGCGAAGGGAGCTATGGTCTCTCCTCCGATACGGGCGACGCGGAATACAAGCGTTACTTCGGACGAATCCGCCAGGAAGGGCTGACCCCCGCCCCGGCGTACTCGGTCCTCGTCCGGGACAGATTGCCGATAGACACTGTCTTGATACGGATCATGGAACTTGTTCCCGGGGAGGCCTGGCCTGAGCTTCCCGCATTTGGCAAACTCTATCCGCAGGAAAGTCTGGAAACGTTTGATTGGCATCGACGTTGACTGGTACACAGCGGTGAAGGGCGGGGCATGTGTTGACAAAACTTGCAGACGTTCCCTACAAAGCGCCTTCCGGCTGACGTTCCCCGGTAGCTCAGTTGGCAGAGCAGGTGGCTGTTAACCACCCTGTCGGCAGTTCAAATCTGTCCCGGGGAGCCAAGATTTCTCGATCCGCTCCAACAAAACCTCCGTGAAAGGGGTTTTGTTCTTTTCAGCGGAGTGCAGCGCCGCACAAGAACGGCTATTTCTTGCCGGTTTGGGCCTTGCGCGCTTCCACGTAATGCGCTGCGGCCAGGGCCGCCACGCAGCCATCTGCCGCAGCCAGGACTATCTGATTGGCATATTTCTGGCGCAGATCGCCCACGGCGAAAATGCCCGGCAGGCTGGTCTCACATTTCTCGTCCGTGATGACGTATCCGCCCGCATTCATTTTCACGCCCGCTGGCACGAGCTGGTTGTTGGGCGAAAACCCGACGAAGATGAACACGCCGTCGGTCTTGATCTCCCGCATGTCACCGGTTTGCACGTTCTTGACCTTCACTCCCGTCACGCCGGCATCGTTGGACAGGATTTCCGTGGCCACGGAGCTGAGTACCGTGGTGATCCGTGGCTCGGCAAAGACCCTCTGTTGCAGGATGCGGCTGCCGCGAAACTCCTCCCGACGATGGACCAGATAGACCTGCGTGCAGATCTTTGACAGGTACAAGGCGTCTTCCAGGGCCGTATCCCCGCCTCCGATGACGGTGACTGTCTTGCCCCTGAAAAAGAATCCGTCACAGGTTGCGCAGTAGGAAACACCCTTGCCGAAGCTCTCGCATTCACCGGGAATGGACAGCTTGCGTGCCGTTCCCCCGGCGGCCAGAATCACTGCATGGGCATGGAGTCTCGTTTCGTCGGCCAGCACGATTTCATGGAATTCCACTCCCGGCTCGACCCGCACAACCTCGCTCTCCCGAATTTCCAGATTGTACCGCTTGGCATGATTCAAGAATTTTTCACACAGTTCGAAGCCGCCCACTTCCTCGATACCTGGATAGTTTTCCACGTCCTTGGTCAAGGCAATCTGGCCACCGGGCATGCCCTTTTCCACCAGCACGGCATTCAAGGCCGCACGCATGGCATAAATCCCAGCCGACAATCCTGCAGGTCCACCACCGACGATGACCAGATCATAAAATTGGTTTTCCAATGCTTCCGCTCCTTCAGGTTCACGCTTGTTGCTGTGTATTCTCGTCCTTGCCGAAATTGACCATGCCCTGGGCCAAATCCTTCAGCCTGGCGTCCGCCAGGGCATAAATACTTCCCTCGGGATAGCCCCCATCCTTTTCAGGCGGCCCAGCCTGCTTTCCGGTCAGGATTTCGATGCCCTGCTCGATGGTGGACACGGACCAGATGTGGAATGTGCCAGCCCGTACCGCCTCCACCACCTCGGACTTGAGCATCAGATCGGGGACATTGGCCTCGGGAATGAGCACCCCCTGCTCTCCTGTCAGACCTCTGGCCTTGCAGCAGGTAAAAAATCCCTCGATCTTGTGATTCACTCCCCCGATAGCCTGGATCTCGCCGTTCTGGTTGACCGAACCTGTCACGGCAATGCCCTGTTTGATGGGCACACCCGAAAGACTGGACAGCAGGGCATACATTTCCGTGGACGAGGCGCTGTCTCCATCAACTCCGGAATAGCTCTGCTCGAAGGCGATGGACGCACTCACGGCCAGCGGCTTGTCCTGGGCGAACATTTTCCGCAAATACCCACTCAAGATGAGCACACCCTTGTTGTGGACGCTTCCGGACAGGTCGGCCTCACGTTCGATATTGATGATCCCGGCCTTGCCCATGGACGTAGTGGCGGTGATGCGACTGGGCTTGCCAAACATCATCTCACCCAGGCTGTACACCGCCAGGCCGTTGATCTGCCCGACTTTGACCCCATCCGTGTCGATCATGATGGACCCGCGGTCGATCATGTCCTGGATTTTTTCCTCCATGAGGCTCGAGCGGTGGATGCGGGTCTCTATGCCTTGCAGCACATCCTCGCCCAGAATCACGTTCCGGCCGTTTTGGCCGGCAAAATAATCTGCCTCCATGAGCAGGTCCGCCAGCTTGGGAAAGGTGGCAGCCATTTTCTCCTGTCTGCCGCCCATGCGCACGGCCTCCTCCACCAAGGCGGCCACGGCAGAGCGATCAAAGGGGCGCAGCCCGTTCTCTTGACACTGGGTGCGGACGAACCGGGCAAACTGGGCCACCGCATCCTGGGTCCTGTCCATGGTAGAGTCGAAATCAGCCCGAACCTTGAAAATCTTGGGCACGTCCTCGTCGTAGTATTGCAGGAGGTGGTAGACGTACGGGTCGCTCAGGACAATGACCTTGATGTCCATCTCAATGGGCTCTGGCTTCATGGCCGAGGTGGTGAAGAGATAGAAGGGATCGTAGGTCTGGATTTCCATCCTGCGGCTTTTCAAGGCCCTCTTCAAGGACTGCCAAACCCCTGGCTCCATGATGGCGTCGAGGAGATTCAGGACCAGATATCCACCGTTGGCCCTGATGAAGGATCCGGCCTTGATCTTGGAAAAATCCGTCCTCCATACCCCGCTGCGGTCCACGATGCGCTCGATCCCGCCGAAAAGATTGCGGTATGTCGGGTACTCCTCGATGATGACCGGGGGGCCGACCTGTTCGGAATTGTCCACCAGGACATTGACCGAATACTGTTCAAAAGGATTTCCCATGGACATGGCGCCACCCTGGGGTTGCTCGTGCCCGAAAAAGATCGCGATATTGTCCACCATGTCGTCAATCATGTGCTGCAGGTACTGGTCGAGCTTTTCACAGGCAAAATCACCCTTCAGGGGGGTGATGAGATCAGCTGCCAGATTGGAAAACATGATTTTGTCCGCCTGCCTGTTCTTCTCCTGAATCTCCTTCTGCAGGGCCCGGATCTGCAGAAAAATGGAATCTATCTCGGTCTTGATCTCGATATGCTTGACCTTGATCCGCTCGAATTCGTCCTTGGGGAAACGTCCTTTCTCGACCATCTGCTCAAGCTTCAGAACGGGCGTTGGCTCTCCATCGACGATGGGCATGACCTCGGGTGGCTGCCCCTGGCGACCCTGGAAGGTGACCAGGGCGAACCCCGCCTCCTTGACTCTTTTCTCCAGGTTGATGAAAAAACTGGATGTCTTTTTTTCGTAGGCCTCGTTGATCTCGTTCTTGCGGGCCAGATATTCCGGACTTTCGAAGAGTTTGGGAACTTCCTTCTTCAGTTCCTCCACAAGGCTCTGCATGTCCTTTTTGAGCTTTGCGCCCTGACCAGGCAGCAGGCGGATCAGAATCGGCGCCTCGGGATTCTTGAAGTTGTTCAGATAGCAAAGGTCACCAGGCGTATTTCCGCCTCCGGCAGCCTTGGACAACACGTTCCTGACCGCGTCCATGCGACCGCTGCCCGGAGCCCCGGTAACGAAGATGTTGTAGCCGGGACGACGGATGCCAATGCCGAAATGCAAGGCTCCCACCCCCCTTTCCTGGCCGAGGATCTCGTCCAGGGGCTCTAGCTCGGCTGTGGTCTCGAAAGGCAGGGTGGACGGATCAAGGGTCCACCGCAATGCTTCAGGTCGCAATTCCCGTTCCTCACTCATCCTCACCTCGCTCATGTTTGAAGCGGTCCATGTTCAGCCTGACTGCAGACCGCGCCGTCTTCTTGGGCAGGAAGACGCGTAATTCTCCCTTGGCGTAATGGGCCCTGACCTGCTGCTCGTCAACCTGACAGGGCAAACGGACAGCGCTGGAAAAACCCTGCCTGGAAATACTGAAATGCTGTTCCGCCTTTTCCTCTTCAACCTTCTCTCCGGTGATCGACAACACGTTTCCGGACACCGTCACCTTCAGGGACTTTGGGTCGAGGTTGGGAATCTGGGCCGTGACGATGATGGTATCGCCCTCGCTGACAATCCGCACCGCCGGGTCACAGCGCAGCAGACGCAGATCCACGGGGCTGCAAAAATCACGCACAAAGGACTCGAAAAGTTCCTCCATGTCCCGCCGGAGTTTCCCAAGTTCTGTGCTGTGCCAAAGATGCAGATCGGACATAATCCCTCCACGTCAGAGCCTGCGGGCCCCAACGCATCTGATGCCGTCAAAAAGGATCCTCTGGGAAATGTTGCCTGGATCGCCGGCACAGATAATATCGTCTCTCCGCAACGGACGGTCAAGTCCGTCCTGCAGGATGGAGAGCAGACCCGGCAGCCCTGAAAACCGTTGGGCATGGTCAAAATCGACGATCAGCAATCGGGTGCGCATTGAAACCGAAATGTTGTCTGCAACGCGGAAATACCGCCGGTTTTGCGGTCCTGCAAGGGCGCGGGACCGCTCCATAAGGCCGCGGACTGCGGCAAGCGACTTGCCCTCCGTGTGCAGCCATTCATCCCACTGCCGCATGCGATGCCCCACGCCACCAGGACCCTGCATGCGCAGATCTGCGTCGGCATACCGGCGCACAAAAAAGAAAGTACATACCCCGTCCGGGCTCACCCCAACCAGATCGATCCGGCCAGGTGCAAAGGGCGCATCCACCGCCAGGATGCAGGAGTGGCGCAGGAAGATCCGGTCCTGGACCATCCTCCGCCGATCCACATGCCTGCAGGCCCTGCGCCGGACGTGCGCGTACCGCGTGGCCAGATCATCCAGGGAGGCAATGCCCGCCAACTCCGGGGCGCACCCTTCTTGACACAACACCGCCCTGCTGCCTGGATGGCAAAGGAGGAGGTATTCCGGTGCAATGCGGCAATGCAGGCCAGTGCCGCGCGGCTCTACCGTCAGCAACACATTGCCGTGCAGACGAACCTCAATACAATCTTCGTCCACGCGCAGGACGGCTTCCCGGTCGGCAGTGATACGCTGCCACCAGCTGCCGGGCACCGCCAAGATTTCGTTGCAAAGCTGGCAGAGTGCGCGCCAAGGCTCCATCATGGCGGTTTTGCCGGACCGGGTGACATGATCAGACATTCTCCCGCAGACGGGGATGCGTGGCTTTTTGCATGGCCTTGCTTAACTGAAAGGCCCTGGAATGGCTACAAAGGCCGGTGTGCCCCCCAAGTTTGACAGCGGCCTGAGGCTAACACCTCGAAGTTATGACTTATATTG
>ERZ1645192.2477-NODE-2477-length-15267-cov-6.773863_pt1 | contig 15267 bp, 12 predicted proteins | sample MGYA00575354_ERZ1645192 | MGnify/ENA primary metagenome ERZ1645192 (study PRJEB40844, sample SAMN11349763) | freshwater sediment metagenome | isolation source: river sediment | host: Sediment | place: India: Faizupur Khadar , New Delhi | collected 2017-02-21 ... | reverse complement strand
GTCAGCCATTCCTCGTTGACGGTCGGGCCGCCCGCGTCCATGGCCCGCCTGTCGTTCACGAGGAAAAAGTCGGCGAGCTCCTTTTCGACGAAGTCGTAGTCGGTATTGCCGACGATTTCCGCCTCTGTCGCGCCGAAAAAGCGTCCGAACATGGAGTTGCAGCTCAGATAGACGCCGCCAGGAGTCTTCAGCCAGATCAGATCGGGGATGGTCTCGACGAGCGCATGCAGCCGCGCCTCGGAGAACCGGAGAGCGTCTTCGGCGCGCCTGCGCTCCGTGATGTCCGTCGCGAATCCCTCGATGCCGAACGACCCGTCGGGATAGCGTTCGGTGACGCGCGCGTTCATGCTGATCCAGATGCGCCGGCCGTCGGCCGTGTTCGCCTCGTACTCGAAATCCCTCACGGTTCCGTGTTCGCGCAGTCTGGCGATGAATTCGTCCCTCCGCTCGGGGCGGACATAGAGGGCGTTGCGAAGGTCGAAGTAGTGATGCGCGGCCTCTTGTGGCGACGCGCATCCGAGCATCCGGGCGAGGGCGGGATTGACGCCGAGCGCCCTGCCGTCGGACGTCGTCGAAAAGATCCCGACGGGGGCCTGTTCGAAGAGTTCCCGGTAGCGGCGTTCGCTCGTTTCGAGCGCCGCGTCGGTTCGCCTCTGGATCGTCACGTCCGAGATGAAGCCCTCGAGAAAGAGGAGTTGTCCGTCGGTCGAGAAGATGCCGGCGCCGTGCTCCCGGACGTTCTTTTCGGCTCCGTCGCGTGTCCGGATGCGGTATTCGATGTCGAACGGCCTCCGCGCGGCGATCGCCTCCCGGATCGACGAACGGACCCGGTCCCGGTCCGATTCATCAATCAGCGATGCGTAGGAAATCCGCTTTGAGACGAAATCGTCGCTTCCGTATCCCGTGAGCCCGAGCGCGCCGTCATTTACATAGAGCATGCTCCAGTCCTCGTCGTCGCGACAGTGGTAGATCATGCCCGGGTAGTTGCGCGCCAGAATGTCGAGGGCGCGTTCCCGCTCCTTCAAGACGGTCGTGTCGCCGGGGTTCACGGATTGGTTCGAGACGATGCCGGATTCATCGGTCACTCGAAAGTCGCCTCCGCTCGCATCCCGGATGGCCGTACGCCCGCCGGAATGCCATTTACGGAAAAATTCGTTCTATTGATTATCATACCGCATCGGGAAGAAGGGGAAAAGCGGATCATGCCGCGCGGGATAAAGTCGCGCGATGGCGAGGCGTGTTTGTTGACAAAATGTATGCTTTTATGGTTTTATTGGCATATCTCGTGTTCAAACATGGAGGGATCGACTGTGACGGAAGGGATCTGTGTCAAAAAAACGGCGGCGATTCGCGGGCTCTTCAAACGCATCGAAACGAACATGGATTCGGTCGGGAGAGACATGCCGGAAGCGTTCAGGGACGTATACGAGTGGATGATCCGGAACCGGATCCCGTTCGCGCCCGATATGGGATGCATCGCCTTCTACCCGGACATGGAGTTCACGCCCGAACGCTTCGCCGCCGAGGTCGGCTTTCCCGTGAACGGGGCCGCCCCGGCGTCGGAGGACATCAGGGAACGCACGCTGCCGGAGGCGACGGTTGCGTCGGTGCTTCACGTCGGCCCCTACACGGATCTTGGCGCCGCGTACGAAGCGCTGATGTCCTGGATCGCGGCCGAAAAGAAGACGATCGCCGGCCCCTTCCGGGAGTTCTACCTCAACGATCCCGCCGTGGTCCCGGAGTCGGAACTGAAAACCGAGATCCATGTCCCGGTGCTGTAGCGGCGTTGCGGCGGGAGAGACGCGCTCTCCCGCCGAAACGTCATCGTTCTTCGCATCGAAACCGCTGCTGTCCCGGCCCTGAGACGGCATTCCGAAAATCCGCCCGCGGAGAGGCACGGCGCGCACGCCCGACGAATCGAACTCTCCCGTCCGCACCCGCATCTTCCCCCGGAATCATCCACCGTATTCGATCATTTTACCGCGCAATTCTTGACATTACTCGACGATGGTGCTACCCTGTTTTTGCAGGAAATCTTTCACGCAGTCATTGTATACGAAAAATATCCTTCACGCATTCGATCCCCTCAGGCCGAAGGAGGCGTATTTCGTGCTGCGAACACTGATTCAGTCCAAGCGGCCCCGGATGTCCGACCGGCAGGGTCGCATCGCCGACCTGATCCTGCATTCTCCGCGCGAGGCTGCCTTCATGACGGCGACGGAACTTGCCTCCGCCGCGGGCGTCTCGGAGGCGACCGTCATCCGTTTCGCCTACTTTCTGGGATTCTCCGGCTATCACGCGCTGCGCGACGCCGTGAAGGAAATGCTCATGGACCACCTCTCCACGCTGGAGCGGCTTCAGAAATCCGCTCCCGGAGAGGGAAAGGCGCAGGCTGCGGATGCCGTTCGGACCGACCTGGCCACGCTCTCTTCCTATCAGGGGATGCTCATCCCCGAGGCCGTTGACGAACTGGGGACTGCTCTCGCCGGAGCTCCGGCCGTGTATATCGCCGGATATCGCAGCTCCTATTCCCTCGCGTACTACCTTTCCTTTTACCTTTCCTGGCTCCTCCCGAACGTATCCCTGATCGGCGAGGATGTCCCCTACGAAATGCTCGTCAACGCGCCCGCGGGCAGCGTCGTCGTCGGAATCAGCTTCCCGCGCTATTCCCGCTGGACCGTGGACGTTCTGACCTTTGCCCGAAACTCCGGTCTGACGGTCGCCGCTGTGACGGATTCTTCGAACAGTCCTCTGGCCTGTCAGGCGCAATACCTCATGACGGTGGCCTATCAGCCCGTCTCGTTCGTGGACTCGCTGACGACGCCGCTGTGTGCGCTGAACGGACTGATCCTGTCCGTCGCGAACCATCTCGAGGGCGTTCGCGAGCGACTGGAGCGGCTGGAGCATATCTGGACCGATCAGGGCGTCTACGCCACGGGGACGGGGCATCCGGGCATGACGGTACAGGGGAGGTGAGAGCGCGGGGCGAAAGCGGGCGGCGAAACGGAAAGAAGCGCATGACGAAAAGGAGGAATCACAGCGATCATGACTGAATGGGGACATCTGATCCCGAGAAGTTACGCGAGTTCGCTCAAGACCGCCGTTCGCGGCGAGGGAATCTATATCTGGGACGAGGACGGGAAGCAATATATCGACGGATGCAGCGGCGCGCTGTTGTCGAGCATCGGGCACGGCGTCCGCGAGATCCGCGACGCGATGATCGCCCAGCTCGAGTCGATCGAGTTCGCCCACCCGTCGCGCTGGGTGGCGAAGGCCTCTATCGAGGCTGCTGAAGCGGTCGCGTCGATCGCTCCCGCGGGGCTGTCGCACGTCTGGCTCGTCAGCGGCGGCAGCGAGGCGATCGAATCGGCGATGAAGATCAGCCGCCAGTACTTCGTCGAGCGTGACGGGGCGGGGAGCGCGAAGTCGGTGTTCATAGCCCGCTGGAACTCCTATCACGGGAGCACGATCGGGACGATGGCGCTTGCGGGAAGCATGGCCCGGAGACAGCTCTACGCGCCGATCTTCAGGGAGGGCCCCAAGATCGAGGCGCACTATTGCTACCGGTGCCCGTACGGGAAGACCTATCCGGCATGCGACGTCGTGTGCGCGCGCCGGCTTGAGAGCGAGATCCGCAGGGTCGGGCCGCAATACGTGGCCGCCTTCGTCGCCGAACCCGTCGTCGGATCGACGGTAGGGGGGCTCCACCCGCCCGCGGAGTACTGGCCGATCATCCGCGAGATCTGCAGCAAATACGACGTTCTTCTGATCGCCGACGAAATCATGACCGGTTTCGGCCGGACCGGCAAGCCGTTCTGCGTCAACCACTGGAACGTGACGCCCGACATCATCTGCACGGCCAAGGCCATAGCCGGAGGGTACGCGCCCGCCGGAGGAATCATCGTCCGGGACGAGATCGTCGAAACGCTCCGGAAGGGGAGCGGGGCCTTCGTTCACGGGCACACGTACAATGCGAACCCCGTCACGGCGGCGGCGGTGGCCGCGACCGTGAAGTACATGAAGGACCACGACGTCTTCGGGAACTCCGCCGTCCAGGGAGAGCGGCTCGGGAAGGCGCTCGTGTCCGTGGCGGACAACCCGATCGTCGGCGAGGTCCGCGGCATGGGAATGATGCGGGGCGTCGAACTCGTCATGGACAAAACAACGAAGGAGCCCTTCCCGGCGTCGTTCAAGGCGGCGGGCGTAGCGACTGCGGAGTGCTTCAAGCGAGGCCTCGTGATCTACCCCGGGACGGGGCAGATCGACGGATACGCCGGCGACCAGTTCCTTCTCGCTCCTCCGCTGATCTCCACGGCGCAGCAGATAGACGAAATCGTCCGTCTCCTCGGGGAAGGCCTCGCGGCGGCGGCGGAGATTCTCCTCGCGAAGGCGCGGGGATGACGGCACGGAACAGCTTTGAAAATCTGAAGGGAGGCACGGGTATGAAACGGTTCGGACTGGTGTTATCACTGCTTGCGGTTCTGGCGCTCGCCGGAGGCGCGTACGCGCTGGAGTTCGTAACGATCGGGTCGGGCGGCGTCGGCGGAACGTACTATCCGCTCGGGGGCGCGATGGCCGAGATTCTGAACAAGGCCGGCATCGACGTGAAGGCCACGTCGCGCGCGACGGCCGCGTCCAAGGAAAACTGCCGTCTTGTCGCGTCCGGCAAGGCGCATATCGGCATGTCGATGGGCTCGACGCTGTTCCAGGCGGTCAACGGTGTCGAAGCGTTCAAGGAAGACGGCAAGCTGCCCCTTCAGATCCTCATGAACATGTATCCGGCGCCGCAGCATCTTGTGGCCGTCAAGGGATCGGGCATCGAGAAGTTCGAGGACATCAAGGGCAAACGCGTGTCGCTCGGCGCGCCCGGCGGCGGAGACCAGGTCCTGTCGCAGCTTATCCTCAAGGAAGCCGGAATCGATCCGGAAAAGGATATCAAGAAATACCAGCTCACGCAGCCTGAAGGCGTCATGGCGCTGAGCGACGGCAACATCGACGCGGTGTTCTGGAACTTCGCGATCCCCGGCGCGTCCGTCCTCGAAGTCTCCGCCAAGCGGGATATCGTGCTGGTTCCCCTTCCGGAGGATCTCGTCAAACGCATCGTCGAAAAGAACCCCTTTCTGCTTCCGTTTACGATCAAAAAGGGAACCTACGCGAAAGTCGACAGCGATGTTCTCACCATCGCCGACGCAAACTACCTCGTTGTGAAGGAAGGCATGAAAGAAAAACTCGCGTACGACGTCGTCAAGACATTCGTCGAGAAGCGCGGCGAACTCATGAACGTGACGAAGCAGGCCGAGCATTTCGCTCCGGAAGAGGCCAGCCTGGGAATTATCCCCTTCACCCCGGGGGCGGTCAAGTATTTCACCGAGAAGGGCGTGACGATGAAGAAGTAACGTCTTCTTCGGCAGCCATGCGGCCCGGCGTTCATGCAGCCGGGCCGCTTCAGATCTGTCCATCTGGGGGGAAACGATACGATGACGACGGAACAGGAAGTGATGGGCGCCGCGAGGGATCCCGCGGAACTGCTCGATGAATGCGAGGGCAAGAAGCGCCGTCTCGCGGGCCGGCAGCTTTGGCTCGTCTCGGGAATCGCGCTCGCCGCGTCGCTCTTTCATCTGTACACGGCGGCGTACGGCCTGCTCTCGGCCATGTACCAACGGAGCATCCACTGGATGCTCATGGGAACGCTGATTTTTCTGCTCTACCCCGGAACGAAGAAACGTTCCCGGCTCAAGATCGACTGGTGGGATTTTGTCCTCGCGGGGCTGACCATCCTCGGGTGCATGAACATCATCCTCAACTGGGAAGCCATTTCCATGCGCGAGGGGACTCCGATCACCTCGGATATCGTTCTCGGCGTCATGATGATCGTCCTGGTCATCGAGTCCGCGCGGCGCTCCATGGGGTGGGCGCTTCCGTCCGTGGCGATCGTCGCGATGATCTACGCGATGACGGGGCCGTACCTTCCCGACATGATCGCGCATGCGGGGTTTTCGCTCGAAGAACTCGGTCCGTTCCAGTACCTCCGCACCGACGGAATCTTCGGCGTTCCGCTCGGAGTGTCGGCCACGTTCATCTTCCTGTTCGTGGTCTTCGGATCGTTCCTGAGCGTGTCGGGCGCGGGGCAGTTCTTCATCGACCTCGCCATCGCGCTCACGGGGCGCAGCGTCGGCGGTCCGGGCAAGGCCGCGGTCGTATCGAGCTGCCTCATGGGAATGGTGTCGGGCAGTTCGGTCGCGAATGCCGTCACGACAGGAGCTTTCACGATTCCGCTCATGAAGACAGGCGGCTATACGTCGACCTTCTCGGGCGCGGTCGTCGCGGCCGCGTCGACAGGGGGCCAGGTCATGCCGCCGATCATGGGCGCGGCGGCCTTTATCATGGCGCAATTCCTCGGGGTGGCGTACTGGGAGATCGTCGTGGCTGCGTTCATCCCGGCGACGCTCTACTTCCTGTCGCTCTTCGCGATGGTGCACTTCCGCGCCGCGAGACGGGGAATCACCGGCCTGCCGGAGAACATGATCCCGAATGTCCGGCTGGTGCTGAAAAACGGCTGGCACTACATCATTCCGCTGGTCACGCTCGTGGGGTTCCTCGCAACGGGATACTCCCCCGTGAAGGCGGTCTTCTGGTCGATCGTCCTTATGGTCGCCGCGACCTGGCTCGGTCGCCCCGAGTACCGCATGACGCCGAAGAGCGTCCTGCAGGCGCTGATCGAGGGCGCCATGGGAGCCGTCGAAGTCGCGGCCGCCTGCGCCTGTTCGGGGCTCATCATCGGCGTCATCGGCATCACCGGCATCGGGCTCGCGTTCTCGTCCTTCGTCATGAGCATGTCGTACGGAATCCTGCCGCTCGCGCTCATACTCACGATGATCGGCTCGATCATCCTCGGAATGGGCGTCCCGACGACCGCGCAGTACATCATCACGTCGACGCTCGCGGCTCCGGCCCTGCATGCGATGGGGGTGCCGCTCATGTCGGCGCATCTGTTCTGCCTGTACTTCGGCGTGCTCGCGGATGTGACGCCGCCCGTGGCGCTCGCGACCTACGCGGCTGCCGGCATCGCCGGGTCCGGCGTTCTCGCGACCGGGTTCACGGCGCTGATCACGGCGTTCGCCGGGTTCCTCGTGCCCTATATGTTCGTGTACAACCCGGCGATCCTGTGCCAGGGGTCCGTGCTGTCGATCGCGTGGAGCACCACGGCCGCCCTTATGGGCGTCATCGGTCTCGCCGCGGGCATCCAGGGATTCTACAAAACCCGTCTGACCATCGTGGAGCGCGTATTGCTGCTGGCCGTGCCGTTCATGCTCATTTATCCGAGCGTCATAGCCGACATCGTCGCGGTCGTGATCCTCGTCGGACTGTATCTCTTCCGCTCCAGGTCCGGGCGTGGAACGCCGACGCCCGCGCCGACGCCGGAAGCGTAATCCGAACGATATTCGTCTGATACAAGAGGAGGTGCGGAAAAAGTGCCCACAAAACTCATCAAGCCGGTCATGTCCGCGGACGAAGCGGTCCGGAACGTGAACGACGGAATGTCCGTCATGGTCGGCGGCTTCAACTACGGCGGCGTTCCCTACACGCTCGTCGACGCGCTCGTGAAGTCCGGCGTGAAGGATCTCCACCTGATCGCCAACGACACGCTCTACGCCAACGACAAGGTCCCGGAAGGAATCGGCCACGGGATGCTCGTCGTGAACGGGCAGGTGCGAAAGGTCACCGCGTCGCATATCGGGCTCAACCGCGAAACGGGACGGCTTTTCAACGAAAAGAAGATGGAACTGGAACTCGTGCCCCAGGGCTCGCTCGTGGAACGCATCCGCGCGGGCGGCTTCGGGCTCGGCGGCGTGCTCACGCCGACCGGGGTCGGAACGTGCTACGAAGACGACAAGCAGATCGTCGAAGTCGACGGCAAGCGATATATCGTCGAAAAACCGCTTCGCGCGAACGTCGCGCTGATCCGGGCGCACAAGGCGGACCGCTACGGCAACCTGACCTACTTCGGGACCGGGCGGAACTTCAACCCCGCGATGGCGACGGCTGCGGATCTCGTCATCGCGGAAGTCGACGCCATTCTGGAACTCGGGGGCATCGACCCCAACGACGTCGTCACGCCGGGAATCCTCGTGGACATCCTCGTGCTGAAAGGAGACGGATACTATGCTTCCCGTACTTGATGAGGAGATCGTCCGTATCCGGATCGCCAAACGCATCGCGCTCGACCTCGAGGACGGATCGGTGGTCAACCTCGGAATCGGAATCCCGACGCTCGTGTCGGACTACGTTCCCGAGGGGCGTTCGGTCGTGACGCAGACGGAAAACGGCGTCGTCGGAGCCGGGCCGAAGCCCGAAAAGGACGACTGGCGCTTCATCGGCGCGGGCGGACGCTGCCTGTCGCTGCTTCCCGGGTCGAGCATCGTCGCGAGCGACATGAGCTTCGGGCTGATCCGCGGCGGGCACCTCGACGCGACGGTACTGGGCGCGCTCGAAGTGGACGAAAAGGGAAACCTCGCGAACTGGTGGATCCCGGGCAAGCTCGTTCCCGGCATGGGAGGCGCGATGGACCTCGTGACGGGCGCGAAGACCGTGTACGTCGCGACGACGCACTGCGACAAGAAGGGGAAATCGAAGCTCGTGAAGACCTGCACCCTGCCCCTGACGGGCGCCGAAGTCACGGACGTCATCGTGACGGAATTCTGCGTCGTCCGGAAGATCGACGGCGTGATGACGCTCTGCGAAATCGCGCCGGAAGTCACGGTCGAAGAACTCGTCGCACACACGGACATGACGCTGAAGATCGCGAATACGGTCCTGCCTATGGAGGGATGCAAATGACCTGTACGACATCCGGGAAACACCCGGTGATCCTGTCGGCGTGCCGGACGGCCGGCGGAAAGTTCGGAGGGGCGTTCAAGGATCTGAGCGCTCCGGACCTCGGCGCGGCCGCGATCAAAGAGGCCGTGGCCCGCGCGAAGGTCGAGGCGTCCGACGTGGAGGAAGTCATCATGGGGAACGGCTGGCAGGCGGGCGTCGGCGCGAACCCGGCGCGGATCGCGCTCTTCCGGTCCGGCCTGCCGCAGAGCATCCCGGCGTTCACGATCAACAAGCGCTGCGGGTCGGGCCTTCGTGCGATCATGCTCGCGTCCGACCGGATCCGTCTCGGCGACGCGGCCTGCATGGTCGCGGGCGGCATGGAATCGGCGACGAATGTGCCCTACCTGCTCCCGGACGCCCGGTGGGGCATGCGGATGGGGGAGAAGAAGGCCGTCGACGGCCTGCATCAGGACGGCTTCATGTGTCCGCTCGCCGGAATGCTCATGGGCGCGACGGCGGAAATTCTCGTCAAAGAGTACGGCATCACGCGCGAGGAACAGGACGCCTACGCGCTCGACAGCCACAGGAAGGCCGTCGCGGCGATGGAGTCGGGCGCGTTCGACGACGAGATCGTGACGGTCGTCCTCAAGGACCGAAAGAAGGGCGACATCCCGGTCCGAGAGGACGAGATCCCGCGCAAGGACACGACCATCGAGGCTCTGGCCAAACTGCCGCCGGTCTTCTTCAAGGATGGAACGATCACGGCGGGGAGCAGCTCGGCGCTCTGCGACGCCGGGAGCGCGGTCGTCGTGGCCGATCCCGACTGGGCGGCGTCGAAGGGTCTCGCGCCGATGGCGGAAATCCTGGGGTATGCGTCCGCGGCGCTCGCGGCGGACCACATGGGACTCGGACCGACGCTCGCGATGCCCAAGGCGCTCGCGAAGGCGGGGATGACGCTTGCGGACATGGACGTCATCGAGATCAACGAGGCGTTCGCGGCGCAGATCATCGCGTGTCATCGGGCGCTGCCGTTCGACATGGACCGGCTCAACCTGCACGGCGGCGCGATCGCGCTCGGACACCCGATCGGCGCGACGGGCTCGAAGATCCTCGCGACGCTCATCAACATCCTGAAACAAAAGGACAAGGAACTCGGGATCGTCTCCGCCTGCATCGGCGGCGGCCAGGGCGTCGCGATGGTCGTGAGGCGGCTGAGGTAGGCGACATCGCGTCGGAAGAGAACGAAGAACGCTCCGTCTTTCCCCCTTCGCCATCCACGCATACGGAGACGAACAGGCTAAGAGAGGAGATTGATGAGTGATGAAGCGTATCGCCGTTCTTCTGCTGGCATTGAGCGTGTTTGTCATTCCTGCGCTTTCCGAAGGATGTACAACCATTCTTGTGGGAAAGAATGCAACGGCCGACGGGTCCGTTCTGCACGGACACAACGAGGATATGGGGTTCACGGCCGTCGGGCGGCTCTGGTCCGTTCCGGGCGGCAGTCACAAGCAGGGTGACACGGTCGAAGTTCCGTACGTCGCTCTCGGTGTCCCGGCCGTCACCTACCGGTACTGGGCGTCGGGAAACGCGTTCGGAACGAGCGGTCTCGGCATCGCCGCCGAGTCTCGGCCCTACGACGCGGTCCTCGTGGGCATGAACGAGTTCGGCGTGACGATGAGCTGCAACTGGATGTATTCGAAAGAAGAGAATCTGCCGGGAAAGGGCGTCCGGCGATACGCGATCCGGCAGCTCATCCTCGAGCGCTCGAAGACGGCGAAGGATGCCGTATTGCTGATCGCGAATCTGATCGATACGTACGGCCAGGCGGATTGGGGCGGGCTGACATACTGCCTTGCCGATCCGCAGGAAGCATGGATCGTGGAAACGACATCGAAGAACTGGGTGGCCCGGCGGGTGAAAGACGACGAAATACTTGTCGTCGCGAACCGCTTCACGATTGGCGATGAGTATGATCTGGCAAGCGCGAATCTTGTGAAAACAGCGCAGGACAAAGGATGGTTCAATGCCGCCGGCGGCGCGAAATTCAATTTCAAGGCGGCGTACGGCGATCCCGCCCGCATGTCGTCTCCATATGACATCGACCGGGAAAACAGGGCCTACGAGCTTCTGAAAGCAAAAAAGGGAGCGGTTCTTCCGGACGACATCACAGTGGTTCTGATGGATGCGTACGAAGGCACGTCGAAGTATCACAAGCCGATCAACCATATGGAGCCCTGGGAGGACGTAACGGACAAGCTTCTTATCCCGCGGGCGATCCGGACGAATCTGTGCCAGTCCTCCTCTGTCGCGCACCTGCGCGGGGATTTGCCCGTCGAGGTAGGGAGCGTCATGTGGTACGCGATGGCTATACCGGGATATTCGGGGTATTTTCCGGTCTACGCCGGCGCGTCCTCTTTGCCGGAGGAATATCAGAACGTGAACAGCGCCTATGGCTGGAACTCCGCCTGGTGGACCTTCCGGATGCTCCAGAAGGTGACGGATCAGGACCACGACCTCCTGTTCAGCATCCTGAAGTGTTTCTGGGAAGGACAGCGGGCCGTGATCATGAACAACGGCGACAAGGTCGAAGCCCGGGCGCTCGCGTACCTCAGGGAAGGGAAGAAAGCGGAAGCGATTGCGCTCCTCGACCGGTTCACCTTCGCCCAGGCGAAGAATGTCCTGCAAAACGCGCACGTTTTCCTCAGGAAATTTCAGGACAAAACGGGAAACGCTCCTGTGTACTGACGTCGGAACACAAGAGGGGGCGCCTTCGTTTCGGGGCGCCCCCTCTTTCGGATAGATATTCCGGATGACCGTATTCCGAATGCCGGTTCTTTCCGCTACGCCCCGCAGCACCCTTCCTTTTCGCGGCCGAAGCTGCTGACGACGAGGTGCCCGAGCGTCTTGAGCCCCCAGGACTGCATCTGACGCGCGACCTTCACGAGCGACGCGGCGTCCATTCCGGTTTCGACGCCGATGCCGTTCAGGAAGAAGACGAGGTCTTCGGTCGCCGCGTTCCCGGCGGCTCCGGGCGCGAACGGACAGCCGCCGAGCCCGCCGATGGCCGCGTCGAAGCGACTGTAGCCGAGGTCGAGCGCCGCCTTGACGTTCAGAAGCGCCATGCCGAACGTGTCGTGAATGTGCAGGTAGATCGGGTAGTCGCCGAATCGCGACCGGACGGCCGCGAGCGTTTCGGCGAAGTGCAGCGGATTGCACGTTCCGATCGTCTCGGCGAGGCAGATGCCGTTAGCGCCCATATCGAGCGCACGGCCCATGAGATCGGTGACCCGTGCGGGAGCGGTTCGTCCCTCGAAGGGGCACATGAACGACGTCGCGATCGACACGGACAGCTCCGCCTTCCCCTTCGCGAGCGCGATCACGTCGGCCAGCCCCGCGAGGGATTCCTCGACGCTCCGGTTCAGGTTCGCCCTGTTGTGCGACTCGCTGGCCGAGAAGACGTAGTTGAGGCAGTCCGCCCCGCCCGCGAGCGCGCGTTCCGCGCCCTTCACGTTGGGAACGAGCGTGACGAGCCGGACCGCGCCGCCGTGACGCGCCTTCACCGCCGAAAGGACTTCGGCCGAGTCGGCGAGCTGCGGGATGGCCTTCGGGCTGACGAAGGACGTGACCTCCATCTCCCGGACGCCGGCGGCGATCATCGCTTCGATGAACTCTAATTTCTTCTCCGTCGGGATGAAATCCTTCACGCTCTGGAAACCGTCGCGGGGGCAGACCTCGCGGATATGCGCGCGCTTCGGCAACCCGTCGAAACGCATCTACAGCACCCCTTCCGCCCTGAGTTCGGCGACCTTTTCGGGAGAAAAGCCGAGCATCTCCCCGTAGACGTTCTCGTTATCCTGTCCGAGCGCAGGCGACGGCGTCCGGATGTCCGTACAGGTTTCGCTGAGCTTGAGGTGCGACCCGGTGAGCGTGATCTTTCCGGCGACGGGGTGTTCGGTCTCGACGAACATCTTCCGGTCGCCCGCGATGTGGGGGTCTTTGACGACCTGGTCGATCGAGTAGATCGGCGCGCAGGGGACGCCCGCACCGTCGACCATGTCGAAAATCTCCTGAACGGTGTACTTCGCGGTCCACTCCTCGATGATCTTCCGGAGTTCCTCGTGGTGGGCGACGCGGTCCGGGACGGCCCTGAATTCGGGCTTCTCCGCGAGTTCGGGCTTTCCCATGACCTTCGTGAGGTCCTGCCAGAGCTTGTCGTTTCCCGCTCCGATCACGAGGCTTCCGTCGGAGGCCCGGAAGGAGTCGTAGGGATAGGTGGATTCGTAGCGGTTGCCGATGCGCTGGGGGATGCGTCCCTGGACGAGGTAGATCATGTTGATGATCTCGAGGCTCGCCACGACGGAATCGACGAGGGCGATATCGACCTTCTGCCCCTCTCCCGTCACCGTGCGCGCGTTCAATGCCGCAAGAACGCCGACGCCCGCCGAAAGCCCCGCGAGAATGTCGCCCATCGCGGTTCCCGTGCGCGTCGCCTCGCCGCCGGGCCACCCGGTGGTGCTCATGAGTCCGCCCATCGCCTGCGCGATGATGTCGTATCCGGGTTTCTGACTGTACCGACCTGTGTGTCCGAACCCGGAAATGCACCCGTAGACGATCTTCGGATTGATCTTTTTCAGGTCTTCGTATCCGAGCCCGAGCTTTTCCATCGTTCCGGGGCGGAAATTTTCGAGGACGACGTCGGCCTTCTTCACCATCTCCAGGAACATCGCCTTCCCCTTCGGGTTCTTGAGGTTCAGCGTGACGCCCTTCTTGTTCCTGTTCAGGTTCATGTAGTACGCGCTCTCGCCGTTCTGGAAGGGCCCCATCTTTCGTTCGTCGGCTCCTTCTTTCGGGTTTTCGATCTTGATGACGTTCGCCCCCATGTCCGCAAACATCATGGAGCAGAAGGGCCCCGCCAAAACCCTGGTCAGATCCAGCACCGTAACGTTCGATAACGCCGCCTTTGAAAACATCGACACGACCTTCTTTCTCTCGGATTTTGCCGAAAAAAACACCTGTTCCCCGGGAAGTTCGACGCATGAAAAAACGCCGGACACGCAATGACGTACATGACATGTACAGGATACTCCATAATCATCCTGTCGACAATATTCTGTCGCCGATGTTCTTAAAAATATATGCAGATTCGCGGAAACGGGGGCGTTCGTCGGGAAACGCGTCCGAAAGGGGAATACCCGGTGCAATGTATCGGGGATCGGAAAAGCGAACGAGCCGTCCCTGTCCGAAAAGAGACAGGCAACGGCTCGTCCGGTGTTCTTCAGAGGGGAAACGCCTCGCCCCGTCTGTTTTCTCAGGAACCGGAGAGACGTGCAATGCCCTCCGGTCCCGGGTTTTCTCGTGTGGGGAAGAACGTTCGGGAACGGCTACTTTATGATCTTGAACGACTTCACGAGGGCTTCGAGGTCCTTGCCGTTGCCCTCGACCGCGGCCTTCTCGCCGATGGATGTGACGAAACCGATATTGCTTCCGCCCGCATTCAGGAAGCTGACATTCACGAAAACATCCGCACCGTCAGACTTGCCCTTGCCTTCCATTTCCACGACCTGGATTCCGTTGATCTGCGTCTCGGACTCGTCGCCCATTTCGACGTCGGTCATGACCTGCTCGATGATCTTGTCAACCGCTTCGAGCGCGGCTTCGATGCCGTTCTTGCCGTCGACTTCGCCGAAGAAGATGATCATGTCTCCCTTGGGCGATGTGAACGAGGTTCCGATGTTGGAATCTCCCTGTTTCCAGCTGTCGGGAAGATCGAACTGGACGTTCGTCTTTTCAAGGGCGTACGTTCCGGCGAAAGCGGCAACGGAAGAGAGGACGGCAAGGGCGATCGCAGCGACAACGACAAAAGTTTTTTTCATAACAGGTGAAACCTCCTCATAGTATTGTTGTGTATTTTTTGAATATATAAAAGACATATATGGTGTCTCTTGAGTGCGTCGCGACGCGCATTGCCTCCTTTCTTTTCCAATAGCCGTGCAATTCTTTTCTAAACAGAATATGCGCGCTTTATGAGCGGTCTATGTCTGTTCATTCACGGGGACACATATTGACATGCGCACCTGACTATGTCAAGTAAAAATATCGTAAAATTTTATTAAGAGCAAATACAACCGGGGCGTATGCTTCGTTTGCTATCCGGACGCGGTTGTCTTGCGTTTTTGAGCGCGTCGTTTTTTGGTACACTCTTCCCGTAGCGGCGCGACGGTTTCCGCCCGTCTTCCCGGGACGGCGATCGTGCGGCGCGCGAATTAAAAAGGAGGAGTCGCAATGATCAGCTCCGAGGGGACTTTCGCATTTCGCGGGTACTCGATCTGGTATCGAATCGTCGGAGAAACGGACCTTCCGGGGAAGTTTCCCCTCCTGTGCGTGCACGGCGGTCCTGGCGCCCCGCACGACTACCTCGAACCGCTGGAGGCGATGGCGTCCGGCGGACGC
>ERZ1645192.2475-NODE-2475-length-15279-cov-10.318050_pt1 | contig 15279 bp, 12 predicted proteins | sample MGYA00575354_ERZ1645192 | MGnify/ENA primary metagenome ERZ1645192 (study PRJEB40844, sample SAMN11349763) | freshwater sediment metagenome | isolation source: river sediment | host: Sediment | place: India: Faizupur Khadar , New Delhi | collected 2017-02-21 ... | reverse complement strand
TTCTTTCTTTTCCCGGGCGATTACAGATTGCCCCGGGATCAGAAAAAGACATAAAAGAAGCCATGCATATAGTCTATTTGTCCTTCGCATCTTTTTTCTTTACAATCCGTGATACAAATACAATTTCAATGACCGCATATATCATATACATCATCATAAAGCTTATAATAAAAGAGACCCTGGGAGGCTGCGCCATTTTAATCAGCAGGATCAGTACGGTCAACACAATGCCCCAACGGATAAGGCGTTGTATAAGCATACTGTTGAGCACTTTGTGCCCATTACCTCCTCTCCTGTGTACCAGAAAAATTTCCAGCAGACCTATAAGAAGGAACGTCAGCGGGATGACCGGGTAAGCGGCAAACCACCACCCCGGAATAAAATAATACATGAGCAACCCCCATCCGCCGCCTACGACCAATATGAACACGGAAAGTATCTGTAGGAATTTCTTTGTCATAATAATTTAACACAAGCGTAGGCCCTGTTGTCTTTTACCTGTACAAATCCGGTTATCACAGAAATCTTTCCCTTCCCCTGCAGACTTTCATAAGATATAACCCCTTTATCCAGTAACGCCATTATAGGGGCATGGTCCCTCAGTATCACAAAAGGACTTTCTTTTCCGGGAAATCTCACTAAAGATACATTTCCCTGAAAAATCACCCTCTCCGGGGAGATCAGCTGAAGATATATCTCATCAGTTTTCATTCTGTGTCAGTAGTTGTTTTCCTTTCTCAATGGCATCCTCAATGGTTCCCACATTGAGAAAGGCGTTCTCGGGCAGATGGTCCACCTCACCGTCTATGATCATATTAAATCCTTTAATACAATCTTCAATGGAAACCATCACACCGGGAACACCGGTATATTGTTCGGCAACGGTAAAAGGCTGTGAAAGGAATCGCTGAACACGTCTTGCCCTGTTTACCGTAACACGGTCTTCTTCCGATAATTCTTCTATGCCCAGGATAGAAATAATATCCTGTAACTCCTTATTGCGCTGCAGAATCTGTTTAACACGCTGAGCTGTTTTATAATGGTCTTCCCCTACGATGAGCGGATCCAAAATACGCGAAGTGGATTCAAGGGGATCAACGGCCGGGTAGATACCCATTTCAGTAATTTTTCTGGACAAAACGGTTGTGGCATCCAGGTGACTGAAAGTAGTGGCAGGCGCCGGGTCGGTCAGGTCGTCCGCCGGCACATACACTGCCTGAACAGAAGTGATGGATCCGTTTTTTGTGGAAGTGATCCGTTCCTGCATAACGCCCATTTCGGTGGCCAGAGTCGGCTGATATCCTACGGCGGAAGGCATACGCCCCAACAGTGCAGACACTTCAGATCCGGCCTGGGTAAAACGGAAAATATTGTCAATAAAAAGCAGAATATCCTTAGACCCGCTACCGCTGTCCCGGATAGCTTCAGCTACGGTCAATCCGCTCAAAGCCACGGAAGCACGCGCTCCAGGGGGTTCGTTCATCTGCCCGAACACGAGCGTTGCCTGGGATTTGGCCACCTCGTTGTAATCGACTTTTGATAAGTCCCAGTGCCCGGCCTCCATACTTTTCTTAAACGCCTCGCCGTAACGGATAACACCCGATTCTATCATTTCACGCAACAAGTCGTTCCCTTCGCGGGTTCGTTCGCCTACCCCGGCAAAAACCGAGAATCCGTTATGTTTTTTGGCAATATTATTGATCAGCTCCATGATAATCACGGTTTTACCAACTCCGGCACCGCCAAAAAGACCTATCTTACCGCCTTTTAAATACGGTTCAAGCAGGTCAATGACTTTTATTCCCGTGAACAATACTTCCCTGGAAGTGGTCAGGTCTTCGAACCGGGGAGGTTCTCTGTGAATGGGACTGGCTCCCATATCCTTACTAAGCGGACTCATTCCGTCAATGGCTTCTCCCGTTACATTCATCAGACGACCTCTCACCTGCTCCCCGCTGGGCATAGTAATGCACTTTCCTGTGGTTTTAACCATTACACCGCGTGAAAGTCCGTCGGTGGCATCCATGGCAACCGTACGAACCGTATTATCTCCCAGATGCTGTTGTACTTCTACTACCAAAACCCGACCGTCCGAACGTGCAATTTCCAGTGCCTCATGTATGGCCGGCAAAATAATCCTGTCATTTTGCACTGCCTGAAAAACAACGTCTACAACAGGCCCAATTATTTGTGATACATGCCCTTCTATTTGTGACATACCTATATATAATATAAAACGAACTGCAAATATAGTACAACTTTCAGGACCGTCAAGAAATTTGCACTCGGCCCACTTTTTTTTATCTTTGTGCCCCGTATGCCAAATCCTGCCAATACTTATACAGAAGAGAATTTCCAGACTCTGGAGTGGAATGAACACATTCGCCTGCGCCCGGGAATGTATATCGGGAAATCCGGTGACGGGAGCACTCCCGATGACGGTCTATATGTACTTATCAAAGAAGTAATAGACAATTCTATTGATGAATTTGCCATGGGCAACGGCAGATGCATTACCGTCACCATAGAGAACGACCAGATATCTGTCAGGGATTATGGGCGTGGTATACCGTTCGGTAAGGTTATCGATTCGGCCAACAAGATGAATACCGGTGCCAAGTACGACAACGAGGCTTTCCAAAAATCCGTAGGGCTTAACGGGGTTGGTCTGAAGGCTGTAAATGCCATGTCCACTTCGTTTTATATTGAATCGTTCCGCGACGGCAAAAGCCGGTTTGGACGGTTTTCCAAAGGTATTCTCCTGGAAGAAGGAGAAAAAGAAGTTCCTCCCGAAAAGAACGGTACGCTGGTCCGTTTTTCGCCAGATCCGGAACTGTTCCCAAAATATATCATACATGCGGAATTTGTAGAGCAGATGCTCAAGCATTATGCCTATCTGAACAAAGGACTCAAACTGCAGCTGAACGGCACCGATTTTATTTCTAAAAACGGGCTCCTTGACCTGGTAAATGACAGCTTATCGGACGAACCGCTTTATCCGCCCATCCATCTTTCCGGGACCGACATAGAAATGGTGATCACCCATTCCAACGACACGGGCGAAAGCATTATGTCTTTTGCCAACGGACAGAACACTTCGCAGGGAGGCATACACCTTTCGGTATTCCGCGAAGCCATTGCGCGTACCATCAAAGAGTTTTATAAACGCGATTTTGAACCGTCCGATGTGCGTCAATCCATTGTCGGCGCCATAAGCATTCGACTGATAGAACCCAAATTTGCCAACCAGACAAAAACCATACTCGATTCCAAAGAGATAGGGCCCGGGGGACCGTCCATCAGAAGCTTTATTGGTGATTTTGTTAAAGAACAACTGGACAATTACCTGCATAAGAATCCGGCAACCGCAGAGATCCTGCTAAAAAAGATCATAGAGAACGAGAAGGAACGCAAGGCCGTGGGCATAGTGCGCAAAAAAGCGAAGGAAAACGCCCGCAAGATCAGCCTGCATAACAGGAAACTGAGGGATTGCCGTATTCATTTCACAGATAAACATGCCGATGCAGACCAGACCATGATCTTCATAACTGAAGGTGATTCGGCAAGCGGGTCCATCACTAAAAGTCGGAATCCTAACATTCAGGCGGTATTCAGCCTGCGGGGAAAACCGGAGAACACATTCGGGCTCACAAAACAGGTAGTATACACCAACGAAGAATTCAATCTGCTCCAGGCAGCACTCAATATTGAAGACGATCTGGACAACCTGCGTTATAATAAGATCATCATTGCCACCGATGCCGATCCCGACGGGATGCATATCCGGATGCTTCTGCTGAGCTTTTTCCTTCAGTTCTTTCCCGAGCTGGTAAGACACGGTCACATATATATTCTTCAAACGCCTCTTTTCAGAGTAAGGAACAAAAAAGAAACGAGGTATTGTTACTCAGACCCTGAAAAAGAAAAAGCCATTACCGAGCTGGGCCCCAACCCCGAAATAACACGTTTTAAAGGGTTGGGCGAGATTTCTCCCGATGAGTTTAAGGAATTCATTGGCGAAAACATTCGTCTTGACAAAGTCGGACTGGACAAGGACGACAGGCTGCCCGAACTCCTGAAATTCTATATGGGAGACAACACTCCGGAAAGAAGGGAATTCATTGTTAACAATTTAAGGATGGTGGGAGATTAAGCCATTATGATGAGTGAAGACCAACTGAGGTATCTCAGGATTTTAAGCGAAGAGGGTGATAAAAAGTATCGTCTTACCGGAATGTACAAAGACTGGTACCTGGAATACTCGTCCTATGTGATCCTTGAGCGCGCCGTTCCGCACATTACCGACGGCCTCAAACCGGTCCAGCGCCGTATCCTTCACTCCATGAAGCGGATGGAAGACGGACGTTACAACAAGGTAGCCAATATCATAGGTCATACCATGCAATTCCATCCTCACGGAGACGCGTCCATTGGAGATGCTCTGGTTCAGCTGGGACAGAAAGAATTGCTCATAGACGCTCAGGGAAACTGGGGCAATATACTTACCGGAGATTCAGCCGCCGCTCCCAGGTATATAGAGGCACGCCTGAGCAAATTTGCCCTCGACGTGGTCTTTAATCCCAAAACCACCGCCTGGGTTCCCTCCTACGACGGTCGCAATCAGGAACCTGAGGCCCTCCCCGTGAAATTTCCCCTCCTGCTTGCACAGGGAGCCGAAGGTATAGCCGTGGGACTGGCCACAAAGATCCTTCCCCACAACTTTAACGAATTACTCGATGCCTCTGTTAAATACCTGAGGGGAGAAGATTTTGTGCTCTACCCCGATTTCATCACCGGAGGCCTTATGGACTGCTCGGGCTATAACGGAGGAGTGGGAGGAAAAACCAGCCGGGTAAAAGTAAGAGCAAGGATTGTAAAAACAGATAAGAAAACGCTTGCCATAACAGAGATCCCTTACGGGCAAAATACCGAATCGGTCATAAAATCTATTGTTCTGGCCAATGAAAAAGGGAAGATCAAGATCCGTAAAATAGATGACAACACAGCAGCAAATGTGGAGATTCTCATCCACCTGGCCAACGATGTGTCGCCTGACAAAACAATTGATGCCCTATATGCCTTTACCAAATGCGAAGTAAGCATTTCACCCGATACATGTGTCATTGCCGATGGTAAGCCCTGTATAGTGAGCGTGGAGGAAATCCTCCGTTACAACACGGAACGTACCCGCTCCCTGTTGAAAATGGAATTGGAGATCCGCATGGCCGAACTGGAAGACGAGTGGCATTTTTCCTCCCTGGAAAAAATCTTTTTTGAAGAAAAAGTCTACAGAACATTGGAAAACGACGCCAGGACATGGGAAACTCAACTCAAAGACGTATACGGCGCATTGCTTATATTCCAGGACAGGCTCCGGCGCCCAATAATTGCAGACGATGTGAACCGTCTGGTAGAAAAACCTGTAAGAAAAATATCAAAGTTTGACATAAAAAAAGCCGAGGAACACATAAGGGCACTTGACCAGGAGATGAGCAGCGTAGAATACAACCTGTCACACCTGACCGAATATACCATAGATTATTTTCTCAGACTGAAGAAAAAATACGGCGACCGGTTCCCACGCAGAACGGAAATTACCGGATTCGAGACAATAGAAGCCGCCAAGGTGATCATTGCCAACAGTAAACTGTACGTAAACAGAGAAGAAGGCTTTGTGGGAACGGATCTGAAGAAAGACGAAAAAGCTGAATATGTGTGCGACTGCTCCGACCTGGACGAAGTGATTGTATTTCTTCGCAACGGTACCTATTCCGTGCGTAAGATCGCAGATAAGCTCTACGTGGGCAAAGACATTATATATGCCGGAATCTTCAAGAAAAAAGACAACCGTACCATCTATAATGCCGCATACCGCGACGGAAAAAACGGGAATGTTTTCGTAAAACGTTTCCCCGTAAGCGGGGTAACGCGCGACAAAGAGTATGACCTGACACAGGGCAGGGAAGGCTCCCAGGTACTCTGGTTCACGGCCAATCCCAACGGAGAGGCAGAGATCATTAAAATATTCCTAAAAGCAAGGCCTAAACTGAAAAAACTTATTTTCGAGTATTCTTTCCAGCAACTGGCCATCAAGGGACGATCCAGCCGGGGAAATATGTTAAGCCGTTATGCAATCCAGAAGATCACCCTCAAAGACAAGGGTATTTCTACCCTCGGCGGCCAGAAAATATGGTTCGATGCAGATATTCAAAGACTCTCTGCAGACGAACGGGGCCTCTTCCTGGGTGAATTTACCAACGGAGAAAATATCCTGGCAGTCAACCGCAAAGGGACTTTCTACACCACCAACTACGACCTGAGTAACCGCTATCAGGAAGAATTGCTGCATATAGAAAAACTTGACCAGGATAAAATATTCAGTGCGGTTTATTATGAGGGTGAGGCAAAAGCTTTCTACCTGAAACGCTTTCGTTTTGAAATATCCGAGGGACAGGCGCAATCATTTATCGGAGATTCGGCCGATTCCTCCCTGGTGGAACTTTCACAGGATAAATACCCCAGAATCTGCGTCACCTTTGGAGGCAAACATGAAAAACGGCCTGCCGAAATCATTGACGTAACAGAATTCATTGGCGACAAGAGTTTTCGTGCCAAGGGAAAACGGATCACCACATTCCAGGTTGACAAAATTGAATTTATTGAACCTCTCGTAAAAGAAGAAGAAAACCAAAACGAAGATCAGGGTGAAGATCTTGAATTTGAACTGGACGGACCGGTATCCGAAGGGTCTGTATCTTCAGGGCCGGAAAATCCCATTGAATTTCACGATGAGGACGCCGTACAGATGACACTTCTGTAATGGGGACTATACGATCTCGTCTCTTTTCTTGATGTCTTTAATGCGAAGCTGAATATTGGCTATCCCCCGGTAATAATTTTCTGCTACCGAATAACATATATCCACCGGATTGCCGTTGTGCATATGCTCAAAATGCTCGCTCTGATTAAAGGCAATAGCCGAAATGGGTCTGTATGGCTCGTCTTCCTGAATCAGTTCCAGTTTAAGATGTCCCGAGTCGGTCCCCACTTTCCTGCCGTTCCCGTTATCATAGACATTCTCTGTGACAAAAACCGGTGAAAGGTTTCCCGGGCCGAAAGGCTGGAATTGTTTAAGCAGCCTGAAAAATTTGGGTGTGATCTGTTTGAAGTCAAGGTATGTGTCTATGCTTACCAGCGGAGTAAGCATGTCGTCAGATACCTTTTCGGCTACAATGGCTTCAAAGCGCCGGCAAAATTCATCGTAGTGCCCCTCACTCATAGTGAGGCCGGCCGCATACATATGCCCTCCGAAATTTTCCAGCAGGTCGCTGCAGCTCTCAATGGCTTCATACAGATCGAAGCCGGGAATACTCCTGGCCGAGCCGGTTATAAACCCGTTAGACTGGGTAAGCACGACAGTAGGACGGTAATAATTCTCAACCAATCTGGAAGCCACAATTCCCACAACGCCTTTATGCCATTTGGGATTATATACGACGGTAGATTTTTTGTTTTCCAGGTCGGGTATTTCCATGACCATCGCAATCGCTTCCTGTGTGATCCTGCGATCTATATTCTTCCGGTCATCGTTATGGTCGTTTATGGTATGTCCTATTTCCCGTGCCGCATCGTCGGTACGGGAGATAAGAAGGTCAACGGCCATTTTCCCGGACTCCATACGACCGGCCGCGTTTATCCTGGGTCCTATTTTAAAGACAATGTCATCCACGGTAATCTGGTGTTTTTCCAGTCCGGCCAGCTTGATAATTGATAAAAGGCCTTTTCTGGGCGCCTCGTTCAATTGTTTTAAGCCAAAATGCGCTAAAATACGATTCTCTCCGGTAATGGAGACCAGATCAGAAGCTATGCTGACTACCAGCAGGTCAAGATAAGGATAAAGCTCCGTTAAAGGAATACCCCGATGTATGCAATAAGCCTGCATAAACTTGAATCCAACGCCGCATCCGCTCAATTCATCGAACGGATAATGACAGTCTGCCCTTTTGGGATCCAGCACTGCAACAGCCACTGGAAGTTTTTCTGCAGGAAGATGGTGGTCGCAGATAATAAAATCTATTCCCTTGCTCCGGGCGTATTCTACCTTATCAATCGCCTTTATACCGCAATCGAGTGCGATCATCAGGGTGCATCCGTCTTCCGCAGCGGCATCAATCCCGATATAAGAGATGCCGTAACCTTCTGTGTACCGGTCTGGAATATAGTAAGATACCATAGGGGTCTCCCTGCGAAGAAAAGAATACACAAGGGCCACTGCCGTGGTACCATCTACATCGTAATCTCCGTAAACGAGGATCTTCTCCCCTTCTTTAACAGCCCGGTCCAACCGCTCCACCGCCTTATCCATATCTTTCATCAGATAAGGATCGTAGAGGTTTTCCAATTGAGGACGAAAGAAAGTTTTTGCCTCTTCGAATGTTTTGATATTTCTTTGTACCAGCAGATTGGCTAAAGAATGATCTACGCCCAGGTCAGAAGCCAATTGCCTTACCAGCGCGGGATTTCCAGGCTCTTTTACGATCCATCTCTTATCTATTGCCATAATAATCCTTCAAAGATAAGAAATTAACCTTTCAGCTGTAAAAAAATAATTACTTTTGTATGTTTTGAAAGTTAAAAATATGGAAAACACGCACCTAAGTGAACAAGAACAGATCAGACGAAACGCGTTAAAGGAAATTGAAAATCTGGGCATTGACCCGTATCCTGCCGCAGAATATCCTGTAGACACTACCGCAGAAGAGATTTTGTCCGGCTTCGATGCCGAAAAAAATAATTATCCGAACGTTACCGTGGCCGGTCGCATCATGAGCCGTCGCATCATGGGAGCCGCCTCGTTCATGGTTATTCAGGACCACACGGGCCGCATACAGGTTTATCTTAAACGGGACGACATTTGCCCGACCGAGGACAAAACCCTGTACAATACGGTATTCAAAAAATTGCTCGACATAGGTGACATTGTGGGAGTAAAAGGATACACGTTCATCACCCAGACGGGGGAACTTACCATCCATGCCAAAGAATTTACCCTGCTGAGCAAATCCCTCCGCGTACTGCCCATCGTCAAAGAAAAAGAAGGACAAACCTACGATGCCTTTACAGATCCCGAACAGCGTTATCGTATGAGGTACTTAGACCTGATTGTAAATCCGCAGGTAAGAGACACGTTCATTAAACGTACCCGGATTGTTAATACCATGAGGCAGTTCTTTAACGAGTACGGATACCTGGAAGTAGAAACTCCCATCCTTCAGAATATCCCCGGTGGGGCCAACGCCAGACCTTTCGTCACGCACCACAATGCGCTCAACATTCCCCTGTACATGAGAATAGCCAATGAACTGTACCTGAAAAAACTTATTGTTGGTGGCTTCCCGGGGGTTTATGAATTTGCCAAGGACTTCCGGAACGAAGGCATGGACCGCACACACAATCCGGAATTTACTGTTCTGGAAATATACGTTGCCTACAAGGATTATTTCTGGATGATGCAATTTACGGAAAAGATGCTCGAAAGAGTTGCCATGGACCTTCACGGCACCACACAGGTATCCCTGGGAGGAAAGCTCATTGACTTCAAAAGTCCTTATCCGAGAATTTCCATGCTCGATGCCATTAAAAAATACGCCGGTGTGGACGTTTCCGAAATGGAAGAGAACGCATTGCGAAAAACATGCAACGAACTGAAGGTTCCTGTTACCCCGTCTATGGGCAAGGGCAAACTTATTGAGGAACTCTTTGGGGCTTTCTGTGAAGAGCACCTTATTCAGCCTACTTTCATCATTGATTACCCCAGAGAAACTTCTCCCCTTACAAAAAAACACAGGGAGAACCCCTCTCTGACAGAGCGGTTTGAACTTTTTGTCAACGGGAGAGAACTGGCTAATGCCTACTCCGAACTGAATGATCCCGTAGATCAGCTGGAACGCTTCAAAGACCAGCTTAAACTTAAGGAAAAAGGAGATGACGAGGCCATGTTTATTGACATGGATTTTGTACGTGCCCTTGAATTTGGTATGCCTCCCACTTCCGGGATGGGCATAGGCATTGACCGTCTGTGCATGCTAATGACCGATTCTCCGAGTATCCAGGACGTTTTGTTTTTCCCCCAGATGCGACCCGAATGATATGATCACATCGGCACAAAATCCCCGGGTCAGGCAGATTGCCCTGCTAATGGAAAAGTCCAGGAAACGCAGGGAAGAAGGGATATTTGTGATTGAGGGGATCAGGGAGCTGAACATTGCACTGCAAAGCGGCTACAGCATAAGTGAACTTTATTATTGTCCTGCGATTCTACGCGACCCGTTTAGTGTGCTTCCCCTAAAACAGAACTCCTTTCCTGTAGAAGAGCTTGATCCGCGCATTTACGACAAGCTGGCCTACCGCGGCACAACAGAAGGTATTATTGCCCTCATGCATAGCAGGGATCTTTCTCCTGAGCAAATTCCACTAAAAGAAAATCCGCTGATTATTGTACTGGAATCGGTAGAAAAACCTGGAAACCTGGGCGCTATACTACGCACAGCAGATGCCGTTGCCGCAGATGCCGTTCTGGTTTGTGACCCGCTTACTGACATTTATAATCCCAATATTATCCGGTCCTCTCTGGGATGCCTGTTCAGCGTTCCTACCGTCCCCTGTTCTTCCGAAACTGCCTGTGCATGGCTGTCTTCCCGCCATATTGGTATTGTGGCCGCCAATTGTCAGTCTGACCGGCTCTATCATCAGGCAGATTATTCCGGCCCCATTGCTGTAGTCATGGGTACCGAAGATAAGGGGCTAAGCCCTTTCTGGAGGACCAAGGCAGACCTGAACATCAAGATTCCCATGCGCGGCCGGATTGATTCGCTGAACGTTTCGGTTGCCACTGCCGTGCTTTGTTTTGAAATTGTCAGACAACGTAATAAATGAACGCAGGACCTTTTGCCATTATAGGCAATCCCGTACAAAACAGCCTGAGTCCTGCCCTGTTCAGGGCGGCTTATCCCCATGCTCCCGAACGTACCTACGGCCGCCTGGAGGCTCCAGCAGCTGAAACTGCCTGGGAACTTGTACAATCTATGGGACTGCAGGGCGGAAATGTAACCATGCCTTTCAAAGCGGCTTTTGCCCGTTTTGCCGCAGTAAAAGATGAAGCCGTGACGGCAATAGGCGCTACCAACCTGATTCTCAACAGGGGAAAAGGCTGGGAGGCTTACAATACAGATCATTACGGAGTAGTGGAAAGCTTCAGGGAAGCCGGTGCCGGATTAAAAGACGAACCGGTTTTGGTTATTGGAACAGGAGGAGCGGGAAAAGCCGCCGCATGGGGCCTGGAAAAGGCCGGAGCCACCGTATTCATGGCCAACAGGACGTACGGAGGGAGTATCGCTCCATTGACAGAGGTCCCGTCCCTGCTGAAAAAATGTGCCCTTGTGGTAAATACAATTCCGTGGGAAAAAGAAAAAAGCATCGGCCTGGGTTTCCGTCAGTACCATCTGGTGCTCGATGCTTCTTATACGAACGCCCCGCTCAAAGAAACGGCCGAAGAATCCGGAATGAAATATCTGGGAGGTGCCTTCTGGCTCTATCATCAGGCTGTCAGGGGTTTTGAGATTCTGACCGGAGAATCTCCCTGCCTGAAGGCAATGAGAGCCCTTCTGAATTTGTAAAAAAGATTGTATTTTTACTTTTTTAAACTATTAAAGAAAAGATTATGTTAAACAAAGTCATGCTCATTGGGAATGTGGGGAAAGATCCTGAAATACGCCACCTGGAAAACGGGACGGCTGTTGCTACGGTAACGCTGGCCACTACTGAAAGATATAAAGACCGGAACGGAGAGAATAAGGAACAGACGGAATGGCATACGATTGTACTATGGCGTGGTCTGGCCGACGTAGCAGAGCGTTTTGTAAAAAAAGGCTCACAAATCTATATAGAAGGAAAAATACGTTCCCGCAGCTGGGAAGACCAAAACGGACAGAAACGCTATACCACGGAAATTGTTGCGGACAATATGCAATTACTGGGCAGACGCAGCGACAATCAGACCGCTTTATCTGCCCAGCAACCGGGCCAGGTTTCGGGATATTCCCCGCGTAACTCACAGGGGCCTTCCGTTTCTGCGGACCGACAGGATAACTTTCCCGTTTCGGGTCCGGCAGACGAAGCGGACGATCTCCCCTTCTGATTTATTTTTTCACCTTCTTTTCCTTGTTGGGGACATCTAATCTAAGATGCGGATTATTATCCGAAGAACGGCTCAGGATAAAAGACACCATCACAGCTACGACAGCCAGTCCAATAAACAGGTATTCTGCCCGGACCGCCGCTACTATTTCGTCGGAAGTATTCTCAATGATCTTACCTACAAATATGGGGACCACTAGCATGCCCATGTTCTGTATCCAGTATATAAGTGAATAGGCCGTACCAAGGTTCTTCTCCGGAATGATTTTGGGAACCGAAGGCCACATGGCAGCGGGTACCAGGGAATAGCCCACTCCCAGAAGAGCGATACCCAGGTAACCGAACGAAGGAAATCCGGGGGCAAAGGCTATGATAAGGTGAGCGGCAAGTACCAGAAAAGATCCGATAATCATCAGCCGGGTTGCACGTCCCCTGATATCTACCAGGGATCCGAAAATCGGCGTGAAAATCATAGTGCAGAAAGGTATCATTGCCACCATAATCGAGGCAATGTCACTTTCAATACCAAAGCGGGGAATGATAATGGAAGTGGCAAAACGTCTGAACGAAATGATACAGGCATAAAAGAACACGCACAGTAACGAGATAAGAATATAATGCTTGTTCCCAAGCACTTTAAATATGTCGGAGAACTTGAACTTGTCTTCTTTCGAGACCGATTGTTCATTTCTTAAAGCTTCCTCGGCAGCCTGCCTGTCGTATTTTTTGTCCATGGCAATAAACACAGCCCAGACCAACATACCGCACATAAGCAGGATAAACCCGACCAAAGCCGGCTTTGCGGTTTCCGAAAAAGGAATATAAGAAACATCTATGTTGACGATCCGCGGAACAATAATAAGTGCGGTAGCCGTACCCAGACGGGCAAGAGCCAGCTGAAGCCCCATGGCAAGGGCCATTTCTTTTCCCCTGAACCACTTGGCGATGGATCTTGTGACCGCCACTCCTGCAATTTCACTGCCCAAACCAAAGACAGCACAACCCGCATAGGCCAGCGCAAGAGACGGTTTCGCAAACACTCCTCCTAAAAATGTGTAAAAAGCACTGTTATTGAAATTTTCCGATATACCGTAAAGAACAGTCGCAGCACCTCCCACCATAAGACAGACAAAAAGGGTGCCCGTAAAACGGACACCCCATTTATCAAGTAACATGCCGCAAATGACCAGACCGCCCCATACGCATAAAAGAGAATAAGCTCCTCCGTACATTCCGTAATCACCCGAAGTCCACGCCAGATCAAGTATTTCAGGATTTTTGAAAATATGACCTATTGTGGTAAACTGGTCATCAAAGAAATACGAGGCGAACATTGGCAGAGACAGGCACAAAAGGACAATCCAGCGTGCCCATGCACTGTCTTTCAACAGTTTGATCACCTTATTCATCAGTTGCTATTTTTTTTTAATATTGGGCAACTCCAAGCCATATCCTTTTTTATGGTCCTCTATCTTCAGCCAGATACCCATAAAGAAGGCCAGCACGCCAAACGAAGCAAAAATGACCATTGGCACTTTGTAATCATATGCAGGCACTGCAACCTGTATGCCTTGTGCCAGCTGGGCATTGGCCTGTTCACGCAACTGGGCTACCCCCGGATTGGTACTGTCCAACACATTGCCAATAATCTTGGGAACAAAGCAAAGCCCAAAGTTTTGAATCCAGAAGATGAGCGAATAAGCACTACCCAAATAACGTTCGTCGATAATCTTTGGAACACTGGGCCACAAAGAGGCAGGAACCAGTGAGAAAGAAACTCCAAGTACTACAATAATAAGCAGTGCAAACCATTCCTTGGGATACAAAGGCAAAACAAACGCAAAGGTCAAGTGACAGATAATCATAATCAACGCCCCGTACATAAGCATTGAAGCGCCTTTACCCACATGATCAATAAACGATCCCAGGAACGGAGTCAGCACCATTGCCAATATTGGGAACCAGCGAAACAGATTAGCTGCCGTTTCCGTTGGCACCGACAGCGTACATTCCAGGAAGTTAGTTGCATACCGCTGAAAGGGGAAAATGGCCGAGTAATACAGCACGCACAACAAGGCAATAATCCAGAACATCTTGCTGCCAAAAATATTTTTAATATCACTGACTTTAAATTCTTCTTCCTTCGGCTCATTCCCGCGTGCATCCCCAATCTGACGTTCCAGTTTTGCATCCATCACGTTAAATACCAAGAAATTGATAAGGCCGATGAGCAACAGCACAGTACAGAAAGCAATGGGAGCCACTACCGACCCGTTAAACTTGTTGGCAACAAATGGAGACAGAGAAAGTACAGCAAACACGCCTAAACGGGCTATAGCCATTTCCAGACCCATAGCCAGCGCCATTTCTTTGCCTTTGAACCATCTGGCAATTGATTTGGAAACGGTGATACCCGCCATTTCACAGCCGCAACCAAAAATCATAAACCCTAACGAAGCCATTTTAGCACTACCCGGAAGAGAAACCCACCAGGTATTTAGCCAGGCACACAACTCAGTTTCCTGAAACCAGTCACTGATTCCTATATATTTGATTGAAGCGCCTATCACCATAATGGAAGCGGACAATGCCCCCGTAAAACGGATACCGCACTTATCCAGAATAATTCCGGCAATAATAAGAAAACCGCACACATTCAGAAAATATTCGGAAGCTGCATACGTTCCAAAACTGCCAGGGGTCCAGCCCCGTTGGCCTTCCACCAGTGTTTGCAGCGGAGACATCACATCCACAAACATATAGGCGAAAAACATCATCAAAGCTATGAGCAACAATGCCGTCCAGCGTGCTACAAAACTGTCGTTCAGTAATTTTTTAACTTGAGTCATAAGTAATAAGTAAGAAGATTAATTGTATTTCTTAAAGGTTGGCTAAGGTACAAAAATTTACGTACCTTTGAGGGCTGTAGTGAAAAAATTATTATGAAAGGTTGGCTAAGGTACAAAAATTTACGTACCTTTGAGGGCTGTAGTGAAAAAATTATTATGAATATAGACGTAGTTTTAGGTCTCCAGTGGGGAGATGAAGGAAAAGGGAAAATAGTTGATTTTCTGGCAGAAATGT
>ERZ1645192.2474-NODE-2474-length-15281-cov-5.515565_pt1 | contig 15281 bp, 15 predicted proteins | sample MGYA00575354_ERZ1645192 | MGnify/ENA primary metagenome ERZ1645192 (study PRJEB40844, sample SAMN11349763) | freshwater sediment metagenome | isolation source: river sediment | host: Sediment | place: India: Faizupur Khadar , New Delhi | collected 2017-02-21 ... | reverse complement strand
ATTGATCTGAAGATATTCAGGGGAGAAACTCTTGGCCTGGTCGGAGAATAAGGATGCGGCAAGTCAACCCTGGCACGATTGATCACAAGGCTGGAAAAGCCATCTTCAGGTGATGTGAACTATAACGGAGAAAATATTTTTTCGTATGATAAGGGATCTTTAAAATCATATCGTCGCAACGTACAAATGATTTTTCAAGACACGTATTCTTCTTTAAATCCGCGAAAGTCCGCCTTGAACATTATCATGGAGCCCCTGATTATCCATCATGTCGGAGACACGAACTCACGTATGTTAACGGCGATAAACATGATGGCTAAAGTCGGTTTGAAAAAGGAACAGGCTGGACGATATGCGCATGAATTCAGCGGCGGTCAGCGTCAGCGTATCGGCATCGCGCGGGCACTGATATTAAATCCGGAATTCGTCATTGCCGATGAGCCGGTATCCTCACTGGATGTTTCCATTCAGGCGCAAATTCTGAATCTGCTGAAAGATTTGAAAAATGATTTTAAACTGACGTATTTATTTGTTTCTCATGATCTTCATGTCGTCCGATACCTATCGGATAGAGTTGCGGTGATGTATATGGGTAAAATTGTTGAACTGGCTGATAGCGAGAATATTTATAGACGTCCTCTTCATCCGTATACGCGTATGCTGCTCTCTGCCGTGCCGTCCTGTAATCCGCTGAAAAAGGAAAAATATATAAACATAAAAGGAGAAGCGCATGTTGTCACTGAAGGGGGATGTTCATTTCAAGCCCGATGTCCCTTGAAAACAGCCGTTTGTGAAAACCATGAACCTCCACTGAAAAATTTTGATCACAGCAGTTTCTGTGCCTGCCATATGGCGGGATTCATTCAAACATCATCATGACCGAAGAAAAAATTTATATTCATAATGGTTCGCAGATCATTGAAGGTCTTTTGGGTAAAGTGCCAGGGGATCGGGGCGTCATCATCTGTCATCCGCATTCCCTTATGGGCGGTTCAATGTATAATAATGTTGTCGAGGCCATTCAGGAAGCATTCAGCGCCGAAAATTATTCGACCTTAAGATTCAATTTTCGAGGCGTTGGAAAAAGTACCGGATATTACGATGAGGGAAGAGGAGAACAGGAAGACGTTGTTTCGGTCTGTAAATACATGAAAGAAATGGGTGTGACGACATTAGTATTTGCAGGTTATTCTTTTGGCGCTTGGGTTGGGTCTCAAATCATCAGTGAATGTGAGAAATATTTTGTCACCAGCATTCTCATTTCTCCGCCCATCAATTATTTCAAGTTTGAATGGCATCATTTAAAAGATAAAATTGTTTTATTGATTTGTGGAGATTCTGATTCATTTTGTCCCAAGGGTGCTTTGCTTTCTGAAACTAAAACAATAAATTCTAAAGTGAAGACAATTCAGGGCGCTGATCATTTTTATATCGGGAAGGAAGAAGAACTTGTGTACATCATCAAAGAATACCTATTAAATAAAACATAATAAAAATTATTAAAAAATGCTTGATTTTAAAAATAAATCATGTTATTTTTAAAGCAACTTTAAAAAATCGTTTTTATTCAGTCTCGTAAGGGAGTCATTTCGACGATTTTTTTGTTAGGAAATTTGTTCGTGTTCAGTGTTAATAAAAATAAAATAACCGCAAAGGATTCTTGATGCAGTATTAAAGAATGCGTGCGGTTTTTTTTATGTTTCCTGCAAAATATTATAAGGCGGGAAACTAATATTTAAAAGGAGGGTTTTAACTTTGGCAGAAGGAAAAGTGAAGTGGTTCAATGAGAAAAAGGGGTTTGGTTTCATCGAAAACGATGAAGGCGGAGATGTTTTTGTACATTATAGTGCCATAAGTGGAACAGGATTTAAGACGCTTTACGAAGGTCAGAAAATTCGTTTCGATATTGAACAGGGAAATAAGGGTCCCAGCGCAACAAATGTTCAACCACTATAATCATCGCAATTAATCGTGTTTATCTTAACCGAAATGCCCCGCTTTTAGCGGGGCATTTTTTTAGTGAGACAAGCTGAAAACGAGCGAAGCGACGTTTGAAGCGTAAGTCGAACTATCCCTGAGCGAAGCGAATGGGATTGAAACTCGCTGAGAACGAATCTGGCCCAGTCGGGATGAATTTTGTTCCAGCCACCTTGCAGTTGGCGGGATGGTTCGCTTTGGGATGCTATGAAGAATCCACAAACTCACTAAATCGTTAGTTGAAGCGCTAAATACTTTCAATTCGCCGCAGTTCTTTTTTAGCCCAGTATATCACGATGAATAATTCTATCATGCTGGCTAAAGGCGCAGCAATCCACGCTCCTGTGATGCCCCAAAACAGCTGTAATGTCAACAAAAGGGGAATGAAAAAGACAATATCCCGAAGTAACAGCACCATCATTGCAAGCGTTCCTCTTCCTAATCCCAAAAACATATTGATGCACATAATGATGGGCGCTCCAAATAAAAGGCCTGCTGCATGAATACGTAAAGCGGGGACGGCTATAGACGTTAAATAGGGATCATTGGAAAAGGGTGCAATGATCTGATGCGAAAAAATTTCCAGAAGAATGGCAGCAGAAACGGCGAAAACAAGGGATACTTTCACAGCGACAAACAGGGATTCCTTCAGCCGGGGAAACTGCTTGGATCCAAAGTTGTAACCGATGATCGGCATTAAACCGGCCCCTATACCGAACAGCACCATAGTGGCGAGGCCGGTCACTCGAAAGCATATTCCAAGCGCTGCAATGGCCTGAAATCCATATTGCGCAAGAACCTGATTGTAAATTATCAACACAATGCTCATGATGAAGTTGGACACCATGGAAGGGAATCCTGTCGAATAAATGGATTTGATGATCTGAAGATTGGGAATAGTGTATTCCCAACGGAATTCGTATTTCGAGGACTTCAATCGTATAAAGATCATTGACAATATAAACATGATACACTGTGCAATGACGGTAGCCAGCGCTGCTCCCTTGATTCCCATACGTGGAAAAGGACCAATTCCGAAAATTAATAAAGGGTCAAGGATCGCACTGGAAATCAGGGCCGTTAATACGACATACATGGAAAGAAGCGGTCTGCCCTCCACGCGCAGCATGATGGCTGTCATCATCGAAAAAAAAAGAAAGGGCGCACTAAAAACAATGATATAAAGATAATCACGACACAGGGGCATGATGTCTTCAGAAGCACCGAAAAGACGAAGCATGGAGTCGCCACAGAGGAAAACAGTGGTGATGCTTATCGCACCGAAAAATAAAGCCAGAAAGAATGTTTGACCGGCTGCTTTCGATGCATCGAGACCATTTCCCGCGCCTAACATCCGCGCGGAAAAGGAACCGGCGCCTATCCCTGTGCCCACACCCATGGCAGCCGCAATTAATTGCAGGGGAAAGCAGACTGAGATAGCGGCAAGCGCCTGTGAACTTAAACGAGCCAGCCAGAACGTATCGATGAAATTGTATAGGGACATGGCTGTCATCGCTATAATCGATGGCCAGCTCATTTTTAAAAGCAATGGTAATATCGCTTCTTTTCCTAAATCAAGTCTATTTGTCATGATCTCTTTATTGGCAAAAAATTCATCAGTCTGGTAACATATAGGACAATATAATATCAAGATAAAATATGGCCAAAAATCTTATAGTTATTTTAGGTTCCACAGCATCTGGGAAGACGCGTCTTGCGACAAGGCTCGCCTATGAGCTGAATGGTGAAATAATATCTGCTGATTCTCGCCAGGTTTACAGGAATATGAATATCGGTACCGGCAAGGATTTGCGCGAATATGTTGTCAATGGCCGTCCTATTCCTTATCATTTAATTGATGTTGTAGATCCGGAACAAGAATTCAGTCTTTTTGACTATCAAAAAAAATTTTATGAGATATTCCGTGACATACGATCCAAACGAGCATTGCCAATTATGGTCGGCGGCAGCGGTCTTTATCTCGAATCCGTGATTTGCGGATACGATCTGCCCGAAGCGCCGGTCATCGAAAGCGTGAGAAACGATTTAGCCGGGCAAACAAATGAGAAGCTGCAACGTATTCTTCAGGAGTTGAAACCGCAACTCCATAACAAAACGGATCTTGAAGATCGGGAAAGATTAATCCGGGCAATCGAAATTGAATGGGCCAGAAAGGCTGAACATCCTATCCGGCAGGAAAAACCTGTCGTGGAGGCTGCCGTATTTGGTGTGCAATGGGAAAGATCGGTATTGAGGATGCGTATTACCAACAGGCTGAAAGAAAGATTAAACCAGGGCATGATCGAGGAAGTATCCAACCTGCATGCCGCGGGATTAAGCTGGTCAAAACTTGAACATTTTGGATTGGAATATCGTTTTATCTCACAGTATCTTCAAAAGAAAATTACTTTTGAAGAAATGAAAGGTTCATTAAATACGGCCATTCATCAATTTGCCAAAAGACAGGAAACATGGTTCAGGCGGATGGAGAAAAAAGGGGTGGCGATTTACTGGATCAAAAATGACGATTATGCATCGATCAAAGAGGGTGTTGCCAGACTTATAAAATGAAAAATAGTTTCTTATTGAATAAATACCTGAAAAATTACGCAGTGGATGAAACATGGCCATTGATAGCCAACGATACTGATCATATATCACAAGTTGTGGTCATCCCTGCTTATGCGGAAAGAGAAATGCTGTTTTCAACCCTGGCGTCTTTGGCACGCAACACGCCTGCCGCGTTAGCGTCTTCTCTTGTGATATGTGTTGTGAATAATCAGATGAATTCGCCTGAAGAAGTCAAAAAAAATAATTTGCAGACAATGGAATGCCTGCAAAGCCTGATCAAAAAACAATCCTTACATATGTTTCGCAAGGAGCAGCAACTGCATCAGCGTCTGACGGAGATAGGCGATGCAAATATGAAACTGGGATATATCAATGCATCGACACCGGGACATGAAATACCGCAGCGTGTAGGAGGCGTCGGAATGGCTAGAAAAATTGGCATGGATACCGCTCTGCGTTTGCTGGGCACGGAATCCGCAACGCCTCGTGTCATATTAAGCCTGGATGCTGATACGTTAGTTCAAGAGAATTATCTTGCTGCTATACGTCAAAACTTTACAAAGGCCGTGAAAACGGCGATCGTGGCTTATGAACATTCAATGCCGAGTGATGATTTAGAAAAAGCGGCGATATGCTGTTATGAAATTTTTTTACGCTACTGGGTGCTGGGATTAAAATACGCGAAATCTCCCTGGGCGTTTCATTCCATTGGCTCAACGATGGCGGTGTCCACGGATGCCTATTTAGACGTTAGGGGGATGAACCGCCGTGCCGCGGGCGAAGATTTTTATTTCCTGAACAAGCTCGCCAAAGTGTGTAACATTGACTACATCAAGGACACCTGTGTTTATCCATCGGCTCGCGCGTCAACGAGGGTTCCTTTCGGAACCGGTAAAAGAATACAGAGATTTCTTTCAGGAACTTATGAAAAGGAATATTGTCTATACGATCCAAAAGTATTTTCAATCCTGGCCGCTTGGTTACAACTCATGGGGGAAATGATTCTTGAACATGAGCATAAAATAGTCGTGCAGGCCGGATGCATTCATCCCCGATTAAAAACATTTCTAAACGACAATCAATTCCCAATGATTTGGTCAAAAATACGACGGGTTGCGCGTGAAAAAAAGTTATTGGTCAAGCATTTTCATGACTGGTTTGACGGCTTTAGAACCTTAAAACTCATTCATGATTTAACCCGAGAAGTCTATCCGCTGATCGATATGTTTGCGGCATTGGAGCGCATGTTGTCCATGTCCGGTGTGTCAACATATCCATGCACCTCCAATACGAAAGTTCCTCCGTTATGGGAACAGATGGAATGCCTGGATACTCTTCGAACAATAACATGAGGATAACACCATGTTTGAAGAGAAGGAAAATTATCTTGACGGATGTAAATATTTTACATATATATTATCAAATATATCATAATTTTAAATACCCTCGGGAGGAAATTCATGAACACTCAAATCAGCAAAAGCTGGCCAATAATTTTTGTTTTAATGATTTTTGTTTTTTTTGTAGGCTGTTCCGATAGCGGGAAACAGGAAGCCAAACCTGCGTCAGGAGCAAGTAATATCCAAGGTTCTATTCCAGGCACGCCGCCTGCCGATGTAGCATCCGGTCAGCCTGAACAAAAACTGTCGGGTGATGTCGTTGTTAGTGTCGATGGGGTTGCATTGAAAAAATCCGAACTGGAGAAAAGCGTGAATGAACGGTTCAAGATGATCAAGGATAAAATACCACCCGACAAACAAAAAGAATTCAAGGAAAATCTAAAAAAACAGCTGGCAGAAGTTTTTGTCGCCCGGACACTCTTGTCCAACGAAATTCAAAAAAGAAAAATAGAAGCCAGCGCTCAGGAAGTGAAAATGGCCATGGATCAAATCAAGGCATCTCTTCCCCCGAATAAAAAAATCGAAGACTTTTTTAAAGAAAACAAAATATCCCAGGACGATATCATATTGGCTGTGAAGATAGATAAATTCAGAAATATGGAAATGGGGCAGAATATTAAGCCTTCTCAGAAGGAAATCAGTAAATTTTATAATGATAATAAAGAAAAGCTTTTTGTTGAGCCTGAAAGCGTGCATGTTCGCCATATCCTTGTGGCTGTCGGAAAGGATGACAATGACAAGGTGAAGGCGGAGAAAAAGAGTAAAATGGAAAATCTTCGCAAACAATTGACCAATGAAAATTTTGCTGAGCTGGCTCGTAAAAACTCCGATTGTCCCAGCAAAGAAGTCGGTGGCGATCTAAGTTTTATTAAGAAAGGACAGATGGTTAAGGAGTTTGAAAATGCCGCTTTTTCACAGGAAAAGAACGTGATCGGTCCTGTGATCAAAACAGAATTTGGTTATCATGTAGTGCAAGTCTTGGATAAAAAACCTGCTAAGAAAATCACGTTGGATGAGGCCAAAGGTAAAATATCCGCTTATTTGGAACAAAGAAAGAAAATAGAAGCTTTTAATGATATTATGAAAAAGCTCAAAGAAAAAGCGAAGATTGTTTATAATAAATAAAAGTTCATAATGATTTAAATCGTTATTTAAAGCTGTGTTCATTATCGGGGAAGTTACCTTGTTTAACTTCCCCGATATAATTTTTTACCGCCTTTTTGATTTCCATATTCAAATTGGCATATTTTTTCACGAATTTGGGCGTAAATCTTTCATTCATACCCAATAAATCGTTGATCACCAGAACTTGCCCGTCACAATGCACTCCGGCACCGATCCCGATAGTTGGAATGGAAATCGCGTTTGTAATGGCCGTTGCCAGGCCTTCAGGCACGCATTCCAAGACGACTGAGAATGCGCCGGCGTCTTCAAGTATTTTCGCGTCTTCCAGAATTTTTCGAGCCGTATCCTCTTTTTTGCCTTGAACCTTATATCCGCCGAGCTGGTGAATGGACTGAGGCGTTAGGCCAAGGTGGGCCATAACCGGAATTCCCGATGTCGTAATCTTTCGCACTGTTTCAGCCACCTCGCTCCCTCCCTCAAGCTTAACCGCCTGGGCATTCGCTTCCTTTAAAAACCTTCCTGCATTGCTCATAGCGACCTGTTCGGATACCTGGTATGACATAAAAGGCATGTCAGCGACCACAAGCGCATTGTTGGCGGCACGGGAAACAGCCTTGGTATGATGCAGCATGTCTTCCATGGTTACAGGTAACGTCGTGTCATAACCCAGAACCACATTACCGAGAGAATCACCAACCAGAATGATGTCTATATTACACTCGTCGAGAATCAAAGACATACCGTAATCATATGCGGTCAGCATGGTGATTTTCTCTCCGGACGCCTTCATTTTTTTTATATCCGCAATGGTTTTACGGGTTATTTTATTTTGTGTACTCATCATTCGCCTCCTTTAAAAGCATTTTGATTTTCTTTGCCTGCGAATCACTCAGGGTTCCTTTTTGTCGCGCGAGGTTCAATGTCAGTAATCCCATCGAAGAATAAAAAGAGGAATACTGAGGTAGTTTTTCATGAATGGCTCTTATGTGTTTTTCAACCGTCGTGTAATCACCGCGGGTAATAGGTCCGGTCAAAGCCAGGGCACAGTCTGATTGCTCAACATTTTTCAGGCTTCCGTAAATCAACGGCATGAATGCTTTTCGGGCATCTTGTTCACGGAATCCGATGGATGTATAAATTGATTCAGTGATGTGAATCAAGGAAACCAGATAGTTTGAAGCAATACAGGCGGCCGCGTGATAAAGCGGCTTCTGCTCTGCCCGAACGACAATAGGGATTCCTCCTATTTTACGGATAATATTGTTTACGGGTTTAAGAGTTTTGGTATCGGCCGTTACCCCGAAATAGCTTCCGGGAATATTTTGAATGGCCTGATCAACAGATGAAAAACTCTGTATGGGGTGAATACTGGCAACGGATGCCCCTGCTTGTTTTGCCGGCTCAAGAAGGTCCAGTCCACCAGCGCCGCTCATGTGAAAAACAAACCGGTTTTTGATGTCGGCACAACAGCCCAGTTTCTCACTCACTGAAAGAATTTCGCCATCCGACGTGGTAATCAACACAGCGTCAGTTTTTTGAACAACCTCCAGAAGGCTTTTACATGATTTTGCGCCTGTGTAGCGCGAGGCTCTTCTGAGCGCCGGGGAGGATTTATCGTAGATGGACGTCACGTGAAAACCGGATTTTTTCAGAAGAACAGCCATCGCTGTTCCCACCCTTCCGGTTCCGATGATAGAAAAGCATTTAATATTTTTATTTTTCATATAAAAACACAAAAGGCCTTCCACGCAAGGTAAGGCCTTTTTTCGACATTCCATTCTGTACCGTCTCAGTCGATAAAAGGATCCAAGCGGTTTTGATCATTTTTAACACTGTCCACTAGGTTAGTCAAACACTTTTTCAAGAATCAAACTTGTGTTTATTGATGCTCTTGGGTTATATTGAATCCGGGTGACATAATGAAAAGAATAGACATGATGATTTTTGATTTCGACGGTACTCTGGTTTCCACGGGTGATGATCTCGCCGACAGTGTTAATTACACATTGCGTACCCTAGATCTTGAAGAGAAATCCAAAAATGAAATCATTGGTTTTGTCGGCGATGGTATCAGCAAATTGATGGAAAGAGCGCTGGGGCAGGATGCACTCGGTTTGCACGAAAAGGCGATGAAAATATTTGCGGAATATTATGATAAAAATTTATTAAGAAACACGGTGCTCTATCCCCATGTAAAAGATGTGTTAAAATATTATGAAAATAAAAAAAAGATTATTCTGACAAACAAACGCCATAAATTTACCATCAAGATTGCCCAAGGATTAAATATAGATCAATATTTTTCTGAGATCATAGGCATTGATTCACTGCCTTTTTCAAAACCGGATCGACGGATAACGGAGTATTTGCTTGAGAAATACACGTTTTCAAAAGAAAACACTGTCATTGTCGGAGACGGCATCAATGATATACTTGCCGCCAGAAACGGGGGTGTATTGAGCTGTGCATGTTTAAACGGATTGGGAAACCGCAACGATTTGCTGAAGATGAAGGCGGATTATTACTGTGAGGATTTACGGGAGATGACGTCTTTATTTATATGATAAAAAAAGTCAAAAAAACGATAGAAAAATACAAGCTCATAGAGAAAGGCGATGGTGTTATCGTCGCTCATTCCGGAGGTCCTGACTCCACAGCGCTTCTGGTGGTGCTTACCGAGATAGCGCGGGAAATGGCTTTGACGTTAAGGGTTGCTCATTTCAATCATGGCTTGCGGGGACGGGCATCAGACGCTGATGAAAGATTTTCCCGTGATTTAGCCAAGAAAATGGGACTTGATTTCAGCACGGGTAAAATGGATGGAAGAAACATTAAAAAAGGTGTTTCGCCGGAGGATTTCTATCGGCGTCAACGATATGATTTCTTGGAGAAAGTCGCGAAGGATCATCATGCTCAAAAAATAGCCGTCGGCCATAACATGAATGATCAAGCGGAAACCGTTTTGCTGAATCTTCTGCGCGGCAGTGGTCTGGAGGGTCTGAAAGGATTTTTGCCGAAACGCGGTGGCACGATCATTCGTCCATTGATGGAAATATCCAGACAGGAAATCATTCTTTTTTTGAAAGACAGAGATATTGCCTATCGTCAGGATAAGACGAATGATGATGATAGGCATCTGCGCAACAGGGTACGATCGGAATTGATTCCGTATCTGAAGGCAAATTACAATCCTCAAATGGAAGAAAATCTTGCGCAGATGGCGGAAATATTGCGCAATGAGGATGAATTTATCAGACAGCATTTGGCGAAGGCTTTGCAATCACCGGTAGTTGAAAAAAATAAGAATCAGGTTTTATTCAATATACATCGTGTAAAAAAAATGTTACCCGCCATGCGCTGGAGATTGTTTAAAACGATTCTTGAAGATTTAAGTCCGGACCATAATGGAATATCGTTCGCTCATATCATGTCGTTGGAAGATCTCACGGAGAAAAATACCTCAGGACGGAAAGTTGTTCTTCCCATGAACATTGAAGCGAGGCGCGAGTATGATCACTTGATTGTGAAAAAGAAGAGCAATTCTGAAAAGGCGAAATCGTATCATTATAATATGCTCATTCCCGGCACGATTTATGTTAAAGAAAGAAATATCATGGTTACGACCCATCTGATTAAAAAAAACAGGATTGACTTTGGTTGTCAGGATGTCGCTTATTTAAACATGGATCAAGTGCGTTTGCCCCTAACGATTCGTAACAGACGGGCCGGGGACTGGATTCAGCCTTTGGGCATGATGGGCCGGCAGACCATAAAGAAATATTTTATAGATCATAAAGTCCTTCCATCCCGGAGAGATCAAAAAATGTTATTTGTTGATGACGTGTCTGTTATATATATGGAAGGTGGACCTTTGAGTGAGAGGGTGAAGATTACCCCGAAGACAAACAATATTCTTAAACTTGAAATTAAAAGATTAAAGTAAAACACTAAAAGGTTACTTTTTAATTCGTTAGAATTTCATTGAGTTAAATGAAATATTATTATAAAGACTAAAACGTAATGGATATATAAGGAGAAGCATATTGAATCAATTTCAAAAAAATATAGCCCTTGTGCTGACCGTCTTGCTTGTTTTTCTGCTTGTCTGGCAGCTTTATAATCAACCCAAGGCCGGAACGAAGGACATCATTTACAGTGAAATGATTGCTCATCTGGAGAAGGGAGAAATCAGTGAAGTCACGATTCAGGGAGACAATATCACGGGCAAACTCAGCAACGGGAGCCTTTTCAGGACATTTTCACCAAAAGATGACAATCTGGTGGGACAATTCAGGGAAAGGGGAGTGAAAATCACAGCCAAACCGGTGGAAGAATCACCCTGGCTGACGATTCTGATTTCCTGGGCACCGATGATACTTCTGATCGGCATCTGGATTTTCTTCATGCGTCAGATGCAGGCCGGAGGTGGCAAGGCAATGGCTTTCGGCAAGAGCAAGGCCCGTCTGATTACGGACAAGTCCAAACGGGTAACCTTTGCCGATGTCGCCGGTATTGATGAAGCCAAGTCCGAGCTGGAAGAAGTTATAGATTTCTTAAAAGATCCGAAAAAATATACGAAACTCGGCGGTCGGATTCCCAAGGGATTACTGCTGGTCGGCCCTCCCGGAACGGGAAAAACGCTTCTGGCAAGGGCTATTGCCGGTGAAGCGGAAGTTCCTTTTTTGACGATCAGCGGTTCGGATTTTGTGGAGATGTTTGTGGGTGTGGGAGCTTCACGTGTCCGCGATTTGTTTAGCCAGGCGAAAAAAAATGCCCCGTGCATCATTTTTATCGATGAAATTGACGCGGTCGGTCGTCACAGGGGTGCCGGTCTGGGCGGAGGGCATGATGAAAGAGAACAGACGCTCAATCAATTACTTGTCGAGATGGACGGATTTGAATCCAACGAGGGCGTTATCCTTATCTCTGCCACCAATCGTCCGGATGTGCTCGATCCCGCCCTGCTAAGGCCGGGACGTTTTGACCGGCAGGTTGTCGTGCCGCTGCCTGATGTGAAAGGCAGGGAAAAAATATTTGAAGTCCATGCCCGTAAAACACCGATAGCGGAAGATGTTGATTTTGCTGTTTTGGCGAGGGGGACTCCCGGAACATCCGGAGCGGATATCGAGAATCTTATCAATGAGGCTGTGCTGAATGCCGCCCGGGCAAACAAGGAAAAAGTCAATATGAGCGATTTTGAGTTTGCCAAGGATAAGATTTTGATGGGCTCGGAAAGAAAGACCATGGTGATCAGTGATGAGGAAAAACGGAATACCTCGTATCATGAAATAGGACATGCCCTTGTCGCCCGTTTAATACCGGGAACCGATCCGATTCATAAAGTCACGATCATTCCGCGAGGCAGGGCTTTGGGCTTGACCCAGCAGTTGCCCATTGATGAAAAACATACCTATCCGCAACAATACCTGGAAAGCAATATTTCAATTTTACTGGGGGGAAGGGCCGCTGAAGAATTGGTTCTGCACGATTTTACGACAGGTGCCGGCAACGATATTGAACGGGCGACGAATCTGGCCAGAAAAATGGTTTGTGAATGGGGCATGAGTGAAAAGATGGGGCCATTGAGTTACGGCAAAAAAGAAGAGCAGATTTTTTTAGGCAGAGAATTTGCCACGCATAAGGATTACAGCGAAGAAACGGCAAAAAATATTGACGCGGAAATTATTGCCATTGTGACCCGCAATTATGAAAAAGCGAAGAAACTGCTGCATGATCATATCGACATCCTGCACAAGATAGCAGGAGAACTTCTGGAAAAGGAAGTTTTAACCGGGGCGGAAATAGATGCTCTTATCGGCGATGCCTTGCCCAATGCTCAGCACGTTAATTCTTAAATAACCCTGAATAATTGATGATCGTACAGATTCTTTAAGAGATTACTTTGTTTGAAGAATTCTGTTTTGGTGTGGGCTGATGAAACTTGTAGAAATAAGAAATTTGCATGACGCCGTGTCCGTTTTTAAAAAAATAGGCGTCGACCCCTATGGGATCGGCGCCATGGCGCCCAAGACAATCCACTTCAATATTTTGCTGGAAAAACAGCCCTGCAAAGTAGCCAATATCATTAAACAGGAAATGTTGTCGCTGGGAGGAGATGCGGCGGTAGCCAGAGGCAGCGTGGCCTGTAGCCTTCCCCGAAGCGATGTCTTAATCATGGGCACTCAAAAGCAGATTTTATTGCTGGCTAAAAAAATAGAACAACAGCCCTTCGGACTGCGTCTTATCGCTCAGGATATACTGGACATCATAAAAAACATCAGCCGTGAAAAGTTTGTTTTGAGAACGTCCAGACGTAAAATCGCACTGCATAAAAAGACGTTAGTGATGGGCATATTAAATGTTACACCTGATTCATTCTCTGATGGAGGATCTTACCGCTTGTGTAAGGATGCCATTGAACGGGGATGCCAAATGGAAGAGGAAGGGGCGGATATCATTGATATCGGCGGGGAATCAACCCGTCCGGGTGCCGCCGCGGTTCCTGTGAATATTGAATTGAAGCGCGTTATTCCCGTTATTGAAGGATTGATAAAAAAAATAAAAGTGCCTTTGTCGATTGATACCAAGAAGGCGCGCGTCGCAAAACTCGCCGTTGAAGCCGGCGCTGAAATTATAAACGATATCAGTGCCCTCAACGGTGACAAGTATATGGCGCAAACCGTTCATGACACAGCCGCCGCCGTGGTGCTGATGCATATGAAAGGCAAACCCAGCAATATGCAGAAAGGAAATATTGGCTATGATAATCTCATGGCGGATATCGCTGATTATTTGCAAAAGAGTGCCGACAAAGCTTTGAAATGCGGAGTACGAAAAGACAGTATTGTCATCGACCCGGGTATCGGTTTTGGAAAAACGGTTGAGGATAATTACAGGATGATTCGTCATCTTCCCGAGTTAAAAGCACTGGGATTGCCGATATTGATTGGAACGTCGCGTAAATCTTTCATCGGTAAAGTGACAGGCGAGGAGCCTCGTCAGAGAAAAGAAGGAACCGCGGCAACGGTTGCTGCTGCAATCATGAACGGATGCCATATCATCCGTGTTCATGATGTGGCTGAAATGAAAAAAGTTGCTGCCGTGGCGGATGCAATTCTGTATGCATGATGGGTGATCAAATGATTTACGGAATAGGGATAGACCTTGTTGAAAACATCCGCATGGAAAAAATTGTCAAAAAATGGGGAACTAAATTAATCGACAAGATTTTTTCCAGAGGAGAAATAGCGTATTGCTCAAGGCATGCCAATGCATCTATTCACTATGGAGCCCGATTTGCAGCCAAGGAATCTTTTTTGAAAGCTCTGGGGATTGGTCTGGGAATGGGGGTCAAATTAAGTGATGTGGAGGTTGTGAGTGATCAAGACGGCAAACCATCCTTGGCTCTTTATGGTGAAGCTTCGGTTCAGATTAAGAAAAAAAAGATTATCAAGATACATTTGAGTTTGACACATACGAAAAAATACTCTATCGCCATGGTAGTGTTGGAAACACGATGAACGAAAAATGATAGTATTTTATGAAACAGCAGGAAGTAACGTTTGAAATAATCTCTGTAAGTGCCGAACAAACAAAAGGAATAGCCAGATCGATCGGCAAAATCTTATCGGGAGGCGATGTGCTGGCACTGTCGGGTGAACTGGGTTCGGGTAAGACGTGTTTTACCGGTGGCTTGGCCAGTGGTTTGGATGTCAGTGCGACATATCAGATTACCAGTCCCACGTTTACCATCATCAATGAGTATCCGGCTAGGCATACACTCTATCACTTTGATGTTTATCGTCTGAACAGTTACACCGAATTTGAAGATTTGGGGTATGAAGAATATTTTTACGGCCGTGGAGTTGTTGTTATTGAATGGGCTGAAAAAATCGCTGGAATTTTGCCCGCGGAAACCATTTTCATCAATTTCGAATATATTGATGAAAACAAAAGAAAAATTATTGTAAAAGGACCGCAAAACAGGTTAAAAGATTTTATGAAAGACACAAAAATGGAGGGTGTTTGAAAATGGCGTTAATTGTTCAGAAGTTCGGCGGAACATCGGTTGCGGATATTGAAAAAATAAAAAATGTTGCCCAAAAAATAATCAATGTGAAAAAAGCCGGCAATCAGGTGGTTGTTGTTCTATCGGCCATGGCGGGCGAAACGCACAGGCTGATTGGTCTTGCGCATAAGGCTGCCGAT
>ERZ1645192.2473-NODE-2473-length-15283-cov-7.537300_pt1 | contig 15283 bp, 12 predicted proteins | sample MGYA00575354_ERZ1645192 | MGnify/ENA primary metagenome ERZ1645192 (study PRJEB40844, sample SAMN11349763) | freshwater sediment metagenome | isolation source: river sediment | host: Sediment | place: India: Faizupur Khadar , New Delhi | collected 2017-02-21 ... | reverse complement strand
CCATTTACTTATTATTGTTGGATGGATTTCATTTTTCTGAGCTATTTCACTTAAAGTGATCCGCTCTTTTAATAATTCTAATACAAATTTATCTTAAAAACTGATGTAAACTTTCTTCCTGATTTTTTCATATTTTGACAGATTTTAACGTTTATTTTACGATGTTTTTTTGTTAAGGTTATTGTCCTATTTTTTTTATTTTTTCTTTTCCGAGGTGGAAAAATGCAGGAAAATACGCCTAAAACCCGCCATTTTTAGCTTGGAAACCGGCTTTTTCAAAACAGCAAGCCTGCGGATAAAATCCGCAAGCCTGCAGACGAGCATCCGCAAGCCTGCCGTTGAGCAACAGCAAGCCTGCGGATTAATTCCGCAGGGCTACCGGATGCAAATAGGGTACGCACCCTATTTATTTTGAAGGCATTATGCTATATATCAATGCGTTAAAAATCTGCTTTTAAAAAGGGTGCGTACCCTATTTAAAAAATGCATGTGTTTAGGTATGGTGAATTTGAATCTGTTATTTTGTAGTAATTTGTGAGCGGAAATTCTCTGCGTTCTCTGTGGTAAAAAAGTCGCGAGTGCCGTGTGCCCTGTGCCGAGATGTTAATTGTTAATGCCTAAATAAGGTTGCATACAAAACTGTAACTTACTATCTCTATCGGATTACAATAACCATCGAAAACTACATCCGTATGTTTTTCCAATTCTTTGAGTATTTTCCCCTCTTTCTCATATAAATCAATGAATCAACTTGTTTTTGACTCTTTTGCTTCGTATATATCAAAATATCCTACTATATACTCCGGTACTAACATTCGAGATATTGTTTCTAATAAAGCGACAACACTCGGACGCTCTTTGCGTTTTTGTCCCAGCTTTCTATCACTTTTTTTTGCTGTAAAAGTAGTACAAAAAATAATAGCACCTCAAAAAAAGAGTTAACCAAATAATTCAACTGTTTTCTATTATAATTTTGAAATTTTTGCTTTGAATAATATCATTTTAAATGAATCAAATAAGGGATTAATGTTACGGATTCGCCGCAAAAATTAACCCCTTATTCCTACAATAAATCTTTTTTATTTTGAGTGTAATGAAATAAAAAATGAATAATCAAATTTTATTTCATCATTTCAATGCTTCGGTTGATGAAATTAGAAAGAGCCTCTCCTTTCAGCATTTGTTGTGATAGCATGGCTAAGTCAAGCAGTTGCTTACTTAATTGCTCTGCTTTGGCTTCATCGCTTTCATGAAGGATGGTATTGATTAACGGGTGATTGGCATTAATAGTAAGGTTGGCTTTTTCCATGTCCATGCCGTACATACCACCACTTTCTCCCATCATTTTTTGCATGTCATTCCAACGGCGCAGAAATTCGGGTTTGGTTATACAAATCGGGGATTCATTGTCTTGCATGTTTTCTAATACAACCGTAAATGTGTTTTTATCCGCTATTTTTTCGAATACGTCTTTTAGTTTCTTCTGTTCTTCTTCGGTTAGTTTCGAGGGCAAGACATCTTCTTTTTGTATCAACTTGTCAATCACATCGGCATCAATACGGGAGAAACTTGTTTTCTCTAACTTCTGTTCCAGAAAATTTACAAAGTGCATATCGAGAATACCGTTTAAATTCAAGACATCGTAGCCTTTTTCTTTGGCAGCCTGTAATTGAGAATATTGTTCTTCTTGATTGGTAGTGTATAAATGAACCAAGGTGCCGTTTTTATCTTTTTGAAGAATTTCTTTATGTTTTTCGTATTCGTCGATGGTGAAATATTTATTCTCTACGTTTTTCAGCAGCATAAACTTTTTCGCTCTGTCGTAAAATTTTTCATCGGAAAGAATGCCGTATTGCATAAATGCTTTTATGTCATCCCATTTCGCTTCAAAATCTTCACGATTGGTGTTGAACATTTCTTCTAATTTATCGGCAACTTTCTTAGAAATATGAGCGGATATTTTCTTTACATTGCTATCGCTTTGCAGGTAACTTCTGCTCACGTTCAGCGGAATGTCGGGAGAGTCGATAACACCGTGCAGTAACATCAGAAACTCAGGAACAACGCCTTCGAGGTTGTCGGTAATAAATACCTGATTGCAATACAGTTGAATTTTATTCTTTTGGATGTCGATACGTTGTTTTGCTTTTGGAAAATACAAAATACCCGTTAGATTAAAAGGATAATCGACATTGATATGAATGTTAAACAAAGGTTGTTCAAACGAATAGGGATATAAATCACGATAGAAATTTTCATAATCTTCCGTTTTTAAATCGGCGGGAGCAGATTTCCATAGCGGTTTGGTATTGTTAATAATGCGGGGGATTTCTATTTCCACTTCTTTTTCAGCCCCTTCAGATTTTTCCCATTTCTTTTCATTTCCAAAACGAATGGGGATAGGTAAGAATTTACAATATTTTTTGAGAATATTTAAAATTCGCCCTTCTTCCAGGAATTCCTTTGCTTCTTCGGAAATATGAAGAATAATATCTGTTCCACGGCTTGCTTTTTTTCCTTTTGTTAAAGTAAATTCCGTGCTGCCGTTGCATTTCCAATGAACGGGATTTGCCTCTTTGTTGTGTGATTTTGTTTGTATTTCAACAGTATCGGCAACCATAAAGGCAGAGTAAAAACCAAGTCCGAAATGCCCTATCAGCGAAGCAGCATCCACCCCTTTGTATTTTTCAAGAAACTCGTTGGCACCGGAAAAGGCAATGCTGTTGATATATTTTTCTACTTCCTCTTCCGTCATCCCTATGCCATTATCGGAGATTATCAATTGTTTTTTCTTCGTATCAATCTTTACTTCGATGGTAAGATCTCCCAATTCGGCATCGGTTTTTCCCATAGAAGCCAAGGCTTGCAATTTATGCGTTGCATCTACGGCATTCGAGACTAATTCTCTTAAAAAGATTTCGTTATCAGAATATAAGAATTTTTTAATGATAGGGAAAATGTTTTCTGTCTGTACGTTTATATTTCCTTTTTGCATATGTTATTATTTTTTAATGTAACGTTTCTCTTCTTTTCAAAACCTATGCCAAGCAAATGCTGCTGACAATCTGTCATATTTTTAATGTTTCATTTGTACATTTTGTTTTAAAAAATAATTTACTTTTGCAAGTAAAGAAAAAATACCATGGATAAGAAGGATACATGTAGTGTTGTTTTATTAGGGTCCGGAAATGTAGCTTGGCATTTAGGCAAAGCCATGCTTGAAAACGGGATTGACCTTCAACAGCTTTATAGTCCTCACCATGCTGAAATACTTGCCAATGAACTGCAAGTACCTTTTACCGCTACCCTTAGTGACTTAACTCCTGCTGCTGATATGTATGTGTTGAGCTTGAAAGACGATGCATACGCTTCTGTTATACAGAATTTCCCGTTTCGGAATGCGTGCATGGTACATACTTCGGGAAGTTTAGATGTATCGGTTTTTGACCCTATAACCGATTGCGGAGGCGTTTTTTATCCTTTTCAAACATTTACCAAAGGTATTCCACTCTCGTTCGAGGAGATTCCAATTTGTATAGAAGCAAGCGACGAAAATACCCGTGCTATCCTGGTTTCTCTGGCACAAAAGCTTAGCAAATACCATTATTTCATCGACAGCAAACAACGCAAACAATTGCATTTGGCAGGTGTTTATGCGTGTAATTTTTCCAATGCCTTGTATGGTATTGCCAAACAACTAGTAGAAGAAAAGGGCATGGATTTTTCTATCCTGCTTCCACTCATACAAGAAACCGCTCGCAAGGTGCAATTTCAATCTCCGAAACAAGCTCAAACAGGACCTGCCGCAAGAAATGATACCTTAACCATGGAAACACATCTGGCGATGATTAACGATAATCTTAAAAAAGAACTCTATGTGTTAATGTCTGAAATTATCCGTAAAAAGCTATAGTTTCCCCCATTTTTTTAAGATGCCTATTTCGGACGAATCTCAACAATATTCTTTTTTTTCAAACGTTTAGAATACTATATTTGAATATGCTATGCTAAACCTTGGTTTAATTTCAGACTAACAACAATTTAAAATTTACATATGAAACATTTCGCGTTTTTTTTATGCCTATTATTTTCGGTTTTTTCTTTGTCGGCACAATATCAAATTGACTATTGGGAAAACAACAACAAACGCAGTGAAGGAAACCTGATTGACGGCAAGAAAGACAGTGTATGGATTTTTTATCATTCCAACGGCAAAAAATGGATGGAAGGTCCTTATAAAAATGATCAACGGGTAGGAAATTGGAAATCATGGTATTCCGGCGGGCAACTTTGGTCGGATTTTTATCCGGAGACAGGTAGCTTTAAAAGCTGGTATCCCAACGGAACACCCGAAAGTGTAGGAGCTTTTAAAAATTATTTAAAGGAGGGAGAGTGGGTGTTTTATCATGATAATGCTACGGTAAGTAAAAGATGCAGCTATGTCAGCGATTCTTTGGAAGGCTTGTGTGAGGAGTTTCATCCCAATGGCAAACCTTCTTTCAAAGGATATTACCATAACAATGAATTGCAAGATATTGGCACGTGGTGGTATGAAAACGGCAAGTTGGAAATGCAAGGCAAATTACGCTATGGCTTACAAGACAGTATCTGGCATTTTTATTTTGAAAACGGACAATTAGGGAGTAAAGGAAATTTCATCGATGGCTTGCAAGACGGAAAGTGGGTGTATTATTATGAGACAAGTCAAAAATGGAAAACAGGAGATTTTAAGGAAGGCAAACGTCAGGGGGTGTGGACAGCCTGGTATGAAAGCGGGGAAAAACAACGCGAGGGCAGCTTTCTGGATGACAAAGAAAACGGTCATTGGATACAATGGTTTGAAAACGGGGAAAAGATGGATGAAGGAGATTTTTGTATGGGAGAAATGTGTGGTATATGGGAGGGATGGTATCCGTCGGGCATACAAAAATATCGTATCGGGTATAATAATAATTTAAAAAACGGCACCTATGTATATTATTGGGAAAACGGAAAATTGAGAAGCAAAGGTTCCTATCTCAACGATTTAAAAACAGGCAAATGGGAAGAATATTCTCAATTGGGAAGTCCTTTAGAAAAAGGAAACTATAAAGTAAACAAAAAAGAAGGCATGTGGACCTTTTATGGAAAAAGAGGAGAGATAGTAAGAAAACAAAATTTTGAAAATCATTTACCTAACGGGAAATGGATAGATTACTATCCTAACGGACAAAAACAAGCAGAAGGCACCTATGATAATTTAATGAAAACAGGTGTATGGACCTATTATGAAGAAAATGGTCGAGTGGTTTACAAGGTGTTGTATAAATTGGGAGTCATATCGAAAATATTGGTAGATGTAAAAGAAACCAATGCAAGCAAGGATGCCGAAATTAATAATAAGTTACGATAATGGCGGTGATTCAAAATTTTATCATTAATTTTCCAACAAAAGATAACGCAACAGAACGTTCGTTAATTGATCGTAAAATTAATATGATTACCTTAGGATGTTCCAAAAATACGGTAGATTCCGAACAATTGGCATATCAATTAAAGGCGAATCATTACAAAGTAGTTTTTGAATCCAAAAAACATTTACCGATAACCATCATTAATACTTGCGGTTTCATCCAAGATGCGAAAGAACAATCTATAGAAGTTATCTTAGATTGCATCGAGGCAAAATTACAAGGTAAAATTAAACTATTAATAGTTTTTGGGTGCTTGTATCAACGCTATAAAAAGGAGTTGACCAAAGAATTACCGGAAGTAGATGCTTTTTTCGGCGTCAACGATGTAAAGGATATTCTTCATTATTTAGAAGCAATGGAATATTCTGATTTATGGAGTCAGCGGAGTTTAAGTACGCCCAAGCATTATGCTTATTTAAAAATAGCGGAAGGATGCAATCATCATTGTGCTTTTTGTGCCATTCCGCAAATCAGGGGGAAATTTATTTCAAAACCTATAGAACAAATCGTCAATGAAGCGGATATACTCGTTCAAAACGGAGTGAAGGAATTAATGCTTATTGCTCAAGACCTGACCTATTACGGTATGGATTTGTATAAAAAACGAAATCTAAGCGTTTTACTAAATGAATTAGTGAAAATAAACGGATTAGAGTGGATACGCTTGCATTATACCTATCCCAATAGTTTTCCGATGGAAGTATTAGAAGTCATGCGTAACAATGATAAAATATGCCATTATTTGGATATTCCTATTCAGCATATCAATGATGATATATTGACCGGCATGCACCGTAGAATTTCGGAAAAAGAAATCAGAAAGCTTATAGATGATATCCGTAAAACTATTCCTTCCATAGCTTTACGTACAACTTTACTCGTTGGCTTCCCCGGGGAAAGTAAAAAAATATATCGTCAATTGGCTTCATTTGTACAAGAAGTGCAATTCGATAGGTTGGGTGTTTTCTCGTATTCACATGAAGAAAATACACCGGCTTATGTGTTGAAAGATACCATTTCCCGTCGTGAGAAAGAGAGTAGAAAAGAAGAAATAATGGCTATTCAACAAGAAATTTCTTTGCAAAAAAATCAACAAAAAATCGGGAAGACCTTTAAGGTTATTATTGATAGTGAAAGCCGAGATCATTATGTAGGACGTAGTGAATTTGATTCTCCCGATGTTGATAATACGGTGCTTATTCCTAAAAAATCTTTTTCCTGCATCATCGGTAATTTTTATCCGGTGCGTATTGTAAAAGCTGATAATTATGATTTATACGGAGAATTAGAAACGCAAAGACCCTGAAGAAAATAAATTATGGATTAACATAAAACATAAAAAATAATATTACGTTAATACTAAACAATTACACCATTTTTATACACTATGAAATATTCTAAATTCTTTTTAGAGATTGGTATTTTTTTCTTACTTATACTTTCAGGCTGCAATAAGGAGATGAAGATACCGGTATATTTTCAAGTTGATTCCGTTGACTTTGCTGCCGATTATTCTATTTACGGCACAGCATCGCATAAAATTACTGATGTTTGGGTAACTGTTAATGGGATTAGTTTGGGGGTGTATGAGTTGCCGGCTAAATTTCCTGTATTGGCAGAGGGCAGGGCAAAAATACAGTTTTCTCCCGGTATCATGATGAATGGCTTGACAACCAAAAGACCGGTATATCCCATGTACACTACTTATCTTTTAACTAAAGAATTACAACCGGACTCCGTGTATACATTCAGACCTTCTTTTACGTATGAAAATTATGTTGCCTTTGCTTTTAAAGAAGATTTTGAAGATGCAGGCTTTAAGTTTGCCGCTATTGATACCGGTGCTCAACTGCAAAAAACAGTACCCGAAGACTCCATCTTTCATTATCCCGGAGAGTTAAATAATTATTCGGGGAAAATTACTATTTCAAAAGAAACAGGAAGCTTTTTTGAAATAGTTACTAATGAAGCTTTTGCCTTAAGATACAACAATATGCGTTATTGTTTTTTGGAATTGAATTATTGTATGGAGGCAGGAAATAATCAACAAAACACTGCATCATCCCTGGAAAATTTGGATGTAGAAGTAGGTATTTATTCCAATTATGTTACAGGTATTACCGTACAAAATCCTTTGATTAAAATACGACCCTCTGTAACATGGAAAAAAATGTATATTAATGTAACGGAAACAATTAACAACCACAGCACTTTTTTAAAAGATTTTACGGTGTATATCAAAGGGACAACCAAAGAAGGTATGACAGCAACTTGTATGTTTGATAACATTAAATTAATATATATCCCTTATTAAGCATGAGAGAAATGAATAAAAAAAGACAAACAGCGATTTATGTAGTTTTGGATATTATAGCTGCTATGATAACCTGGTTTTGTTTTTTTTCATACCGTAAGTTTCATGAACCTTTTTATGATTCCGCCCAGCAAGTGTATGCTGCTATGTTTTCCGATTATAAATTCTACCTCGGGATAACACTCATTCCTTTGTCTTGGATAATATTATATATGATAACAGGAACCTATCGTTCCGTATATCGCAAATCACGTATCAAAGAACTGGAATCTATTTTTAGAAATACCCTTTTTGGTTCTCTTTTATTGTTTTTTGTCATCATATTAGATGATCATATTGTAGATTATACAGATTATATCAAATTGTTTATCATCCTTTTCGGGCTACAATGTATCATTACGGGAGTATTTCGTTTTGTTGTTATAACTATTACCAATAATGCGATACATAGCGGGAAGTTACAATTTAACACTATTTTAGTCGGTGGAGGTAAATTAGCTTTTGATTTGTTTAAAAATATGGAAAAACAAAAGCAGCATTCAGGAACCAGATTTGTCGGCTTTGTTGCTGCTAACGGCGAAGACACCTCTGAAATGGAAGCCTATTTACCTAAGCTTGGAACATATGTAGATTTGCCTCAACTCATCAAAAGGGAACGTGCCGAAGAATTGATCATTGCCATAGGGAATGGACAGCGGGCTATCTTGGAAAAGATTTTTTCAGTTATCGATGAACAAAGTATATTGATTAAAATATTACCCAAAACCGAAGATTATATTTTAGGAACCGTTAAAAATACGGCTATTTTCAATGAGCCTCTCATTCAAATACATCTTGATTTTATGCCTCCTTTATGGCAAAAAATTGTCAAACGAGGGATGGACATTGTTTTATCAATGGTTTTTATTATCCTTTGTTCACCGCTGTATTTGATTCTCGCCATAGGTGTAAAACGTTCTTCTCCGGGTCCTATATTGTTTCGACAGGAAAGAGTCGGGTACAAGGGAAAACCTTTTCATATCATTAAATTCAGATCTATGTATGTTGATTCTGAGCAAAACGGACCTCAATTATCCAGTAAAAACGATGAACGTATCACTAAATTCGGTCGTTTCATGCGAAGAACCCATTTTGATGAACTTCCTCAGTTTTTTAATGTAATCAGTGGTGAAATGTCGTTGGTAGGTCCCAGACCGGAACGGAAATATTATATCAATCAAATAGTACAGGTAGCGCCACATTATCGATTGTTATTGTTGACAAAACCGGGATTAACTTCTTGGGGTCAAGTAACCTATGGCTATGCAGAAAATGTAGATCAAATGGTAGAGCGATTACGTTATGATATGATGTATATAGAAAATATGTCCTTATTGGTCGATATTAAAATATTGTTTTATACGTTGGTAGCCGTTTTGAAATTTAAAGGCAAATAAAAATTATGTTATAATCGTAAAAATACAATAAAAATGTGTATTTTTGCAAAAAAAAATTAGCACAAGATGATAAAATTTATAGTTCCTAGTCAATTATTAACCAAGAATCTACAAAATATAAGTGGAATACTAGCTCCTAACAAAAGTGTGCCGATTGCGGAGCATGTATTATTTAAAATCGAAGGGCTTAAGCTTACGCTTTTTGCAACCGATTTGGAAACAACCATGATAACGGTTATTGATTTATCAACGTCTGAGGGTGATGGCACTTTGGTAATGCCGGCAAAGCTAATCCTCGAAACGATAAAAACACTTCCTGATGTTCCTGTAATTTTTAATGTCGATGATAATTATGGCATTAAAATAACGGCAGGAGAAGCATTTTACAGTTTAGTAGGGTGGGATATGGAACAATTTCCACAACTTATGGAGATGGATAAAAGTGAATCTTTTGACATTCCTGCACCGGCATTGGTAAATGCCATTAGTCGGACCGCTTTTGCTACAGGAAATGCGGAAATGCGACCCGTTATGGCCGGCGTTTATTGTCAAATATATCCCGACTATATTACTTTTGTGGCTACCGATGCGCATCGTTTAGTGAGATTTAAAGATACAAGCATACAAACAGGGGTGGAAGCGTCTTTGATAATTCCCAAAAAACCCTTATTACAACTCAAAAATATTGCTCTCGGATTGGAGGAAAACATTACTGTTAATTATAATGATGCCCGCATTAGTTTTAAAATAGATGAAACCATCATCATGACTAAATTAATTGAAGGTAAATACCCGAATTATGAAGCGGTAATTCCTAAAAACAATACGAATATATTGCAAGTGGAACGTCAGGATTTATTACAAAAAATGAAAAATATTTCCTTGTATGCTAACCAGTCAACCTATCAAATTCGCATGAAAATTGAACCTACAAAACTTACCCTTACCGCAGAAGATGTCGAATCATCGACAAAGGGTATTGTTAACTTAGCGTGTGTATTTGAAAGCGATCAGGAAGATTTCGAAATAGGCTTCAGCTCGAAATTTTTACAAGAAATTTTAAGTAATATGACCTCCACAAATGTGATATTTAAATTCTCTCATCCGACAGGTGCAGGTTTGGTTTTTGAAGCAGAAGAAGAACAAATCGACGAAAATCTTTTGATGCTCATCATGCCTGTTATGTTGAATAATTAACCCTTCCTTTTTATACAATAAAAAAAGAGACTGTTTCAAATAAACAGTCTCTTTTGTTTTAAGCGATTGGCTTTTATTATTCAAAAGACAGTATTGCTTTCTTGATAAGTTCGCAAGCTTCCAGCAATTCTTTTTCCGTAATTACCAAAGGAGGAGCAAAGCGGATTATATCGCCGTGTGTTGGTTTGGCAAGAAGTCCTAAGTCGCGCATTTTCAAACAAACATCCCATGCTTCTTTGCCATTTTTCGGTTTAATAATGATAGCGTTTAATAAGCCTTTCCCCCTTACTTTAGTTATCATGTCCGATTTAATATTTTGCATGTATTCACGGAAAATTTTTCCGAGATGTTCGGCTTTTTCCATCATTTTTTCTTCTTTCACAACTTCAAGAGCTGCCACAGCTACTCTACATGCCAAAGGGAAACCACCGAAAGTAGAACCATGTTCTCCGGGTTTAATACAAAGCATGATATCGTCATCGGCTAACACAGCGGAAACGGGAAGAACACCCCCTGATAAAGCTTTCCCTAATATAAGAACATCGGGACGAACATTTTCGTGGTCACAAGCTAAGAGTTTACCTGTACGTGCAATACCGGTTTGTACTTCATCGGCGATAAATAATACATTGTGTTTTTTACACAAATCATAGGTTTTTTTCAAATATCCATCATCGGGAACATATACCCCTGCTTCTCCTTGTATAGGTTCTACCAAAAAACCGGCTACATTTTTCCCGTGTTCGTTCAATACTTTTTCCAAAGCATTGACATCGTTGTAAGGAATGCGAATAAATCCCGGTGTCAATGGACCGTAATTCGCGTAGGAATCAGGGTCATTAGACATTGAAACAACGGTTATGGTCCGTCCGTGGAAATTACCGTCACAACAAATAATCGTTACTTTATCATTGGGAATGCCTTTTTTAACAACACCCCAACGGCGAACTAATTTTAAAGCGGTTTCATCACCTTCAGCACCGGTATTCATTGGTAATACTTTGTCGTAACCAAAATAGTCCGTTACATATTTTTCATAAGGACCCAAGCAATCATTATAAAAAGCCCTTGAAGTTAAGGTTAGGGTTTGTGCTTGATCGGTAAGCGCTTTGATGATTTTTGGATGACAATGACCTTGATTAACTGCTGAGTAAGCAGAAAGAAAATCAAAATAACGTTTTCCTTCTACATCCCATAAAAAAGCACCTTCCCCTCTTGCCAATACTACCGGAAGCGGATGATAATTGTGTGCTCCATACTTGTTTTCCATGTCAATAGCCTGCTGGCTGCTTGTAATTTTTTCTGCCATAATGATTTTTTTTATATTTATTATTATTATTTTCTTAATTAAATACAAAAGTATAAAAATAAAACGGATATAGCCATTTTTTAGCAATTATTTTTATTTTATTGGAAATGAATGCCTTAAATTATCGGTAAACTTCTCCTTTGAAGGCTTTCAAGGTATTCATTATCAAACCCACGATAGTCATAGGACCCACACCGCCCGGAACGGGAGTAATGAAATCGCAGAGGGGAGCTACTTCATCGAATTTTACATCCCCTTTTAGGCGAAAGCCCGATTTTTTGGTAGCATCTGCCACACGGTGCATGCCTACATCAATAACACAGACTCCTTGTTTAATATAGTCGGCGGTAATCATTTCACATTGTCCGATAGCAGCAATTAGTATATCAGCGGTTTTACACACTTCAGGAAGATTTTTGGTTTTACTGTGGCATAAGGTAACGGTAGCATTTGCCAAGGCATTGTTTCGGGAAAGTAAAATACTCATCGGTGTTCCGACTATATTGCTTCTACCTACGATAACACAATTTTTGCCTTGGGTATCAATACCGCTACGTTGTAATAACATGCTGATGCCAAAAGGAGTTGCCGGAAGGTAACACGCCTGCCCCAATACCATGCGGCCTACGTTCACCGGATGAAAACCATCGACATCTTTTTTGGGATTAATACTTTCAATGACTTTATTAACAGAAATATGTTTTGGTACCGGCAATTGAACGATTAATCCGTCGATATCTTCATCATTATTGATAAAGGTGATGGTTTTCAATAGTTCCTCTTCTGAAACGTTAGCGGGTAATTTATACACAGAAGAGGACATGCCTACCTCTTGACATGCTTTTTCTTTGTTGGCAACATAGGTTTCGCTGGCAGGGTCATTACCTACCAAGATAGCTGCCAGGTGTGGAGCCCGCCCGCGTACTTCCCGCAATTGAAGGACTTCTTTGGCTATTTCTGCTTTTATTAGGGTTGAAATTTCTTTTCCGTCAATAAGTTTCATAAAAATATTATTTTATTTTAGATAGATTATTCATTAGTTGTTTGCTTTTGCCACCGGAAACCATTTTCATCACTTTACAGGTTTCTTCAAATTGTTTAATGAGTTTGTTAACATCTTGAATGGTGGTTCCACTCCCGGCAGCGATACGTTTGCGGCGACTGCCGTTAAGGAGAGAGGGATTTTCACGCTCTTGTTTGGTCATGGAATTAATGATGGCTTCTATGGAAATAAAAGCATCGTCGTCAATATCAATATTTTTAATGGCTTTGCCTACACCCGGTATCATGCCCATGAGGTCTTTCATATTCCCCATCTTCTTAATTTGCTGAATTTGAGCAATGAAATCGTTAAAGTTGAATTCGTTTTTGGCAAATTTCTTTTGTAGTTTACGGGCTTCTTCTTCATTGAATTGTTCTTGTGCCTTTTCAACAAAAGAAACAATATCTCCCATACCGAGAATACGGTCGGCCATTCGTTGGGGGTAGAAAATATCGAGGGCATCTACTTTTTCCCCTATACCGACAAACTTAATTGGTTTTTGAACAACGGAACGTATGGTCAGTGCAGCACCCCCACGGGTATCACCGTCTAATTTAGTGAGAATAACACCATCGAAATTGAGTTTATCGTTGAATGCTTTTGCTGTGTTTACGGCATCTTGTCCGGTCATGGAATCTACTACGAAGAGAATTTCGTTGGGATGAACGGCATCTTTGATATTGCCTATTTCATTCATCATTTCCTGATCGATGGATAAGCGTCCTGCCGTGTCGATAATTACAACATTATGACCATATTGTTTGGCATAGGCGATACCTTTTTTAGCAATGTCGACAGGATATTTATTGTTTTCTTCCGAGAAAACATCCACTTCGATTTGACTGCCGAGTACCTGTAATTGTTCGATGGCAGCAGGGCGGTAAACGTCGCCGGCGACGAGCAATACTTTTTTGGCTTTTTTATGTTTGAGAAAATAGGCTAATTTAGCTGCATGGGTTGTTTTTCCGGAACCTTGCAACCCGGCCATTAATAGAATGCTGGGGTTGCTTTTCAGATTTATCTCCGTATGTTCGGAGCCCATAAGTGCTGCCAACTCATCGTGTACGATTTTCACCATTAATTGACCCGGAGAAACAGAAGTTAATACATTCTGTCCTAAGGCTTTTTGCTTTATAGTGTCGGTAACATCCTTTGCAATTTTATAGCTTACATCGGCATCCAACAAGGCTTTGCGGACTTCTTTCAAGGTCTCCGCTACGTTGATTTCGGTAATATGTCCCTGTCCTTTCAATACTTTAAAGGCACGGTCTAATTTATCGGTAAGAGATTGAAACATAAATATATTTTTGTTTTTATTCTATGTCTGCAAAAGTATAAAAAAAATCGTTTGTTTGGCCGTTTATTGTGTCCTTGCCGTAAAAAACTGATAGCTGATAGGTTTATTTAACTACAAAAATTCTACGCAATTGGCACACAGATGACGCGGATGCGACGGATTTAAACGGATTTTTTGTAAGCACGGATTTTCACCGATTAAAAGAATTAAAATGTAAATAAGTAATAAGCGGTCAACCTTAGTTAGGCATTATCAAAAATTCATTTTTCACTTTCACCTTGTCCCTTTCTCCCCCTTGGTTCACTAGTTTGTTGTAAGCGCTTCCCACATTCATGAAAACGCCGTGCCTGTCTTTTTCATCGGAGCATGGAGACTCGTTGCAAGGAGCTCCCATGCTCGTTGAAATGAGATTGCAATCTCAGTCGAAGGAGTAAGGCAGGTCGTTTTAACGAACTTGGGGCATCCGGCGAACGTGCTTGGGAACTCACACATACACATTCGATAATTAGGATTTCTTTTGCCCGATAGCATCCTCTTGTTTACAAATGCTACATACAGCCTAATTCAGACATTAACAATTCTTAATTCTAAATTTCCTCTCAACTCCGTAGGAGTTGCATATCTGTAGAAAAAAGGATTAGATTCCCATTTTTCTCACCCCGTAGGGGTGATATATCTTCATTTATATTTTCTTTTTCGATGAAACAAATAAAAGTATATTTTTGCAAAAACAAAAACCGCGCTTTAATTTGATAAAAAAACAATGATGTATTATATTAAATTAGTTTTAGTTGGAATAGGATTATTTTGTTGCTCTTGTAATACTTGTTTACACTTAACACATAAAATTAATCAGGTAACTGATAATAAAAAATATGGATTATGGATTATGAAAAATGACACAAATGGAATTATTACAATAATGTCTTATAATAATAATTTGGTCGTAGGACGATATACTGAATATTATGAAAATGGAAATATAAGAACAACAGGTAACTATTGTAACGGAAAAGAAGTTGGTGTTTGGAAATATTATTCCCCTGACGGATTATTAACTTCAAAAAGAAAATATAGGAAAGGGGAAATTATTGTTAATAAGATTTATAATATAAGTTGGTAATGAATTCTATGGATAAAAACTATAAGTAATATGATAACATATCAAAGAAAAATAGGTTTTGTTGTAATATGTTTAATAATATTACTTTTTCTATATAATTGTACCAATAAAT
>ERZ1645192.2471-NODE-2471-length-15294-cov-8.167465_pt1 | contig 15294 bp, 15 predicted proteins | sample MGYA00575354_ERZ1645192 | MGnify/ENA primary metagenome ERZ1645192 (study PRJEB40844, sample SAMN11349763) | freshwater sediment metagenome | isolation source: river sediment | host: Sediment | place: India: Faizupur Khadar , New Delhi | collected 2017-02-21 ... | reverse complement strand
CGGCGACAAGCCATGGTATCTCCTGCTCGTCGTTCACGCTCATCGGTCCGCCAAGCACGACAACCAAGTCCACGGTGGACGGATCCGGCAGGACTGACGACTCGCAGACGAGGGTGTAGGTGCACGCGGCCTTGCGCCGTGCCAGCCGCAGCGTCCGCGCGCGATGGCGCTCACGGGCGGCAAGCGCGCTGCGTCGCGCCTGCGCGGCGGCATGCAGGCGGGCGTTGCAAGCCGGCGGGCAGGCGTCGCAGCCGGCGACCTCCAGCAACCCCGCGTCCAGCGCGGCATCGACGGCATCCATCGCCAGCAAGGCCAGCAACGCATGCGCCGGCGCGCCCGCGCCGGCGTTGCAGCCGCAATGCGGGCAGGCCGCGGGCGTCATCAGCGGCCGCTGAACGCGGGCTTGCGCTTGGCCAGGAACGCGCCGGTGCCCTCGCGCATGTCCTCGGTGGAGAACACCAGGCCGAACTGCGCGGCCTCGTACTCCAGGCCTTCCTCCAGCCCGCATTCGCCACCGACGTTCACGCAGTCCAGCATCCCGCGCAGGGCGAGCGGGGCGGACGACGCCAGTTGCGCGGCGAGCTTCATGGTCTCCGCCTCGAGCTCCGCCGCCGGCACCACCCGGTTGACGATGCCGAGCTGGAGGGCGCGATCGGCGCCGATCGGCGCGCCGGTCAGGCACAGTTCCAGCGTCGCCGCCCGGCCGCACAGCCGCAGCAGGCGCTGGGTGCCGCCGAAGCCCGGGATCAGGCCCAGGTTGATCTCCGGCTGCCCCACTTTGGCGGTGTCGGCGGCGATGCGCAGGTGGCAGCACATCGCCAGTTCCAGGCCGCCGCCCAGGGCGAAGCCGTTGACCATCGCGATCACCGGCTTGGGCAGGCGTTCGACCCGCCGCATCATCCGCGTGCCGCGCAGCGAGAAGTCGCGGCCCTGCACCGGGGTGAGCGCATTCATCTCGGCGATGTCGGCACCGGCGACGAACGCCTTGGGGCCCGCGCCGGTGAGCACCACCACGCGGACGGTGTCGTCCGCGGCGGCGTCGGCGAAGGCGGCGTCGAGGGCGTCGAGGGTGGCGGCGTTGAGCGCGTTCAGCTTGTCCGGGCGGTTCACGCGCAGGGTGCGGATGCCATCGGCGTCGTCGACGAGGAGCAGCGGTTCGGTCATCGGAGTCTTGTTCAGGGGGCGGACGGGTGGCCGGGAACTTCCGCCGCGACGGGCGGGTCAAGCAACCGGCTTCGGTGGCGATGCAGCGCCGTGGCCGGTATCCTAGCGTGTCTTGCCGGCATGGTCGGCGGGTCACATGAAGCACCGCGCGGCGGCCTGCGTGCGGTTCGAGGGCGGCGCGAGCCGCCCCTAATTTTGAGCTGAGACGAGGTTGTTGATGAAGTTTCGCGTGCTTGCGGTCGCCCTCGCGGCCATGACCCTCACCGTCGGCCTGGCGTCGGCGCAGACCAAGCCGGCCACCCCGGCCCCCGCGGCGAAGCCGGCCGGCACCCCCGCCGCCGCGCCGGTCGTCGACAAGAGCCACGCGAGCTACGCCTTCGGCTGGCAGCTGGGCCAGGAACTGGCGAACACTGAGGAGCCGGTCGACATCGCCGCCGCGGTGCGCGGCCTGCAGGACGCCTATGCCAAGAAGCAGCCGGCGTACACGCAGGAGCAGCTGAGTGCGGCCTACGCCGGCTTCCAGCAGCGCGTCCAGCAGAAGATGGAGGCCGCCTTCCGCAAGGCGCTGGCCGACAACCAGGCGCAGTCCACCGACTTCGTGACCAAGTACAAGGCACAGCAGGGCGTCATCACCCTGCCCAGCGGCATCATGTACCGCGTGGCCAAGCCGGGCACCGGCGCCAAGGCCACCGCCAACAGCCAGGTCGAGATCGCGTTCCGCAGCTTCCTCGCCGCGGTCGGCGTGCCGCTCAGCAACGTGCAGACCCCGCAGCCGTTCAAGGTCGCCGACGCGCCGATCCCGGCCCTGAAGGAAACCATCCCGCTGATGCAGCAGGGCGCGGTCTGGGAGATCGTGGTCCCGCCGGGCAAGGGCGTGGGCGCCCAGAACCAGCAGCTGAACCAGCAGGCGATCGCCATCCAGGTCGAGCTGGGCGCGGTGAAGTAACCCGCGGGCGCACCTGCCTGCTCCCGATGCGCCGGTTCGCCCGGCGCATCGCGTTTTCCGGAATGCCATGACGTTTCAATACCGCGCCGTGCTCAGCCCCTGCATCGGCATCTGCACCATCGACGACGACGGCTTCTGCAAGGGCTGCCATCGCACCGGCGACGAGATCGCGCACTGGCCGCTGATGAACGACGATGCACGCCTGCGCCTGATGGAAGACGTGCTGCCCCGGCGCGCTGCGGGGCGGAAGCCGGCCTGATGCCGGATCCGGTCCTGCTCGAACGCTTGCGGCGTGCGGTCCATCCGCTCGATGCGGCGCCGGGCGGCGATCCCTGGAACCTCGAGGAACTGCAAGGCCTGCTTTCCCCGGGCATGCCGCGGGAGGCCGCGGTCCTGCTCGGCGTGGTCGACCGGCCCTCGGCGCCGAGCGTGCTGATGACGCGTCGCCACGACGGGCTGCGCCACCATGCCGGGCAGGTCAGCCTGCCGGGCGGCCGCATCGAACCCGATGACCGCGATCCCGCCGCGGCGGCGCTGCGCGAGGCCTCGGAGGAAGTCGGCCTGGACCCCGTGCAGGCCACCGTGCTGGGCTATCTCGATCCGCTGCTGACGATCACCGGCTTCCGCGTGGTGCCGGTGCTGGCGATGATCGATGCGGAGTTCACGCCGGTGCCCGATCCCGCCGAAGTCGCCGACGTGTTCGAGGTCCCGCTGGCGTTGCTGCTGGACCCCGACCGGCTTGAACGGATCGAACTCCAGTTCGGCGGGAGGCCGCGCAGCGTGCTCCAATACCGTTACCCACCACAGCGGATCTGGGGCGTGACCGCCTCGATCCTGTTCAACCTGCGCGAACGCCTGGCGCATGCCGGGGGCTGAGCCCCCTGAGGAGGTGCCTCGATGGCTGGATGGACAACCCTCGTGCAACCCGAAACCCTGGCGATCGGCCTGGGGCGTGGCGATCTGGCGATCGTCGATTGCCGCTTCTCGCTGCTGGACCCGGCGGCCGGCGAACAGGCCTACCTGACCTCGCACCTTCCGGGTGCGGTGTACGCGCACCTCGAACGCGACCTGTCGGACATGGATCGCCATGGCGAGGGCCGGCATCCGTGGCCGTCGGCAGCCGCGTTCAGCGAGCGCCTCTCGCGCTGGGGAATCGATCCGCGCATCCAGGTGGTCGCTTACGACGACGGCGACGGCGCGCACGCCGCGCGCCTGTGGTTCCTGTTGCGCGCGTTGGGGCATGCGAAGGCTGCGGTCCTGGATGGTGGCTGGTCGCGTTGGACCGCGCTGGGACTCCCGGTGTCCTCGGCGCCCTCAGCGCCCGCGCGGCGTACCTACGCCGGCAGCTTCGATGCGGCGCGCTTGTGCGATGCCGATGCCGTCCAGGCCCATCTCGCGAGGGGCGGCATGTTGCTCGATGCCCGCGCCGCGCCGCGCTTCCGTGGCGAGCAGGAGCCGCTCGACCGGATCGCCGGCCACGTGCCGGGGGCGGTCAACCGACCGTATGCCGACAACCTCGCGAACGGCCAGTTCAAGAGCGCGATGCAGCTTGCCGCCGAGTTCCGCGCGCTGCTCGGCGAACGCCCGGGCAGCGACGTGGTCGCGATGTGCGGCTCCGGCGTCACCGCCTGCCACAACCTGCTGGCGATGGAACGCGCCGGCCTGAAGGGTGGGCGCCTGTACACCGGCTCGTGGAGCGGCTGGATCAGCGATCCCGCGCGTCCCGTGGCGACCGGGGGCTGAGCCGGTGTCGGTGGTGATCTGGCATCGCCCGGCGTGCAGCAATGCGCGGGGTGCGCTGGCGCTGATCCGCGCGGCCGGGATCGAGCCGGAGATCGTCGATTACGTGGCGCATCCGCCGTCGGTGGAAGCGCTGCGCGCGGCGATCGCCGCGGCCGGGCTCGGCGTGCGCGAGGCGATTCGCGACAAGGAGCCGGACTACACGGCCCGCGGCCTCGGCGATCCGGCCTTGGCGGACGACGCCTTGTTGGCGGCGATGGTCGCGGCGCCGATCCTGATCAACCGGCCCTTCGTGTTCACGCCCAAGGGCGTGCGCCTGTGCCGGCCGCCCGAACGGGTCCTCGACCTGCTCTAGCGCGCCAAGTGCCGGTTACTTGCCGATGCGCGCCAGCATCGCGCGCAGGCCGGCCTGGGTATCGGGCTGCATCCAGTCGGCAACGAAGCGGGGCAGGTCGATGCGCGCCGCGCGCAGGCAGTCGACCGCATCCGCGCGTGCGATCCGGCGGGTCTCCAGCATCGGCGTGCGCGGCAGTTGCAGCAGGCCCTGGAGCCAGGCGATGGCGCGCACCTCGACCTCGTCGATGCCGGCGAGCTCGTCCACCAGGCCGATCCGCGACGCTTCGGCCGCATCGACCATCGCGCCGGCGACCAGCAGGCGTTCCGCGCGATGCCGTCCCACGCAGCGCGCAAGCAGCGCCTGGATGCCCTCCGGCGCGACCAGCCCGACCTGGGTTTCGTTCAGGCCGATGCGGAACGGTCCTTCGGCCATGATCCGGTAGTCGCAGCACAGGGCCAGCACGCAGCCGCCGGCGGGCGCGTGCCCGGCCATCGCCGCGACCACCGGTACCGGCGCGCCCAGCAGCGCCCGCGCGGCCTCGAAGAAATCGGTCCAGGCGCCGAGCAGGGCATCGCCGTCCTCGCCCAGCGACAGCAGGTGCGGCACGTCCAGTCCCGCCGAGAACACCTTCTGCCCGCCTGCCAGCACCAGGCCTTGCGCACCCTCCGCGAGCGCGTCGGCGATCGCCGCGGTGAGCGCGCGGCACAGGGCCGGGTCCAGCGCATTGACCGGGGGGCGGGCCATGCGCAGCACGTGGATGTCGCCGTGGCGGGTGGTCTCGATCAGGGGCATGCGGGTGTCCTCGTGGCGTGGCTCAAGCGGCGGGCAGCAGGCGTTCGGAGGCGCGACGCACGCCAAGCGGCAGCGGCGTCGGCTTGCCGGTCTGGCGGTCGACCCACACCGCCACGACCTGGCCGTCGCAATGCACGGTGCCGTCGGCGGCGACGATGCGATGGCCGATCACCACGCTGCTGGTGCCCAGCTTGTCGGTGAACAGTTCCACCGCGACCTGCGCCGGGTATGCGATCGGCCGCTTGAAGTTCAGGGTCGCCGATGCGACCACCGGCGCGCTGTGGTCGTCCATCCACGGTTCGTCGAGGGTCTCGAACCACTCGATGCGCGCCTGCTCCAGGAAGGTCAGGTAGCGCGAGTTGTTGACGTGGTTGAATGCGTCGAGGTCGCTCCAGCGCAGGCTGACGGGGGTGCGGAACACGTGGCTCATGCGGTCTTCTTCCGGCGCTTGGCGGGGGCAGCCGAGCTTGCCGCCGATTTTTGGAGCAAAGGCGCAAGGAATCGGCCGGTATGCGAGGCCGCATTGGCGGCCACCTGTTCTGGCGTGCCGGTGGCGATCACCTGGCCGCCGCGATGCCCGCCTTCCGGCCCCATGTCGACCACCCAGTCCGCGGTCTTGATCACGTCCAGGTTGTGTTCGATCACGACGACCGTGTTGCCGTCGTCGCGCAGGCGGTGCAGCACCGCGAGCAGGTGCTCGATGTCGTGGAAGTGCAGGCCGGTGGTGGGTTCGTCGAGGATGTACAGCGTGCGCCCGGTGTCGCGGCGGGACAGCTCCTTGGACAGCTTCACGCGCTGCGCCTCGCCGCCGGACAGGGTGGTCGCGCTCTGGCCCAGCTTGATGTAGCTCAGGCCCACGTCCATCAGCGTCTCCAGCTTGCGGGCGATGCTCGGCACCGGCGCGAACAGGTCCAGCGCGTCCTCGACGGTCATCTCCAGCACGTCGTGGATGCTGAAGCCCTTGTAGAGGATCTCCAGCGTCTCGCGGTTGTAGCGCTTGCCCTGGCAGACGTCGCAGGGCACGTACACGTCCGGCAGGAAGTGCATCTCCACCTTGATCAGGCCGTCGCCCTGGCAGGCCTCGCAGCGACCGCCGCGCACGTTGAAGCTGAAGCGGCCCGGCGAGTAGCCGCGCGCGCGCGCCTCCGGCACCTGCGCGAACAGTTCGCGCAAGGGCGTGAACAGGCCGGTGTAAGTCGCCGGGTTGGAGCGCGGGGTGCGCCCGATCGGCGACTGGTCGATGTCGACCACCTTGTCGAACAGGTCCAGGCCGACCACCTCGCGATGCGGCGCGGGCGTGTGCGAGGCGCCGTTGATCTCGTTGGCGGCCAGCGCGTACAGCGTGTCGTTGATGAGGGTCGACTTGCCCGACCCGGACACGCCGGTGACCGCGGTGAACAGCCCCGCCGGGATCTCCAGGTCGACGTCCTTGAGGTTGTTGCCGCGCGCGCCCTTCAGCTTGAGCAGCATCTTGCGGTTGGGCGCGTGCCGCCGCACCGGCACCTCGATCGCCTTCTTGCCCGACAGGTATTGCCCGGTCAGCGAACGTGGCGCCGCCAGCACGTCGGCCAGCGACCCTTGGGCGACCACTTCGCCGCCGTGTACGCCGGCGCCCGGGCCGATGTCGACGATGTAGTCGGCCAGCCGGATCGCGTCCTCGTCGTGCTCGACCACCAGCACCGTGTTGCCGAGGTCGCGCAGCCGGGTCAGCGTCCCCAGCAGGCGCTCGTTGTCGCGCTGGTGCAGGCCGATGCTGGGTTCGTCCAGCACGTACATCACCCCGACCAGGCCGGCGCCGATCTGGCTGGCCAGGCGGATGCGCTGCGCCTCGCCGCCGGAGAGCGAGTCGGCCTTGCGCTCCAGGGTGAGGTAATCGAGGCCGACGTCGACCAGGAAGCCCAGGCGTTCGCGGATCTCCTTGACGATCTTGATGGCGATCTCGCCGCGCCAGCCCGGCAGCGACAGCGCCTCGAAGAACGCCAACGCGGCGTCGATCGGCAGGACCGCGAGCTGGTGCAGCGGCTTGTCGGCCACGAACACGTTGCGCGCCGAGCGGTTCAGGCGCGCGCCGCCGCAGTCCGGGCACGGCCGTTCGCTGATGTACTTGGCGAGTTCCTCGCGCACCGCCGCCGACTCGGTTTCGCGGTAGCGCCGCTCCAGGTTGGGCAGGATGCCCTCGAACGGGTGCTTGCGCTGGTACTTGTTGCCGTTCTCGCCGACGTAGACCAGGTTGATCGCTTCCTTGCCGCTGCCGTGCAGGATCACCTCGCGGATGTCCTCGGGCAGCAACTGCCACGGCAGGTCGACGTCGAAGCGGTAGTGCTTCGCGAGCGAGGTGATCATCGAGAAGTAGTAGGCATTGCGACGGTCCCAGCCGCGCATCGCGCCGGCCGCGAGCGACAGCTCGGGGTGCGCGACGACGCGTGCCGGGTCGAAGAACTGGGCCACGCCCAGGCCATCGCAGGTGGGGCAGGCGCCCACCGGCGAATTGAAGGAGAACAGGCGCGGCTCGAGCTCGGGCAGCGAGTAGTCGCAGACCGGGCAGGAGTACTTGGAGGAGAACAGCAGCGGCTCGCGGTCGGTCTGGTCCATCGACTGCACGATCGCCATGCCGTCGCCCAGCTTGAGCGCGGTCTCGAACGATTCCGCCAGCCGCTGCTTGATGTCGGCCCGCGGCTTGAAGCGGTCGATCACCGCTTCGATGGTGTGCTTCTGGCGCAGCGCCAGCGGCGGCACCGCGTCGATCTCGTGCAGGGCGCCGTCCACCCGCACCCGGGTGTAGCCCTGCGCGCGCAGCTGGTCGAACACCTGCTGGTGCTCGCCCTTGCGCTCGCGCACCACCGGGGCCAGCAGCATCCAGCGCTGGCCGGCCAGCGCCTCGTCGGCCTCCATCGCCAGCACCTGGTCGACCATCTGGCTGACCGTCTGCGCTTCCAGCGGGAAGTGGTGGTCGGGGCAGCGCGGGCTGCCGACGCGGGCGTACAGCAGGCGCAGGTAGTCGTGGATCTCGGTGATCGTGCCGACCGTCGAGCGCGGGTTGTGGCTGGTCGACTTCTGCTCGATCGAGATGGCTGGGCTGAGGCCCTCGATGTGGTCGAGGTCGGGCTTGTCCATCACGCTGAGGAACTGCCGCGCGTAGGCCGAAAGCGACTCGACGTAGCGGCGCTGGCCTTCGGCGTAGATGGTGTCGAACGCCAGCGACGACTTGCCGGAGCCGGACAGGCCGGTGATCACGATCAGCTTGTCGCGCGGCAGGTCGAGGTCGATGTTCTTGAGGTTGTGCGTCCGTGCGCCGCGGATGCGGATGTAGTCCAGCGCCATGGATGGGGGTCCTGGGGGTGGGGAGGCCGGGGCGATGCGGCGGGCAATCAGGCAGCCTACCGAGGCGCTGATTTGGGGGCAAATCGCGGGATTGCCAGCCTCGGCGAGGGGCGTCTCCCGGGTTGCGACGCCGGGCGCCATGCCGCCGCGGGATTGCCTCGCCGCTTTGTCTGGTCATCCGGGATTGATTCGACGGGCACGGCCCGGGCCGTCGATGGCCCGCGGGAGCGGCGGGGCCACGCCGCCACCCCTTTGGGACGCGATCCGGGGTTGGTTGACCCTAACCCGCTGAATCCCCTACAATTCCGCTTCTGTCCGCCCTCGATGGCAGGCAGCGTGCCTTCGGGCACGACCAAGAAGAACTACAGAAACCCGTTCAAAAGGAAACCCACCATGTACGCAGTACTGGTCACCGGCGGTAAGCAATACCGCGTGATGCAGGGCGAAACGCTCCGCGTCGAGAAGCTCGAGGCCGAAGCCGGCAGCGAAATCAAGTTCGACAACATCCTGATGCTCGGCGATGCCGACGGCATCAAGCTCGGCGACGCCCTGAAGGGCGCCACCGTGGCGGCCAAGGTCGTCGGCCACGGCCGCGCCGACAAGGTCCGCATCGTCAAGTTCCGCCGCCGCAAGCACCATCGCAAGCAGATGGGCCACCGGCAGCACTACACCGAAATCGAGATCACCGGCATCGGCGCCGGCGACAAGAAGTAAGGAGACGCAGCCATGGCACACAAAAAGGGCGTAGGTTCCTCGCGCAACGGCCGCGATTCCAACCCGAAGTACCTCGGCGTCAAGATCTACGGCGGCCAGGCCATCGAGGCCGGCAACATCATCGTCCGCCAGCGCGGCACCCAGTTCCACCCGGGCAGCGGCGTCGGCCTGGGCCGCGACCACACCCTGTTCGCGCTGGTCGACGGCACGGTCGAGTTCTCGACCAAGGGCCCGAAGAAGCGCCGCACGGTCAGCATTGTCGCCGCGGAGTAATCCCCGCCGACGCATCGCGAAGGACCCCGCTTCGGCGGGGTTTTTCGTTTCTGCAGGCAACCCGCTGCCCACCCGTTCCAGTGAACACGGCACAATCACCGCATGAAACTCGTCGACGAAGCTGAAATCACGGTCGCCGCCGGCAACGGCGGGAACGGCTGCATCGCGTTCCGTCGCGAGAAGTTCATCCCGCTGGGCGGCCCGAACGGCGGCGACGGCGGCGACGGCGGCGACGTCTGGCTGCAGGCCGACGAGAACCTCAACACCCTGGTCGACTTCCGCCACGAGACGCGCTTCAAGGCGCAACGCGGCGAAAACGGCATGGGCAGCCAGATGTACGGCAAGGCCGGCGAGGACAAGGTGATCGTGGTGCCGGTCGGCACCGTGGTCCACAACGTCGACACCGACGAGGTGATCGGCGACATGACCGCGCACGGCCAGCGCCTGCTGGTGGCCAAGGGCGGCAAGGGCGGCCTCGGCAACATGCACTTCAAGAGCTCGGTCAACCGCACCCCGCGGCGGGCCACGCCGGGCACCGAGGGCGAGGTCCGCAGCCTGCGGCTGGAGCTGAAGCTGCTGGCCGACGTCGGCCTGCTGGGCTTCCCCAACGCCGGCAAGTCGACCTTCATCCGCGCGGTGTCGGCGGCGACGCCGAAGGTCGCGGACTATCCGTTCACCACCCTGTACCCGAACCTGGGCGTGGTGAGCGTGGAGCCCGGCCGCAGCTTCGTGATCGCGGACATCCCGGGACTGATCGAGGGCGCCGCGGATGGCGCCGGCCTCGGAAGCCTGTTCCTGCGGCACGTGCAGCGCACTCGCCTGCTGCTGCACCTGGTCGACGTCGCGCCGATGGACTACGAGGGCAGCGCGGTGTCGCCGGCCGACCAGGTCCGTGCGATCGAGGCCGAGCTGCGCAAGTACGACCCGGCGATGCTGGAGAAGCCGCGCTGGCTGGTGCTGAACAAGGCCGACCTGATGTTCGAGGACGAGGCGAAGGCCGCCGCGGAGGCGATCGTGGCCGAACTCGGCTGGACCGGCCCCTGGTACCTGGTCTCGGCGCTCGGGCGCGAGGGCACCTGGCCGATCATGCTGGCGGTGCAGGCGTTCTTCGATCGCCTGCGCGAGGACGAGCTCGAGGCGCGGGCGCAGGCGGATGCCTGAGCCTGCCGTGATGCGCGCGCCGTCCCGCCGAGCGGCCGAATCGCGCGCAAACAAAAACCCGGCCGAAGCCGGGTTTCGTTCCGAATCCGATCGCCTGGGATCAGGCGGCCTGCAGCGCCTTGATGCGCGCGGTCAGGCGGGCCTTGTGGCGGGCGGCCTTGTTCTTGTGGATCAGGCCGCGCGCGGCGAAGCGGTCCAGCAGCGGCTGCGCGGTGGCGAAGGCTTCGGTGGCGCCGGCGGCGTCGTTGGCGTCGAGCGCCTTGATCACCTTCTTGACGGCGGTGCGCAGCTGCGAGCGCTGGGCGACGTTGCGGGCATTGCGCACGACGGTCTGCTTGGCGCGCTTCTTGGCGGACTTGATGTTGGCCACGTGGGAAATCCTGGGGAGTCTGTTTGGGCGGTGGAGATCGTGCGCCGGCAGGCTTGCCGACGGACGAGGGATTCGGGAAGACTGGAAATTATGGGCGATTCAATGGCTTGGGTCAACTGCCACGACCTCCGGCAGGCGGTGCCGGCGTGAGCGCGGGGCAGGGGCCGGCGGGCGGGGGCAAGCCGCGCAGCATGACCCGGGGGGTGCTGTCGTTCGGCGGGATGACGCTGTTGAGCCGGGTCTTCGGGCTGGTCCGCGACCAGGTGTTCAACACCACTTTCGGCGCGAACTGGATGACCGATGCGTTCTGGGTCGCGTTCCGCATCCCGAACTTCATGCGCCGGCTGTTCGCGGAGGGCTCGTTTTCCACCGCCTTCGTGCCGGTCTTCACCGAAATCAAGGAAACCCGCACCCACGCCGACCTGAAGGCGCTGATGGCGCGCGCGGCCGGCACCCTCGGCGGCGTCCTGCTGGTGGTCACCGCGCTGGGCATGCTGTTCGCCCCGCAGTTGGCCACCGGGTTCACCCAGGCCGCGCCGGCCCCCGGCCAGGCCGCGCTGATCACCGACCTGCTGCGCCTGACCTTCCCGTTCCTGCTGTGCGTCTCGCTGACCGCGCTGGCCGCCGGCGCGCTCAACAGCTACCACCGATTCGGGCTGCCCGCGTTCGCCCCGATCATCCTGAACCTGTGCATGATCGCCGGCACGTTGTGGGGGTCGAAGTTCACCGACCCGCCAATCCTCGCGATGGGCTGGGCGATCCTCGCCGCCGGCGTCCTCCAGCTGCTGTTCCTGATGCCGGCGCTGGCCAAGCTGGACCTGCTGGCGCTGCCGCGCTGGGGCTGGCGGCATCCGGACGTGCGCAAGGTGATGCGGTTGATGTTGCCGACCCTGCTCGGGTCGTCGGTGGCGCAGGTCAACCTGCTGTTCGACACCTTCATCGCCGCGATGCTGGTGCACGGCTCGCAGAGCTGGCTGTCCACCGCCGACCGCTTCCTCGAGTTTCCGCTCGGGGTGTTCGGCATCGCGCTGGGCACGGTGATCCTGCCGACCCTGGCCCGCCACCACGTCAACACCGACCGCGCGGGGTTCTCGAAGTCGCTGGACTGGGGCCTGCGCGCGACCCTGATCATCATCCTGCCGGCGATGCTGGGCCTGATGCTGCTGGCGCTGCCGCTGGTGAGCACGATTTTCCAGTACGGCAAGTTCACGGCCGAGGCCGCCCGCATGACCGCGCTGTCGGTGTTCGGCCTCAGCTTCGGCCTGCCCGCGTTCGCACTGGTGAAGACGGTGTTGCCGGCGTTCTACGCGCGCCAGGACACCCGGACGCCGGTGCGGGCGGGGCTTGCGTCGATGGTCGCCAACATGGTGTTCAACATCGCCCTGCTGGCCCTGCTGGTGGCGCTCTGGGTCCCGGAGGAGGCGCGCCAGGAAGGGGTGATGGCGACCCTGGCGCGGGTGCCCGGGCTGCACTTCGCACTCGGCATCGCCAGCGCGCTGAGCAGCTACCTCAACCTGGTCCTGCTGTGGCGCTGGCTGCGCCGGGCCGACGTGTTCGACCTGCAGCCGGGCTGGACGCGTTTCCTGGTGCGCCTGCTGCTGGCCAACCTGACGATGGGCCTGGCGCTGTGGTTCGGGTTGCAGGTCGCGCCCGACTTCACCGTGGTCGACAAGTGGCAGCGCATCGGCTGGCTGGGCGCGCTGGTCGGCGGCGGCGCGCTGGTCTATGCGGTGGCCATGCTCGTGCTCGGCTTCCGCCTGCGCGATTTCCGCGAACACTGATGCCGGCGACCACGGTCCGGATGTTGCGCCGCAGCTATACTCCGGGGTCACCATGAACCGCCTGTTCCGCGACGCCATCGGCGGGCCCCTGTGCCCGCAAGGCAGCGTGGCCTGCATCGGTGCCTTCGACGGCCTGCACCTGGGCCACCGGGCGCTGGTCGGCCGCGCGGTCGCGCGTGCCCGCGCGCTGGGCGTGCCGGCGGTCGCGCTGAGCTTCGAGCCCTTGCCCCGCGAGTTCTTCGCCAGGGAGGCCAAGCCGCCGCGCCTGATGCTGCCGCGCGCGCGTCTCGCGGGCCTGCTGGGCCTGGGCTGCGACCGCGTGGGCCTGCTGCGCTTCGACGCCGCACTGGCGGCGATGCCGGCCGCACAGTTCATCGAGCGCGTGCTGGTCGGGCGCCTTGGCGTGCGCGAGGTCTGGGTTGGCCCGGGGTTCCGGTTCGGCAGGGGCCGCGAGGGCGACCTCGCCCTGCTGCAGGCCGCGGGCGCCGCGCATGGCTTCACCGCCGACGAGATCGCGCCGGTGTTGCTGGAGGGCGAACGGGTGTCCAGCACCCGCATCCGCGCCGCGCTGGTGGCCGGCGATTTCGCGCTTGCTGCGCGCCTGCTGGGCCGGTCGTACGCGATCGGCGGGCACGTCGTGCGTGGGCAGCAGCTCGGGCGCACGCTCGGCTATCCCACCGCCAACCTGCGCTACGGCGGCAAGACGCCCGCGCTGCGCGGGATCTACGCCACTTGGGTGCATGGCGTGGCCGCGCATCCATGGCCTTCGGTGTCCAGCTTCGGCACGCGCCCCACCGTGGACGGCGTGGAGCCGCTGCTGGAAGCCCACCTGTTCGACTTCGATGGCGACCTCTACGGCCGCCGCATCGAGGTCGAATTCGTCGCCCACCTGCGCGACGAAGAGAAATTCCCCGACCTGGCCACGATGGTCGCGCAGATCCGGCGCGACGACGAACGTGCCCGGGCCATCCTCATGGACCAAGCCCCACAGCGAGCCTCCGCGTGAGCGACAAGCAAGAGAATCCGTACAAGGCCACCATCCTGCTGCCGGAGACCGCGTTCCCGATGCGCGGCGACCTGCCCAAGCGCGAGCCCGAGACGCTGGCGCGCTGGGAGGCGGAAGGCCTCTACGCGCAGCTGCGCGCCAACGGCGCCGGGCGCCCGCGCTTCGTGCTGCACGACGGCCCGCCGTACGCCAACGGCGCGATCCACCTGGGCCATGCGGTCAACAAGATCCTCAAGGACATCATCGTCAAGTCGAAGACGATGGCCGGCTTCGATGCGCCCTACGTCCCGGGCTGGGACTGCCACGGCCTGCCGATCGAGATCGCGGTCGAGAAGAAGTGGGGCAAGGTCGGGACCAAGCTGGATGCCGCCGCGTTCCGGCAGAAGTGCCGCGAATACGCGACCGAGCAGATCGACGTGCAGCGCCGCGACTTCAAGCGGCTGGGCGTGCTCGGCGACTGGGACAATCCGTACCGCACGCTGGACTTCAAGTTCGAGGCCGACGAGATCCGCGCGCTGGCGAAGGTGGTCGAGAACGGCCACCTGCTGCGCGGGGTGAAGCCGGTGTACTGGTGCTTCGACTGCGGCAGCGCGCTGGCCGAGGCGGAGATCGAGTACCAGGACAAGGTGTCGCCCGCGGTCGACGTGGCCTATGCCGCGCGCAACCCGCAGCAGGTCAGCCGCGCGTTCGGCAGCGAGCTGCCGGAAGGCGTCGAGGTCGCGGTGCCGATCTGGACCACCACGCCGTGGACCCTGCCGGCGTCGCTGGCGATCTCGATGGGCCCGGCGCTGGACTACGTGCTGGTGGAGGGCCCGGCCAAGGGCGATGGTTCGCGCCGTTGGCTGGTGCTGGCCGAGGCGTTGGCGGAGAAGGCGCTGAAGCGCTACGGCGTGGACGCGGTGGTCGTGCTCGGCCGCGCCACCGGCGACGCGCTGGAGGGCATGCTGTTCGCGCATCCGTTCTACGACGAGCGCGACATCCCGATCCTGCTCGGCGACCACGTGTCGGCCGAGGACGGCACCGGCGCCGTGCATACCGCGCCCGGCCACGGCCAGGAAGACTTCGCGGTATCGCAGAAGTACGGCTTGGTCGGCCGCTATTCCGCCGCGCAACTGAACCCGGTGGATGGACGCGGCGTCTACCTGCCGACGACACCGGCGGCAGGTGGCGTCGAGCTGGCCGGCCTGCACGTGTGGAAGGCCAACGACGTGCTGGTCGACGTGCTGCGCGCCAGCGGTCGCCTGCTCGCGTTCTCGAAGCTCACCCACAGCTACCCGCACTGCTGGCGGCACAAGACCCCGGTCGCGTTCCGCGCCACCCCGCAGTGGTTCATCTCGATGGACCAGGCGCACCTGCGCCGCGATGCGCTGGCCGCGATCAAGGGCGTGACGTGGTATCCGGAGTGGGGCGAAGCCCGCATCGCCGGCATGGTCGAAGGCCGCCCGGACTGGACCATCTCGCGGCAGCGCACCTGGGGCGTGCCGATCGCGCTGTTCGTGCACCGCGAGACCGGCGAGCCGCATCCGCGCAGCGTGGCGCTGATGCACCAGGTGGCCGACCGCGTGGAGCGCGCCGGCGTGGATGCCTGGTACGCGCTGGATCCCGCCGAACTGCTCGGCGACGAGGCCGCGCAGTACGACCGCATCACCGACATCCTCGACGTCTGGTTCGATTCCGGCGTCACCCACG
>ERZ1645192.2470-NODE-2470-length-15294-cov-9.055581_pt1 | contig 15294 bp, 13 predicted proteins | sample MGYA00575354_ERZ1645192 | MGnify/ENA primary metagenome ERZ1645192 (study PRJEB40844, sample SAMN11349763) | freshwater sediment metagenome | isolation source: river sediment | host: Sediment | place: India: Faizupur Khadar , New Delhi | collected 2017-02-21 ... | reverse complement strand
GGGGTGGCAATGCAATCGCCTCTGACGAGATCTGGCGCGAGGTGGAGCTCACTGACAAGGTCAAGCCTGTTGTTGTTTCAATGGGTAACTATGCAGCCAGCGGAGGTTACTATATTTCTGCCGCCGCGAGGAAGATCATGGCTTCCCCGGTCACTGTCACCGGCTCAATCGGAGTGTTCGGCCTCATACCAAATGCAGAGGTCCTGCTTGACAAAAAGCTGGGTATCAGTTCTGAGGTGGTTCGCACCAATGCCCACTCCGACTCCCCTTCGCTGACAAGACCACTCAACGCCTTCGAAAGGGATGCACTGCAGTTCAACGTTGAACGTACGTACAGCACATTTACCGGCGTTGTCGCCGAAGGCAGAAGCATGAGGCAGACAGCGGTTGACAGCATCGGTGAGGGTCGCGTATGGAGCGGTGCCGACGCCATGAACATAGGGCTGGTCGATTCCTTCGGCGGGCTCCGTGAGGCAATCAAAGAGGCAGCCTCGCTTGCAGGCCTGGAGGAGTACAGGACAATTGAGAAACCGGAAGCATCAGATTTCTATACGAAGCTTCTGAAGCAGCTGACAGAGGAGATGCGCGCAAGAGCCATCCGTAACGAGCTTGGCGAGGTCTCAAGGTATTACTATGATCTCAAGGAGATAATCTCATCAGGAGGGATAATGGCTGTAATGCCTTACCACCTGGAGATCCGTTAGGATGATCCGCCCTTTGAAGCCTCTCCTGTGGTCTGCCGCACAGCTTTACGGGCTCGCCGTGGCTGTCAGAAACCTGCTGTATGACCACGGTCTCCTTCGGAGTCACTCATTTGATTTTCCGGTGATCTGCATCGGGAATATAACTGCCGGAGGGACGGGCAAGACACCTCACGTGATCTGGCTGGCAGAGAAACTCTCTGCCTCTGGCCGCGTGGCTGTGCTCAGCCGCGGTTACCTGAGAAAGAGCCGTGGTTTCCTGCCGGTGACACCGGCCAGCACCCCCGCCGATGCCGGCGATGAGCCCCTTCTGATGGCACGTAGCCTCCCGGGCGCACAGGTATATGTTGACCGCGACAGGGTGAACGGGATAAGGGAGATACTTCGGTGTGAACCGGTGACAGAGGCGGTGATCCTCGACGACGGATTCCAGCACAGGGCGGTAAAGGCTGGCATGAATATCATCCTTACCGACCGGAACCGGCTGATGACACGTGACAGGCTCCTGCCGCTGGGAATGCTCAGGGAACAGATCGGTTCTGTCAAAAGGGCTGATATTATTATTGTTACAAAATCTCCATCGAATGTTTCCCGGGAAGATCGCGGGCAGGTCACCGGGGAACTCAGGGCGGCCGGTGCCACTGCACCGGTTTACTTCACAACCCTTGCCTACGGAAACCCCAGGCACCTGTTCAACGAAACTGTCAGGCATATTACACCTGACTCCCACCTTCTAATGGTAACCGGAATAGCCAGCCCCGCACCAATGGCGGAATACCTCAGAGGCATTGCAGGGAGCGTGACCCAAATCGCCTTCCCGGATCATCACACTTTCACTGCTGAAGATATCGGCAGGATCACCTCGGCCTTCGATTCTATAGGCGATAGAGACAAATTCATTGTCACAACCTCCAAGGATGGCGTCAGGTTAAAAGAAATCGCTAATATTGCAGATCACGTCCGGCAGGCCCTTCATTACCTGCCTGTAAGCGTGCAATTCATTGAAAATGAAGACGAATTCCTAAACAAATTGTATTCATATGTTGGAAAAGATTATCAGGACCGCTGAATTTCTGGCCTCCAAAGGATTCAAGGACCCCGAGGCAGGTATAGTTCTGGGAACTGGACTGGGTGGTCTGACAGCAGAGATCGACATCCAGGTTGAGATTCCCTACAGTGAAATCCCCGAGTTCCCGGTTTCCACCGTTCAGGGTCATGCCGGAAAACTTATCTACGGAGACTTCGGAGGGAAGAAGGTTGTAGCCATGAAAGGCCGCTTCCACTATTACGAGGGATACGGCTCGGAACAGGTCACCTTCCCCATCAGGGTGATGAAGGAGCTCGGCATCAGGGCGCTCTTCCTTTCAAATGCCGCCGGAGGAGTCAATCCCGAATTCAGAATAGGTGACATAATGATAATTGAAGATCATATCTGCCTGGTTGACAATCCTCTGATCGGTCCCAACGACGACCGTATCGGACCGCGTTTCCCCGACATGAGCGAGCCCTATGACAAGGCGCTTATGGAAAAGGCACGGAAGATTGCCGCAGATCTTGGCATACCTGTCACCAGGGGCGTGTACCTCTCAACCACGGGACCAACCTTCGAGACCCCGGCCGAATACCGGTTCTTCAGGATCATCGGTGCCGACGCTGTTGGGATGTCAACAGTACCCGAGGTGATAACCGCAAGGCATATGAACCTCCCGGTATTCGCCGTAAGCATCATCACCGACCTGGGTGTGGAGGGGAAGATAGAGTACACGACTCACGAGTCTGTCCAGCAGGCCGCGGAGCACAGCGAAGAGAAGATGACGCGTATCATGAAGGAGCTCATCGCAGCACTGTGATATTTCCTCTGATCAATTGATCATCAATATATTACCGAATGCCCGGACATACAATCCGGGCATTCTTGTCTCAACCCTTTCCCATTCACCGGTAAAGCACCGCACAGACCTCTTTCCACCGTCCTGAAGCACCCGTGGAGTTGTAAGACTCCGCCATGATTATATACAAACCTGCCGGCAACCGCCCCCCCAGGTCTGAGAGGCCGTCCCAGGTCAGGCTGGTGCCTGGACCGGCAGCAACCCTCTCCGCCAGTCGCCTGACAGGATAACCGCGGTCATTGAAGACTGTAACTGAAATTATATTCTCCTCCCCTCCCGGGAAAAGACTGATCAGTAACAGGTCCTCGAACCCGTCTCCGTCAGGGGAGATCCTTCCTGAAGAAAGGGTAAGCCCGGCGGCCTCTCCCGGCTGTTCAACCACGACGGAGTTGGGAGCACCCGGAGATCCCCAGTTGCACGCCTCAGAGGCTGAGCGCCAGTTTCCGGCCACCTGCGATGGTAGTGACGGAGACACCTTTTCCAGGGCTACTCCCCGTGTGCCGGAGAGAAACGGCATATGCATAGCGGGACTGTAATCTACCCTGTCAATGATGTTCAGGCTTTTGTCATAGAGGATCAGCGAACCTCCGTCATTTGGCAGTGAAGGGAGACGGTCAGCCCTGAAGAGGGCGGCATCATCCGCGCAGGGAAAGATATCACCGAATTCGACGCTGCCTGCAGTGAGTGCCAGGTAATCCCCCGGCATCAGCTGACGGTGCCTTGCGGTGATTGCAGACGCCTGTGCCGTGCTCCCTCCTGCAAGGTAGAGCCGGGACATATCAAGAACCTTCCCGGAGTTATTGTAAAGCTCAATATACTCATTCTGACCTTCAGAAGGATCTGGCATCAGCTCGTTGAAGAGGATTTCTCCGGAGAGGGGATCTTCCGGCAGGCCGGTCCTGAATTCCGTCAGGCACGGCCCATTGCCGGCAAAGTCGGTTATGTCAGGCAGAAGGCTGACTGTAATTAACCTGCCGGCAACCAGGGGCTCATCCAGACGTACGAGAACAGTACGGTCAGCCGGATCGCCGGAGGATGCCCCCGGTGCCGGACTGCCGTCAGCAAGCCACGAAGAGGCACCTGCAAGCATAACCGTCTCATCAAATAGCACCGACAGTGTATCCGGCGCTGCCGGCCAGGCGGCAATCAAACGCGGACAGCGGTTATCCGCAACAGTTACAACAGCAGAATTTGCCCTTCCCGGGGTGCCACCCGAAGGATCAGATGATGGACTCCAGGCATAAGGCTCATGAAAGGGATTGTCCGTATCAGTGAGCTCCGCGGACCACCCTCCGCCCGACCGGGGCCCGTCACCCAGAAACTCCGGGCCGTAGCTGACGGCATGAATCAGTGACCCGCCCGGATCACGAAGAGCTATCAGCTCTCCGGCATCGTTCAGCGAGGGAAATGATTTCACTGCCATCACCCGTCCGTATGGCAGCAGGTCACTCCTGCTGCCCGTGGAACAGAGTATTATCCTCCCTCCGGGTTCAATCCAGCCCGTGGACAGAAACGCAGTGTCAGGACCTGCTATCAGCATGATCCCTCCTGTTGCGAGAGTGTCTCCGGTGCGGTTGAAAATCTCGAGGTACTCCCGTTCAGGCAGCCCCCGTGATGGGGTGGGATCGGCCATTATCTCGGTTATGACAACATCGCCGGTGGCCGGATACCTGACGGCGCTGCCTCCTGTCTGTGCCGTAACAGACAGATACAATGAGAGTAACGGCAACAACACAATCTTTTTCATGCAGCGGGACCAAAAAAGGATTAAATTTGTCGCACTTTTTCTCTTTATAAAGTTCGGATAAATTTTTTAAACACGAAAAAAATGAAAGTTGCAGTTATAGGAGCCACGGGGATGGTGGGCAGGATGATGCTGAAGGTTCTGGAAGAGAGGCAGTTCCCTGTCGACAGGCTCTTCCCGGCCGCTTCGGAGCGTTCCGCAGGCAGGGAGGTCATCTTCAGGGGCAAGCCGGTCAGGGTTGTAAGTGTGATGGAGGCGGTGGAGGCTGTTCCTGATGTGGCGCTATTCTCTGCCGGCGCCGGCGTCTCAAAAGAGTGGGCTCCGGTATTCGCCGAGAACGGAACTGTTGTAATCGACAACTCCTCAGCATGGAGAATGGAAGAGGGGATACCGCTGGTGGTGCCTGAGATCAACGCAGCTGCCATTGCCCCCGGCACCCGCATAATTGCCAATCCCAACTGCTCAACCATACAGATGCTGATGGCCATCGCACCCCTGCACAGGGAATATGGCATAAAGCGACTTGTAATCTCTACATATCAGTCAGTTACCGGCACCGGCGTGAAGGCAGTGACCCAGCTCGACAATGAGCGTCGCGGTCTCGGCGGTGAGATGGCATACCCCTACCCCATCGACCTTAACTGCATCCCGCAGTGCGATGTCTTCCTCGACAACGGTTACACCAAGGAGGAGATGAAGCTGGTAAATGAGACTCACAAGATCCTTGGTGACGATTCGATTCGCGTTACAGCTACAGCCGTGAGAGTCCCGGTAAAGGGAGGCCATTCGGAGTCTGTGAACATCGAGTTCCTTCGCGAGTTCGACCTTGACAGGGTCAGGGCCCTGCTCTCATCTGCCCCGGGAGTAATCCTCTATGACGATCCGGCTGAAAGGAAATATCCCATGCCAATCTTAGCCCATGACAGGGATGAGGTGTTTGTGGGAAGGCTGAGGCGCGATTTCTCACAGGAGAAGACACTCAACCTCTGGGTTGTGGCCGACAACATACGCAAGGGAGCCGCCACCAACGCGGTGCAGATTGCGGAACATATGATCTCGGCCGGACTGCTTAAATAGCCGGCTCTTCCGTCTCGTACAGGAAATCGTTGTAGGGATACCGCGTTACGTGTATCTTCCGGACCTCGTCGTAAAGCATGCGCCGGAGCTCCTCGAAGTTGTCACGCTTCTTTGCAGAGATGAAAACTGTGTGCCGGTCACCGGCTCTGGCCATCCATGTTTTGCGAAGATCATCAAGTGAAAGGTTTTCCCTTTTGACCGGTGTCAGGTCATCTTCGTCCTTGCGGTTGAATGAAAACAGGTCAGTCTTGTTGAAGACAAGGATCGTCGGCTTGTTGATGGCATCAAGATCCTTAAGGGTGTTGTTGACAACATCAACCTGCTCCTCAAAGCCCGGATGAGAAATGTCAATCACGTGCAGCAGCAGGTCCGCCTCACGCACCTCGTCAAGGGTCGATTTGAACGACTCAACCAGGTCATGCGGCAGCTTGCGTATGAACCCCACCGTATCAGACAGGAGAAAAGGCAGGTTGCCAAGCACAACCTTCCTGACTGTTGTGTCAAGTGTGGCAAACAGCTTGTTCTCAGCAAAGAGATCACTCTTGCTGACCTGGTTCATCAGGGTTGATTTTCCAACGTTAGTATAACCCACAAGAGCCACCCTGACCATCTTTTCCCTCCCTTTCCGGCGGGTGTTCATCTGGACGTCAATCTTCTTGAGCTGTTCCTTGAGTTTGGTGATCTTGTCACGGATGATACGGCGGTCTGTCTCTATCTCAGTCTCGCCGGGGCCCCGGAGGCCGATACCCCCGCGCTGACGCTCAAGGTGTGTCCACATGCCGGTAAGCCTTGGGAGAAGATACTGGTACTGAGCCAGCTCCACCTGGGTGCGGGCATGGGATGTGCGGGCACGGCTGGCAAATATGTCGAGAATAAGATTGGTGCGGTCAATGATACGGCAGTTGAGCTCCTTCTCGATGTTTCGCATCTGGCTGGGAGTCAGCTCATCATCAAAGATTGCAAGAGTGATCTCATTCTCAGCCACGAATGAAGCTATCTGCTCAATCTTCCCCTTGTTGACGAAGGTACGCGGATTGGCATGCTCAACACGCTGCAGGAATGACTTAACCGGTACGGCTCCGGCCGTCTCGGCCAGGAATGCGAGCTCGTCAATGTAGTCACGCGCACTGGCCTCATTTATTTCAGGGGTGATGACCCCGACAAGTATTGCCCGTTCTATGATATCAAGTATTAATCAGTATGTACTGCTCCCCGCCCGGTCTTCCGGGTGGTTTTAACTTCCCCTGATGAACGGGGCGGGGGTCAAAATTAATACAAACTAATTAATATACCTCCTGTTGGCCTCCATGAAGCCCCTGATGGCGTTCTTCAGGTTCTCCGAGCACATGATTATCATCTCGAAATCCATCGGGAACTCTATGATCCCTGACTGCAGCTCCTTTTTCTGCTCTGCCGTGAGGGCGTTGACATCGCCTATGGCCCTTGCCGAAACGTGCTCAAAACCTGAGGTTGCACCTATGGGCTCCTTCTTGATCGTGCGCTCGGGATAGAGGGCCCGCATCTCAACATCACCCTGGATGATGCACTCCTTCACCTGGAATGTACGGATCAGGGCACACTGCAGATCTCTGAACTTCTTCACCTTCACATCATTCCCAAGTGAATCCTTCACAACGTTGCCACGTGCATCCTTTACATAATCAAACCCGTCCTCAACGGTTGCCTTTACAAGGGTGTCACGCTGGAACTGCTTGTCAGGGCTGACGGCCACGGTACGAAGGTTGACGCTTATCAGGTAGTCAATCTGGGTATCGTCATTGGGCATGGTTGTGTGATATTCAACCCAGTCGCTGTTGAGCCTGGGGAGGTCAAGGGCGAGGAGTTCCTTCTCAAATTCATCCGGGAATTTGGTGGCGGAATAGTTCTTTACCGTAACATATGCGCGACTTATCCCAAGGTATCGCGACTCCTGCATCATCTGGTCGATGTTCGGGTAGTCCCCGACATACTCCCTGGCGCGGACAAATTCGGCGTATGCCTGCCGGTATGAATCCTTGGTGCCGTTTTTCATCAGCTCCTGTCCGTGGGCATAGTAGAAGTCAGCCGCTTTCCTTTTCGCTATGACCATCTCCTCGAGGTAGTCAACGTATGGCCATTCGATGCTTCTGCCCTGGTACCTTATCGGGGTGACAGTGCGGACCAGCGACTGCCTGTCGCTCATCTTCTTATAGACAAGATAGATTTCGTCCCAGGCGTTGGCCCGCCCTTCTACCTTGAGGAAGCGGATCCGTTCATTGTCCTGGTCAAGGGCGATGTTCATAGCCCTTTCGAGGATTTCAATCTCTTTTTCGTTGTCCGGGTTTTTCCGGAGTTCAGTGACGGCTTTGTTGATGGCGGCGTCATAATTGCCGATCTCAAGCTGTTTTTTGGATGATCCGCAGCCTGACATGATGAGGGCTGTAATAAATAAGATTCCGAAGGTCCGTTTCATAGTTTGCAATATTTAAAAAACCCCGCTTGTTTTTGGTAGGCGGGGTTTATTTATAACGATTCAGTGCTTGAATTATTGCAGCTGGAAGATGATCGGGATTGAGTATTTGACCCTGACGGGGCGTCCGCGCTGCATGCCCGGTTCCCATTTGGGAGAAGCAGATACAGCTTCCTTGGCTGCATCATCGAGCAGAGCGTCTACGCTCCGGGTGACTGTCACGTTGCTGACGTTGCCGTTTGTTTCGACCACGAAGGAGATGAATACCCGTCCCTGGATTCCGTTTTCGGTTGCCAGTTCAGGGTAGCGGACCCGTTTTTGCACCCAGTCACGGAAGGTGTTGATATCACCGCCGCGGAATTTGGGCATATCTTCAACGATGACGAAGATCTCCTCTTCCACCTCTTCCTCTTCGGCCTGCAGGACAGGGGCATATATTTCAACCACCTTGTCTTCTGAGGTTTCGTCGTCCTCGAATTTGACTTCATTGTCAATCACCACGTCATCTTCAACGATCTCGAAGAGGTCGGTAACAGTGACCTCTGGCGGGGGCATCTCTTCCGGGGGTGTCTCCTCGGTGACAGGTATTTGTTCTTCCTCGATTGCTTCTTCTGTCATGCCGTCAAAGGCTGAGTCTTTCTTTTGTCCGCTGGTCCACTCCATTGCGAGGAGGCAGACTGCGAGGGCAACAATGAGACCGGCCTGTATGAACAGTGACTTTTTGTTCTCGAGGTTTGCCTTTTCGTTTTTCTTCGGTTCCATGATAATGCTGTTATAGGCACCTCAAAGTTACGAAATTGTTTGTCATCTCCTACGGCGGGGCATAAAGTGATTTGGAAAAAATTTCTATATTTGCACCGCCCCGGGCGATTGGAGGGTTTTGCCCTGCCGCGGGGAGGTTCTTAAACAGAATGGGGATATAGCTCAGTTGGCTAGAGCGTGTGACTGGCAGTCACAAGGTCAGGGGTTCGATTCCCCTTATCTCCACTATATCAATGAGTTACGAAAACCTGATCCTGTAAATCAAACATTTACAGGATTTTTTTTTTGCCCATTCTTCACAATGTACACCGAAGTACACCTATCCGGGTGGCTTATTCGGTGTACTTTCTCAAAAAAATAATTTGTGCACCGGATAAGCTGTGAATCGCTGGTATTCTGAGACTTACAATTTAAGAGCAGGAGGTATAAACCAGTAACACCAGCACAATGGAACGAAACACATTTTCAGTCATGTTCTTTATCAGAAGAACCCAATTATGAAAGAACCTTGAGGCTCCCGTATTTCTCAGAATCACTGTAAACGGAGATCGGGCGGATACTGCTACCCGGCGAACCATCAACCCTGACCAGTGGATCAGCTCGAAGGGATGCGCAAAACCGGTCACGAATGCAGGCAAGGAGCTTAACCAGTACCTTGACCAGCTGAGGATACAGGTTTAAAAATGCCACCAGGACCTGTTAGGAAGGAACTTATCAGTATCAGCGGCGGCATTGAAGTCGGCTTACCTGTAAGGATTGGTGAGGAAGATGTGGAGAGCCTACTAATCATTAACCGGCAAGAAACCCTTTTCTCCAAGGGAAGAAATAATGCCCCTAAGTAGATAGTTATTATCAAATCGGAGAATATACTTCCTGGCTCCTTCGGTTTCAGGAATCAGCATATTCTTATTTATCAGCTTTCTTATTTGTCTTGAGACTTCTGAATCAACTTTGCCCTTAAAAAACTCTTTTATATCAGATGCCTGAACAATTTGTCTTTCAACCACCCTCTTTAGGATCAGGGCTTCATTATCAGTTATATGCTTCCGATCAAGAGCAAAGGAAATGGCAGGAATCAGAATTTCCCTTTTGAGGTAATCGTAATCTGACAACTTGTCAATTTTCTCAATTTCTTCCTTAAGCCCCTTAAGAACGTATTCAGTCCAGGTAAGGATACCCGTGTCCGTTCCCTGATCCGCAATCGCTAAGGTATTATAGTAATCATTCCGATTACTGCAGAAGACTGCCGATGGGTTTATTATCCTTCCAACATTAACATTGAATCCTGTCTTTATTAACATTGCGTATGTAAATAACCTTACGGTTCTTCCATTTCCATTGCCAAATGGATGAATCCACGTAAAGCGATGATGAGCTATTGCTGCCTTCAGCAAGTCATATTTTGGGCCATCTATTCGGGAGACAAAATCTATCAATTCTGACATATAGTCATCAACCAGTAGCCATTCCGGAGGCAGGTGATCCGATTTATTTATTTTCAGATTTGTTTTCCTGTATTCCCCTGGCGTAACATCCCCTTCTCCGTCTGGAGGAGGCGCCAGTCCGTCAACGATCATTTTATGTAATTCACTTATAAAAGCACGATTTATAGGGTAGTCCTTTACATTCTCTTCAATGAAAGCCATCGCTTTTTCAATATTCCGGATTTCTTTGATCCCGGGCGGCACTGACTTTTTAACCTCAATCTTCGTTTCAATATACTCAGCAATAGTGGTATTGTTCCCTTCAATCCTGGCAGAGCCTATACTCTCAAGAGTGTGAAAAATCTGCTTCAACTGAAAAAATACTTTAGGATGAGTCGTACCCCCCAGAGATTTCTTCCTTAGATAATCCAATTCAATGATTAGATCAGTCAAGGATGAGCCAAAGGCTGGTTCAACTAATTTCAGGTCGTAATGAACAAATTTTGGTTCCGACATTTAACAATAGAAAATAATTGATTTAACAAATTGAAATCTATCATTTAACACATTTTGTATATACAATACTATATGTCAATGTGATACAAATATAATAAAATACTTAACAATTAACATGTTGGATTTTAAGATTTCAAAATTAAAATTTACGAATTTAAAATAACGATTGTCATAATGTGGATAGCTGAAATTACCACAAACATAGCATGCAAATTAATGCAAAACCCTGTATAATTGATGTTTGCGGGGTTTTTTTGTTTTTGACGCATTTTTACAATTCTGGCCTTATGTGATAACCGAACTTTGATATTGAGTTCTCAGAATCTGCCAATTTGGTACGCAGAGAACAATCTTTGGTACGCAGAGAAAAGTCGGGCACAAAATATCGGCTGAACTTTATGCAAAGATTCAGTATTAACCAAAACAATCTAACTATGAAAACAAAGACATTCATTATGGTATGCCTTTTATCAGGCATTGTATTGACACAGCTTTCTGCACAGAACGCCGAAAATGGGAATGGAACTTTTACTGATGATTTTGTGTGGGATGGATATTATATTCCGGTCTTTTCATCAAACGGGGAACTAATTGATTGGCTGGTTGGATCAGTAACTGTCCACCAGTTGTACCACTTTAAAGATGGCATTCAGGTTTGGAAAAAGGAGTTTTATAATGGGGAAGCTGAAAGTGTAGGATTAGACTGGTTAAGTGGAACAGGTGAGGTTTTCTTAATCTCTGACCATGTGTCGATCCCGCTCACATCTGTCCCCTATGAAGGGGAAGGTCATATCAATGCAAAAGGTAACATGGGGACCCACTACATCATTTTTTATGAATATGTTTTCAATCCGATAACCTGGGATGAAACCTTCTCACTTGTCAAGGCTGTTTCCCCCGGTATTTATTAGAAGAATGCTACGATATTAGAGATTCTGCCATAAGGCAATTCTGACAAAGCTTGTCCGGAAAGTCTGATTTGCTTACCTTTATTATGAATTTCCGATAAATTCATAATTGTCAGGATGAAACGGACGATATCTCTAATCATGGCGGGGCTTCTGGGAGTGGCGGTGGTCGTGATCCTTACCCTGCGAATTCTGATAAGTCACTCTGTCAGGGAAAACATCACAATTGCTGAAAATCACTATCCCGGCAGCGCAGAGGATGCCCTGATAGCCTACCTCTCCGACACAGCCAACTCCCCGGATGACAGGACGGAGATTGCCATCTGGACACTGGGGCAGACACGCTCCGGTAAGGCATTACCTTATCTAAAGGTTTTGTACATGGAGGACCCGGAAGGGAGGACCTGCGAAGGGAGGCACGATTCAGTACTCTGCCAGCGCGAAATCCACAAGGCTATAGCATCTATAGAGAACAGCCTGCCCGGTTCGAAGAAAAAGATCTGGCTCGGAGCGTGGCAAAGACTCAGAGAATGAATCCGGAAGTCACTTTCCTTGAGTGAAAATAAGTCACACCGTTAAGCTCCTTCATGACCAAAGCCTGAAAACCAAATTCATACAATAGGTTCGCGACGGATCTCCTGGTCAGGTGCCTGTCGGTTCTCGCATCAATAAAACCATATATTCGGTTTACAAAAGGGATTCTTGACTCAATTCCAACTTCAAATGACTCCGGTATTTCCGATGACATCCCGGAAGTGTCCTGATTTTTTAATGAAAACCGGTTTCGGGCTGTATCATCAACAAAACATCCGACAAAATTGGCCTGCCGGGGCAACAGTTCCGAAAGCTTGCGTACAAATCCCTTCAACTCCCTGACATTGTTAAGCTTCATCAGGTTAAGCAGGGTTTTCACCCTTTTCATTTCTTCAGCATCGTAGAAGTAATGATTCTTCCGGGGAATGACCAGCAGGCCTGACTCAACTGCAGGATCAAGACCGGCAAGAAAGGTCGAAAACTCTTCAGGAATCAAGGCAGATATCCTGCCGGATGATTGTTCGGGTCTGGTATAATTCGATGTATTAGTCTTCTGGTATATTTTCTGGTCAGCCTGGTCCACGGGAATTGCAATCATTACTGTTGCAAGAAAGGAACCCTAATATGAAGAATTAATGAATTTGAATAATTTGTTTAAAATAAATCAGTGTAACTTGTAATGACCTAAAACATGTAATATGGCACTCAAGGTTCTTTGCTGGTTACCAAGGATCCTGGCAATCCTTACCGGACTATTGCTGTTGGCGTTCTCCTTTGATTCATTCGGTGGAGACAGCACTTTTGGTAAAGAGCTTCAGGGATTTCTGGTGCATAATATTCCACTCTTTGTTTTAATCATCATCCTGGTTATTGCCTGGAAGTATGAGATTGTCGGCGGAGCGCTATTTATCCTGATGTTCATTGCCCTTGGGATTTTTTTTAAATCGTTCTCCGGCAATCCCGCTTCGCTCATAATAATCGCTCCAATCCTTATCGCAGGCGTGTTGTTTATCCTGCATGATATACTGGTATCAAGGAGCAAACAATGATTGGCGACTGAGCCAGCTACTTTTTCAGTCTGATGAACTGATCAAGGATACCCAGGTAAAGGCTTTCATCGTTGGGCATTCCCAGTTCGTACGTGGAGAACAGGTAGTAATTTGTTCTTGTGGTTACCATTTCTGCCAGCGATGCTGCCGGACCTGAAAGAATCCGGGTCAGATCACCCTCCAGCGATTCATCACCCTTTGCCTGCTCCACGATCCTGTTCCTGAGAAATGATTTGAACTGCTGCTCATCGGGATTGGTGGCGAACAGCAGGGCCAGGGTCAGAGCAAGTATTACAAGTCCGTACGGGAAACTGCGTGATTTTTTTGCCGCGTTCATTTCTTATAGGAGTTAATATAATTTTCTGTAAGCAAATTAAGCCCAAAATATCTTTAAACTATCCGGACAAACAAATTTTTTGGGATTCAGAGAAAAGAGTTTGGTACGCTCAGAACAATGTGTTTCGTCAGAGTAGCGGAACTTTGGACAGGAATTCAGCTAACCTGATATCTCTGAGATGAGATGAAGCAGAGGAGTTCCTGATAACTAATACCTGAACGCTTATGAAAGCAAAGATCTTTACCCTCCTGCTTACAGTAACAGTGCTAATGGCAATAAGCACTGCCAGCGCTCAAAACCTGCTGACCGACGGTTATTTCGATACCACAACCGTTATTGTACCTATTCCGGGAGACCCGGCCCCTCCGAAAATATGGTGCTCATTTGTAGCCCCGTGGGGAGTTAATGCATCGGTATTCGTGGAAAACGGTACCGGAGTCTGCAGCATCCCGGAAGGAGGCTGGCCGGGATACGGATATAATGAACTACAGCTTATGCAGGCCGGCTTCGAACTCCAGCCCACCCACACCTACCGGCTGTCCTACGAAGTAAAGGCGGACGCTGAACGCCCCTACGGTCTCTTCCTTGGAGAAGTGTTTGGCAGTTGGAACAGCCTGATCGGCTTTGACAGGTATGAACAGCATGCCACCACAGAATGGCAAACTGTTGTAATCGACTTCAAAACACCTCTCATTTTCCCCTACCACAAACTTAGCTTCGAGGTTGGTGCTATACCGGTGTCAATGTATTTTGACAATGTGTCACTGTCTGACATGGGACCTTATACTCCTTCAGTAGGTATACTCGGGTCATCACTGAGCGGCTGGGATGCCGATGTTGATATGCAGACAACTGACGGAATAAACTACACGCTGCAACAGTATCTGTCAACCGGAAGGATAAAATTCAGACAGGATGACACATGGATGATCAACTGGGGAGGCACTGAATTCCCGGTTGGTGCAGGGTCCCTTTACGGGCCGGATATCATGGTAACCAACCCGGGAACCTATGAAATCTCCTTTAACAGGGAAACCGTAGAGTATGCTTTCACCTGCGTTGACAACTGTTCTGCCTTTATGGGTGTTGCCGGGACAGCAGTTCCGCCCTATCAGGACTGGAATACTGATGTGAATATGACGACTTATGACGGCATAACGTATATGCTGACAGCTTACCAGTTTACCAATGGCGAGGCCAAGTTCAGGAAAAATGACAGCTGGACTGAAAACTGTAGCAACAATACTTTCCCCTCCGGAACTGCCATTCATGATGGTCCTCCGATTCCGGTAACAGAAGGAGGCTATAAAGTCACCTTTAATATCCTGACCGGGGAATACATATTCGCATTTCCAGACATTGGCATCCTGGGCGATGCATTGCCCGGATGGTGGTACGATGACATTGATATGACAACCACTGACGGAATCACATATACCCTTACGGATTACCCTTTCAACCAGGGTGAAGTAAAATTCAGGATGGAAAATACGTGGGATGCAAACTGGGGCAGTTCTGAATTCCCGGCAGGCTACGGTTACCAGGACGGGCCCAATATTCCTGTTCCCGCGGGGAATTATACCGTTACCTTCAACAGGCTGACAGGAGAGTACACTTTCATTGCAACATCCTGCCCGGTTCCCGGATTAACCTGTTCGGACTTCATTTATGTTCCGTCAGACCCCGGCCTTTGCGGAGCCATCGTCTTCTATCCGGATATCATTCCTTCTCCAAATTGTGGCGGAGAGGGCCTCATCCTGACTCAGACAGAAGGCCTCCCGAGCGGAGGATTCTTTCCGGCCGGTATTACCACCAATACATTTATGCTTGCAAACTCTGAAGGTGTAACAGCTTACTGCAGTTTTGACGTTTATGTCTGGGACAATGAAGCACCAGTTGTGTCA
>ERZ1645192.2466-NODE-2466-length-15303-cov-6.175105_pt1 | contig 15303 bp, 13 predicted proteins | sample MGYA00575354_ERZ1645192 | MGnify/ENA primary metagenome ERZ1645192 (study PRJEB40844, sample SAMN11349763) | freshwater sediment metagenome | isolation source: river sediment | host: Sediment | place: India: Faizupur Khadar , New Delhi | collected 2017-02-21 ... | reverse complement strand
ATCAGCATGGCTTCCAGCTTGCGCAGGATTTTATCACTGCGCCATTCCTGCACCAGCTCAATCGCCGCACGCTTCAAACTGCCGCTATACTGTTCCAACTTGGCTTCAAACATCTCGGAGAGCGTAAACGCATCAGCCACCGAACCGGCAAAGCCGATGACCACTTTATCATCATACAACCGACGCACCTTGACCGCACCGTGCTTCATGATGGTGTTTTGGCCGAAGGTCACCTGACCGTCGCCCGCGACGGCGCATTTCCCGTCCTTTTTTACTGCGATGATTGTTGTGCCTTTAAACATGCTTGGCCTCCCAGAGACTGTTTCCCTGCTTTATTTCTTCAATATAGACAAGCGCGCGTTCCGCGATGGCGCGGTTGCGTTCCGCCTTCTGTTTAATTCTTGTGTCCATTGATTTAATTATAGCAAAGTTGATATTCATGGGTTGAAAATTATCTGTTAACGATTGGGAGACATGCCCGGCGAGCGCACCCAGCGCACAGGTGTTGTCTATGGGTATCAAAGTTTCGCCAAGAACATCAGCGGCGGCGTATATGCCCGCCAATAGCCCCGAAGCCGTCGATTCCACATACCCTTCCACGCCGGTAATCTGCCCGGCAAAATAGATTCGGGGATTTTCTTTCATCTGATAGCAATTATTAAGAACATGCGGCCCGTTGATAAACGTGTTGCGGTGCATTACGCCCAGTCGTACGAAGTCGGCGTTTTTTAGCCCGGGTATCATACTAAAGACCCGTTTCTGTTCACCGTGCTTTAGGTTGGTCTGAAAACCGACCAGATTGAACATCGACCCTTCGGCGTTTTCTTTGCGAAGCTGAACCACGGCATACGGCTTTTTACCCGTACGTTCGTCAATTAGACCGACTGGTTTAAGCGGCCCGAAACGTAAGGTATCCACCCCGCGCTTGGCCATCACTTCCACCGGCATACACCCCTCAAACACATTCATCGTCTCAAATTCTTTCAGTGCCACTGTTTCGGCCGAAATCAGCGCCTGATAGAACGCCATGTACTCGGCTTCGTTCATCGGGCAGTTTAAGTAATCATCCCCGCCTTTATCATAGCGGGACTGATAGAAAGCGATGTCCATATCCACGCTTTCGCGTGTCACAATGGGTGCGGCCGCGTCAAAAAAGCTCAAATAGCTTTCCCCAATCATTGCCTCAATCTCTTTGGCTAAAGGCTCGGATGTGAGCGGGCCGGTGGCGATGATGACAATGCCTTCTTTCGGGATTTCGGTGATTTCCCGCTGAATCACTTCAATCAGCGGATGATTTTTAATGGTTTGAGTGATTTGCTCGGAAAATAGAAGCCGGTCAACGGCGAGTGCGCCGCCTGCGGGCACGCGGGTTGCATCGGCGGTTCTAATTATCAGGGAATCAAAAAGACGCAGTTCTTCCTTTAAAAGGCCCACTGCGTTTTCGATGTTATTGGCGCGTAGCGAATTGGAACACACGAGTTCGGCAAACCCGTCCATCCGATGCGCCGGACTTTTCTTTTCGGGTTTCATCTCACAGAGTCGGACGGCAATGCCGCGCTTCGCCAACTGGTATGCGGCTTCGCATCCGGCCAACCCCGCTCCGATGACGGTGACTTTATTCATCTTTGCTCTTTTTTGCGTTGGTCGGACATTCAGGGTTGGAACACTTCTTCACGTCGTCGCCTTTAGCGCGTTTCTTTAAGACCATATATGAACCGCAGGTATCACAATGCTCGGCAAGCGGCATATCCCAGGACACAAAGTCGCATGTCGGGAAGTTTTCGCATCCGTAGAAAATCTTCTTGGTCTTGGTTGATTTCTTCTCCACCACGCGTTTGCCGCATTTCGGGCAGGGTGCATCAATATATTTGACGATTTTTTTCGTGTTTTTACATTCCGGATAGTTTGGACAGGCCAGAAATTCGCCGAAGCGGCCTTCCTTGATGACCATCTTGGCGCCGCACTTATCGCAAATTTCATCGGTTTCCACCACAGGAAGCTGAACGCGCTCAATTTTGTCCGCGTTTTCCAGAAGTTTTTCAAACGGCCCGTAGAAATTGGACAGCAGGTCCTTCCAATCGGTTTTACCGCTCTCCACACCGTCCAGATCATTTTCCATATCCGCGGTGAATTCCACATCGACAATGCTGTTGAAATGATCTTTCATCAGCTTGGTCACCACTTCGCCAAGGAAGGTGGGCTTTAAAACCCGTTCTTCACGGACGATGTACTTTCGGTCGATGATGGTGGAAATAATCGGCGAATAGGTGGACGGACGACCGATGCCTTTTTCCTCCAGCGCGCGCACCAAAGACGCCTCGTTGTAGCGCGGCGGCGGCTGAGTGAAATTCTGTTTGGGGTCTACCGATGCAGGCTCGCATTTTTCTCCAACCATCAAAGGCGGGAGCATGCTGTTTTTATCCTCTTCTTCGTCTTCCAGATAATTTTTGTAAACGGCCAAAAAGCCTTTAAAGCGAAGTCTCTGACCGCTGGATTTAAAAAGATATCCTGACGCGTTCAAATCAACCGAAACCGAATCAAACTCGGCGGGGTTCATCTGGGAAGCGACAAATCGGTTGTATATTAAAGCGTACAGTTTATACTGGTCGCTGGTCAGTTCACTCTTGACGCGTTCGGGTGTCAGTTCCAGGTATGAAGGCCGAATGGCTTCGTGCGCGTCCTGCGCCCCAGCTTTCACCTTGTATACATTGGGTTTTTCGGGCAGATACTCTTCGCCGTATGTTTCTTTGATGTTTTCGCGTACCGCCGCCAGTGCTTCTTCCGAAACACGCGTGGTATCGGTTCTGATATAGGTAACAAGACCTGTAAGGCCGTATCCCTTAATCTCGAAGCCCTCATATAGCTGCTGGGCAATCATCATGGTTTTCCGCGTGGAAAAATACAGCTTGCGCGCGGCGTCCTGTTGTAATGTGGATGTGGAGAACGGCGCGGAAGGACGGCGTTTACGGACGCTTTCCTTGATGTCCGTCACCTCAAAAATCTTGCCATTGACGGCTTCGGCCACCATCATAGCCGCGGTTTTATCGTCCAAGTCCAGTTTGGTTCCGTCTTTGCCAAAAAACTTGGCTTCGAAGGTCTGGCCGGATTCGGTCTTTAAAAGAACGGTGATAGTCCAGTATTCCTGCGGTACAAAGTTGTTGATCTCTTCTTCGCGGTCTACGATGATGCGCACGGCCACCGACTGTACACGGCCGGCCGAAAGCCCGCGCTTCACCTTGTACCACAAAATCGGGCTGATTTTATAACCCACCAGACGATCCAAAAGGCGTCTGGCTTGCTGGGCGTTGACCAAGTCCATATCGATTTTTCTCGGGTGCTCCACCGCGTTTTTCACGGCGGTTTTGGTGATTTCGTTAAACTCGATGCGGCAGGTGTCGTTTTCATCGATGCCCAAAATATTCGCGATGTGCCAGCTGATGGCTTCGCCTTCGCGGTCAGGGTCGGTTGCGAGAAATACGTTTTTTGCTTTGGCGGCGTCGGCCTTTAATCCTTTGATTAAATCGCCTTTACCGCGGATATTGATATATTGGGGTTCAAAATCGTTCTCGATATCGATACCGATTTTGGATTTGGGCAAATCCCGGATGTGCCCGTTGCTGGCTTTAACAAAGTATTTGGTGCCTAAAAATTTTGCGATTGTCTTGGCCTTGGCGGGTGATTCCACAATCACCAGAGTTTTATCGCTGTTGGTTTTTGCTTGGCTGGCTGCCATATTCCATTACCTTTCAGTTGCTTATCAGTCTATTTAATGCCGAAAATGTTGCCCGGCAAGCGCTGTAAAACGCCTTTCATCTCCATCATGGTCAGGCTGGCGTAAAGCGCCTGCGGTTCAATTTCACTTTTGTTTTCAATCTCTTCAATGCTTAAATCGCCTTGTAAGAGCAAATTATATAGTTGTTGTTCAAAAAAATCAAGCTGAATATTCAATTTAACATCGCGTTTACGCTTTGTTCTTGTTTTGCCCCACCCGAATTCTGCGAGAACATCATCGGCGCACTGCACCATCACGCCGCCATTTTTGATGATGAAATTAGGCAGTTCGCTTTGCTTGTCGTATGGATTTCCGGGCACCGCCATCACATCCCGCCCCTGATCGGTGGCGTATTTCATGGTGATATTCGCCCCGCCCTTAAACTGCGATTCGGCAATAATAGTTGCTCTGGAAAGCCCTGAAATGATGCGGTTTCGCAAAGGAAAGTTCCAGGGTATCGGCGGCGTTCCGGGCAAGTACTCAGAAATTATAGCGCCTTTTTCGCATATAGCGTCATACAGCTTTTGGTTCTCTTTGGGGTAGACCACATCCGTGCCGCAGCCCAAAACCGAGAAGGTGACGCCCCCGCCTTTCACAGCGCCGGTATGCGCCGCCGTATCGATGCCGCGCGCCAGACCCGAAACAATCGCCACGCCCGAACGCGACAGATCCTCGGCCAGACCCTCAACAAACTCAGCGCCCTTCCGGCTGCATCGGCGTGTCCCCACGATGGCCGCTGAACGACTGGTATAGGCTTTTAGGCTGCCTTTGATATACAGCGCGGGCGGCGGAGCGGGGATTTCGGCCAGCAAGGCTGGATAATCGTCGTCCAGCCGCGTGACAGGCGAAATTCCTGCTTTATCGCACTTTTCAATAATACTATCGATATATTCTTCACTGTGATGCTGATAAATGCAGGCTTTTTTGGCGTCATCCAAAAAATCGAACGCTTTGGTGTTCAGCGTCACTGAATCCCAGACGTTTTCGATGTCCTCAAAATTCGCCAGAATGTCATAGAAATCTTTGGCATTGATTTTTTCAAGAGAGGCCAGCCACAGCCATCTGCGTTTTGCGATATCCATACGGCTTTAACCCCAGTACTTTCTATCCAGCGTTCTAAAATGGATGGCCTGCGCGATATGCTGTGCGCCGATGGTGTCGGCCGCTTCCAAATCCGCGATGGTACGTGCCACCTTTAATATGCGGTTATACGACCGCGCCGAAATATCCAGCTTACTGAAGGCCTGTTCTATCAAGGCCTCCCCCGCTGTGTCGATAGCGCAGAATTTTTTGACCTGCGCCGAACTCAACTGAGCATTGGTGTAGACGCCGGTCCCCTTGTAACGTGAAGTCTGAAGGTTTCGGGCCGCGTTGACGCGCGCTTTCACCACTTCGCTGGTTTCGTCCTTCTCTTTGGATGAAATCTCGGTGTAGGTCACTTCGGAAAGCTCGATATGCATGTCGATGCGATCCAAAAGCGGCCCGCTGATGCGTCCCAGATAGTTGCTGATCTGATACTGCGAGCAGCGGCATTCCCGAAGGTTCGAACCATAATTGCCGCAGGGGCACGGATTCATGGCCGCCACCAGCATGAAGTCTGCCGGGTACACAGCCTTGGCGTTGACACGTGCCACATTGACCACACCGTCCTCGATAGGCTGGCGCAGGGCTTCCAGTGCCTCACGCTTGAATTCAGGAAGCTCGTCCAAAAAAAGAACGCCGAAATGCGCCAGAGAAATGTCTCCCGGGCTCACCTTGGCTCCGCCGCCGGCCAGCGATGCCGTGGATGTGGTGTGGTGCGGCGAACGGAACGGCCGGGTTTTAATGAGCCCGCCGTCCAACTGCCCTGCGATAGAATGAATTTTCGTGATTTCCAGCGCTTCTTCGAAGCATAGGTCGGGCAGGATGCCGGGTAATGCCTTGGCCAGCATGGATTTACCCGCGCCGGGCGGGCCGATGAGCAGAATGTTATGGCCCCCTGCCGCTGCAATCTCCATGGCGCGTTTGGCGAAATTCTGACCCTTTATTTCGGAAAAATCGACGATACCGCTGGTTTCGGCCGGAATGTTTTCATATCCCTTATATGCCACAGCGGTCAGTATCTCACGGCCGTTGATGTGGTTAACCACCTGATTTAAATTTACAGCCGGATAGATGCTGATTTTATCCAGACACTCGGCCTCGCTCGCGTTCTCAGCGGGAATCACGGCCGATTCATAGCCGTATTTGACGGCCTCGATCAGCATGGGCAGGATGCCGTTCACTTTGCGAAGTGCGCCGTCCAGCGCCAATTCACCGATATAGATACATTTTTCGGGGATTTCATCAATTTGCCCCGAAGCGCGCAACAAACCAAGCGCGATGGGAAGGTCATAAACCGGCCCTTCTTTTCGAATGTCGGCCGGTGCCAAATTCACCGTAATGCGGCGCGTGGGATAGCTTAAATGACTGTTTTTGATGGCCGAGCGTACGCGTTCCTTGGATTCTTTCACCGCGGCTCCGGGAAGACCCACGGTTTCGTATGCGGGCAGACCGTCGAAAATATCGGCTTCGACCGAAACCTCAAAACCCTTTAGGCCTTCCAAAGCGATGCTCTGTACTTTTGCAAACATCCGAAATGTCCTCTGCTGATAATATTAATAGAACGGCCAGGTTTCCAGCCAGCGCATGGCGTTGGCATAGGTTTTTGCGACAGGAATGCCCGTGATAAACGGATAGAAGGCGATGAAGGCCGCCAGCACCAATAGCAGATATAAAACGACAAAGTATTTGCCGTATTTCCATTTTTCGAAGAGATATTTCATTGCGATGGTGATGGTTAAAATCACAAACGGAACGCAGGCGAAATAATGGTAGATATAGGTTTCGCGGCTGATAAAGAACCAAGGCACGATATTGGAAAGCCCGGCAATGGCGGTGAAAGTCAGCGCGTGACCGAACCGCACCTTGCTGGTGCGCAGGATGACCAGCGCCAGAACGGCAGGCACCAGTGCCCACCAGATCATCGGATTGCCGAAGGTGGACATCGAAGACAGGATGCCGTCAGGATATCCCTTGCCCTGGAAGAAATAGACCGGTCGGATGTCAAAAATCCAGGTATACCAGCGCGACGCAAACGGATGTGGGCTGGCTGTTTTTAAATGGGAATGATAATTCCACATATAGGATTGGTTTCCCAGTATTTTTGCGAAATCATAGGGATTATCCGTTATTTTTGTATACGGAATATAGGACAGGAAGTAGATAATCAGCGGAACCACAATGAACATCAGAATACAGAACAGCAGTGTCAAAAACAATTTATAATAGTAAGTATCAACCACATTCCGATAAAAACCGGCGTACTTTCCGGCTGCATTATCGGCCAGCTTGAGCCGCGCCGCTTCATATTCGCGGTATCTTAAATATAGCGTGTAGAAAAGCAGTACAGCAAGACCTGCACCGGCATACAGACACAGCCACTTGGTCGACGCGCCCAGACCAAAGAAAATGCCCGAAAGCCCCAAAGGCAGGAATGTCTTATAGAGTTTTTCCTGGTTGAAGTTCATCGACGTATAGTCGAACATGAACAGAAACATCAATAGAATGAAAAATACACTGAAACTGTCGATGGTGGCGATGCGCGTCTGTGCAAAATGCATAAAATCCAGCGCAAACAGCACCGTGGCGATGGACGCAAACAGCGTCCGCTTGGTGATGCGCTTAGAGAGGATATACATGACGGGCAGCATCAGGACACCCGTCAGTGTACCCATGAAACGCCAACCAAACGGAACCATACCGAAAATTCGGATGCCGATAGAGATTAAAATTTTCCCTAACGGAGGATGCGTTATCTCATAGATATTCCGATGCTCAATCATCTCAAGCGCGGTTCTGGCATGATAGATTTCGTCAAAATACATGCTGTTCATGTAGCTTGTTTCGTCGGGAATCATATCCTGCTCGTCAATGATGGCCGCCAGTTCCTCTGTGGACGAGATGTTGGAAGATATGCCGGCAATGGGCAAAACCTGTCCGTCCGCGCCGACAAATCCAATCTCCCGCACATCCACATTGTCGCTCGCAAATTCCATGGCGATATATTTCGCGGTAAAACCAGCGTCGGCAAACTGCCAGGAATAGATTTTATATCCGTTGAAATCGATGATCATTTCGCCGTTCTCGTCAGTGGAACGCGCCACGTCATAGAAGTTTTCGCCATCTTCAGACACGGTCACATGAATCTCGGATGTTCCAAGGCCGAAGTAGTATTTAATTGTATTGATGTAGGTCGATTTTTCCAGCTCAAAGACAACCCGCTCCTCCGCCACCTTGGGGCTCCACGCGCTGTCCACAATCTTAAAATCGCCTAGATTAATAAACGCAACGAAGGCGTATAGCACCGTAATCACCGTCATAATCAGCCGGTCATGTTTGTTGATTCGCGAGATGGTCGTACGCGTGTGCAGACGCTTTATCGGACGCCGTTTCAACCGGCCTAAAAGGCGTTTGTTCTCGTCCTCGGTCTTGCGCCTGGTTTCCTCGGGCCGATTCTGGTCAATCCGCCTGACCGTTGTCCCTTTTTTGACCAGCAGGATATAGCAGACATATGCGAGATATCCGAAATTCAGCAGACTGAATACGGACATGGAAAAGACGATAATTTTGTAGAAGCTCATGCCAAAGAAGAACAGCACGGCGGCCTGAGACAAAAACGCGAAGATGGTGTACAGAATGGCCAGATTAATCAGCCGCGTGTCCTTGATATAAATGTAGGCGAAAAACAGCAGAATCGGGAGCGGCATGATATACCGTTCGTGCATGCCGTGTCCAAATGTGAATATCGCGCCAATCAGAAAAGCGGCAATTAAGAACAGCGCCTGCTTTTTACGATTCATAAAGACTAGCGCCATCGAGATGAGCGATGAGATGATAATGAAGATGTATCCCCAAGCCTGATAGCTGAAAATGATAAATCGGTCAGTGACCACCTTATAGTTGCCGCCGAACAGCGTGTAGAAGTTAAACCCGTTTAACGACGTGTAGCCAAAGTGGTTGGCCGAACTGTTGATTTGTTTAAACTGCCAGAAGATTCCGCCATCCGCCATATATGGAATGGAAAGCAGCCAGTAAGTCAGAAAAGCGACAACCACACTGATAAAGAATTCCTTTAAGTTCTTTTTGACGGATACATCCCGCAAAAATAGTCGCAGATAATAAGCGCCGAATACCGGCAAAAACAGGACAGCCTGCGTTTTGATAAGCAATGATACCGCGAAAACCGCTGCCGCCCAGTAACTGCGTTTTTGTTCCAGCAGATAGAATACGATGACCAGCGCCAGAATGTAGACCGCATCCGCCTGTCCCCAGGAGGATGTGTTCATCAGAACAGCCGGATTCAGCATGACAACCATGGCCAGAATCGCCGCGTTTTTTTCGCCGAGATGCGTCTTGGCTATCCGATATGCCAAAACTGCTGTGATGATTTCGCTGATGATGACCGGTGTTTTTAGCAACAGCAAATATGCCGTTGATTTGAATCCGATATTTAAAAGCAACGTGAGTTTTCCGACCGCCCAAAGCACATACATATAACCGCAGGGATACATACAATCGGTGTTGATATAGAAATACCGTATGCCGCCGGTCGCCAGGCTCTGGGACCAGAGAGTGTATGAATTGATATCGCTGCTAAGGTCGGTACCCAGCGATGCGACATAGTATTTATACAGCACAATGATGGCAAAAGACGCAGCCAAAATGGCCTTGCTCCATTTGCCAACAAACAGTGTTTTTTCGAAAGGCGAGTTGGAATCAACGCCCATCCATGAGATGAAAAACATGAATATGACCGTTGAAAATAAAAGCAGGATGATGGCGATGCGCTCGTTTTCGCTTAACAGCGGCACGGTCTGCACGGTAGATTGTACGGGTTCCTGCGTGGCAAGTGTTTCCCCATCGTCCGAAGCAATCACCGTGTGATTGGCGCCGACGGGAATAGACGATACCTCCACCACATTAATATCGTCGATGTCCAGAACGCCGCTGTTCAGACTGTTTTCGTCGCCCAATGCCGCTTCCAGGGTCGTATAGACATCGGTATTCGACGTGGTCACATAAAACACCAGCTCCTGCCAATCCGTCAGCGTGCCTTTGATCTGTGCGGACTGCCCCTGATTTTCCTCCAGGCGCAGGTATCCGCCCATATTTTCCATACCGATGCCATCCGACTTGGCAAGCGCGCTGACTTTATAGCTGGTATTCTTGTTTAGAAAAATCGATTGTTTTAAACTGATATAATTCGGCTCATTCGACTGAATTTCGGCGTAAGTATTAGTACCGGTTTCTTCATCGGTTTCTATGAAATCAACGCTGGCGCTGTCCGCATTGGGCACTTCAAAGTCGATTTCCCAGTCGGTTTGAATGTAATTGTATTCTTCAAAATCTCCGTTGATAACGCGGTTGCCGGTGACGGCAAAGGCAAAAGCCGGAACAAGTAAAATAATAATGACGGTGAAAATTAAAGTTGATCGCTTCATAGTCGGTCCTTCTAATCGATTCCTTCAAAAGCATTTTTTATATGATTGATTTTATATTGGTTATCTTCTAATAAATATACTTCGATTACGTCCATCTGCAAAGGGTAATTTTCAATTTTATTCCGCTGGATATAATCCTGCACCGATTGTACCATACGTTTTTGTTTGATAAAAGAAACCGCTTCGGCGGGTGTGCCAAAAGCATTTGAGGTGCGGGTTTTTACCTCGACAAATACGAAAACCCCTGCCTTTTTTGCGACAATATCGATTTCGCCGTAGCGACAGTAATAATTGATGTCCGCGATGGTATATCCATGGTTGATGAGATAGGTCATCGCTTTTTTTTCGCCGAGACGGCCCTTTTGTCGGTTGTCCATCAATCCGTCAGTATCCTCGTCAAAAACGTTTTTCGGTGAATATCACATACACCGTAGGTTTTAATCGCCATAATATGTGCCGCAGACCCGTAGCCCTTATGTGTTTCAAAGCCGTATTCCGGATACTGCTCGGCGTAATCCCGCATCATCCGGTCACGCGTCACCTTGGCGACGATTGAAGCCGCCGCAATGGTATAGGATTTCGCGTCTCCTCTGACGATGGAGATATATCCCGGAATACTTAGTCCCGATATTTGGTCAGAAAGCACCCTATCGCTGGGAACACTGATTTGTTCAAACGCCTTCATGAAGGCCATTCGCGCCGCGTTTAATATGTTGATTTCGTCAATCATTTTTTCGTCTACCACACCGACACCGACCGAAATTGCAGTCTGCATGATTTCCTCATACAAAGCTTCCCGCTTCTTTTCGGAGAGTTTCTTAGAGTCATTGACGCCGTAAACAATCGGCATTTCGGGCATAACCACAGCGGCGGCGACCACCGGCCCAGCCAGCGGCCCTCTGCCCGCTTCGTCCATGCCGACCAGCACCTGCCCTGCGGCCTTATAATTTTGGTCAAATGCAGTCAACCTTTCGGCAGTTTCGCGGTCTTTTGCCGTTACGCTCATTCGTTCTGCCCTTTCAAATCCGCGGGTGTTTCCAAGCTGATGCGGCCCAGTTTGCCCGCCTGAAATTCGTCGATAATCATATTGGCCGCGCGCGCGATATCCGGCTCTTCGCCCTTCAGGATAAACCCGCGATTTTTGCAGATTTCATTTAAAATCACGTCATTCGGTTGATCCGCGCCTTCCAATTTATATCGTTGGACCAGGCGGTCTAAGTAGCGTGTTTTAAAGAAATCCACCAGTCCCAGCGCGAGCTCTTCGGTGTTTAGAATGTCTTCGTTGATGGATTTTAAAAGCGCGATATACAGCGCCTGTCTTTGGCTTTCAATCTTTGGCCACATCAGACCAGGTGAATCCAGAAGTTCGATCTGCGCGTTCAGCTTCACCCATTGCAGGCCGCGCGTTACGCCGGGTTTGTTGCCCTCTTTCAGTTTCTTTCCGCCCGCCAGACGATTGAGCAGCGCCGATTTTCCCACATTCGGGATTCCGGCCGCCATGCACCGCACGGTTTTGGTCATGCCCCTGGCACGGTATTTTTCAATAATCGGCGAAAGCTCGTTTTGAATGGCGCCAATCAGCGCTTTCGGGTTGTCTTTCACCGCACAGAAAGCCATAGCGGGTATGCCCTGTTTTTTGTAGTATTCCAGCCATTGCCGGGTGATCTCGGGCTCGGCCAAATCGGATTTATTTAACAGCAACAGCCGCTTTTTCTGACGAAACAGCTGGTCAAAGTCGGGGTTTTTGGTGGAAAAGGGCGCGCGTGCATCCACCACCTCAATGATGAGGTCGATAATTTTCAGTTTTTCAAGCATCAGGCGGCGGCTTTTGGCCATGTGCCCGGGGTACCATTGAATATTCAAATTCTAACTCCCAACAATAAATAAAAAGGGGCTGTTAATAGCCCCCCCTATTTTGCGTTCAATTTTTTTTAAGAATTTTTCGGCTTAATCTTGGCCGATTTGCCTACTCTGTCACGCAAGTAGTAGAGCTTTGCGCGTCTGACATGACCTTCTCTGATTTTCTCGATATGGTCAATTTTTGGCGAATGGATCGGGAAAGTTCTTTCAACGCCGATGCCGTAGGAAACACGTCTGATCTTCACGGTTTCAGAAATGCCGCCGCCGGTCTTGGCAATAACATAGCCTTCAAACCCTTGAAGACGTTCGCGCGCACCTTCCACAACCTTTACGTAAACTTTAACGGTGTCGCCGATGTTTATCTGAGGCAGATCAGTTCTCATCTGCTCTTTTTCAATCGCTTTAATAATGTCCTGCATTTTATAAGCTTCTCCTTTCGTTTAAACATTTTAAACGAATCATTCTCTTTTTGCCGTTTAGAATTATAGCATAACCGCTTTCATTCTGGCAATAAGCAACCTCTATTCGTTTTTAAAATTTGTTTTTAGCATATCCGGTCTCTTTTTGCGCGTGGTCTCCAAGGCTTGCGCCTTTCGCCACGCTTCAATCTGCTGATGATTTCCCGAAAGCAGTACTTCCGGAACGGTTAAGCCCCGAAACTCCGCCGGTCGCGTGTAATGCGGGTATTCCAGCAGATTTTCACTGAAGGATTCATCCGCCGCGCTTTCGTCGTTGCCCAAAACACCGGGCAGATGACGCATCACCGCATCGGCAAAGACCATGGCTGGTAGTTCCCCGCCGGTAAGCACATAATCGCCGATGGAGATTTCTTCGTCAATCAACTCGTCAATCACGCGCTGGTCTACACCTTCGTAATGCCCGCAAAGAATGTTGATGGTGTCATAGCCCGAAAACGCCAGCACCGTTTCATGGTCCAACCGTCGGCCTTTCGGCGACATATAGACATTCACGGTTTTCCCTGCGCTTTCCACTGCCTTAAAGCAGTCAAATATCGGCTGAGGCGCCATCACCATGCCTGCACCGCCGCCGAACGGATAATCGTCCACGCGTTTGTGCTTATCCAGCGTATAATCGCGGATATTGTAGGTCATGAATGTGATGAGTCCGGCGTCTTCTGCGCGTTTGGCGATACTGTGACCAACCAAAGCGTCAAACATCTCGGGAAACAGCGTCAGAAAATTAATCCTCATACACCGCCACCTCAGAAAGCGCTGCTTTATCCAGCACCATCTCTTTTGCCGCGATATCGGTTTTCAGCATCACGCGCTTTAAAGCGGGAAACATAAACGCTTTTTCGCCCTTGACGCAATAGACATCCACCGCGCCGTGTTGCAGCACTTCGGTGATTCTGCCCAAAGCTTCGCCTTTTTCCGTGACCACGGCAAGGCCGATGAGATCGCGGATGTAGAAGCTGTTTTCGGGCAGTCTGGGAAACGCGCGCTGGTCGGCATATAAGATACTGCCTCGTAAAGCTTCCGCCTTGTCGCGGTCATCAATGCCTTTCAGCGTTAAAAACACGCTGCCCTTATCCTCACGCGCTTTTAGCACGTCAAACGGCGTCTGCACGCCTTTTAGCATTAAATACACAGTATGGAATCCGGCCGCCACCTCTGCGGAATCGCAGAAATGTCGGATTTTAATCTCGCCTTTCACCCCTTGAGGCTTTAAGACTTCACCAATCTCAGCCAGTTCCATCAGATGATTTCAACCAGATACTTTTTCTTCTCTCGGCCCGAAGCCGCTTTCACCACGGTACGAATCGCTTTGGCGATGCGGCCCTGTTTGCCAATCACTTTGCCCATATCGTCGGGTGCCACACGAAGTTCGATGGTCACAGTACTGTCAGTTTCGGTGACCTTGGTTGTGACCGAGTCCGGGTCGTCCACCAGTGATTTTGCAATGAATTTTACCAATTCTTCCATCATAACTCCTTTAAGCTGTCAGCACGTTAGAAGACCTATTTCGCCGCGTTCTTTTTAATCAGCGCACGTACGGTTTCTGTGGGCTGCGCGCCGTTTTTAATCCAGGTCGCTGCCTTTTCGCCGTCCAGCTTTAAATCTTTGGTCAGCGGGTTATAGTATCCCAGTTCTTCAACCGCGCGTCCGTCTCTCGGACTGCGGGCATCTGCCACAACAATGCGGTAGAAAGGACTTTTCTTCGCGCCGGCTCTTCTCAGCCTGATTTTAACTGCCATTAACGTTCCTCCTCATCTAAATTAACAACTTCTGTTTTTTATTTATTTTGCCGGTCAAAACGGCATGTTCGGCAGTTTGCCGAAGCCGCCTTTTTTGCCGGAAAATTGCTTCATCATTTTTTTCATGTTCTCAAATTGGCTAAGCAGCCGGTTGACTTCAAACACTTGCGTGCCGCTTCCGCCCGCGATGCGCTTTTTTCGGCTGCCGCCGATGATTGCGGGGTTCTCGCGCTCGGCCTTGGTCATGCTCTGAATAATCGCCTTGGTGCGCGCCATCTGTTTTTCGTCAATATCTCCCGCGGACAGTTTGCTCCCGCCCGGAATCATCTTTAGGATATCGCTCATGGAGCCCATGTTCTTCATCTGCTCCATCTGGCTAAGAAAATCGTCCAAGGTCAGTTCGCTTTTGCGCATCTTGGCCGCTAGTTTCACAGCCTCTTCGGCGTCTATCGACGCTTCAGCCTTTTCTATCAGCGTTAGCATATCGCCCATGCCGAGGATTCGGCTGGCCACGCGTTCGGGGTAAAACACTTCCAAATCGTCCAGCTTTTCGCCGATGCCTGCGAACAGAATCGGTTTGCCCGTCACCGCGCGCACGCTTAAGGCCGCGCCGCCACGGCTGTCGCCGTCCATCTTGGTCAGCACCACACCGGTGATGTCCAGCATAGCGTTGAAGCTTTCAGCGATGTTCACGGCATCCTGTCCGGTCATGGCGTCCACCACCAGCAGTTTGTCGTCGGGTTTCACCGTCTTTTCCAACGCCTTCAACTCGGCCATCATGTCATCGTCGATATGCAGACGACCGGCCGTATCGATGATGAGCAGGTCACAGAAGCTCTTTTCGGCCTGTTTCACCGCGCCTTTGGCGATGGCCTCGGGGTTCTTGTTTTCCTCAAAGTAGAATTCCGCTTTGACGTTTTGCGAAAGTATTTCCA